>WNEY01000129.1_pt1 | contig 38003 bp, 42 predicted proteins | sample 5400531 | NCBI WGS metagenome assembly WNEY01 (sample SAMN13153338, study PRJNA577476) | soil metagenome | isolation source: 200 cm saprolite under Douglas fir tree site 1 | place: USA:California | collected 2015-04-18 | reverse complement strand
CACGCCGATCGCCGATCGCACGCCTCGCATTTCTTCGGATCCCTGGAACAGCTACTTGAACGAGGCTGGCTGCGTTTTTCGCCACGCGTCGTACCGCATGCGGAGCGTTCTGACCGGGTTCAGGTTCTCGCCGCCGTGAATCACGTTCGGCCCGTGATCCGGTCCGGGCTGCGATACGTTGATGTACATCGTGTACCTGCCGTTGTTGTGCGTGTCGCCGTTTCTGTCGCCCTTCTCGGCCATCAGGATGTACGCGACGTGCGCGGTTTTCTCATCGCACGGAATCTCCGGCTTCGATCCATCGGTCGGCCACGGCGGACAGGTGCACCGGCTGTCGCCGCCCGAGCCGTCCGCCGCTTCCATCGCCGCCATGACGCGGTCCGTGATCGCCCCCGTCGTGCTGACGAACGCCTGCACCGCGTTCGGCACCACCTGCCCCGGCCGCAGGATGTTGCCCTGAATCGAGTAGAAGATGTCCGTGCCCGGCACCTGTCCCTGAATGTCCTGAGCCACATAGCCGTTGCCGAGGCCCGAGTGTCCCGCGCGCCGCCCTTGAAGATCGAGGATGCCGAACTGCCGGGACTGGAATGCCGGATCCTTGCTCAGGAGCTCGATGATCTGCTTCGGGTCGGTGCCTTTCTGGAGCTCCTGATAGACGAGCATCTGGTTCTGGTGCGTGTTGTCCACCGCCGCCTGGCACGCGGCGACGCCCTTTCCGGGGACGACAACCGCCTGCACACCCTTCAAAAACTCATCGTCTCGATCCACGCACGTCGCGGATGCGATCACGACGCGGCCCGTACTCCGATCGACCGCAATCACCGACCAGGTGGCGAACGCGCTCGACGGCACGGCGACCAGCAGGCACAACACAAGAAACGCGCATCGCATCAGTTTCTCCGTCTTCGAGGAATCGCGCGAATCATAACCCACGGCGCAGCCGTCGGAGCTGGCACTCGCTTTGCGCCTGGGGCGCCGGAGGTTCGCCATGCCACGCGGTGACAAGGACAAATACACTGACAAGCAGAAGCGTCAGGCCGAGCACATCGAGAAAGGCTATGTAGAGCGCGGGCGTTCAAAAGAGGAAGCGGAGAGACGGGCGTGGGCAACCGTCAACAAGGTCCATCACGGCGGTGAGAAACGCGGCGGCGGCGGATACGGCAGACCTGAGAATCATGAGCCGATGCGCAAGGGCGGCCGCAAAGGCGGCTCGCAATAGGTTGGATGACGCGATGGCATCGGCGTTGCTCCGGGAAAGGCAGCCCTGCGCTCGGCCGCCATCCTGGCAGGCTGACAGATACCTCGAACGCTCCCCTGCGCCACGGACGGGAGGCTGATACAGCCTCCCGGCACGCCGCATTCAGACAGAGCTGCCCCGAGTCCGAAGGATCTTCCGCCTATGTGCACCGCGGCTGCCGACTCGATTGTCCCGAAGGGGTCTTCAGAGTAACGCGCGCTCCTCACGATGTCAGCAGTCCGACACACACCAGGCATCCGAATGCTCCAGCTTCCAGCTCGACTTCGCGTCAAGACGTTAGCGATGACTCTGTATTACCGGTCCTTGACAGCCGCAGCCGTTCTTGACACGGTGCGCGTGTCGTCAGATTTCTGCAGCTTTCGTCGCGAGCCTCGCGGGCGTGATCAGGCCGGGTGGCGTCACTGGCAGCATCGCGGCCCGCCACGCCTGGAACCCGCCGACGAGGTCCGTGGCCCTGCGCAGCCCGATCAGCTGCAGCGAGGCCGCAGCCAGCGAAGAGGCATAGCCCTCGTCACAGATCACGATCCAGTGGACGTCCGCGTGCACCGCTTCCGGAATCCGGCCGGCGCTCGCCGGGTGCAGCCGCCATTCGAGATGGTTGCGCTCGACGACGATCGCCCCGGGAATCTCGCCGTCGGCGCGGCGCTGGAACTCCGGACGGGTGTCCACCAGGATGGCGCCGCTCTGGACCGCGTGCTGCGCCTCGCGCGGCTCGAGACGCATCAGCCGCGATCGCGCGCGGGCGAGAAGGCCGTCCACACCGGGATCCGCGTCGTTCAGTCCCCGGTCCGCAGTCCCCGGTCCCCGGTTCTCAGGCATGCCGGAACACGTTCATCACGTCGACTTGACGCTGGCAATCGCGTCGGCTTCGGTCTCGTAGATCTCGAAGACGTTGCTCAGCCGCGTGATGGCGAAGATGTGCTTCAGCTTCTTCGACAGGTGACACAGCTTGAGGCTGCGGCCGCCGTTGGCGAGGGTCAGGTGTCCTGAGGCGAGATCCGCGACGCCTGACGAGTCGATGTCGGCCACATCCTGAAGGTTGAGGACGATGGTGTGCGTGCCGCTGTCGATGGCGTGGCGAACCTCGTGCCGCAGCCCGGTGTTGCCCTCGCTGGCTGTGAGGGCGCGGTCGCTCACGTGAAGGACTGTGACCGTTCCGACGAGCTTGCTCGTGATCGTGACTGGCCTCCCGGGAGATTCGGACGTTATCACGTTCGCGCGTGGAACGCTTCGCGATAAAAACGGACCATCTCGCCGAAGGCCAGGTCCGTCGCCTCCGGGTCGTATCGCGGCCCTTCGTCCCGCATGAACGCGTGCTCCGCCGGATACAACCGGTGCGAAAACTTTCGGCCGCCCGCCCTCAACGTCTCCTCGACTTTCACCCGCCCCTCCGCCGGAATGTGCGCGTCGAGTGTTCCCCATACGAGCAACAACTGGCCGCGAATCTCGCCCGCTCGCTGCAGCGAGCCGGCATCGGCATCCTTCCCCAGCTTGCCGTTGTGGATGCCCGTTCCGTAAAAACAGACCGTCGCCTTCACGTCCGGCTGCAGCGCCGCACGAAACGCGAGATGGCCACCGATGCAGAAGCCCGCCGCGCCGACGTTCCCCGGCGCCACGGCCGGGTGCGTCGCGAGGTAATCGAGCGCGACCCGGCAATCGGCATCGAAGTCGGCGACCGACGTCTTCGCCGCGTTCTCCATCCCTCGCGTACGACCCGCATCGTCGAAAGGGATCGCGGAACCGGGCGGCTCCGTGCGGTGATAGATTTCCGGTGCGGCAACCACGAACCCGTGCCCGGCCAGACGCACGCACGATCGCAGCATCGGCCCGGTCAGCTGAAAAATGTCCGAGTAGAACAGAATGCCGGGGTAGAGGCCTGCCGTTGCCGGGGCCGCGACGAATGTGCGCATGCGGCTGCGGGAAGAAGGGATGTCGACATGCTCGGTGGTGACAATCATCGCGAGCGCCCGATCAGTACACCCAGCTCTTCGTGTCGGCGCCGGCCGGCGCCGTCTTCTTCAACCATTCCGCCATCGCGGGCATGTAGCGCTGGTGGACCGTGCGGCTGCCGACGGCGTTGAGATGGTCCGTATCGCCGGTGAAGCAGTGCTCGCGCCGCTCGCCGTAAATGATCTCTGACTCGGACGAGGGGACCGCGCGCGCGAGAAATTCCTCCATCTGGTAGACGGCGTTGTTCAGGTAGCCGTTGTCCATCGTGCCGCTGGTGATGTGGATCTTCCCGCGGAGCTTCGGACCGAGCTTCGCCCAGTCGCGCTGCAGGATGTGCCGCAGGTCGTAATTGTCGCGCCAGTACTTCGCCACCTCGGGGTCGATCGCGCCGGTGGCCTTGTCGTACAGCGGCTTGTAGTACCCATCGTCACCGACGGGACCAAAGACCGAGGCCCATGCGTCGTGCTGGCCGGCCGAGCGCCCATGCGAGCCAAGAGCGAGCTCCACGAGATTGCGATCCTCGAACGTCGAGTACAGATGATCGCGGTAGTCGCGGTATCCCGGTTTGGGCGTGCGCTTCCAGGGGTTGTCTTCGTAGTAATAGGCGTTGTGCTCGTCGTAGATGTTCACCGATCGGTACGACCGGAAATCGATCGGGTCGGGGCACAGCGCCCACGCGCCGTTATAGGCGTCGGGATACATCACCTGGACGCCAAACGCCTCCCACCCGCCGGTCGAGCCGCCGGTCAGCACGCGCGCCCAGGGCTGGGCGATGCCGCGGAACTGCTTTTCGATGTACGGCAGCAGATCGAGCGTGATGGCGTCGCCGTACGGGCCGTTGTTCGCCGAGTTCACCGCGTACGAGTCGTCGAAGTACGGAGTCGGGTGCTGGATGAGCACGTGGATCATCCGCGGGAATTTCGGGCCGTTCCAATCCTGGTAGAACTGATAGCCCGCCACCTGCGTGTCGCGCCGCTGGCCGCGCGCGCTCGGCTCCGGCGGCTTGTCGCGCCAGGTGTCGCCTTCCGCATCTCTCGGAAAGTGACCGTGGTGAATGAGCACCGGATAGCGCGCATTGGGATGAGTGTCCCATCCCTGTGGCAGCGTCACGATGGCACCGAGCGACATCGGCCGGCCCCAGAATTTCGTGAGCCTGTCGTTCTGCAGGCGGATGTACTTGACCTGCGCCGTGTCCTTGTTCGGGGCGATGGGCGGGATCTCCTGGTCCATCGAAATCCTGATCTCGCCGCCCCGCGCCGCATCGACGTGCACCTTCGCCGGCTTGCTGTAGAAGTTGCCGGGCTTCGAGTCCCAGTGCTGCCCCTCGCCCTGGTCCATCGGCATCTTGATCGTGTGGCCATCCGACCGGTGGAACGTCTCGTAGCGGTTGATCAGCGCCTGCACCCAGTAATCGCCGGCGGGGATGTCTTTCAGGCTCCGCGCCGGCCATCCGACGATCTTGTCATCGACGATGACGTCCTGCCCGGGATACAGGTCGTCGACGTCCACGCCGAAAATCGGTCGCGTGCTGTTCGCGCGATACTGATCGCTCTGCGTCCGCGGCTCCGCTCGCCCATCGTCGGAGATGAAGAGCAGGACGCGGCCATCCAGCGGTTGCGCGCTGCGAAGAGAGGGAAACGAGATCGCGAAGCGCAGCGGACCCGCGTCGGCCGCGCTCCCCGCGAGGGCGGCCCACCCGCGGACGGCGAGCAGCAGCGCGGCGCCCGGAAGGATCGTCGAACGAATGGCGAGTCTCATGAGTCAGCGTCCTTCGCGGTCGGTCAACGCGCGTACGAAAAGATTCGTCAGGTCGGCGGCCGTCGTCCGATTGAGCGTTTCGTTCACGCCGACGGTGAACAGATCGCGCTGGGGTGCGGGGAGCATCACGCCGAGCTGCGCGAGCCGTTTCTGGAATGCGACCGGATCCGCGCCTCGAACCTGAAGGCGGAACAGGTTCGTACCCGATGGAATACGGTCGATCGTGAACGCGCCATGCCGGCGCAGGCCGCCGATCACGTCTTCGGACGTTCGCACGGCCCGGCCGTAGCGATCGCCGAAGCCCGGGAGATGATGGAGCGCGACGGCGGCGAACGGCCAGGCGCTGGAGAGTCCTCCGCCGAACATGCGTCTCGGATGATACATGCCGTCGATGACGTCGCGCGGCCCAGCCAGAATCGCGCCGGAGGCGGCATTGAAATACTTGTAGAGCGACACGTACACGGTGTCGAATGGCTGCGCGGCGGCGGCCACGTCCTCGCCGGTGTAGGCTGCCTGCAGAAACAGGCGCGCGCCGTCCAGGTGGAGCCTGATGCCTTCGCGCCGCGCCAGCGCGACGATCGCCTTCAGTTCTGCGGCGCCGAAGGTCTCGCCCTGCTTCCGCCGTACCGGCGTCTCGATCGAGATCACGGACACGCGGGAGACGACACGCGCCCCTTTCGTCTGATCGAGCACGTGCTGGACTTCGTCGGCCGTGAAGGTCGCCCGGCCCTGGCCGAGCGGCATGAGCACGAGGTTGCTCAGCGTCTGGGCGCAGTCGCCCTCGTCCTGATAAAGGTGACTCTCCTCCTGCACGATGACGCGGCTGGATCCGGCCGCAAGCGCCCGCACCGCCATGTGGTTCGCGAGCGTGCCCGTGGGCATGAAGATCGCGCGCTCCTTGCCGAGGATGCGAGCGAACTGCTCTTCCAACTGCTCGACCACGCCGCCAAGCGAGTACGAATCCGGCGTGATGCCGTGCTCGTCGACGAGGCGGTTCAGCAACGCCGCGTATTGCGCGGGGTTCAAGCCGAGTCCGTCACCGCTCAATCGGACGGTCCGATCGTCTGCGGTTCCGGCGGCATCTGCGGCCTCGGATGGCGCGCCGCCGAATGCGAGCTCAGGGAAGCCGGCCGTCAGCCCGGCGCCGAAACTTCCGAGCTGAAGGAATCGTCTCCGATCGAGCGTCATGAGGCCTCCCGGTGCATAACGTGGTTCGTCATTCTACCGCCGCGTCGCTGACCGACGTGCCCCCCTCGCGGGCGTCAACGATCCTGTCGTTCCTGCCAGGCCACGTACGCGGCTTTGATCAGCGGGCGCAAACCAGCCTTCCGCAGATCCGCCGGCGCGTGAAGCTGCACGTAGCGGTGCACTTTCCCACTGCCCTCGAGCAGCCCGCGCGGGTCGGCGAGCTCGCTGCCGCGCACGACGCCGAGCTTCACGCCGGACTTGCTGAGAAGAAGTGTGCAGACCATGCCCTTGTACCCGGGGCCATAGCCGTACGCGACGATGGCCTGTTTCGGATCGATGCGTTCTTCGACGCCGGGCAGCACGTCGCAAATCAGCTGCCTCGCGCCGGCCGCCACCGCCTGCACCTCGCGCGAGTACGGCTCGACGATCGTCTGCAGCGTCCTGGTCGCAGCCACGTGCCCTCGAGGTGTCAGACACCGTGTAAAAAGCCACGGTGTCTGACCCCGTCCTATCTGAGTAGCCGGATGCGGTGAGCCTCGCTGTCGCCGACGTAAAGGCCGCCAGCCGCGTCATAGAACACGCCGTGCGGACGGGAAAGCCGGCATCGACGGGGATCCGTTTCCGGACCGTCGCCGCGTTCACCGCTGCCGAGCACGGTCGAGATTGTCCCCGCCGCCAGATCGATGCGGCGGATCACGTGGTTCTCGGTGTCGGCGACGAACAGCTCGCGGTCCTGCGAGTAGGCCAGCCCTTTGGGTCCACCGAGCTTTGCGTCGAGGGCCGGACCGCCGTCACCCGAATACCCCTGCTCGCCGGTGCCGGCGAGTCGATGCAGAGTCTGGGTGCTTGCGTCGATCCGGTAGATGGCGTTGCCCTCGCGAAGCGCCAGGAACAGATCGCCATTCGGGGCCATCGCGAGCGTGCGCGGGCCGTTCAGCGGCGTGCCGCGAACCGGCGCGCCATCGGGCGTTTGTCTGGCTTCTCCGGTTCCCGCGTACGTGTCGATCACGCCCGTCTCCAGGTTCAGGCGCCGAATCCTGTGATTGCCGATGTCGCAGATCAACAGCGAGCCGTCACGGTCGAACACGATGCTGTGGGGCTGACGAAGCTGGGCCTTCGCGCCCGCGCCTCCATCGCCGCTGAAACCGGCCACGCCTGTACCCGCAATCGTCGACACGACTCCGGTTTTCGCATCGACTCTGCGAATCACATGATTGTCGCGCTCGGCAATGTACATGTTGCCGGCGCGATCGAATCTGATCTCATGCGGCATGTTCAGCGCCGCCGCTGTTGCAGGCCCGCCGTCACCGCGAAACCCGCGCTCGCCGTTGCCGGCGACTGTCGTCACCCGCCTGGTCTTCAGGTCGAGACGACGAATGCGCTGATTGTCGAGGTCGCAGAAATACAGGCAGTTGTCAGGACCGATCACGAGGCCGTACGGATTGTTGACTTGCGTGTCCGAATAGCCGGCGACGCCGGTGCCGAGGACGGTCGAGACCGAGGTTCCGACGCCGGCGGCCGCGCCGGTCAACAGGACGACCGAAACCAGCAGCAACCACATGAGTTTGGTCGCGACGCCACGCCTCCTTGCGCCGTGCACGGCGATAGTATGCTACGCCTTCAATGGCGCCGCATGTCGAAGCGATCGCGACTGACGGGTCCGAAGGCCGCGTCGGCCCGTGCTGGATTGCCCCGGAACAACCGCGGTGGGGCTAGACGAGCTCCTGCTTCCGTCAGTTGCCCGCACGACGATTTCGATCCTGATCGTCGCGGGCTTCGCCAACATCGGCGCCCGGCTGGCGCGGTGGCTGGTCGGACAGGATGCGGATGCGGATGAGCGGGCCGCCGGATTCATCCTCGTGCTCGCGGGGGCGAGCGCAGCGGTTCACGCGCTGGCTCTCGCACGCCACGCGGATATTGCGGCCCTTCGAATGATGGCGTGGGGTCTCGGCGTAACCGGGGCTCTGCATCTTCCCTCTTTGATATCGAGAGCGGTCGACATCCGCACGTCCACGGTTGACGCCTTCAGAGCTCTCCCAATGGTCGGTCGCGTGGGGCTCGTATTGTGCGGCGTGCTGCTGCTCGCATTTGGACTCGGCGCGCTCGGGCCGCCGACCGACGCAGACTCGCTCACGCAGCACGTTGGCGTTCCACTCGACTGGCTGCGACATGGCGTCGTCGCACGCCCGGAGTGGCCTCACGCCCGTTTCGCGGGTCTGGGCGAGGGGCTCACGATGCTCGGCCTCGCGGGAGGGACAGACACGCTTGGGGCGTGCCTGCAGTTCGCCGGCCTGATCGTCGCCGCTTGTGTTGTCGCGCGACTGGCACCCACGCTCGGCGATCGTGTCTTCGGCAGCCTGCTCGTCCTCGGCTGCCCGATCATGCTGTTTCTGGGATTGACGCAGAAGTTTCAGCTGCTGCCGGCTGCCGCGACGACACTGGCGTTGTCGATCATGGTGCGGCGGGCGGAGCGCTTCGACGTTCCGCAGATGACGTTCGCATTTGGCGCGGTCGCATTCGCGATCGGCTGCAAGTACTCGTTCCTGTTTTCGGGCGCCGCGCTGTTCATGTTCGGATTGTGGACCGCCCGCCGCGCGCGGCGTGTGCCGGCGGCAGTGGCAATCGCGGCAATCGCGGTCGGCCTTCTCGCCGCGCCTGTGTACGTTCGCAACTGGTCGTTCTACGGCGATCCGCTGTCGCCGTTTCTCGAGCGCTTCCGCTCCCATCCCGATCCGGCGCTTCTCACCTTCGCTGAGGGTCAGCGACAAGCCGACGGCGCGCCGACGACGTGGGCCAGCGCGCTGGAGTTTCCGGTCAAACTGATCGTTCCGCTCACACCTGGCAGCCTGTCGGAGCCGCTCGGCATCGGGGCGCTGTGCGTTCTGGTCGCCGGGCTTGCGCGTCGGAGGAATCGCCCGCTCGTCACAATGGCCGCCGCCGTCACCGTTTTTGCGGTGATCTTTGGACAACTGTCACCACGTTTTTTTCTCGAGCCCTATCTGTGGTGCGCCTCCGCCGCGGTGACGGCAGGGCCGTCGCGCCTGAAAGGACTGCTCGAGAAGCTTCTGGTGGCTCAGGCGGGCATCGTCGCTGTCGCGGCGCTCGTCATGGCGGCCGCGCTCGCGCCGGCAGCGTTCAGCGATCGGCTCCGGGATCGCGTGATGACGACGATGGCATCGGGCTACGCGGAATCGCGGTGGATGGCGACGGTGATGCCGGCCGCTGCGACGCTGCTCGCTGCTACGCGCTCGTATGCGTTGCTGCCAGAGCGGTTCGTCGCCGTCGATCTCCTGCCCGCAGAAGCGATCCACGGTGACGAACAGGTGCGGGCCTTCATCGCCGGCCACGGAATTACCGCCGTCGCATTCGAGCCCAGGGGCAATCCGCTCGTCGGCGCCTTCATCGCCAGGTGCGGCCGGTCGATTGGCGAGCGCACTTTCAGCAGGGCCGCGCGCAATCCCTGGAATCGCGACAGCACTTACGTTGTTGTCGCGGCGACGGTCGACTGGACCCGCGAGAGTTGCCGCCAGTGAGGCGGTAGTATGGTCCGATCGTGACGGCTTCACGAAACGTCCGCCGGGGTGCTTCGCTATTGCTGCTCGCCGTGCCGGCGTTGTGCGGCGCCCTGCTGGCCTGCCAGGGGAGCCCGACGCAGCCGCGCGAGACGGCGCTCGCGAACGGCCGATGGACGGGGGATGGCGCGTGTTTCGCGGTGACGGATGCCGACTGCAATCTGGTGGTCGGTTGCGGGCACGGGCAGTTTCCAAGGCCCATGGTCCGCACCGACGGTACGTTCGATGCGGACGGAACGTATCGCATCGAGGTCGGCCCGATCTCGCAAAATCCCGCGCCGCCCGCGCATTTCTCGGGTGTCGTTCAGGGCGCTGTCTTGATCGTGACAGTCGTGCCCACCGCGCCTTCGCTTCCGCGGGCATCCTACTCGATGCGGCCGGGCGCAGCCGGCAGGTGTTCGGTACCGTGCGTATAGCGCAGCCGTAACCCGAGTCCATAGCCGGTTTCAAAACTAGAGCGCGAAGTTATCGTTGTAGTCGGCCATGGCCGCGCGCACCACTCTCAACGCATGCGCCCGCCCGTACACTTTGGCGATGCGCGCCTTCGCGGGGCGTCCGGGCACCAGCTTGTACGTCTGAAAGTAGTGCTGCAGCCGCTCGATCAGCACCGATGGCACGTCGCTGATGTTGCGCGCCGCGCCCCACACGTAATCGTTCTCCAGCACGCTGATGATCTTGTCGTCGGCCTCTCCGGCGTCGATCATTTGAAGCCCGCCGATGACCCGGCCGCGCACGATGATCTCGTTCCGGGCGATCGCCCGTTCGCTGAGCACGCAGATGTCCAGCGGATCGCCGTCGCCGCGCTTGGCGGACGGCGCCAGCCTGCGCACGCGCTGGTCACAATAGGTGCGCGGCACGAATCCGTACAGCGTCGGGTGCTGGGCCGACGAGCGCTGCGGCCGATCGACGCGAAGGTACCCCGACACCTTGTCGACCTCGTACTTCATGAGGTCGAACGGCGTGATCTCGATGAACGCGTTGAGCACTTCCGGTGGATCCGGACCGACCTCCAGGCCATGCCAGGGGTGAGGCCGGAAATGGCTGACCGGAACCGATGCTCTGCTGGACTTCACGTCTTCCGCACCTCGATCCTTTACGGAGCAGCGTCTGCCGTGTGTTCTCGCGCTTGCTGGAACGCATCATGCGCCCGCGGCCACCGGCCTGCAAGCGCTTGAAGGCGGCCGGGACTTATAATGGCCGGCTCACGGCTTCACGACTGCCGAGCCGAAAGCGGCGCAAGAGCGCTGAGAGAGAGGGACACATGGCGAGGAAGAAGCTCGCGCGGAAGAAGGTCAGGAAGTCCGCCGCCGCGCCGCGACGCACGACGGCTCGCCGATTGACGACATCGGATCCGCTGCTTGCCCGGGTCAAAGGAGCCGAGCGCCGCGAGATCGGCCACGTCCAGCTCGAGGTGGGACGTGGCGGCGCCGCGCGCGTCAAGCGCATGGTGTACCCAGCGGGATTCCGCTGGTCGGTGGACATGAAACCGATCGTCGGAACCGACCTCTGCATGCACGCCCACGTCGGCTTCCTCGCTCGCGGCGAAATCCACATCGAATACGCCGACGGCTGTGTCGTCGAGCACAAGGCTCCGCAGATTGTGGCGATCGAGCCGGGCCATGACGGCTGGGTGGTGGGCAAGGAGCCGGTGGTGCTGATCGAATTCGACTTCGAGCGCGACACGATCCGCCGCCTCGGAATGCCCGATGCCCATCGTCATGCCTGAGGGGCTCGGGATGCGAGCGACAGAACTGTTGACGCCTTTAAGGAGTCAGGAGGATTAAGGAGATTTCGAGAGGGTGTATTCGAAGTCGTACGAATGCTTTCCGCCGGCGATCGTGATCCCCATCGTGCCCGTAAGCCCTGCCAGCTCGCCGGTACCGGAGTCCGGAACCACGGTGATCGTCAGTTGCGGAGCGCCGCGCGTCATGATGCCGCTGTGCTGAAGCACGAAGCTGCCCTTTCGGCCATGCAGCGCTCCTGAGACCCGCTCGATCGCCACGTAACCGGCCGAGTCCTTCACGCTCGTGCCGGCCGTGAGCATCTCGCCCTTGCCGGTCCCTTCGATATCGCCGTGATACTGCTTGTCGGCGGACATTCGTCCGAGCGTCGCGTCCGCTGTCGTGTCGGCGAGCGGTTGAGGGGCCAGCTTGACGTCGAAGGTTCCGTGTGCGCGAGTCGTCATGACCGCTTCCTTCTGACTCCACCCAAGAGACAGGCAGACGCCAACGATGAGACAAGCCCGAGCGCGAAATCGAATTCTCATTGTTCCTCCCGGTGGTCGTGATGCGACATCCTTACTGAGCCCCGAGCCGGTACGTCCCGCCGGAGTACTCGCGGCCGTCATCGAACGCGACGACCTCAGTCGACTCAACCGTACATTGCATCGGTGGTACGTGCAATGTTTCGACAGCCGAGGCGAGCTCGTGCCAGTCCGAGAGGCTCAGCTCCGAGCAGTATGCGACGGACATGTGGAAAATCCACCGATCGACCGGCATGTTCGTCGAGACGTCGAACTGCTCGGTCTGGGCCCGTTGCCTGAGGCCCGCGAGGGCCGCGGACAGCTCGGGCGTCCTTCGCACTTGCACGACGACCACCTGGAACGGCGGTGGGAACGAGGTGACCCGTTCGACTTCTATGACCAGAGGCGGAACGGAGCGCGACCAGCGCCGCACGAGATCCTGAACACTACCAAGCTCGGCGCCCGCCGCAAATCCACAGAGGGTCACGTGGGCTTGCGCCGGGTACGAAACCGGCAACGTCGCGAGTTTCTGGCGAAGCGTTCGCTGCACCTCGCGATGGATCTTCGTCACGGCCGGGAGAGGGCGCAGGACGACAAAGCGCTGTCGCTCCAGCGTGCGGATGTGGCCGGGATCGTCGATGACGGGCTGGTAAGCCGCATCCGCGCGTGCCACTTTAGGTGCCTTCGATCACGGTCTGTCGGGCGCCACACATCCTCATTGGCGCTTGAAGAACTGCACCGCCCGCTCGTGGCGCTCGGCCGCGGCGCGGGTCGCGAACGTTCCGAGGTTGCGCCGCTTCCCGGTCTTCGGATCCTTCTTCCGCGAATACAGGCGGTACTTTCCGGATGGGAGCTTGCGAATCATCAAAACGATGGTAGCGCGTTATTTCGCGCGACTGAAGTGCTGCGGCCCGACAAACGGCTGCGACGAGCCAAAAGGAGACGATCAGGAGAGCAGGCGTGCGAGGGTATCTGGATGCAGACGCCATCCGAGCAGGCCGGCGAGGCCCATCACGACACCGCCGGCGGTCGGGACGAGCGCCAGCCAGAAGAGCCACGGCTTGTGGGTCAGCGCCGTCAACGCCAGCAGGGAAATGGCCAGCGCGATCAGCGCGTCAGACAGATCGAATTGATCGTCGCGAAAGTTGAGCGTGTCGTAGGTCTCCTGATCGCGTTCGGCCTGGACGCGCAGCTCTTCCTTCTTTTGCGCCTGGTCGGCCACCAGCCGCTTGTAAGAGGCGATGGCCTCGCGGTAACCAGCCTGTTGGCCGGGAGCAGCGCCGGCAGCCGCCAGCTCGAGTTGAGCGACCGTCGCCGCGGCCAGTTCCTGGCGGATGTTCCGAGCCTGGTAGAAATTCCAGTGATCCAGCTTGTCGGCCTGAGCTTGCTGCATGGCCTGCACGATGTTGTCGTCCTTGACCTTGCACACGCCGAGGAAGGTCGCGAGGAGCGCCACGGTGATTGCGACCCACGTGCTCAGGCGCGCCTTCGTGCGATCGAGCGACGCGGACGTCTGCTCGGCCGCGTCGCCGGCCGATTCCATCGGATCGAGATCCATCGCGGGGTGGCCGGGGATTCTAGCAGGGCGACATCAGGAAAAAGCAAAGAGGCGCGCGCCTGGGCGCGTCAGGAGGCCGCCATCCGAGTCTACTGGTCGTCGGGCTCCGCGACCGCGACCGACCCGCTTCGATCGCGCGGACGCGGTTTCACAGGAGCCGGCTTCCAGGCATAAGGGTCGCGCGACGATCCGGGCGGTCGATTACGCCAGAGACCGATCCACGCCATCAGCCGCTCGAACAGGTGCCGCATCAGTTGCTCCCCGGATGATACTGCCGCTCGGTGTGGCCCTCCAGCTGCGGGCGATAGAAGTACACGTCCCGAAGATTGCCCGTGCTGTACCGTTCAGCCTGATCGCTGAAATGCCGGGACCTGGGATCGCCGCTCTCGCCGCCCGCCGTGACCGCTCTGGCCCGCACACGGTCAGCGAACTCCACCACGGCCACGAAGCTATTCCCGCTGGCGCCGTACATCTTCCTGGTCCCTGTGTACGTGCGCGCGCCGAATGATGCCAGCGAGCCCCACCGCGCGGAGGTGAAGCCGACGGGGATGCTCGGCCGCGCGTCGTTGAACGGCTGGACGATGTCGCCGGTGAGGCGCTGGTAGCGATTGACGTCGCCCCACGGAGTTTTCCAGCTCCCGAAGTCGCTCGCGAGCTTGTCGGAGGCCGCCGACAGCGCCTGCAGCATCTGCTCCGGCGCGGCCTTCCTGGCAGCATAGTCGTCTGCCGACATGCCTGCCTTCCGGGCATCGTCGCCGACCCGCCTCCCGACCTCCTCTCCCCAGTACACCGCGAGCGACGTCGGCTCGGAGGCGACCGACCACCGGTGGTCCCATCCTCGCAAGAGCGCGATCTGCCCGGACAACTTCGCCTTCAGCGGGTTCGCCGCAGGTGTCTGGTCGTAGGCTTTCAAGAGCGGCGGGATCAGGATGTCGAATTCCGTCAGATAGCTGTCGTAGGCCGCCGCAACGAGCGAATCCAGCGTGAAGTCCTTCTTGTTCTCGAGGACGCGAATGGCATGAATGCCCCGCGGATTCTCACCGTTGCGTTCCACGTAGACGGGAAAGTCCGCCCTCTTCGGGCTGTTCGGGCCGGCCGCCGACCACGGCCAGTTGTTCGTGTTGTAGAGCCAGCCATTCGGGGGGTTCAGCAGTCCGGGCGTCTCGTCCACCGACAGCACGCCGTTCCATTCCGTCGCGGGATCGCTGCCGTCCACCGGTTTGGTCCAGTCGAACTTCGTGTCGCGCTTCGGAATGAAGTTGGAGTGGAAGTAGGCGATGCTGCCGTCGGCGTCGGCGTAGATCGTGTTGTTCGACGAGTTGGTGTGCAGCTCCATCGTCTCTTTGAACGCTTTGTAGCTCTTCGCCTTCGTGCGCGAGTACGACTGCGTGAGCGCTTTCAGCGGCTCCTGCATCAGCCTGACGCTCACCCACTTGCCGTCCGCCTCGCGAACGACGGGTCCGTGATGGGTCCGGTAGACGGTGAACTCCCTTTTCGCCATCCCGGTGGCCGCTTTGTACGGCACGGTGATCTTGCTGGCTTTCAGCGGACGCTCTTCGGTGCCGTACTTGTAGGTGAAGCCGTCGTCTTTCTTCGTCACCGTTTCCAGATACTCGTCGATGTTGTCGACGCCGCTCGAGGTGTGCATCCACCCCGCGCGTTCGTTGAACCCCTGGTAGATGAAGAACTGGCCCCACGTCAGGGCGCCATAGGCGTTCAGGCCTTCATCGCTGACCATCTGCGCTTCGGAGCGGAAGTAGAAGGACGTGTGGGGATTGATCAGCAGGAGCGAGTGGTGCGCGGTGGTGTTCGCCGGCGCGACGGCAGCGCCGTTCGATCCCGCCGGCTCCGCGAATGGTTCGACCGGCTCGACCAGGGATAGTTTCTTCGGGCCGTTCCCGTAGAAGTTCTCGAGCTCGGTCAGGTTGACCCGCTCGATGTCGCCGCCGATGCTGCCCTCGCTGAAGGTGAGCGCCATCCAGGGCTCGAAATGTTTGATCACTCTCGGCGTCACCTGTGGATGCTTGTAGAGGTAATAGTTCAAGCCGTCGGCGTAGGCGTTCATCAGGCTCTTCAGCCACTCGGGGGCCTTCTGGTACTGCGCCTTCATGTCGTCCGGGTCGATGAAGATCTTCATGCGCAGGTCGCGGTAGATCCCGCTCTCGCCTTCGGCCTCCGCGAGACGCCCCATCGAATTGAGGTAGTTGGTCTCCACCCGGTTGAAGTCATCCTCGGCCTGGGCATACATCACGCCGAAGACGGCATCGGCATCCGTCTTTCCGTAGACGTGTGCGATCCCCCAATCGTCCCGGATGATGGTGATGCTCTGGGCCTGCCGCTCCCAGGCAGTGACGTCTTTGTCGGCGACGGCTTGCGGAGCGCACGACACACATGCCACCGCGAGGATGAGAACCAGCTTTTTCATAGGCACTCCGTGCTGTGTGACGACCGGCGGCACCCTGGCGGCCGAGTGGGTGGATTGTGCCATGGAACTTCCAACTTCTAATCTCTACCTTCTGACTTCCCTCGCGTCATCCTCGCCTGCCACCTGCTGCGCGGTATCTCGAGCGCTTCGAACTGTTCGATCGCATGGCGCAGCACTTCTCCACCGGCCTGCCGGGTCTTCAGGTAGAGCTGCGCGCTCATGATCGCGGCGAGCGGCGCGACGAGGACGTTCAACAGTTGATAGAGCGAGGACCTGCCAGACGTCTGGAAGCCAAAACTGAACTCCTTCGGGCGATAGTCATCCCCAAGCTTCAGAGTGAACGAGGAATTCACCGACGCGATCCACACGAGGACGGGCAGCGTGAACTGCAGGGCCGTAATGATCGCCACAGTGCTCCAGAACCGCTTCGCGAGGCTGCGTGCGCGCCTGAGCGTCGCGCGCACGCCCAGGTCCTCCATCACGGCCACGGGCGCATACAGCGCGTGGCAGATGGCGGAGACGATTCCCGGTATCACGAGCAACACGGTGCCCGCGAGCGTCATCGCCACAACCGCGACGGTCGTCGCGAGAAATGTCTGCCATCGGCGCCTCAGCGCCGCGAGCGCCATGCCGAGCCGCACTTCACGCAGTGGGGCGATCGCCAACTGGACGACGATGGGTGCCGTCAGCGCCGAGACCGTGGCGTACGCAAACAGGTTGGCCGCGATAATCGTGAGAAATACCAGCGGGCCGACGATCGCGCGAACGGCCGGCGCAACGGTTTCCGATGGGCGATCCACCAGAACGAGACCGACGACGGAGGCAATCAGCGGCGCGTGCGCGAGCAGCGAGATTTTGAGAAACGCGGGAAAGTGCTCGCTGTACAGCGATACCGCTTGACGCAGCAGCGAGCCGCTTCCTTCGGTGCTGGCCCGCAGTGCCGTGCCAAAGCCGGCGGCGCTGTCGGGCCGGGCGGATGGGCTCTTGGCGAGCGCCGCCATGACGAGTCCGGCCATCCGCTTCGGCACTCGAGCGCGCTTGTCGCTGATGGGCGGAGGCTCGCCCGTGCAGTGCAGCCGAATGACCTCGCCGGGATCTCCGGTGAAGGGCGTTTCGCCGGTAAGCATGCGGTACGCGATCACTCCCAGGCTGTAGACATCCGCCCGGGCGTCGAGGCTCTCGCCGCGACATTGTTCCGGAGACATGTAAAGAGGAGTGCCCATCATCGAACCCACGCGCGTCAGCCCCGCGCCGATCGTCTCGAGGGATGACTGGACCAGGGTCGCCCCGCCGGCAGCGATCGCGCCTGCCGTTGCCGGCGCCGTCGCAGGCTCCGCCCGGTCGCCGAGTTTTGCCAGGCCGAAGTCGAGCACCTTCACGGTATATCCGCCGCGCCGGTTCGGCTCCAGCCAGATGTTCTCCGGCTTCAAGTCGCGATGAATGATGCCCAGCCGATGCGCCTCGTCAACCGCCGAACAGACCTGATCGAGAATATCGATCACCCAGCTCGTGGGCAGCCGGCGCTCCTCGTCGAGGACCTCGGCCAGCGTGCAGCCATCGAGGTACTCCATCACCAGGTACGCGACCTGACCCGACCTGGTGCGCGCGAAGCCGAAATCGGTGACGTCGACGACGTTGGGATGGCGCAGCCGCCCGGATGCTTCCGCCTCGCGGCGGAAGCGCTCGACGAACTCCTGATTGCCCGACAGTTGCGGATGGATGATCTTGATGGCGACGGCGCGGGTCGTCCCCAGGTGTGTCGCTTTGTAGACGGCTCCCATCCCTCCCTGCCCGAGCCGCCGCCCGATCAGGTATTTGTCGTCGAGCCGTTCTCCGCTGAGGAAGTCGTCCAATTCATGCTTCTTCTACCGTGGCCGCGCCGTTTCAGGCAACTTTTCAAGCAGGGGCCGGGTCGGGGCCCTCATCTCACGAATAGATCATGAATTCCAGAAGATTGCCGTCTGGATCGCGGACATAAACGCTGGAGCCGGCCTTTCGACGACCGCCCTGCCGAGCCACCGGACCCTCGACGACCTTCACGCCTGCTCGATCGAGCATCGCCTTCAGAGACGCGGGCGTCCCATCCCAGACGAAGCACAAGTCACCGCACGGCGGCTTCGCAGCAGGCGCTCGCAGCGTGAACGTCGCGTCTTGCCAAAGAGGTGGGCGGTGAAAGTTGATCATCTGATCGCCGACGTACACGGCAATCGCGTTCGCCGTTTCATTTATCTGCAGACCAAGCGCGCGATAGAACGCCAGCATTGCCTGTGTGTTTTGCATCGGGAGCGCGACATGATCGAATCCGCGGACGTTTCCAGGCGGCTGCGCCAGCGCGCTGGCTCCGCTGGTTGCGACGGCCGCGATGGTCTTGACAAAGGTACGGCGCGAGGAGGCTTTTTGCATCGCGAGATTATCGACGTCGCGCTTGTTACGACGCAAGCGGACGGCCGATCTCCCAGTGATGGCCGAATGGATCGACCACCCGGCCCAGGCGCCACCCATACGCTTCCTCCACCGGGATGACGCCTCGGGCACCGGCCGCGAGTGCCTTCGCGAACATCGCGTCAGGATCAGGCACGGTCAGGATCATCCGGGCCGAACCGCCGCCCAGAGACTCCGGACTGAAGTTGCCATGCTCAGGGGACTCGTCACTCAGCCAGAACTCCGCACCATCAACGGACAGCCGAGACACGACCGCACCGCCGGGATCCTCGACACGGTAGACCTCGATCGCCCCGAATGCCGACTTGTAGAACTCGACCGCTCGGGCGCCGTTCCGAACCGACAGCATGGGCGTGACGGAACACGCCACCGAAGTCTCCGTGCCCGCGTCTGTACTCATCTCTCCTCCCGGTCATCTACTGCGACGTCTACCGCCACGTCGCGGCTGGACGCTCTCCTACGGCGCCTTACAGACAAAGTTCCCGGCCTCATCCGTGCTTCCTGTTCCTTTGTACGTCGCGACACTCGGGTATGGACAAAGCGGCCGCGTACGGTCAACGACGCCGTTGGTCAGGTGCGACGCGATGACTTGATCGGGTGCCTTGCCCAGCTCCACCCATCGCTCCAGCGCGCTGACCATGTCGAAGGTGTTCGGACCCTCGCCGCCGCCGCAGTGCGCCATTCCCGGGGCCATGAACAGACGATAGGAACTCTGAACCTTGGCGACACCGCCGAGCGCCTCCAGCACGCGCTGGTAGTACTGCACGCTGTTCCCCGGTGAGATCTGCGGATCGCTCCAGCCGTGATACTGGATCAGTCTGCCCCCACGCTCGATGAACGCCTTGAGGTTTGGATCGAGCGCGTTGAGCGTGTCATGGTCCGTCTCTTCCGCACGGACGATGTCGGTCTCGAAGGTGAATTTGTCGATGTCCCAGCGGGGGTCCTTGAACACGAGGAACCGGAACTGATCGAGTCCCGTCGCTCGAGCCGACGCGGACCATCCCATGTCCGTCCATCCGAGCTCGCTGCCAGGCAAGAGGCCGGCGACTTCGCGTTTCGTCCGGGGATTCACCTGAGGCGAGTACAGCATCCTTGCCGTATGTACCTGTGCCGGCGTCAGGCACGACGCCTCCTCGGCATCCTTGCAGCGGAGCACTTCTGGATCGAACGCGCACCGCTTCGGATCGTTGACTACGCCATCCTTCACGCCATCCAGTGAGTCGCAGGCCTCGAGCACCGCGTTGTGCAGGAGTTGCGCCTTGGCGGGTGAGAGACGCGAGGCCCCGTCCTTCTGCAGCGCCTGGGCGACGTGCACCGCCTGCGCCGCGCGGCCGGTCCAGTCGAGACCGGGCGCGCCAGCGATGATGCCATCGAAGTCCGCGGGGAAGCGTTGCGCTTCCTTCATCCCCTGACGTCCGCCGGCGGAACAGCCGTTCCAGTACGAGTGCTGCAAGCCGGCAGGATAGTAGGCGGCGATGATCTTCTTCGACGTCACGGTCATCTCGTGGACCGCGCGCCATCCAAAGTCGATCACCTTCTCCGGATGCCCGAGGGCGAAGTTCGCGCTGCCGCCGACGTGCCCCGTATCGGTCGAGCCGGTCGCGTAGCCCCGGGCCAGCGCGGTCACCATTGCAGCGTAGGCGATCGTCCCGTTGAAGGCGCCGTTGCCGACCGCCTGGAACTTCCCGTTCCAATTTGCGGCCGGCATCCAGAGCTCAATCTTGATGTCCGAGTCATCGGACGGGGTCAGCGTGGCTGTCACTCTGCAAAACGCCCGCGGGGCGTTGATCGCCTGCGCAGCACCTGAGCCGCGCCCAGCAGTGGCCGGCGTAAACGCGCCGGCCTCGACCGCCCGCGCGAGCGTGATCGTTACGTTGGGCACGGACAGCGACGTCAGGCCCTCGCATGTCGCCGTGGCCTCGAGCGGCCCGCCATTCATCAGCGCAGCGAGTAGCAGTGCACACAAGCCGCCTGCGAGGAATCTCATGACAGCTCCTTTGAGCGCTGAAAGATTGGCTCCGTCGGTCCAATGTCCGCGCTTCAGCCGCGGCGGCGTGACGCCTGTCTCTTGGCACGCGCGCGCCGCGTCGGCGGGACACGCTTGTCTGAGCGCAGGACCGTCGCAGTCACGGCGCCAGCATATCGCAGGACAAGGCAGCGCGGACGCCGGTGTGGGCCTGTTGGAGAGAGAAGATGAGCGGTGCCACAAATGAGGTAGGCGCTCCTGAAACAGGATTGTGGTTCTGAGAACCTGTCCTGACGCCCCAGGCCGATGACCTCCACCCGGTACTTGGACCCGTGGTCACCGCTCGGCGATAGCCTATCATTTCGTGCTCGAAGAAAGAAGACCGTCGCAGCTGACCCATCAGATCTCGAGCCGCATCAGCTCTCGCGCGTCGGATCAGCCGCGCGGCCGAGAAACAGGATCGCGCCGCTCTTCCGATCGCGGATGGCAAAAAGGAATGGGTGGTCAGCTCGGAAGATTGGAACTGGCTCCGGCATCATATCCGCACACAGATCCATGCCAACTTCCGTGGCGGCCGCAGCCTCTGTTCCCTCCTCGTTCACCTCGACAAAGGCCTTGTGGAGGACGCCCGAGATGAACAGCGAGTCCTCGTCGGGCGGCTCGTGACCGTTGATCCCGGAGAAGTCGGCTTGGAGGCGGGTGAACGCGAGCGGCATACCGAGCGCGCGAAGATAGGGCCCGAGCTCCACGGTCCCCCAGGTCATCCTGAACCTCGGCAGAAAGAGCTCGAGCTCGCGCACATGCATCCTCGTCACGCAATCGTGCAGCATCCGCGGGGAGAGCTTCGTCTCGAGATCCCGGAGCCCGTCCTTCCTGTGCGGAAGAACCACGAGCATGGACAGGTCGCCCCCCTGATAGCCCAGGTCGACCGCCTGAAAGTCGCCCGCCTGCAGGTACCGGATTACTTCGTGCTGGTGCATCAGCGGCGCCTGCACCTCGCCCCCGGGCTCCAGGTAGAAAGGCTCGTTGCGTGTGGCAGCCTTGCGGAACTGCCGCACCCAGATGCCCTTGAAGTAGACCGCGTTCACCAGGAGCAGGAGCGTGTCGGCGGCCAGACCGCCCGGAGAAATGAGATCCCGGATCTTCCGCCTGGTCTTGTCTTCGACCCACCGGTTGATCATCAGGCGTGCGGCCTCGGCGGCGTGGCGGAAATCGACGAGGCTCATGTCGGCGCCGTAGTGCCGGGCGATCAGGTCGAGGAATCCAGACTGGAGCGGCGCGCCATCCTGGCCCCAGAGAGAGTTCGCCACGGCCATCTCGTACTTGCCGCCGCCAGCTGCGTTGAGCCGCTGGATGGTCTCGGCGAAGGCGACGTGAACAGTGTCGTTCGAGGACGGGATGCGGAGCGCTTCTCTCATCTGCGCAGCGGTCTCGCCCCTGGCTCCGGCCTGGGTCATGCCTAGCCCTGTGCGGATGCTGAACGGAGAGAAGAACAGGTTCCCGGGCCGCTGTCGCAATTGCCCGTACATCGTCAGCGCAAAGTCGTTGTTCTCGTCGGCGAACGACTCCGGTCCGCTGGGTTGCGTACGCGCGTGCGGCAGCGCGGGACCAGCGGCCGGTTCCCCTTTGCTGCCTAGCAACCCGCGGAGCCACGCTCCGACACGCGCCATATCCGGACGATTCTTCCGTTCCTCAGTCTGAGACTGTACTCTGGATTTCAGCGTGACGGCCTGGCGGCGGTGCGCCGGCGAATGTCGTCCAGAGAGACATCCTCCTTGCGAGTGGCGATCTGCCACATGTTGCCACACGGGTCTTTGACCATCCCGCGGCGATCGCCATAGTGCATGTTTTTCGGTGCTCTCTCCATTGAATCGCAATCTACCCCGCGCGAACGCCATTCGGAACCGCACGCTCCGGCACTGCCAGGCAGGGAGTTTCACCATCCGCATATCCGATGTCGAAGAGCATGCCCTCTGACACTTCGCCCATGATGGGTCTGGGCTCGAGGTTCACGACAAACAGACTCTGCTTCCCTTCGATCTCCTTCGGATTGGATCGCTCGATCCTGATGCCGGCGATGATGCGGCGCTGGTGGTCTCCAAAGTCGACGATGAGTCGGACGAGCTTCCTGGACTTCGGGACGTCTTCGACCGACACGATCGTCCCGACTCGAATATCGAGAGCCTCGAGCGCACTGTGGGGCACCAGAGGTTTGATGGCGGCTGGTTTCACAGCGTCACAGAGCGATCAGGACAGCGCGTTCAGCAAGCGTTCCACGTCGCGCATGTCGTTGTAGACCGAGGGCGCGATGCGAATCCAGTACGGGGCCACGCGGACAGCCACGCGCGCCGCGTCGAGCTTCCGGGCGGCGGCCCGTGTGTCCCTGGTGGCGAAGGTGACGATCGGCGACGTGCTGTCGAGCGGCGTCGCCGGAGTGAACCCGAGCCGAGGCATCTCTTCCTGCAGCCGTTTGAGCATCGGCTGGCGATAGCGCTGAATGTTGTCGACCCCAAGCCGTTGGATATAGGGAAGCGACACAGCCAAAGCCGCCGCCACGCTGCTTGCGACCGTTCCGAGCTCGAAGTATCCGGACGCATCGGTCTTCGGTGTCCACGTGACTGGCTTGGGCGACTCCGGATCGAACGGCGACAGGTGGATGTCGGTATCGGAGGCGGACCGGTAACTCCAATGCGGACGCTGAATCACCTTCCCGAGCAGCTCTTCACGCACGTAGAAGAACCCGAGCCCGAAGTCGCCCATGAGCCACTTGTAGGTCGCGCACGCCGCGAAGTCCACGCCGCTCGCGCGAACGTCGAGGGGCACCGCGCCCACGCCCTGGATGATGTCGGCGTACACGTAGGCGCCGTGGGCGTGCGCGAGGTCGCACACCGCCTTCAGGTCGTGTTGAAAGCCGTTGTACATCGAGACCCACGACACCTCGACGAGCTTCGTCTTCCTGTCCACGACCCGTTCCAGATCCTTCATGTCGATGCGGCCTTCGCGCGGCATGACGACACGCAGATCCAGTCCCTGCTTCTGGAGCTCCATCAGGTGCACGAGCGCCCCCTCGAAGTGGAGCGCGTCGGTGACGACGTTCCCGTCGGATTTCCCGATGTCCAGACATTCCACGACAAGGTTCTCGCCGGTGCTCGTGTTGGGGACGTAGCTGATTTCCGACGGTTTCGCGTTGATGAGCGCCGCAAAGGCGGTCTTCGGATCGGCCCGTGCGGTACGCGGCGGCGCCGGGGATCTGGACGCTCCAGCGGGCGCGCCGATCGTTGCCCGCCGATTCACCGCGTCGCGGTAGGCCTCCGCGGCCGCGATCGGCATCGGGTGCGTAAACGCGCCGCTGATGTACGTGTAGCCCTCTTCGATTGCGAAGTCCGCCCTGCGCGGGAATCCCGGCACGGCGTTCCGCGCGTTCGCCGCGAGCGCTCCGGGCGCGGGCGCCACCTGCGCCTCCAGGTTCCTGAACGCGGCGGCAGCGGACAGTCCGCCCAATCCCGTCAACAGCGCGCGTCGGTTGCGATTCATGGTATGAGCCCGAGCACCGCCCAACCGCAGTCGTTTCGCGGCGCCGACGTCCTGATCGCGTCCAAGCCCGGCGCGTCGCGGTAGAACCTGATCGACGCTGGCATGTCGAGGACTTCGAGCAGCGGAACGAGGCCTGGAACGGCAATCATGTGGCGGGCCTCATCACCGGCTCGCCGACCCGCTGCCAAGCATACCGTGCAGCCGCACGGCGGCGCGAATGACCCTCGCGTCCTGGCCGTGGTCGGCGACGAGCTGCAGCCCCAGCGGCAAGCCGGTAGAGACCGGCATCGGAATCGAGATCGCGGGCGTGCCGAGCGCGGTCCATGGCGCGTTCATGCGCGAGTCTCCGGTCGAAGCGAGGCCGAGCGGCGCCGGACCCGGCGCCGCCGGCACCAGGATGATCGGCGTCGCCTTGTGGATCTCGGCGACCCGGGCTTTGCATTCAGCGACGTGTCGCCTCGCCTCGTCGTAGCGCGCGACAGGGATTTGGAGCCCCTCCCGAACGAGGTCCGCCATGTCCTCCAGGCGCGAGCCGTACTCCTGGTAGCGCTGTTCGTGGAACCGGGCACCCTCGTAGAACATCACCGTTCTCGCGGAAGCAACCAGCGCGTTCAGCATGCCGGCGATGTCGATCGGCCGGACCGACGCGCCTTCGCGGCGCAGCGCCGTGAGTGTCTGCTGAAATGCCGCCGCCATCGCGGGCTCGACCTCAGGCATCGGATCCGGCGCCGCGAGCGGAAACTCTTCCGGTCGTCCGGTCGGATAGCCGAGAGCCTCCCACAGCACGAGCATGTCGGCCGGCGCGTGCGTGAAGAACCCGAGCGTGTCCAGGCTCTTCGCGAACGGGAATACGCCTTCCATGGGAAGCAGACCATAGCTCGCCTTGAATCCGGTGATGCCGCAGAACGACGCAGGCCGCAGGACCGAGCCGCCGGTCTGCGTGCCGAGCGCGATCGGCACCATGCCCGCCGCGACAGCCGCCGCGGATCCGCTCGAGCTGCCGCCCGGCGTGTGGTCGAGCGCGCGCGGATTGCGCGTCGGCGCCGGTGTGCGGTAGGCGAACGCCGTCGACTGCGTTTTCCCGAGCAGGACCCCGCCGCGCCGGCGGATCTCGCGCACGATCGCGGCATCGACGGTGCCGATGCGCCCCTTGTAGATCGGCGATCCGTACTCGGTCGAGAGCCCTTTCGTCTCGATGATGTCTTTGACGCCGAAGGGGATTTCGGACAGCGGCCCCGTGCCGGTCGGCCGCTGCGGCGCAACCTGGACCCACGCGTGGATGGAAGACTCCAATGCCCGAATGCGATCCAGGCAGGGCTCCAGCCCCAGCTCGCGGGCCTTGCGGGACGCGCGCATCCACTGCGTCAGGGTGTCAAGACGAGGCGGCGGCCGACGGATCGCAGCGGCCAGAGCGCCGAACAGGAACGTGCGGCGAGGCATAGGTGCAGGCATTTCGCTTCGCACTCCGCCATATGCTAATTCAAGAGTCGTCCCGCGCAGCCGACACGGTCATGTTCATCGCGCCGCGGGCCGGCTGCCGACAGATATTTCGTACGAGCCGGGCTCGAGCTCCGAATGGCCGAACGGCACGACGGTCGGCTGGAAACCTGGCCACGTGACGCATCCTTCCTCAGGTCTGCCGGGAGGCCGGCGGTGGCAGGGCCTGCCCAAACCCCAGGACATATCCCTCGCGATCGCGCACTGCGAACTCTTCCATCTGATACGCGTTCTGGATGATCGGTCCGTAGACGATGTCCGCGCCGTTCGCCCGCAGTTCGGCGTGCAGGGCGCGCGCATCGCGGACCCAGAAGAACGCATCCCACGTTCCGCCCTGCTTCTCGTTGGGGCTGATGCGCTCGGGCGTCGGGACGACGCGCAACATGATTGCGAGGCCGTCACGGCTCAGGATGGCGAACTGCGGCGGCGTCCCCCCGCTGTATTCGCAATGAAAGCCAAGGACGCGCTCATAGTGCGCCGCGGACTGCTCGAGATCGGCGACGGGAAAGTACGGGGCGCTGCGAAGCAGCTGGCTCGTTCGGACGGAAGACATGTAGCACCTCGACAAGACGTGACCAATTGGACGTCAACGGGAATTCATTGATTCGGGCCAGCCCACTGCTGGTTCCGGACGCGCGTCATCCAGAGCGTCCACGCCAGCATGCCCACGCTGACGAGCATCCACGCACTCGCCCACAGCCAGGCCGGCAACAGGAAGAGAGTGGCCATGCTCTCGGCGTCCGAGTGCCCGCCATCGACGTGGAACAGAGCGCGAATGTCGTAGACCGAGTCGAGCGCCACCTGGATCGCGAGAAGGCTCAGCACAAACCGCGAGGCCTCTCCGCCTGCCTTGCGGGCCAGCGCCACAAGGCCGGCTCCCCACGCGAGCACGACCACAAAGCCAAAGAGGTTCCTCATCCAGATGACCAGCGTCAGGAGCATCAACGCGCCCACGGTCCAAACGACGGCGCGAGCCCATTTCTCCACGCGCGTGGCGGCCATGAGGAGACATCCGACCACGCTTGCGCCGAGATAGCCGGAGGAGGCCACGAGTCCTCGCGCCATGCGGCCGGCAGGAAGAAGACTCCGCGTCACGCCGCTCGTGTCCGGCTCGATCACGATGGAGCTCACGGTGCCGCCCACCATCAACGTCACGAGAGCATGATCACACTCGTGAACCCACGTGGTGAAGAGCTTGAAAGGATAGAGGAGAAGCTTGCCCCAAGGTGTGAGGCTCAGACCAAGCGAGAGCGTGGCCGCCACCCATAACCACAGAGTTCGGCGCGCCGGCTGCATGCGGTGTCACGTCGCATCGCGACGTGATCGGTTCGTGCGGCGAGGGGTGTTCACTTTCGGCCACACGCTATCTGCCCTCTACCTGACCGACTCGTCGAACGAAGCGATCGGATCCACGTCGATCGGCACGTCGCGCGCCGCCTCGAGCGACTGCCGCAGCGCGGGCGGCACCATGTCGTACTTCTTGAACCACGCTTCGGCGCGCGCGCGATCGCCGGTCGCTTCCTGCTCGAGCAGCTCCTTTGCGAGCTGCTGGATGGCAGCCGGCATCTTCGCGTAGTCCACCCGATAGCGGCCGCCGGCGCCGACGATGGCGCCCTGCGCGGCGAGGTAGTTGAACTCCATCATCTCGGCGCGGCCGTGCGCCTCGCCGGTGCCGAAGCGCACGGTGCGGAAGATGCCTGCGACGTACGACGCGTAGTACTCCTCGAGGCGCGCCTTCGGCAGGACGCCGCGATCGACGAGCCATTTCAGCGCGAACATGCCGGCGACGTCGGCCTTCGCCTCCTCCAGGCCCGAGAAGGCACCGGCCATCGCTTCGCGGATGTTGACCTGCCTGCCGCTGCGGCGCGCGAACGCGGGGCCGAGACCATGGCAGATCTCGTGCATGATCGTCGAGGCCAGATACCCCTCGCCCGTCGCCTGCTTCGCCTGCGCCGGGTCCATCACGCGCGCGGCCAGCGGCAGGATGATCTCGCGCACGCGCGCATCCATGAAGTTCTTGAAGAAGATCTTCTTGGTCCCCTTCTCTGTGTGGATGCGCGGGTCGTTCGGCAGGTTGTCGGCGACGGCCTGATACCCGTGCCGCAGGTCGCCGGCGCGGAACGGCGCGTCCATCACCTCCATCGGCGTCACATGGCCGCGGACCGACGGGCGATCCTCGGCCGCGAGCGGCAGCGCTTCCTGAATCTCGGGCACCCAGGTCTGGTACTGCTCGAGGTTTCGGCTCTCCGCCTCGTTGCGGATCATGACGGCCGCACCGTACGACGTCTTCACCCCGAGCAGACCGTCCAGATACGTCTCGTAGGGGGCGAAGATCACGTCGACTTTCGGATTCTTCAGATCGACCCACGCGACGTCACTCGCGTAGTAGTCGTCCGTGAGCAGCGCGTCGGCGCGCAGACGCAGGAAGCGCGCGAAGGCCGGATCCGGCGACAGCGATGCCGCCTTGCGCAACGCCTCGGCGGCGCCTCTGACGAACCCGCTGTACTCGTCGTGGTACGCGCGTCCGACGAGATCCGCGCCGTGCCCGTGTACGACTTTGAATGGATCGTAGAGCGCAGCCTTCGCGTCCGGATGGGCCGCGACGTACGCGTCAACCGCCGCGCGCGTCAGGCCGGTCGGATACAGGTAGTGGCCCGGCGGCATCTTCTCAGTGCCGACGAACGGCTCGTTCTCGCGCACGAGATCCCAGCGGCTGCCGTTGATGAACAGGTAGTGGCGAACGTTTTTCGCCAGCGGCGTGTCGACCGAGGCGAGCGCCTTATAGAGCGCGAGGCCGACCGGATCGCTCTGGCGCCAGAACATGCTCTCGAGCTCGCGCGAGGCGATCACGAGCTGGTCGATCATCTGGCGCTCGCGGGGGCTCAGCCCCGAGGCGTCGAACGACATCTTCACCGGCTTGAACTGCGCGAGGCGCTTGTCGAGATCCGGCACCACCGCCCGCAGCATCGCCGCGGCGTCCACCGACGGCAGGTCGCTGGCAGTCGCGGTGCCGCGCTGAGCCCGCGCTCCAATCGTCGTCACCAACACGAACGCGAGCGATGCGAGCCAGAGTGGCCTCATGCGATCAATCCTCTCACGAGTGCACGTCAGCGACAGCTCGGGAGCGATCCGAAGTAACTGATTCCAGTCTAGAAGGCCGCGAATTCCGGGCGAAACCGCACGACCCCCTTCACGCGCGCGAGTGCATCGGCCTGAAGCCCGAGAACCATGAAGGCTTCGGGTGGAACCGCGTGCTCGTACTCGAGGCCTTTGGTCGATGCGGGCACAAATCCGAACCTCGGGTAATAGTTCGGATGGCCGATAACCACAACTGCGCCCCAACCGGCGGATCGACAGGCGTCGAGGCCTGCCCGTACGAGTTGCGAACCAATCCCCTGCCGCTGGTAGTCAGGAACGACCGCCATGGGTGCCAGACCGACCGCGTGGGCGTTCGGCGCGGTCCCCGTGATTTGAACCGGAGTAAAGAGGATGTGACCGACGATGCGATCGCCGATGGTCGCGACCAGTGAAATCGCGTCGGATGATCCACGAAGGGCATCGACGAGGGCCGCCTCATCCGGCCGCCCAAACGCCGATTGGTTGACGAGTCGGACGTGGTCCGCGTCCCGCGGTTCTTCTGGCCGAATCGTGATGGTCATCAGAATCTATGGAATCGCCGGAGATCGGCTACTCGGCCGCCGACCGGGTCGCCGGTCGAACGAGACGTTTTCGCATGAACACGCACGCCATTGATCGTCCGGACCACAGTCGATGCTCACCACGACCGACCTCGTCGAATCCGTTCGCCTCGTAGAACTCGACTGCGGCAAGTGAGGCGTCGACGTGGATGCTGGTTGCGCCCGCGCTGATCGCAGCGGCTTCGGCCGACCGGAACAAAGCAGAGCCTATTCCGAGGCGAGCGGCGTTACCCCTGACGTAAACGGCCGTGCGATGCTCCCTTTCGTAGATGCGGTGCGACGAAAAACCCAACACCTCGCGCTTATCGCTCAGCTCACCAACCGCAATGTAAAAGACTTCCCCGCGAGTCATGGCGCTCACGTAGAGGTCGCCTTTTACCCGAGCACACCAATCGCTCACGATTGCCGGCGCGTAGTACACAGCGCCGATCGTGCGAATCGAATCCAGGTGCGCAGCAGCGATCGCCTCCACATCGGTAAGCTTTGCAAGGCGAACCTCGAAGCTGCTGCGCGATGTCAGACCAGGAACCCCGGCGCTCATGATAGTTTCTTGACGAGCTGAAGCTGGTAATCCTCGAAGCCCAGCTTGCCGTACAGGTCCCGGGCAATTCGGTTCTTTGCAAGGACCCCGATCCGGAGAAGCTTCGCGCCCCTCGCGCCGGCGTACGCCTCAGCGTGCCGAAGGAGCTCACGAGCGATTCCTTGTCGGCGGTACGACGGGAGGACCACCAGGTCGGAGATATAGGCGTATGCAGCCTGATCTTCGTCAGGTTGCTCGGGCAGGACCTCGGCCAGCACCCCCGCGAACCCGACGACGACGTCATCGATCTCGGCGACAAATATCTTGCCCGATGCTTTCGTGCATCGGTCGAGCAGGAACGCCAGATAGGCGTCAGCCATCTGCTGGCCCTCGGGTAACGCCCTCTCGATGCTCCGCTCAGAGTCCTGAAGTTCGACCACGCAGGCGCGGAGCTGTTGACGGTGACGGACGGGGTCGTAGTCTCGAATCATTCCCTGGATTTCGGGCCGCGCGTCCGGAAGGCGGGCGCCGAGTCTAAGCAGAGCGAGAGCGCGCGGATACCCGCGTCGATGTAGTCGCGCCGACTGGTCTCGAGACCGAACGCCACGTCCGCCAACACCTCTACAAGCCGCCATGAATCGTGCACGGGGCAGCGCGGTTTCATCGAGCGGACCATCGTAGCTCGAAAGCACGGCGTCGATGAATGCTTCGCCACCCCAATGGAATACGCCGACAAAGTCGATCAAGGCGTCGCTGATAGCGATATCGCTCCAGTCGATGATCCCTGTCAGCGTCCGCCTCACCGGGTCGCACAACACGTGCTCGGCTGCGAGATCTCGATGGACCACCACCTCTGTGGACGACGCCGCTGCCGATATTGGCGGCCCCTCTATCAAATGTGATCTCGGCAACTTGCGCCGTGTCCAGCTGATTGCGCTCCAGCAACGGTCGGTTCTCGCGATCTACAACGTCGTCGGCCTGCTCCACGCGGCCGGATCCTGACGAAGGTAAGACGATAAGAACGCGTAGAGCTCGCCGTGCGATCTCGTCAAGGCGACCGGCGTCTGAAAGAAGGCTTCAACGGCGACAGCGAACAACTCGGCCGGTGCAGACAGCCCGTACGAACTCAGCTCGGAATCGCCGCGCCGCAGCCGCTCCTCTTCCTGCTCCATGATGGTCTCCCATTTCCGAATCGAATCGTCGGACAGGTATGGTGGAATCCCATCGAAACGACTTCGCGCAAGGTCCAGCAGGTGTGCGAATTCATGGACTCCAAGATGATAGCCGTCGTCTGTTTGAGCGAAACTCCGCAGCAACGCCGGCGCTGATAGAATCACGACTCCCCATGGATGTGCCTGCCCGGAAAGATCAGTCCCGCCGAATTTGTAATCCCAGTCAAAATCGTCTGGGTACACGAGCACCTCGGTCAGCTGGTCCCAAGTGTAGCCGGACCAGCCTACTGTCAGCATCACGGCTGATGCTGCGACGAGGAGTCTCATTTCGTCGCTGACCTGTGTCTCGATGCCAGTGATCCGCTTTTCCGCCAGGAAGATCTGTACCTGTTCGTCGAACTGCGCGCGATATGCGACAGGCAGGCGGCGGTAGTGATCAGATCGAGTCTCCAGAAAGTCCTTCCACGGCTGAGGAAATGGCGCCGACAGGATGGCTCGCCGCCTGGCCCGCTGTGGCGCAAAGATGGGCCCGAAGGCCGATGCCAGTGCGTGGCCAAGTTGTCGAAGATTCACGATGAAGCTGCGCATCGCCACGGATTGCTAGGGCTTTCGCTCCGCGGGCCCCAGCGTGAGAAGGGTCACTGCCGGAGGCACCCGGAAGCGCACGGGCAGGATGCTTGTTCCAATGCCGGTAGCCACAAAAAGATGGCGGCCACCTTCAACGACGTGCCCAGCGGCGAAGCGTTGGCCGAATTTTGAAGGGACGATCAGCGCCCCGGCGAACGGCAAGCGCACCTGGCCGCCATGCGTATGGCCTGCCAGGGTCAATGTGACTCGGTTCGGAACAAGGGGGAAGACGTCGGGATTGTGCGTCAGCAAGAGAACCGGAGCGTCATCGTCGGTTACCGCCGCCAGTGCGGCCGACAGATCATGGCGACCGGTCCACAGGTCGCTGATGCCTGCAACCCAAAGCCAGCCGGCTGGAGTGTTGAGCCGCGTGGCTGTGTCCTCAACGACCGTGATGCCGATCGTTTCGACTGCCCGCCGCACGCGATCGTGGTCGTACCAGCCGTCGTGGTTGCCGAGGACAGCCACGACTCCGGCGGCCGCGCGCAGGCGCGCCAACTCGACCGCGATCTCTTCAGGCGGAACGAAGCGTCCGCCGAGCACACCTTGAATGACGAGGTCGCCCAGAATGCAGACGAGGTCGGGCCGCGCCGCGTTGGCGCGATCGACCGTCGAGTGGAGCTTGGCCATCCCATTGAAGGGAGAGCCAACATGCAGATCGGTGAGCACCGCGACACGCAAGGATCGTTCACCAGGCCAACCGACGCTCAACTCGTGTTCTGCCACGGTGAGACTCGTCGGCTCGAACCAGAACGCCCAGAGGCCCAGCGTGACGAGGACACATCCGACGACTGCGGCCGTCGATGCCCACATTCGTCGACTCAATCATGACCTCGATGGTGTCTGCCTGACGACCAGGCTTCAGCCGCGATGGCTGGTGATCGCGCCGGCCGGCGTCGGCCACAAACCGTCTCAGCCCGCGCGCGAAGAAGGGGAGTTGATCGGATCGACCAACGTTCGTTCGCGCTCGAGGCTATAGTGCCGCAGGCGATGACGCGGGCCATCGGTTTCGGCACAAGGCACGGAGCCGACCCGCCGGAGCAGGCGGTCAGACGCGATATTGGGCACGTCCGTGACGCCAACCAGCCGCTCGAGCAGCAGCGTTTCCGTCGCATACTCCACCAGCACCGTCAGTGTTTCCGTGCCGTAACCTCGGTGCCAAAATCTCCGGGCCAGGGCGACCAGCGGTTCAACGGCACCCGCGATCGGCGGGTAATACTGCGCGGCCGTGCCGACGCGCGTCAGCGCAGCACAACCGACGAGGCCGGCGGAGTCGTCCCGCTGGACAATCGTCCAGAGTCCGAGGCCTTGCGCTGCGAGAGCCTCGAAATCGTGAATCGTCTCGCGCGCTCGATCGCGGTCGATCACGACATCGTCCCAGAGGAACTGTCGAACCTGCGGCTCCCTCCAGAGCGCCCACAGTTCCTGAATATCTTCCTCGCCGGCCGGCCTGAGCCGGAGGCGAGCGGTGTCGAGGATCGGTTGCATCGGATTCTGGGGTTGCGGGCCAACGCCGCGCGATTGAGCCGCGGCAGATCCGTCGTCCGATCGCGCCACCGGACGACCGCCGCCAGCTCCAATCGCGGGCGTTATCAGCTGTCGTGCGATGAATCATGCGCGGCGTCTGACGGCGTCAACCCCTCCAACAGCTCTCGGGCGCGGGCGGCATCATCTTCGCGAACCCAGAACTCCGCCGGACCCATCGCGGAACCGAAACCGGTGATCCGCCCCATCCCGAAAACGCCCTGGAGGCCATCACCCCGAACGTAATAGTCGATCGCTTCTTCGTCGAGAATCGATCTCGCAACGGCGATCAAACCTGCGTCACCAGTCGCCAGAACTCGAACAAGCTCGACGTCCGGTGTTGGTTCCGGCCCGGGGAGACGGTCAACCGTATCGACGTCACAGGTTGGACAGACCATGACATCCCAGGAGAATTCTTCACCGCACTGTGGACAGAACATGCTCGTGCCTGGAGCTCTCACCGTTGGAGCGAGTCGAGCTTCGTGCTGACGACGGCGAAGCCATCGGCGAGGATTCGGATGTCGCCGCGAAGGCTCTCGAAGAGGATCTCAGCGTGCCGCCGGTTTTCGGCGAGCCCGTCCCGCAACTCGACTCCCAACTGCGCCATGTCGCCGCGCAGCGACTGCTCCAGCCCGTCGAGTCGGTCGCTCAAGCGCTCGATTGCCGCCGACGTTTCGACATCCATGGGAGTCGCGCTGATCCTAGCATCGTCGCTGGGCCACCAGGAAGACGCTCCAGGGTTCGTGTGCAAAGGCGCCGATCGCTACGCGCTCCGTGCCCGCCAAGCGAAGCTCGCCGTGCTTGAACGCAAGCGAAGGCCAGTAATGGAGCCCGCTTCGAGTCAGTGCGTGGCAAACGATGCCGCGGCGACTGGAGGTCGCCGCCGGTCAGCCGGTCAGACGGTGCTCGCGGCGCGTGCACGCCGTTTCAGCGAGCTTCAATCGCGTCCTCTCTCCTTGGGTGATATCGGTTCGAGCCCGCTGCTCTTCATGGCGCGAACACCGGCCGGCGAGACGAAGAATCTGATGAATGCGCGAGCGGCGTCCGGGTTCCGGGAACCGACGACGACGCCGGCGGAGAACACCGTGACCCGTTGAACGTCTGGCGGCAGCGGTCCGACGTATGTGATTCCGGGGATTGGAAGCAGCTCGCTGATCTGCTGGAAACCGATCTCCGCTTCTCCACGGGCGACGACGTTGCCCACCGGCTCGCGCTCGACCCGCACGCTCTTCGCTGCCATCTGATCCGCGATCCCGAGCCGTGGGAAGAGCTCCATGGACAGGTACGCGCCGCTGACCTGCGCCGAGTACGCGACCGATTTCGCCTGCAGCAGCAGGCGCTTGAGCGCGTCGACCGAGCCGATGTCCGGCTTCGGTGCCCCCGCCCGTACGGCCATGCCGATCGCCGACCGCGCCAGATCGACGCGGCTGTCCCCGGCGACCTTGCCGTCCCTGATCAGCTCATCGACCGCGGCGCGCGACAGGATGACGACGTCCACAAGATCGCCTCGTCGAACGCGAGCGGGAATCGCATCAACCCCGACACCGGTCGACGTCGCCTCCGTCTTGATGGTGTGGCGAGCGGTGCGCTCGAACTCTGGCACGAGCGCGACATAGGCTGCAGCGGTTGCGCCCGAGGTCATGACCCTGATCTCGTCGGCCTGGACCGCACCGCCCAGAACCAGCGCGCCCGCGATGATTGGGGCCGTTGTCCTGCATGCAAATGCCATCGTGCTCCTCGCCTCGAATGACGAGCTTGTTGTTCTCCACACGGACGATATCGATGTTAGTCGAAATGCCTTCGGCCCTGCGGACTGTGCGATGGTCGCAAGGCGGAGCTCAAGAAGCGCGGGCTCAGCGCGCAGATCGATACGCCCACCGGCGACGAGATTCACGTCGCCGCGTTCAAGAGCTATCACACGACGACGCCCAACGGCTACAACCTGCAGGTCAGCTACGTGACGAAGGAGAATCGGTTGGCGTTGCCGAATGCGGTGAGGCCGAAGCCGCCAGCGGCGAAGTAGCCAATCGATACAACCCGGGCGCGAGCATGGTCGCGTAGCCTTCGGCGACGAGCGCGCGATTGCCGCGACCGGCGTCCGGCCGCGGCAGGCCTGTCACGCGCGCCAACTCGCCCGGTATCGTCATGCCCGCTCCGGCCAGGAAGCACCGCGCGATTTCCCGCAGGGCGGTGTCCCGGCTCACACGCCGCCGCAAGGCGTCGGGAAACCGTCCGACGCCGAGCGTCCAGATGTAGGTGAACGTGGGTTGATAGAGAACCTCGCTCGGCACCACGAGCATGGCGGCCTGGAGTTCATCCATGCCCCTGCTGAACGCTCGGCTGTCTTTCACGCCCGATTCGTCCCGCAGATCTTTCGTGGCCATCTCCCATTCCCTGCGAAGCACCTGCAGGATCGCCCGCGCGTTCCTGCTCAATCGCCGTTTCTCGTCCGATCGGCGCACGCCCCAGACGGCGTGGAAGTACGGAATCATGCGCGGCGCGAGGAACATCGCCTTGCCGCGGGCGAGTTTCGCGTAGTAGACCCTGCCACGTTTGACGAGCTCGTCTTTCAGCGCCCACGTGAGCGAGGCCTCGGGGTCTTTCTGCACGTGGCGTGGCATCACGGCGTCGCGGCGCCCGCAGACCGCCACATACAGCGATGGGCCGGGCCGCCGGGAATCCGTGAGGCAGAACGCGAAGCCGATCTGCTCGATGAAGCGTTCCGCGTCGAAAGCCGTCTCGACCTGCTGCGTGCCTTCGCGACGCCAGCGTTCGTCCCGGAACTCTTCAATTTCCGCGCGAATCTGTGGCTTGGGTCTCATGCCTCAAAATAATCCGGGTGTGAAACGTCTATGAGGGTATGGGCGCACGGCCTGCGGTGATGGCGCCGGTCGGCGCGATGTCCGACGACCGGGGCGAGCGGCTGGCGGCGTTGTTCGACGCACACGAGGACCGGAGCACGCCCGTAAGAGCAACGCGGTCATCATCAGCAAGGATTGAGGACTTCGTCGATCGATGTCTGCTGAGCGTTGCACCAGTTGCGCTGATTTGGATTCGGAAGGCAATCGTTCGAACCGCGCATCGATGGCGTGGTTTGAGCCGTTCTGGTCGGAAACGCACAGGCGGCTCGAACAGGGCGAGCGGCTCATCGAATTGCGCGGCTAGCGAAAAAGGGCGACGATCCTTCGACCGTCGCCCTCCGCCTTCGCTCTTCGAGCTACGGCGTGACAGGCAATCCGGCAATCCAATTACCAGATCACCAGATTACCCGATTAGCAGATTCAGTCTCCCAGATCCCCCGTCCTCGGGCCGAGCGCTTCCTCCGGCTCGACGAAGTACTCCATGTCGCGCTCGAGCTCCAGCTCGTCGTCGCTCGGCTGCGGCGGCGCCGGCGGCGGCGGCGGCTCATCCGCCGGGATCCGCACGTTCCGGTAATACTCGAAACCGGTCCCTGCCGGAATCAACCGCCCCATCGTCACGTTCTCCTTCAGGCCCCGCAGGTGATCGACCTTGCCGGAGATGGACGCCTCGGTCAGCACGCGCGTCGTTTCCTGGAACGACGCCGCCGAGATGAACGAGTCGGTCGAGAGCGATGCCTTCGTGATCCCGAGCAGCAGCGGCCGCCCCTGCGCGGGACGCCCGCCGTCCCCGATCACGCGCTCGTTCTCCTCGAGGAACCGGAACTTGTCCACCTGCTCGTCGACCAGGAACTCGGTGTCGCCGACGTCCTCGATCTTGACCCACCGCATCATCTGCCGCGCGATGGTCTCGATGTGCTTGTCGTTGATGTTCACGCCCTGGAGCCGGTAGACCTCCTGGATCTCGTTCACCAGGTACGACTGCAGCGCCTTCTCCCCGAGCACGTTCAGGATGTCGTGCGGATTCGACGGGCCGTCCATCAACGGCTCGCCCGCGCGGACCCGCTCGCCTTCCTGCACGTTGACGTGCACGCCGCGCGGCAACGCGTACTCGCGCGGCTCCGCGCCCGGCTCGTCGGGGACGATGATGATCTTGCGCTGCCCCTTGACGATGCCGCCGTGCTTGACGATGCCGTCGATCTCCGAGATGACGGCGGTCTCGCGCGGCTTGCGCGCCTCGAAGAGCTCCACCACGCGCGGCAGACCGCCTGTGATGTCCTTCGTCTTCGTGGTCTCACGCGGGATCTTGGCCAGCACGTCGCCCGCCGACACCATCTCGCCGTCCTGCACCATCAAGTGCGCGTGCGACGGCATGTGGTACTTGCGGTTGACCTTCCCGTCCTTGCCCTTGATCTCCACCGCCGGCTGCTTCTTCTCGTCCGGCGAGTCGACGATGATGAGGCGCGAGAGGCCCGTGACCTCGTCGACTTCCTCGTGCACCGTGATGCCCTCGAGAATGTCCTTGAACCGGATCTGCCCCGGATCCTCGGTGAGGATCGAGAACGTGTACGGATCCCACTCGACCAGCACCTGGCCCTGCTCGACCTGCTGGCCTTCCTTCACCTTGAGGCGCGCGCCGTAGACGATAGGGTAGCGCTCGCGATCGCGCCCCTTCGCATCCTGCACGACGAGCGACCCGCTGCGGTTCATGACGACGAGGTTGCCGTCCTTCGCCTCGACGACCTGCAGCCCCTGGAACCGCGCCGTGCCCGCGTTGCGCGCTTCGAGGGTCGACTGCTCGGACACGCGCGACGCCGTGCCGCCGATGTGGAACGTGCGCATCGTCAGCTGCGTGCCGGGCTCGCCGATGGACTGCGCCGCAATGACGCCGACCGCCTGCCCGAGCTCGACCAGCTTGCCGGTCGCGAGGTCGCGGCCGTAGCACTTCGCGCAGACATCCTACGATCGGAAACGGGCCGTTCAGCGAATCATCGCGCCGGTAGTTGATAGGCCACGATCAAGCGCATAGAATCGTGACCGCGCTATGACGTCAAAGGTGTCCGTCGATCGCGATCGTCTCGCCGAATTCTGCCGGCACAACGGCGTCCGCCGGCTGGCCGTTTTTGGCTCGGCGCTGCGGGACGACTTCGGCCCGAACAGCGACGTCGACGTGCTCGTTGAATTCGAACCCGGACGTACACCGGGACTCCGATT
>WNEY01000418.1_pt1 | contig 38046 bp, 32 predicted proteins | sample 5400531 | NCBI WGS metagenome assembly WNEY01 (sample SAMN13153338, study PRJNA577476) | soil metagenome | isolation source: 200 cm saprolite under Douglas fir tree site 1 | place: USA:California | collected 2015-04-18 | reverse complement strand
GAACGGGCCACAGTAACTGCACGGGATTGCTTCGCCGTCCACGGACACGACCTCGTCCATCGTGTGTCCGACGGTCTGTGCGTAGGCGAGGACCCGATGCTCGATCCCGAGCTTCGCGCAGAGCCGGCGCGCAAACTCGACTCCCAAGGGCCGGTACGATGCGATGCCTTCGTCAATCGTGATGCCGATCAGCTCGACGTCGCGGCGGTTCTCGAAGAACCTCGCGAGGAGGGCGGCCGTCGTGCTCGAGTCCTTTCCGCCGCTCATGCCGATCGCGACGCGTTCTCCACCGCGCAGGTCGACTTGGGATCGGAGTTCGCGCTTCGCGCGCCGCTCGACGAAATCGAGAAAATGCGCCCGGCAGAGGTGGTCTCCGCTGTACCGAATCCACTCGACCGCGGGAGCGCCGCACCGATCGCAGGCCACGTCCGCGCGAAACGCCGCGGGACCTTAAGACCTCATGGGCCTCCGGGCGGAGGCGCTTGCGGCTGCGTCGGGGGAGCGGGGGCGGGTCCCGGCGTCGGGCCGTAACCGAGTCCGGGTGCATAGGGAGGGGGTGCAACGAAGAGCGACGTCGGCTGTCGAACAATCAAGTCATAGGCCACCGCGGCGACTATCACGAGCCACGCCCCGACGATTCCACTCGCGATGGCGGAGGCCACGATCCGAACGACGGCCCTAACGGCCCGGTCCTGGATGACGGCCACAGGGAGCGTAATCGCCCCCGAGATGAGACCGGACAAGATCGCCGCGACAACAATCGCCCCGAACAGCGACCAGCGATAGCCTTTCGTGATCGCCCAGCTCCTCGACAGGCCGCCAACGGCGCTCTCGTTTTCCATCATGATCGCAGGCGGATAGAGACTCAACGAGATGTACACGAAGATCGCCACGAATCCCCCGATGATCAGGGCGAGGAACAGGCCGCAGATCAAGGCGAGCGCTCCCGAAGGGTTGCCGGATCCGATCGCGACGGCGGGAAGGATGATCAGCAGCGGGGTGAGGATTAACGCGAAGATGATCAAGGTCACCAGGATGTTTGCCCCGAGGATGCTGAGAAACTTCTCGAGACCGCGGTGGAACGCTTGCTGGAGGGTCATCGACTCGCCACGGTGCCTCCGGACGGCGTACTCCGTCATCCCACCCGTGATAATGCTACCGATGATTGCGCTGATGACGACCGCCGCGATCCCGTAGAGAAGCAGCGTGGCCACATCCACGTTCAGGGCACTCGGGGGCGGAGATCCCGGAACGAATCCGCCACCTGGGTCGAACGTCCCGAATACGGCGTAGGTCAAGACGGCTCCAAGCGTACCGGTGATGAGAGACAGGATGAGGAAGACGACGAAGAAGTTCAGGAAATTCTTCGACCACACATCGAACATGCTTCCGAGGATGCTGCCCACGGTCGCTCGGCGCGGCAAAGGTCCGGGGACGTACGGGTATGGGTAGGGGTACCCGGGCGGATAGCCGGGATACGGCGTCGGCGTGGCGGCCGGGTAGACCGGTGGGAGGCCCGGAGGCTGCGCGGCCGCGGCTGTCAGTCGCGTCCCGCAGTTCACGCAGAACGTGTTCGTCGGAGCGTTCGCAAACCCGCATGCGGGGCAGCGGTTCGATGCGGCCAAATGGCCCTCCTCCTCGTTCGGTCATCGAGCGGCGAGGTAGTTGAGGCTTCCGGCGGCATGCCGAAGCGCAGTCGTTATTTGGTGTGAGAACCGCGCCGTTTCCTTTATCCTCAATCCCCGGAATTCGGTCCCGCTCCGGTGGGGAAACCGATGGACATCAACCAAGTCGGCCTCGTCCTCATGGGAATCGTCCTCGGTTGGTTCCTCCTCTTCGCGGTCCGCCGATACCGGGTGCAATGGGGCGCGTTCGCCGCGTTCATGGCGATCGTGTTCGGCGTGAGCATGATGTCCTTTCTGTGGACGCGCGATCTCTTGGCTTATTACGGGATCGGGATCTTCCTCGGGTTCGTCGCGAACATGGTCGTCCGTGTCGCTGGCACGACGGCCGGCGGGAAGCTCGGAGAAGGGCTCCTCGAGATCAGTGCGTTCGAGCGGAAGGAGTGAGGCATGCCGGGGGACGGCGTGCGGTCCGTGAAGGCCGCGAACGAGGCCGCAATCTTCGCTCGCGCGAACGTGGTCGGCGTGGCCGTCGGCAACAAAGTGATCGGCGGCCGCGAGACGGATGAGCCGTGCATCGTCGTCTTCGTCGAGGCGAAGTGGCCGGAGGCGCAGCTACGGCACCGCGACGTCGTCCCGAAGGCGCTCGGGGGAGTCCGGACGGACGTCGTCGAGACCGGGCGGTTCCAGGCGTTGCGGGTCGCGCAGACAACCAACATGGACCGCACCAAACGGATCCGGCCCGCGCCGGGCGGCGTGAGCGTCGGACACTTCCAGGTTACCGCGGGCACCTTGGGCGTCCTCGCGCGCCGAGGCGGACGGCCCGTGATCCTCTCGAACAACCACGTCCTCGCGAACCAGAACGCCGCCCGCATCGGAGATCCGATCCTGCAACCCGGCCCCGCGGACGGCGGGCGCCTCCAGGACACGATCGCTCGGCTCGTCGATTTCGTGCCGATCCAGTTCCACGAGAGACGGCTCGGACCGCTGGGCCGACTTCTCGCGGCGCTCTTCGCGTGGGCGGGCCTGGGCGTCAAACGCCTCCCAACCGGCCAGGTGAACCTCGTCGATGCCGCCGTCGCTGAACCGATGGACGTGGGATCCGTGACCCGGGACATTCTGGGGATTGGCCGCGTCACCCACACACGGGACGCCGAGCTCGGGATGCGCGTTCGCAAGAGCGGGCGCACGAGCGGGATCACGGACGGCCGCGTCACCGCGCTCGAGGCGACGGTCGAGGTGGATTACGGCGGTCAGACGGCCGTCTTTCGCGAACAAATCGTGAGCGACCTGCTCTCGAAAGGCGGAGACAGCGGATCGCTCGTCGTCGACGAAAGCGGTCGCGCCGTGGGACTTCTCTTCGCGGGAGGCTCCACGACAACGCTGATCAATCCGATCGCGGCGATCGGGCACTTCCTCGACGTCACGTTCGGATAGGTTCTCGGCCCTCCACGCCAAAGGCTTATTACACATCCGCCAGATTCGCCGCGCGTTGGGGCGGCGATGAAGGAAATCTGGGTCGAGAAGTATCGACCGAAGAGCCTTGACGAGGTCGTCGGCCAAGAGGAGATCGTCGAGCGCCTCAAGGCGTACGCGAAGGAAGGGAACCTGCCGCACCTGCTCTTTGCGGGCCCGGCAGGCACCGGCAAGACGACCTGTGCCATCGCCCTCGCGCGAGACATGTTCGGGGAGAACTGGCGGCAGAACTATTACGAGCTGAACAGCAGCGACGAGCGCGGCATCGAGACCGTCCGGACGAAAGTCAAGGAGATCGCCCGGCTCGCGCCGTTCGGCGGGACGACCTTCAAGATTATCTTCCTCGACGAGGCCGACAACCTCACGGCGGATGCACAGGCCGCGATGCGCCGGACGATGGAGACGTACTCGAAGACCTCGCGGTTCATCTTGTCCGCGAACTACTCCTCGCGGCTCATCGAGCCGATTCAGTCCCGCACCGCCGTGTTTCGTTTCCGGCCGCTTAAGCCGGAGGCGATTCAGGAATACATCGCTCGGGTCGCGAAAGGCGAGAAGCTGAAGATTTCAGAGGACGGGATGGAGGCGCTCGTCTACGTCGCGGAAGGGGACATGCGACGCGCGGTGAACGCCTTGCAGGTCGCCGCATCCCTCGGCTCGACGATCGACGGGGACGCCTTGTACAAAGTGTCGAGCACGGTCCGGCCCGAGGAGGTGAAGAAGCTGATCGAGAAAGCGCTCGAAGGAGAGTTCCTCCGCGCGCGCGAGGTCCTCGACCGCTTGCTGATCGAGTACGGACTGTCGGGGGAAGACGTCGTACGCCAGCTGCACCGGACGGTCTTTGACCTGAACATCCCGGACGAGTCTAAGGTCCGACTCCTCGACCGAATCGGGGAGACCGATTTCCGACTCACGGAGGGGAGCAGCGAGCGGATCCAGATCGAGGCGTTGCTCGCGCACTTCGCGCTGATCGGTCAGGAACTGAACAAGAAATGATCAGGGCCCGAGGACGGACCGCCAAGAATCGTATGCGGTCTGGTCTTTCGGCGACGCGGCGATCATCTTCGCGAGTGCCATCGCGACGGGAGCGGCCTTCGTCGCGAGCATCTCCGTCGCGCAGGCGTCGGCCAGGAGTAGGTTGATCCCGTCGTTCGTCTGCGATGAATCGCGGCACGCATAATTGGCGAGCACGTCGAGCATGCGACTCGTCGAGAGACCGCGGGAGATGTAGGCATGGGTTCGATTCGCCGCTTCCGCGGGCTTGCGGGCATCGAACTCGCCCGCGAGGTGACAGAGCTCCTCGCCTTCGTCCGCCGCATGGACCGCTGGCGTCTGCGCGGCAGCCGGCTCCGCCGACCGAACGCGGAGCGCGGCCTGGAAGAGTGCATACAGCCGCTCGCTCGTCCGACTGAACGTGAGGACGAAACGGGCCGCGTGAGCAAACAACAGTCCCTGCGCCGCCTCGATATCGTAACCGTTCGATGCGAGGACTCGACGCGCCGCCTCCATCGTCAGCCCGTCCGAAATCGCGGATGCGGCGTACCCATCGTGAAGGAGCGCGAGGATTCCCGCGAGGCACGTCGTCTCATCTCTTGCCGCAGCAATCCCGCTGACCTTGGTCCGACCCACCTCGTCCAGAGGTCGGCCTCCTGATCCGAGCGTCTCGAGGTCGACCCACTCCTTGCCGAGGACCGTCAGGATCGACTCATACGCGCCTCGGTCCCGCGGACCCTTGACGAGATACTGGACCGCGGGCCGGAGAAGGATGCGGGCGTCTTTGAAGCCCAGGGACCGCGCGAGTTGCCACGATTTCACGGCGATGAAGAGCTTGCGACCGCCCTCTCCCATGTCCTCGAGAGCCGCGCGGAACAGCATGTCGCCCGCCATCTTTCGCTCCCACCCCTCGTCGACCATCCCGAGGAAGATCGACTCCGCCTCGGCGACGTCAGCCGCCCGCACCGCGAAGAGGAACGAACGGCCGAGGTGTGTCACCTCCCCCGAGACGACGACGGGCGGCTTCGCGGGAGTCGGCGACTTCTTCTCGCCGGCGATGAACGCGAGCGCCTGCAGGACGGGGAGCGGCTGGAAGCGAGGCTGCATCACCGCGAACAAGTTCGTGGCGGCGGCGAGCATCGCCAAGCCGCGCGGCGCGGTCCCGGAGGCCGCGGCGGCGCGGACGGCCGTCCCCCGTGCGGCGGCGCGCACGACCTCGAGGGGCGGCGCCTTCGCAACGAACGCTTTCCGCGCGGCCTCGACGGCCTCGTTCCCCGATCGCCCAACCGCGGCCCCGACCTCCGCGAGGAGCAACGCGAGGCCCGGGCCCGCCATCGGGCGCGCGCATCACGAGTGGGACGGAAAAACCTTCGTCTGCCTTCGCGAAATCCTGGGAGGACCGGCGGCGCGCAGGGACGGATCGGAGTCGCAACCGTCAAATGCCGCGGCCTTATTCGGTCGGCACAGGTCATGGCGACCCGGTTCGCATTCTGGCGGAAGATCGAGGAGGACGCCCTCGCCGAGAAGCACGCGCAGCCCGGCCTCCTCTCCGACTTCATCCTCGGGAGTCAGGACGGCCTCGTGAATGTCCTCGGGGTGATCTTGGGGGTCGCCGTCGCGTCGAGGAACCTTTCGGACCCGCTCACGATCATCCTCGCGGGAGGGCTCGCCGCGACGTTCGCGGAGTCGATCTCAATGGGCGCGGTCGCGTACACGTCGACGCTCGCCCGAAGGGACCACTACCTCGCGGAGGTCGAACGGGAGCGGGGGGAAATGGATCAATTGCCGGACCTCGAACGGCAGGAGGTCCGCGAGATCCTCGAGCGCTGGGATTTCCACGGATCGGAGCTCGAGGAGATGGTGACCAAGATCACCTCGAAGCCGAAGGCGTGGCTCGAGATCATGATGGCCCACGAGCTGAACCTCGCGCCCGTCGAGAAGGTCCAGGCCCGCAAGAGTGCGATCCTGGTGGGGGTCGCGGCCATCCTTGGGTCCCTGGTGCCGCTGATCCCTTTCATCGTCATCGGAAGGGACATCATCCTCGGGGTTGTGGTGTCCCTCGTGGTGAGCACGATCACTCTCTTTCTCATCGGCTGGTGGAAGGCGAGGACGACGATCGGCCGGCCCGGTCGGAGCGGCGTGCAGATGGCGATCATCGGGATCGCGTCTGCGATCGCGGGCTTCGGAATTGCGTTCCTCGTGAGCGGAGGACGCGGGGCGTAGCAAGCTTTTCAACCCCCCTCGCCTTCGTCCCTCCTGCGCGTGGATAGTCTAGCCTGGTAGGACACAAGCTTGCCAAGCTTGTAGCGCGGGTCCAAATCCCGCTCCACGCACTCTTGACGCCGACGGGACCTTTTGAGCGGCAAAAGCCTCGGAAATGGCCCCGCGCCGTGCCTCAGCGGAAACCGTATGTGCCGCTCAATGCCTGTTTTCGGTGTCCAATCCTGAGAAAAGTACCGATGCTTTTAATGCTTGGAACCGTCCATCGGGCCCCGAAAACCGGGATGGGATCACCCTTGTCAACCGCCCCCAAAGCATTCATTCTGCTCGTGAGCTTCGCGTTCGCAATCGTCGCGCCTCTCGCTTTGTCGACTCCCGCGACCGCCGCGCCCGTGACCTACACGCTCTTCGCCGGTCGGGGGCCTGGTTCGCCCGCCGGCAACGGATGGAGCTTCAACAACACGACGCTCTCGAGCCCTGGCCCCACGCTCACCGCCATGGTAGGCGAGACGGTCACCTTGATCCTGAATGCCACCGACGGCCGGTTCCACAGTTGGTACATCGATTACAACAATAACAGCGCTTGGAATCCCGGGGCTCCGAACAACGAGTCGGGGACAAACTTCCCGAACGCCACCACGCTCCAAGCCGTAACGTGGAGCTTCGTCCCGACGAAGAATGGGACATTCTACTACCGGTCGAGTCACGGCGGCGACGGCGCGCTGTGGGGCCTCATCACGGTCGCGCCCGCCGGCGCCGGGCAGGTCATTCCGGGCGTCGACAACACCGTCCTGATCGTCGTGGGTGTCGTGATCATCATCATCGCGGTCCTCGCGGTCGCGACGATGTACATGCGTCGGAGCAAGAAAAATCCGAAGGTACCTCCGCCGCCGCCGTGAACCGGGCGCGAGACGGACTCGCGCCCACAGCCTTCTTAGGCCCACCCCGCATGCTGCCGGCCTGTGACCAAGCTCTCGGACATCGGGGAGCGCGGCGCGATCGACATCCTCGCGCGAATCTACGATCGCGGGCAGCCGATTGGCCTCGGCCATGATTGCGGCGTGGTCGACTGGGGGGACGACTACCTCGTCGTCACGACGGACGTCGTGAACCAGAAGACCCACATTCCCGCTGGCGCGACGCCGTCGCAGGTCGGATGGTATGCCACCGCGGTGAACCTGAGCGACATCGCAGCGGCGGGCGCGCGGCCGCTCGGCTTCGTCGCGGCCCTGTCGATGCCCGCGGCGACGGACGTCGAGTTCCTTCGCGGGCTCGCTCAGGGCATGGAGGAATGCGCGCGGGAGTTCGGCATCGCGGTCCTCGGCGGGGACACGAAGGAGGCGGACGTGCTCTCGATCGCCGGCACCGCGTTCGGCCGCGTCCGCAAAGACCGCATCCTCTTACGGAGCGGCGCACGACCCGGCGACGTCATCGTCGTCACGGGGGATCTGGGGCGCGCCGGGCACGCGGCGAGAATGCTCGAGCAGCCCGCAGCCCTCCGCACGGAGGCGCTGGACCAGCTTCTGCGGCCGTATCCGCGGATTGCGGACGGGACGTTCTTCTCCGAATCCGGCGTCGTCACGAGTTGCATGGACCTCTCCGACGGACTGGGCGCAAGCCTCGCGCAGATGGCCGCGATGACGAAGCTGTCGTACCAGATCGAGGATGCGGCGCTCCCACGGTATGCCGGGCTCGCCTCGTTCCCGCCCCAAGTCGCGAAAGACCTCACGCTATATTACGGCGGAGACTACGAACTCCTCGCGACGGTGCGCCCCGACGCGATCCAAACGCTCCTAACTCACTACTCGACTTCGACACAACGAGAGCGGCATCGGCTCACGGTGATCGGCAAGGTCGCGGCCTCGGGCGGCAACGTGCTCCTCACGAAGACAGGCCACGAGCCACTCCTGGCGAAAGGATGGGAACACTTCCGTTCTTCCGGGATTCGGTAACCCGCTCGCAAAGTGTTTTAACCCGAGAGGGCCAGTGTACTGGCAACGATGATTTCGGAGCCGGAAGTCCTCGACGTCCGCGAGCCGCCAGGCAAGGCGATGGGCAAGGTCGCCGAGCTCTGGAAGCCCGTCGAGGGCACGAGCAAGATCATGTGCACGGCGTGCGCGCGGTACTGCAAGATCGGCGAGGGCCAGGTCGGCCTGTGCGGGATTCGCGGGGTGCACGAAGGCAAGCTGTGGCTCTATGTGTACGGTCGCGTCATCACGGGGCACGTCGATCCGATCGAGAAGAAGCCGGTTTCGCACTACCGACCGGGATCGAAGATCTTTAGCATCGCGACGACGGGTTGTAACTGGCTTTGCCATCCGGCGGGGACGCCGATCCTTTTGTCGGACGGGGCAAAGAAACCGGTCGAAGCCATCCAACCCGGTGATCGTCTGTGGTCTTACGATGTAGACGGCGGCTATCAGATTCTACCGAGTATCGTAACGCACGTAGGCAAGCGCCTCGACTGGATATACCGAATTCGCTACGGGTCGCGAGGTGGTGCAGCGTTGGATCTGACATCGGAGCACCCGATCCGAACGCAGCGCGGGTGGGTTCTTGCCCGTAACCTCCGGAGGGGGGACGAACTTCTGAAGGTGTGGTACCAGAACACGTCGTCCTGGAGATCAAACCGGGCTGCGGCAATCGCGCTGGCGGACTTCACGTGCGCCGTGTGTGGGGCCGTTTCGACCGGACTTTCTGAATGGAACCGCCATCGGGGGGAATGTTACACCAGCGGCCTTGAGTTGTCGGAGGCGGAGCGTTTCGCACGATCTGAGCGCATGAGGGAAACCAATCCGATGCGAAACCCGGAAATCGCGCGAAGGGCACTCGCTACGAGCAAGGCCCGATTCCTGGAAGATCCCACACATGGATGGCATCGGAACGTCGAACGGCTCCGGCAGTGGCAACACCGGCATCCATCTCAGGCACAGATGAAACTCTATGCGATGCTCGACAAGATGGGAATCGAATACGAAAAAGAGTACCGCATCGCACCAGAGAAACGCCTCACGGGATCAAAGAAGTTCTATGTGGCCGATGCCGCCGTCCCAGACCAGCGCCTTGACGTCGAGGTGGACGGGTTTTGGCACGCAAAATCGGAACAAGTCCGCACCTCCGATGTGATTCGGGACGCGACTCTCGAAGAGAATGGATGGCGCGTTCTTCGGATCTGGGGGAGTGACCTGTACCGTCACGAGGGAGCTGTTCAAGAACTCATCCATGAAGCCACTGCCCCCACGGTCCGAGCGAACAAGAAAATGTGGCTCCCGATCCACTCAGTAGTCGCTACGGACCGATTCGAGCCGGTGTACAGTTTCGAATGCGTCTCGACGCACAATTATGTGGCGGATGGTATCGTCGTCCATAACTGCCGCTACTGCCAGAACGCAGACATCTCCCAGCGCCGCAAAGTGGAGGGCATCGAAGTCGAACCGCAAGACGTCGTGCGCATGACGCTCGAACAGGGCTGCCAAGGCTTGGCGTACACCTACAATCAGCCGACAATCTTCATCGAGTTCGCGCGCGACATCGGCATGATGGCCCGCAAGGCGGGCCTCATCAACATCTTCGTGTCGAACGGCTACGACACGCCGGAGACCGTCGCCGAGATGCCGAAGTTCCTGGACTGCGTCACCGTGGACTTCAAGGGGTCCGGCGAGACGAACTTCGTCCGCAAGTACATCAACATCCCGAACGCGGAACCGATCTTCCAGACGCTGCTCGACACGCGGGACACGAAGAAGATCCACATCGAGATCACGGATCTCATCGTACCGCAAGTCGGCGACGACCTCGGCGCCGCACGGAAGCTCTCAAAGTGGGTGTACGACAACCTGGGCCCCGACACCCCGATCCACTTCCTGCGGTTCCACCCGGACTACAAGATGATGGAGTTCCCCTGGACGCCGGTCGAGACGCTCGAGAAGCACTGCGCGGTCGCGAAGGAGGAAGGCCTGAAGTACGTCTACATCGGGAACGTCTCGGGCCATCCGCTCGAGAACACGTATTGCCCGGGCTGCGGCGCGATCGCGATCAAACGGTACGGCTTCGACATCACCGGCTGGTACCTCGACAAGGACAACAAGTGCAAGCAGTGCGGCTACCAGCTCGCGATCTTCGGACGCCTCGAGCGGACGGCGAAAGAGAACCGGTTCTACAGCGTGCTGTACCACCGCTAGGTGCGTCGGCGGCGACGCCGCCACGCGACCATCGCGGCCGCGATGACCACGATCACGGCGAGGATTCCGAAAGTCGGCAATCCGCCAAAGGGCCCGCCGAAGCTGAACGCGTTCGTGTCGATCGTGATGTCGACCGAGGAAACCGCCGAGTTCCCGGCGACATCGACTGCGCGAACGCGAACCGTGTGCGCGCCATCCGAAAGACGCACGGTCGCCCGCGGGTCGGATCCGAGCGACGCCCAGGCACCGCCATCGACCGAAACCTCGTAATGGTCGATGCCCGATTCGGAATCCCCGGCGGACCAGGAGAGCGTCACATCGCTTCCGGTGAGATGCCCGGAGGGGCGGATCGAGCCGAGCACCGGCGGGGTCGTGTCGACTCGAATCGTCCGGGACTGCACCGCCTCCACGTTCCCCGCGACATCCACCGTAAAGAATTCGAAGGTGTGGGCCCCGTCGACGTCGATCCGAAGGGGGCCGGCGTAAGGCTGCCACGGGCCCGCGTCGATCCGGTACGTCGCCTCGGCGACCCCGCTCGTATCATCGAACCGGGAGAGGCCGACGAGGGCGGGCGTCGTATACCATCCTCCGAAGCCCATCGTCCCGGAGACGGATACGGCCGCGGTCGGCGGGGTCGCGTCAATCGAGAACGTTGCGGAACCGGTGTTGAAGTTCCCGGCGCCGTCGACGGCGCGATATTCAACCGTGTGGACGCCGTCGACCGAGACGACGAAGGATCCGGTGTACGGGATCCAGTCCGCCCCATCGATGCGATATGACACGGAGACGCTGCTCGCCGCGTCCTTCGCGTCGATCGAGACGACGACGGGACCGATGTACCATCCGTTGTCCCCTCGCGGCCCCGAGAGCGTCGCGCCAGCCCAAGGCGCCGTCCAGTCCACGCCGAACGCGAGGTCGTGGTTCGCCTCGGAATTCCCCGCGACGTCCGTCCCGTACCACTCCAGGACATGCGCCCCCTCACCGACCGTGAAGGCGGAGGCGTAGACCTGCCAATCCCCGGAGTCCATGCGGTAGGCGATCGAAGCGACTCCGCTCGTCGCGTCGGTCGCGTCGAACGAGACGGTCACCTCGGACCGGAACCAGTACGAATCAGCCGCGGATCCGGTGAGCACGGCGCGAGAGAGGGGCGGCACGGTGTCGATGGACGGGGAGACCTCACGGGTCGCCTCGACATTGCCGACCTGGTCCACGGAATAGCGTCGCCGATGATGGTGAATGGGCCCGAATACTCTTGCCACGGACCGCCGTCGACCCGGTACGAGGTGGAGGCAACCCCGCTGAGGTTGTCCGAGGCACTGAGGGTGACCGTCACGGCGGGGCAGGCGAACCAGCCCGCGACGTCCGCGCACCCGGAGAGCCCCGCCGTCGTCAGAGGCGGTTCCCCGTCCGGCGTCGCGGTCGCGGGCGCGGAGGGCTGCCCTTCGCCAATCGCGTTCACCGCGGAGACACGGTACACGTACGTCACCCCATTCGTGACATCCCTGTCCGCGTAGGAGCGGACATCGCCGAGGTTCGCGACGATCCGGAGGTGCTGCATGTCCGGGCCGCGATACACCCGGTAGCCCGTGATCGGGGAAAGGCCGTCGCTCGCGGGGGCGTCCCAGCGGAGCGCGACCGTCGCGTTCCCCGCGGTCGCTACGAGGTTCCGTGGCGCGAGGGGGGGCGATTCCGCGGTCTGGAGGGCCCACGTGTCGTTCCCGGGGACTCCGCTGCCGCCGCCGAACATGATCGTCCGCGCGGATTGCGTGTCGTAGGCCATGCCCTGGAGGGAGTGCACCGGCGGGGAATGTTCCGTGCTCAGCACGCTCCAAGAGTTGTTCGTGAAATCGTACGCCCAGGTGACGTTGTCGCCGCCCTGGACGCCTCCGAAGAGGATGAATCGATCGATCCCCGAATCGTACGCGAAGCCGAGCCCGAATCGCGGCGCGGGGGCGGTGGGAGGGCTCAGGTTCGTCCACGTGTTCGCGTCGAAGTCGTACGCCCACGTGTCGTTGTACACTCGCCCGGCTTTCGAATCGTATCCCCCGAAGAGGATCGCACGGTCCGCCGTCGAGTCGTAGGCCATCCCCGGCGACCGACGTCCCGGGGGCCGGACCGCGGACGTCATGTTCGCCCATGCGTTCCCGGCCAGGCTGTAGGCCCACGTTTCGCTGCTATACTGGTCCTCGATCGTGTGACCGCCGAAGATGATGATCCGGTCCGACCCCGCGTCGAACACCATTCCTTGCCTCGAGCGCGCGGAGGGATGTTGCACCGGCCTAAGGTTCGTCCACGTGTTCGCCTGGAAATCGAACCCCCATGTCTCGTTGGAGTACGTGCCCGCCACTCCGTCCCATCCGCCAAACATGATCGTCCGCTTGCCCCAGCTGTCGTACGCGGCCCGGTCGAGCCAACCCGCGTCCGGGTGGACCGACGGAGCAAGATTCGTCCATGTGTTCGACCCGAAATCGTACGCCCACGTCTCGTTGCTCCCGTCCGGGCTCCCGTCGTACCCGCCGAACACGATCATCCGATCCGCGTCGGAGTCGTAGACCATCGCCATGTTCAGATAGCCCGACGGCGCGTTGCTCGGGTTCATGTCCATCCAGTCGGACCGGGAGCCGTGCGGCTGCGGAAGCTGGGCCGTGAACGCCCACGTCTCGTTCCCCGGGGTGTCCGCGCCGGCGTTGCCGCCAAACATGATCGTCCGGCCGGATTGCGAATCGAACGCCATCCCCATCAGCGCTTTCGGCGGGGGGGAATGGTCCGGGGCGAGGAGGGTCCACGCGTTGCTGTTGTAGTCGTACAGCCACGTTTCGTAGGGCGCGTCCCCGTCCCCGACGCCCCCGTAGAGCACAAAGCGGTCGACGCCAGAATCGTACGCGAAGCCGCCGTGGTAGCGAGGAGACGGCGCCTTCGCTGGGCTGAGGTTCGTCCAGGTGTTCGTGTCGTAACTATACGCCCAAGTGTCGTTGAACCCCCCGTGGTCCGCTGTGCCGCCGAAGAGGACCATACGGTCCGCCTTCGAGTCGTACGCCATCATCGACGAACGTCGCGCTCCCGGGTGCACCTCGGGCGACTTTTTCGTCCACGCATTCGAAGCTGCGTCGTACGAGAAGGTCTCGTCACTGTAGAGGGGGATGCCAGTTTGGCCGCCGAACAGGATGATTCGGTTGGAGTGCGAGTTGTAGGCGAGACCGGGTCTCGTCCGCGGCGACGGTGAGCCAGTCGACGAAAGGTTCGTCCAGTTGTTTTGCGCGTAGTCGTAGGCCCACGTGTCATTCGTGAACCGGCCCGATTCGCCGTCCAAGCCGCCGAACATGATCGTCCGCTGCGCCGAGCTGTCGTATGCGGAGCGAAGCAGCCACCCCGCGGGCGGATGCACCCGGGGGTTCCGGTTCGTCCAAATGTTCGATTCGAAGTCGTAGGTCCACGTCTTGTCGCTTCCCGGTCCCCCTCCGAAATCGTATCCGCCGAACACCACCATGCGGTCCGCCGCAGAGTCGTACGCCATCGCCATGTTCACGAGCGTTCCCGCGGGCGCGCCTGCCGGGCTCATGTTCGTCCAGTCGGACCCCGTCAGCGGAATCGGAGCGGCCTCCACACGGACCGCCGTATGCGAGGCCGCGGCGCCGGACCCGTCCCCCGCGAGCAGGGTCAGTGAAAGAAATACGGCAACCGTCGCGACCCGCAGGACCGCCTGCATGGTTCCCCTCCGAGGAGGCCATAGCTCTCCCGATTATTTGTTATTTGGGAACAGCGCGCTCGTGAGGCGTCCGAGACCGGCTGCCCGCACGATCGGCGCGCGGGCCGCCGTACCGGGAACATAGTGCTAAATAACGAGGGGGGCATCGCCCGCCACTCTGGAGGGAGACGGATGCCGGTCGCGGCCGAAGCGTTGCGGAAGTTGCTCCAAGAGTTCAACGCCCGCACGAGCGCGAAGATGTCCGCGATCGTCTCCCGCTCTGGGGTGCCGGTCGCGTGGGTCCTCCCGGACGACGCGCAGGTCGACAACTTCGCGACGATGGCGGCGACGCTCCTCGGCGCCCTCGAAGTCATGTATGCGACGATGAAGCGGGACGCGCCGAACCGGGTCACGGTCGTCGCGGACGGCGGCATTCTGACGGTTCACGGTGTGACTGGGAAGATGTTCTTCGTCGCGATGACGGAGAAGCAGACGGCCGCGTTCGGCAAGGCCGTGGCCGACGCCCTGTCGAAGGCGAAGGGTCTTCTCGGAGAGGCTTAGGCGGGCCGCTTCCAGCGTGGGATCACGTCAAGGATCCGGGCGCGCATTCGCCGGTATCCCTCGAGGCGTTTGCTACTGAACTCGAAGGCGAGGGCGAGGCCGACTCCGAGGAGCGCCCCGGCGAGCACATCGGAAGGCCAATGGACCCCGAGGTAGATTCGGCTGAGGCCGACGAGGACCGCGAACGCGGACGCGGCGCTCCCTGCCCGCCACCGGAATCGCAGGCCGACGAACGCCGCGAGCGCGAAGGCCCGAGAGGCGTGTCCACTGGGGAAGGAGGGATCGAACTCCGCGTCGCAGCCGTATCCCACGAGGGTCCGGACGTTCGGCAAGACGCCGGTACAGGGACGCGGTCGTCCCACGAGAAACTTGATCCCTTCCGTGAGGACGACCGCGATTCCCAGGAGCAGGAGGAAGTCGAACGTGGCCTCGCGGTATCCCCGCCACCACAGAGGGACCGCGAAGAGCACGATGATGAACGCGGCCCCGAGCGTCGTGATCACGACCATGAGGGCGTCCATCGCCGCGTTCGTGCCGGCGGCATTGAGTGCTCGGAACAGGACCTCGTCGAGATCCGCCACAAAGGAGGCCATCGCGACGGGGACCATGCGCCCGGATGGATTGCGGCCCTTAAAACCGGCGGGACCGTCGGGCAATCCTCATGCGCGAGTTCGCCATCGCCGCCCTCGTGACGGACCGCGTGCAGGAGACATTCGACCGACTCCTCGCCCACTACGGTCCGCAAGGTTGGTGGCCCGCGGAGACGCCGTTCGAGGCGATCGTCGGCGCGCTCCTCATGCCGCAGACCGAGTGGCGGAATGTCGCAACTGCAATCCGAAATCTGAGAGGCGCGAAGCTCCTCGAGGTGCGAGCGCTCGCCGCCGCGCCGGTGGCGGTCATCCGAAAACACGTGCGGATCGCGGGCCTCTACCGTACGAAGCCCGCGCGACTCAAGGCGTTCTGCGGTCATCTCGTCGATGAATCGGATGGAGACCTCGCGACATACTTCAACCGGCCGACGGAGGTGGTGCGGGCGGATCTCCTCGCCCAGGACGGGGTTGGACCCGAGACCGCCGACTCGATCTTGCTCTACGCGGGGCGCCATCCCGTGTTCGTTGTGGACGCGTACACGATCCGGATCGGCGGGAGAATCGGGCTCTTCGACACGGCGGAGTACGGTGCGGTCCAGCGGTTCTTCGAACGCCACCTGCCTCGCGATCTCGCCCGATACCAGGAGTTCCATGCACTCCTCGTGGCCCATGCGAAGACGCTCTGCCGACATGCGGAACCGGCATGCGATGCATGTCCGCTGCAATCCCTCTGCGACTTCGGTCGGAGCCGAAAGCCATAAGCGCGGAGCGGTCCTCTTGAACACGTCATGGTCCGCGCGATCACGTTCGACGCATTCGGGACGATCATCGACACGGGCCGGGACGTCCTGATCCGGATCGCGCGCGCCGTGTGCGATGACCACCGACTCCCGCTCGATCCGGAGGCGCTCCTCGCGACCTGGGACCGTTACTTCTTCGGCCCGGAGGGGGATGCCTTCCTCACCCTGGAAGAAATCACGGAGGGCAGCCTCGGGAAGGCGTTCCGAGAGCACGGAATCGAAGGCGACCCGCGACCCTACGTGGACCAGCTCGTCCTGCTGTGGCGGCAGGCGAAGGCTTACGCGGAGGTGCCCGCGGTCTTGGCCGCGTTGGACGGAATTCCGCGAGCCGTGGTCTCGAACGCGGACCACGAATTCCTCATCGATATCCTGGGGCGAAACGGCTTGCGGTTCGACGCGGTCATCACGTCGGAATCCACGAGGACGTACAAGCCGCGCCCGCGGATCTTCGAGACCGCCCTCGAATCCCTCCAGGTCGCACCGCGGGACGTCGTCCACGTCGGCGACTCCCTCCATGCAGATATCGCGGGCGCATCGCGCCTCGGCATGCGGACCGTGTGGGTGAACCGGGCGGGCGTGCACCGCGGACCCGGCGACCCGACGCCCGACGCGGAAGCGACCGACCTCACGGCGCTCCCGGAAATTATCGCGCGAATCGCGTAATCGACGCCGCGGACCGCATCGTTAAGTAACGTCCACTCGATACCGGGGCCGGAGGGGCGGAGGGATCTTGCCCAGCGTGACCGTGGGAGAGCGGATTCTCGTCCATCTCTCCGGATTTCTGCGGCACGCGGACGCCTACGAGTGCCCCGTCGAGATGACCCAAGATGGGATCGCGACCGCCCTTGCGCTGAGCCGCGCCCACGTCGCGCTCGAATTGAAGCGCCTCAAGTCGACGGGGAAGGTCGGCGAGCGAATGGCCCACGTCACGAACGCCCGCTCTCGGCGCAAGGTGTACGAACTCACCCCAAGTGGACAGGAGGCCTCCCGGCGGATGCGGGACCACGCGCGGACCCGGACCGTGGAGCTGTCGGGCCCCGACGGACGACGGGTCGTGCCGGGGGCGGAAGCGATCGAGGCGCTCCGGCGCGCCGGGTTACGGGAGGCGGAGGCCGTCCAGCGGGTTCTCGCGGCGGAGGTCGTTGAGCTCCCTCGGCCCGCGCCGCGGCCCGGCGCCGCGGTCCCGAGCCGTCCGTTCTTTGGCCGGACGGAACAAGTCCGAATCCTGACGGAGTGGCTCGCCTCCGACTCGAACGCGGTCGCGGTCGTCATCGGCGTCGCGGGGATCGGGAAGTCCGCCCTCGTGTCGCACGTCTTCCTGCAGGCCGGACGGCCGACGCTCGTCCGGAGGGTCTACACCCACGACGATGCCCACGGCCTCCTGAGTTCCTTCGCGGACTTCCTCGCCCGCCAAGGCCGGCGTCGACTGAAGGCGGCGATCACCCGTCCCGCGTACGACCCTGTAGAAGCCATCGCCGTCCTACGCGAGGACCTCGCCGGGTTCGCCCTCGTCCTCGACGACCTCCACGCCTGCCTACCCGCCGACGCGATCCTGCGCGCCCTCGTCGAACGTCCCCCGGATGCGAAGATCCTCGTCGCGAGCCGCACGCAGCCGACGTTCTTCGAGCGGCCCGACCTCGTGCAGGGACGGGTCCTTGAGGTCCGGCTCCACGGCCTCGATGAAGGGTCGGCGGCGGCCCTCCTCGCCTCCCGCGGGGCCGCCCTCGCTCCGGGGGAAACCCATCAGGTCATCGCGGCGACCGGAGGCCACCCGCTCGCGCTGGAGATGTTCGCCGCGAGCGGGCTCGACGCGGGCGCGGTGGAGACGGAACGATACGTCCTTGAGACGGTCCTCGAAGGGCTCGACGACGACGCAGAGAATCTCCTCCGGACGTTCGCGGTCTTCCGGCGCCCCGCGCGATCGCCCGAGGTGTTCGGCGCGACCGTGTCCCAGCTCCGTCGACTCGGCCGGCGGGCGCTCCTGGATCACCGCGAAGAAGGCTACCTGGTCCACGATCTGGTCAAGGAGTTCTTCCTCCGCCGGATGCCGGAGACGCAGAAGCGCGCCGCCCATGCGCGCGCCGCCCCGTACTGGGCGGACCGAGGAGACGGCCTCGAGGAAACGCACCATCGGATCGAGGCGGGCGACCTGGATGGAGCCGCGAGCCGCCTGATCGAGATCGGTCCGGGATTCGCGGAGAGCGCACGCGCGGGCGATCTGGAAGCCGCGTTGCTCCGCGTGCCGCGGGACCCTCGGCTCGAGGAGCTCCTGGCGGAGGCCGAGATGTTCCTGGGCAAGTTCGCGGAGGCCCGCGCCGTGCTCGATCGGGTCGTCGCGTCCGGCGCGCCGTCGGAACGGCTCCGGGCGCACATCCGAATTGGCCGCATCGCGAACCGACTGGGCTCGTACGCGGAATCGAGGACGATGCTCGCGGAGGCGGTCCGAGAGGCTGCGGTGCTGTCCGACCTGACCGCCGAGGGGGAGGCGCTGCGCGCTCTCGGGGCAGTCGAGCGCCGCCTCGGGGACATGAGCGCCGCCATCGGGCATCTCGAGCGCGCGGCGACGATCCTCGAGGATGGCTCGCGGGAAAAGATTCGCGCCCTGGTCGACCTCGGCGCCGCGCTGATCGCACAAGGCGACACTCCGCGTGCGAAGGCCCGTCTGACCGAAGCTGCGTCGATGTCCCGCCACCGGACGCGTGACGACGCCGCGATCCAGATCAACCTCGGGATTGTGATGAGCCGCGAAGGGGACCCCCAGCGGGCCGCGCTCGCGTTCGAGCGGTCCGCGGAAATCGCGTTGGGTGCGGGGGACGTGCGGTTCGCCTCGATCGCCCTCGCAAATGCCGTCGAGAATTTCCTGCGCCTCGACGCAGTCGAGGCTGCGGCGACGAGTGCCGAACGCGCGCTTCGCCTCGCGGAGACAATCGGCGATCCCGTCGCCATGTCGACCGCACAGGCGAACCTCGGCCTCGTCTTCGCGAAGCGCGGGGACTGGGCCAAGGCGGAGCAAAACCTGCTCGGCTCCGTCGAGCTCATTGCGCGGCTCGACAATCCCTATTCGCTCGCGAGCCGCTACCAAGAGATCGCGCAACTGTACGAAGCGCAAGGCCGCGGCGCGGATGCGGCGCCCTGGCGGGCCCGCGCGGACGACTTGTTCGCACGCCTCCACGCCGGGAGTCCGACGCAGTCCGCCCCGGGAGGAAGTCGGACAGAGAGCTGACCAAACGATTAAGTAGGTCAGACACGATGCGGCGCCGTCCGCGGGTCTTCCCGCGGATTCCGGGATGGGACGTCGCATGCCATTCGCCCACCGCTGGAGGGCCCATGCCCTCGGCCTCGCGTTTGTGATTGCCTTCCTCGCGGTCGCCGTGTCGGTCGCCTCGATCGCGACGGCGACGCCGCGGCCAATCGAGCCTGCGGCCGCGATAACGGTGACCGTGGTCCTCGACAAGTCGTCGTACCTGAGCGGAGACACCGCGAGCGCGACCGCGATCGTGTACCGTACGCCGGCACCGGCGACCTACACGTACACCTGGCGCGTCCGCGACTTGTTCTTCCGGTTGCTGAACCAGACCGCGAACGGGCCCGCGACGTTCCCGTACCCGATCGCGCTGTCCTATACGGGCACCCTCCGCTTCGACGTCACGGTGAACGATGGGCAAGGGCTCGTCGTCGGGAGTCCGGTGCAGAGCGCGACGGTCGCGCTCGCGTACATGGCGCTCAGCCTCGACCGCGGCGACTACAATCCGGGCGACACGATTTCGGCGTATTACAGTGTGGCATCCCACGTGATCACGAGCCCGGCCTACACATACGAGGTCGACGACTCGGCCGCGACGGTCGTCTTCTCCGGCGCCACCAAAAACACGTTCTTCTCGTTCGCGACGCCGAACCCGTCAAGTCGCTTCTACTTGTTCCGAGTGACGGCGACAGACCGCGGGAACAGCACGCAGGCGCTGGCCACGATCGCCCAGGCGAGCGGGTTCGTGCTCGGCGTGACGTTCGACAAGGCTTCGTATGCGGCGGGCGACTTGATCCACGCCCGCCTCGCGCTGACCGCGCGCGGACCCGCGTCGTGGCCCAGCCAGTTCCGCTGGAGCCTGACGATCGGCGCGGTGACCGCGACCGCCATCACGACGGCCCCGGCGGCGGACTTCACCCTGACCCTCCCGGCCGGCACCGGCGGGGGCGGCATCCTCCTGTTCGCGAGCGAGGCGAGCACGGGCGCAACCGCGATCCAGTCGGTCCCGATGGCGACCGGCGGGGGCGGCGGATTCTGGTCCACGGACATCGGAGGCGCGCCGGTCTACGCGATCGTCCTCGGGCTCCTCTTCCTCCTGCTGCTCGTCGCGGTCGTCGGTCTCTGGCGACGCACCGGCGGCGGCTTCGGATTCCTCCATCGGGGAACGCCCCCGCCGCCTCCCGAGGGACCGATGCACGCGCCCGCCGCCACGCCGATGTCCGTCAACTGCCGGCGGTGCGGGAAGCCGATCGACCTCACGACGAGCCGTCGCCCAATCGAGGTCATGTGCCCTTCGTGCGGGGAGACGCAAGTCGTCACGTGACTCGTCGCAACCTTCATAGGCCGGGGACCGGCTCCGTTCCAGAGGCGCCACGATGGGGGACGAAGACGACCTGCTCAAGGCCGTCCAGAAGAACGATGCGACGAAGCTGACCTCGATCCTGGACCGCCATCCGTCGCTCCTTCGGATGCACACCCCGAACGGCACGCTCGTCCTGACGGCGATGTACTACGACGCGGCGGACGCGCTCAAGGCGTTGCTCGACCGTACGCCGGAGGACGCGTTAAACCTCTACGAGGCCGCGACGGTCGGGAACGCGCGGCGGCTCAAGACGATCCTGGGGCAATCCCGCGTGCGGGTCAACGAGCCGAACAAGGAGGAAGGCTTCACCCCGCTCGGGCTCGCCGCGTTCTTCGGACACGCGGAGGCGATCAAGGTCCTCCTGGGGCACGGGGCGGACGTGAACCGGACGCTGTCGAGCCGGTTCGCGAACACGGCCGTCGACGCCGCGGTCGCGCGGAACCGCGCGGAGGCCGTGCGGATCCTGCTCGCCGCTGGAGCGAACCCGAATACGCGGAGCGAGGGCAACGCCACGACGCTTCACAAAGCGGCGCAGCACGGGAACCTCGAGGTCGTCCGGATGCTCCTCGACCATGGCGCCGATCCGAACGCGGTGCGCGATGGAGGCCACACGCCCGCGGACGACGCGCGGGAAGAAGGCCACGTCGGAGTCTCGGAACTCTTGCGGTCCCGCGGATCGAAGGACTAGGCGCGCGCCTGCACCGAATTCGTCGGTGGCGGAGCGTCCGCTCTTCGCGTCGACCGGCCGCCTCGTCAGATGGTCTTCAGGACGTCCGCGATTCGGCGGATGCATTCGACGATCGTCTCGCGCGACGCTGCGTACGAGAGACGGAGGTGGCCTTCTCCGGCTTCGCCGAACGCGCTCCCGGGGGTCACCGCGACGTTCGCCTCCTTGAGGATTCGTTCCGCGAGCGACGCGCTGTCGGTACGGACGTCGATCCGGGGGAACACATAGAACGCGCCGCTCGGGCGATCCGTCGAGACTCGGTCGATTCGTTTGAGCTCTCGGAGGACGACGTCCCGCCGTGCTCGGAATTCGTCGACCATCGTCTTCAACGGACCGGTCGGACCTCGGAGAGCCGCGACGCCCGCCTTCTGCGCGAATGCGGTCGCGCACGTGATCGTGTGTTCCTGGACTTTCACGATTTGCCGGTAGAGAGGCGCCGGGGCGACGAGCCAGCCGAGCCGCCAGCCCGTCATCGCGTACGTCTTCGAGAAGCCGTTCACGGTGACGGTGCGATCGAACATGCCTTCGAGGGATGCGGGCGAGACATGCTCGCCATCGTACAGGATCTTCTCGTAAATCTCATCGCTTACGACCGTGAGGTCGTGGTCCGCGGCGAGGTCCGCGAGGCCGCGCATCTGGGCGCGCGTGTATACGGAGCCGGCCGGATTCGACGGCGAGTTAAGGACGATGAGCCGAGTCCGCGGGGTGATCGCCTCCGCGACGGTCTCCGTCGACGGGACGAATCCGTCCTCGTCTGCCGCGCGGATCGGCACGGGCTTTGCACCCGCGAGGGTCACCATCGGGGCGTAGGAGACCCAGCCGGGATCCGGGACGAGTGCTTCGTCACCGGAGTCGAGGAGGGCCATGAACGTCATGAAGAGCGTGTGCTTCGTCGGCGCGACGATCACGTTCTCCGGCTTCGCGGGAATCCCGTTCTCCTTCTCCGACTTCTCCGCGATCGCCTCACGCAGCTCGCGGATTCCGGGCGCAGCAGTGTACTTCGTGTAGCCGTCGTCGAGCGCCTTCTTCGCGGCTTCGACGATGTGCGCGGGCGTCGGGAAATCCGGCTCGCCGATGGCCAGGGAGAGGATCTGCTGCCCGCGACTCTGGGATTCCGCGATGAGGTCGCTGATGCGGACCGTGGGGGAGGGCTCGATCGAAAGGACGCGTTTCGCGAAACGGGCCATGGAGGCGGGGAAGACGGTAGGATAGAAAAGGGCACCGCACCGAATATGCTCAACTGGGCATAACGGACCCGAGCCACGCGGTCGTCACCACATAGGCCACCTTCTGAGTCCGGAGGTAAGCGCGAAGATCCCCGAGCCACATCGCGGGGACGAACAGGACGGACTGACCCAGATACCTGACTCCCTCGCGCTCGACGAATCCGGGATACCGGTACGTTCGCTCGCCGCCATTCAGCGAATACCCGAAGACGAAACGACGGACCTTCGCGCACTGGGCCGAGTCTCTGCTGTCGACGTCCCAGGTGACAATGAATCCCTCGCGGGAGCTCGGCGGTTGCCGTCGAGCCCTCTTCACCGATCTCGCGTGCGTCATCGATTATGCCCAATTGGGCATAACACGCATCAAGATCAATCCTCCGGGGAGAGGTGAGCGAATGTGCTCCCGATGGACGTCCCGAACTCTCATCGATGGGCGAAGTACGCCCGCACTTCGGCCTTGCTCACGTGATCGATCCGCGCGAAGCCCACTCGCTCGAACTGCACGACGTCGTCCACCTTGAGGGAGCCGACGAGCGGTTCGGAGAGGCCGCGCGACTCCGTCCCATCCGGCATCACGAGATGGGTCTGCACCCCGTGGGTGACCCACTGGATCTTTGGGATTTCTTTGTTCTCCATCGAGACGAATTTCGCACGTCGATCCAATACGACGTTGCAGAAATCCTTGAGCCGCACTTCTTTGCCGCGGAACTTCTCGAAGTCCTCGCGGGCCAGCTCGACCTTCGGCCCCGCTGCGATCTCCCGATTGCCGCGACCCGGGAAATCCGGATGGAGCGGCGCCTTCACGCGTTCGACCGGCGGCAGGCCTGCGATCTCGATCGGGACCGGGTCGGGCACGAAGAAGTACCGGTTCGAGTCCTTGTCGATCATCTTGCGGTTTTCCGCGTACAACGTCTCCGCCGCCACCTCGATGTCGTTCAGGCTTAGGCCGAACGACAGCACGAATTCCCGCAACGCGGCGGGCCGAATCCCGCGGCGTCGGAGGGACTGGAGCGTCCACGTGCGCGGATCATCGATCCCCGTGAGCCGGCCTTCCGCGATCTCCCGCCGGTACCGGGACTTCGACAGCTCGAGGTCTTTGAACCGCAAGATCCCAAAGTGGACGAACCGGGGACGCCGTTCGACTTCCAACATGTCCCAGATGCGCGTCTCCATCTGGTCCTCCATGACGAGGTCCTTCCCCCGCAACACGTGCGTCACGCCCAGGAGGGCGTCGTCCACGGCCCAGGAGAACTCGAGCATCGGCCACACCCGGTACCGCGTTCCGACCCGCGGATGCTCCCGTTCCGCGATCCGGAACAAGACACGGTCCCGGAACGCCGGATTCGGATCCGCCATGTCCGTCTTCAGGCGCACCACCGCCTCGCCTTCGCCGTACTCGCCGGCGAGCATCGCCTTCCACATCGCAATCGTCTCGTCGACGTCCTGCACGCGGTGCACGCACGCCCGCATCGCCTCGCGGTTCTTCCGCAACGTCTCCGCGTCGCACTCGCACACGTACGCCTCGCCCGTCGCCAGGAGCCGCTCCGCCCATTCGTAGTGCAACGGAATACGGTCGCTCTTGTAGAGGACCTCGTGATACTCGACCCCGGCCCAGTCGAGGCCTTCCTTGACCTGATCGAACGCCTCCCGCAGGAGCGGCTTCTCCTCCGATCCGATCGTATCGTCGAACACGAGGAGCAGTTTCCCGTGGTAGCGTTTCGTGTACGCGTCATTGAGGACGAACGCCCGCGCGTTGCCGATGTGCAGAGGCCCGCTCGGATACGGCGCGAGCCGCAAGACGACCCGCCCATCCGCCGCGTCGGGGAGCGGCGGGAGCTCTTTCGGGCCGGCCTCATGCCGGACTTTCTCCAGGAGTTCCGGCGCGATCGCGGCGAGTTCCGCACGTTGCATTTCGAGGCCCAGCTGGTTCACGTCCGCGACGACGCGCTCGACGGCCGCCGCCGCCTCCTGCGCCCGCGCCCGGAGGGACGGGTCGGCCGCGAGCATCTTGCCGAGGACGGCTTTCGCGTCTGCGTTGCCTTCGTGAAGGACGGCGTTCTGCAGCGCGAACTTGCGCGCGGATTCGATGCCCACAATCGTCCGAAGGTCCGAGTCGTCTTAAGGCCTTCGGCGGCCGCCTCGAACGCGAGCGAGAAATTATAAGGTCCGAGGGGAACGTCTTCCGACGTGGGCCGGGGGTGGCGAGCGCTATCGCTCCGACAGCAGGCGGGCGTCGCGCTCCTCGTGTGGGCAATCGCGTTCGAGATCCTCGCGGTCGCGACCGCGATCCCCGGCGGGCCCTCCGCCGCTTTGACCGTGGACGACGTCTCGCCAATCGTCGGACAAATCGTGCATTTCGATGCGTCGGGCAGCGTCGGTCACGACAACGGCCGCGGGCGAATCGTCTCGTACCGGTTCGACTTCGGCGACGGGGCGGGCACGGTCGATCAGGTCCCGCCCACCGCGAGCCACGCGTTCACCGGCGTCGGAGTGCGGCGGGCGACCGTCGTCGTCCGGGATCAGCGGGGGAACGAAGGACGAGCGTCGGTGACCGTCGACGTTCAGCCCAAGCCGCCACCCACCGGGCAGGCGCCCGATCTCGCGCCCGTGGCGGCCGCGACCAACCCAGCAGAACCGTCGGAAGGCGACCTCGTCACTCTCTCGATCACGGTCGTGAACCACGGCGAGGCCTCAGCGGAGTCGGCAACGATCGACGCCACGGACGAGCGGCCGAACGGCACGAGGGTCGCAATCGGTCAGACCCACCTCCTCGGGCCGCTCGCCCCTGGTGCGTCCGCCGTCGTGTATGCGCCGTCGTTCGTGGCAGTCGGGGTCGGGAATCACACGTTGCGAGTCGTCGTCGGCAACGTGACGCCCGCAGAGACGTACACGCAGGACAATGTGAAGACGTTCTCGATGCAAGTGGTCGCGGTCACTCCGCCCCCGCCCCCGACCGGCGGCGAGTTCCCATGGGCCACCGCCCTCCTCGTCCTCGGATTGGCCGCGGCCGGTGTGGCCGCCGTCCTCGTCGCCGCGTGGCTCCTCCTCACACCTCGCGAGCCGCGATCCCTCGAGCCGCCGCCCGCGGAGCCTCCGGATGAATCGCCGCCTCCGCTCCGACCGCCGTGACACCGATGGAAACGTTCGAACCGAGACGCCGTGCCGCCGCAACGGATAAGGGCGTTCGGGTCCTTCCGACGGACGAGGTCCTTCCATGGCGATTCGCCAATGGCTCGATCGCTTCGCCGACGATGTGGTCCGGATCGGTGGCCCGACGAGCCGCGAGATCGAATGCACGCGCATCTTGCTCGGCCATCCGCGTCAACCGGTCCACTTTGCAAAACTGGAGGGGGGCGAGGCGGTCGGCAACCTGTGGTCCACGCGGGACCGCGTCGCGGCCTCGCTCGGAATCCCGAAAGAGCAGCTCCTCCCGAAGCTCATGGAGGCGCAGGTCCACCCGACGGACGCTCGCCTCGTCGAGAGCGCCCCGTTCCTCGCCCAAAGCACGACCGATGTGGACCTGCGCTCGCTGCCGATTCCGAAGCTCTTCCCGAGAGACGCCGGCCGGTATGTCACGGCAGGGGTCTGGGTAGCGGAATGGGACGGCGCGCGGAACCTCTCGTTCCATCGGATCCTCGTCCTGGACAAGAATCGAGGCGCGTGTCGCATCGTCCCCCGGCACCTTCGCCACATGTACAACGAATCGACGAAGGCCGGCGAGGAGCTGAAGGTCGCCGTCTGCATCGGCCTCGATCCATGGAACCTCCTCGCGGGCGGGACGTCCGTGGAATACGGGGTGGACGAAAGCCGGATCGCTTCGGCGCTCACCCAATCGTGCCTGGGGAAGCCCGTCGAAATGGTCCGGATCAAGAACGGCCTCACGGTGCCGGCCGAAGCCGAGTACGTCCTGGAGGGCCGACTCGTCAACGAGACGCACGACGAGGGGCCGTTCGTCGACGCCGTCCGCACGTACGATCGCGTGCGGAAGGAGCCCGTCCTCGTCGTCGACCGCATCTACCGGCGGAAGGACGCCATCTTCCACATCATCGTCGGCGGGCTCGACGAACACTTCATGTTCATGGGGATGCCACGGGAGCCCGTGATCTACCAGGCGGTCTCGCGCGCGGTGCCGCACGTGAAGGCGGTCCGCCTGACGGAAGGCGGCTGCGCTTGGCTGCACGGGGTCGTCTCGATTCGGAAGCAACACCAAGGCGACGGCAAGAACGCAATTATGGCGGCGTTCGGCGCCCACACCTCAATGAAACAGGTCGTGATCGTGGACGAGGACGTCGACGTGTTCGACGACCGCGACGTCGAGTGGGCCATCGCGACGCGGTTCCAGGCGGACCGGGGACTCGTCGTGCTGCACGACGTGCGCGGCTCTTCGATCGATCCGAGCGCACGGGACGGCTTCACGTCGAAGATGGGCATCGACGCGACGCGGCCGATGGGCGCGGACCCGACGATGTTCGACAAGGCGACGTTGTGAGCGAGCCTCCTGAGTAGAGCCGCTGAAAATCGGGAGTGAAGGTTCAAATAAACGCCGCCTCCGTCGGCGAACGATGCGGGCGGTGATCCCCTTCCTCCTCGCCGCGTTCCTCGTGGCGCCTGCCGCGCTCGCCTTCGGCCGAGGCCCCGAATTGCACTGGGATCAGCCCGCGGGCGCCCGGGCGCAGCTCACGCCTCCGCAACCGGGCAGGCAGACGTGGCCGAGCGGGGCGAACCGAGGGGTTTCCTTCCCGGCGCCGTCTCCCGCGCAGACGACGGGGACGATTCGTGTCCTGGTCCTGCTCGTCGACTTCCAGGATGTTCCGCCCGCGGCCGCCCACACCGGCGCGTACTTCGACAGCTTCTACAACGACGCTTCTGCCGGCGCGAAGTCGTTCCGCGCGTACTACACGGAGGTGTCGCTCGGCGCGCTCACGATCCAGGCAACCGTCATCCCGACCTGGTTCCACAGCGCCCACCCGATGTCGTACTACGGCGCGGACGGAGCGAACCCGCCCGACGACGCGAACGGGCCGATCTACCGGCTCGTCACCGAGACGGTGCGGCTTGCGGACCCGACGGTCAACTTCGCGCCGTTCGACGCGAACGGGGACGGCGTCGTGGACCACCTCACCGTCATCCATGCGGGGGCGGGCCAGGAGAGCGGCGGCAGGTCGGACCTAATCTGGTCCCACCGCTGGGCCGTCCTCGACGCGGACCCGTCGACCCCGGGCTCCCAAGCGCTCATCGCGGACGGCGTGCAAATCTACGGGTACACGATGGAGAGCGAGGACTCCCCGCTCGGCGTCGTCGCACACGAGTTCGGCCACGACCTTGGCCTCCCGGACCTCTACGACACGGACTATTCGTCCGCCGGTGCCGGCATCTGGGACATCATGTCCGGCGGCTCGTGGACCGGCGTGCCGGCCGGAACGTCCCCGGCGCACTTCAGCGCCTGGTCGAAGCTCCGCCTGGGGTGGGTCACCCCGACGGACGTGACGACGTCGCTCATCGGCACGCCGATCGCCCAGGTCGAGACGACCGGGAAGGTCTTCCGCCTCGGGATCCCGGGCACGTTCCCGCCGGAATACTTCCTGATCGAGAACCGCCAACCCGTCGGCTTCGATGCGGCGCTTCCCGGCAGCGGCCTCCTCATCTGGCACGTCGACGAGTCGCAGACCTCGAACGATGTCGACACGCATCGGCTGCTGGACCTCGAGGAGGCGGATCAAGCGCTCACGGGAGACCACCCGACGGATTCCGGCGATCCCTGGCACGACACCGCGACGGGATGGGGTCCGGACACGGTGCCCGACAGCCACTCCTACTCCGGATCGGAAACGGAATGGCGGATCCGAGACATCTCCGCAAGCGGCGCGACGATGACGGCGACGATCGCGAGGGACGTGACAAAAGACCTGGCGGTATCCTCGATTCGGCTTCCCTTCACGAGCGCGCTCGGGACGGCCGTAATGGCCGCGGTCGACGTGCGGAACGATGGCGCCCAATCCGCGGACGTCACCCTGAACGTGGACGCTTACCGGGACTCGGTCGGGACCGCATCGCGCGAAGCGCATCAGACCTTCACCCGTCCCGGCGTCCCGGCGCAGACGACCGTCACGTTCCTGCTGAACTTCACGCCCGCTTCCGCGGGACGATACATCGTCGTCGCGGCGCTCGTGAACGCGAACGACGAGATCCCGACGAACGACGAGCGGGCGGCGCACACGCTCGTGACGGCGTTCCTCTTCCGCGACGACGTCGAATCCGGCGCGGACGGATGGTCGCTCGACGGACTCTCGACGGATCCGCACCGCTGGCAAATCGTGAACGACACCGACCTGAACGGGGCGGCGCACAGCCGCACGCACGCGTGGCGCTTCGGCTACGTGAGCACGCTGCTCCCGAGCCTCTTCCCGCCGGAATGGCACACGCTCACCTCGCCCGCAATCCCGGTCGACCCGGGCCCGACGTTCTTGATCTTCTACCAACGGTACGACCTCACGGGTCGGACGGTGCCCGTGCTCCCCGTCGGATCGAACGACACGGACGATGCCTACGTCGAGGTGCGGTACAACGGGGGGCCATGGACGCCGCTCGCCCACTACACGCATCGTGACCTGACGTGGCGTGGCGTTTCGTTCAACCTGACCGCCCAGATTTCGGGTCCGACGACCTTTCAGGTGCGCTTCAATGTGAGCGCGAACGTGATCGGCAACTCCGGCGGCTGGTGGATCGACGACGTGATGATCGCGGAACGGGGCCTCGCTACCGCGGTCGTCCTCCTCGGATCGACGGGCCCCTACGAAGCCCCGGCCGGTGGAGCCGTCGGATTGGTGGTCCAAGTCGCGAACGTCGGGGATTACGAGACCTCGTTCCGACTCGACGCCGCTTTGCCGGAGTCGAGCTGGGGCGCGACCGTTAGCGGTGGCGCGTCCGCACCACTCTCCGGGTACCTCGTCCGACTCGCGCCCGACAACGAGATCGCCGTCCGGATCGCGATCGCCGTGCCCTCGAGTGCGACGGCGGGGGCCGGGTACTCGATCACCCTCACCGCGGCGGCCGTGGGGGACCCCAACGCGAGCGCCGCGCTGCCCCTGCAGATCCATCTCTCCGGCGTTCCAATCGAAGTCGTGACGCTCTCTGGGATCGCGATTGCAATCGCGGTCCTGCTCATCATCGTCCTCGTTGTGCGTCGCCGGCGGCGGCCGCCTACCTAGTGGAAAAGGTTATTCGCGCCTCCCGTCGTTCGCCGAACGTGTTCGTCACGCACGAACTCCTCCGGAGGGGAGCCGTCGAGGAACGGGCGTACCAAGTGAGCATCGCCCTCGCGTCCCTCGAACGGTCCACGCTCGTCGTCCTCCCGACGGGAATGGGCAAGACGGTCGTCGCCACGATGGTGATCGCCGAGGTCCTCCGGAAACGGGGCGGAAAGATCCTCTTCCTCGCGCCGACGAAACCGCTCGTCGAGCAGCACGCCGCTTCCTTGCGGGACCTTTTGGTCGTCGACCGAATCGCCCTCTTCACGGGCGAGGTCACCTCTCCGGAGGAACGGGAGCTCCTCTGGCGGGAGAACAAGATTATCGTCTCGACGCCGCAGGTGATCCGGAACGACTTGCGAGCGGAACGGTTCTCCCTCGAGGACGTCAGCCTGATCATCTTCGACGAGGCGCACCGTGCGGTCGGCGACTACGCCTACGTCGACGTCGCGGCCGCGTACAAGCAGATCCCGAATCGGCTTGTGCTCGGGATGACGGCCTCCCCGGGTTCCTCGGCCGAGAAGATCCTCGAGGTCTGCGGGAATCTCGGGATCACCGCGGTCGAAATCCGCACGGAATACGACGCCGATGTCGTCCCGTATCTCCACGACTTGACGATCGAACCGATCTCCGTCACCGCACCCGACGTCTCGAAGGAAATCCGGAAACTCTTGCAGACCGTCGTCGACGAGCAGGTCGACCGGCTGAAGAAGCTCGGGTTCCTCGCGGGGAGAGCGAAGGTGAATCGAAAGGACCTCCTCGCGGTAGGGGACGGAGCCCGCCAACGACTCGATTCCGGGGTGAAGGACGGACGGCTCTACGGCGCGATGACGGCCCAAGCGATCGCGATGAAGGCGGACCACGCGATCGAGCTCGCAGAAACCCAAGGCCTCGGTTCCCTCCGTACGTACTTCGAAAACATGGAGAAGGACGCGACATCGAAAGCGGACGTCCAGTTCCTCAAGCATGCGAAAGCCCGCGAGGCGATCCAGCTCGCTGAAGCGACGGAAGTCGAACATCCAAAGCTGGCGAAGACCGCGTGGATCGTTCGCGAGCAGTTGATGGCAAAGCCGGATTCCAAGATCATCGTCTTTGCCCATTATCGAGGGACCGCAGATCGGGTCACGCAGGAACTCGCGCGCATCCCCGATGTCCGGCCGATGCGGTTCGTCGGCCAGGCGTCTCGTGGAAAGGACATCGGACTCTCGCAGCGCGAACAGGTCGAGATCCTTCAGAAGTTCCGGGACGGTCACGTGAACGTCCTCGTCGCGACGTCAATCGGGGAAGAAGGACTCGACATCCCGCAAGTCGACCTGGTCGTGTTCTACGAGCCGGTGCCGTCCGAAATCCGCACGATTCAGCGCCGCGGTCGCACCGGGCGGAGCGCCGCGGGCCGGGTCGTCATGCTCGTCACAAAGGACACGAGGGACGAAGCATACCTGTACAGCGCACGCCGGAAGGAACGGAAGATGCACGTGGAACTCGACCGCCTCCGGAAGGAGCTGAAGCAGAAGATCTTCGTCGGAGAACCGAGCGGCGAGGCGTTCGTCCGCGCGGACCCGGAGCGACGGATCGAAGCGTTGCGGGAGCAAACTCGCGAAGTGCCGCCGTCGCCGCCACGCCGGTCCGTGTCGAAAAAGGGACAAACGACGTTCGAGGATTACTGACGATTTCGATTTATACCCCGAACGGCCCTACCACGCGGCAAGGCCCTCCATGACCCGCTGCCCCGAGTGCGGATGGGAGATCGATCCGGACGACGAGATGTGTCCGAACTGCGGGGCCTATCTGGCGGACTACGAAGACCTCGAGCCCTCCGGCGAATCGGGAGCGTAGCGCTACAAGCCGCGGCGTGCGCTTCGAAGGAATTCCCCGAAGCCGCCCGTCGGCGGCGGGATCTCGCCTCGAACAATTTCCCCGGACGCCGCGTCAAGCACGATCGTGTACGGACGCCCTCGATACTCATACGCCGAGAACCAAATCGGCGCGTGGAGGAACTCGGAGTCTTTGACCACGAGGTCCGTGCGCGCATCCTCGACGACGTCGATGAGGTCCTTGAGCAGCTCGCGTTGGTGGCCGTCGACCTCCTCCCGCGTCAGGCGTTCCGCTTCGTCCTCATCGACCTCCGCGTTCAGGAACCGGGAGTCGCGCACCATGCCGCCCGTTTCGAACGGGACCTTGAACCCAAGCGGCAGCTTGTAGTCCTGCGTCGGGAAATCCCCGGACCTCCGGCCCAAAATCTTCCAGAAGTAGTCCCGGCGGAGGGTCCCGTTCCGCCGCTCGTTCGTGCCCGTCCGCGTGAGGACGCCCGCGTACGCCGTGGTCGCGTCGACCTCGAAGACGTAGAACGGAAGGTACGTGCACTCGAGGGACGTGATCCGCGACGCTTTCCGCAGATCGTCCGGCTTCATCACGCCCCCTTCCATCCAGCCCTGGATCGCCCGCAGCGCGCCGTCCCGGTCGACGCGGGCCGCGAGCATGGAATGCGTCAGGACGAACGGCTTGTCGCCTCGAATCCGCGAGGCGGTGCCACAGTAGGGGCACGTCACAATCACCTCGCCCGTCGTGAGGTTCAGCGGACCCCCGCATTTCGGACAACTGATCGATTCGACGAGCTCGGGCATGCCAGCACAACGCTCATGGGGGGGCTGATAATAGCCCTTCCGATGGGTTCCCTCAGCGCCCTCCGACGCGGCAGCGCGATGACGGTCTTCCTGTTGTTTGCGCTCCTGTCGCTCCTGCTCCTGGTCCTCCTGGTCATCATCGATTTCGTCTTGCAGACGAACGCGTTCCCGGGGGCGTTCGCGATCGTCGTGGGCCTCGCGGTGTTCTTCATCTTCATGCAGTGGCTCATCTCGCCCGTAATCGTGCGCTGGGCGATCCGCGGTCGCCAACCGATCACGCAAGAAACGAATCCGTGGGTCTACCGGACCGTGGAGGACCTCACCCGCCAAGCGGGCGTGCCGATGCCGAAAATCTGGGAGAGCGCGGACGATCTGCCGAACGCCTTCGTGTTCGGCCGAACGGTCGCGTCCTCGGAGCTCGTGATCACGCGAGGGCTCTTGGACCGGCTGAACCAGGACGAAATCCGTGCCGTCGTCGCGCACGAGATCGGCCACCTCCGACACCGCGACGTAATCATCATGACCCTCATGTCCGCGGTCCCCCTGATCGCGTACGTGATCGCGCGGATGGGTTTCGAGGCACTCCGCGGCGGCGTGCGGGTGCGCGGGAAGGGGGCGGGACAGGCCTTGGCGATCATCATCTTGTCCGCGGTCGTGTCGTATCTCGTGTACCTCGTCGCCCAGCTCCTGGTCCTATACCTCTCGCGCACTCGCGAGTACTACGCGGACGCATACAGTGGCGCCGCGACCCGGGACCCACACCTGCTCGCGTCCGCGCTGACGAAAATCACGTACGGGCTCTCGCTCGCCCGCCCGGACTCCGAACCATCCGGATTGCGGGCGTTCATGATCGGCGATCCGGTCAAGGCCGCGGACGACTACGAAACGCTCCAAGAGAAGATGAACGCGTACGACCTGGACCGCGACGGCCAGATCGATGCGTACGAGCTACAGAAGGCAATCGCGCAGGAGCGGAAGAGCCACTGGCGCCGCGCGAACGAGCTGTTCGGGACGCACCCGCCGACCTACATGCGAATCCTGATGCTCGAAGAGATGGAGCAGGAGATCAAGACCGGCGGGCTGCCCCAGAACATCTACAAGTTCGTCTGAGTCCGCCCGCGAGGTTCGCGGCGGCGAGGCCTACGGCGTGTGCCGCCGCATCGCCCGCCGGACCGCGTCCTGCTCCGCATCCCGGGCCATGACGAAGATCGCCCCGAGGACGATCATCACGAGGATCGACAACAAGATCAGGTAGAGGAGCTTCGCGATGTCGCTCGAGCCGCCCGTGAAGATCGAACCGTAGAAGCTTCCCGCGCCGATGACGAAGAAGCCGCCCGCGAGCGGGCGAGCGATCTTCCGGTCGTGGGTCGACGCGTACAGGAAGAAGAACCCGAGCGCGAAGATCATCGAGCAGAGGCCGGTCCACCAGAGGCGTTCGTCGATGCGAAGCACCGCGACGAAGAGGATGTAGGCGAAGATCGCCGCCAGGACGATGGCTGAAATCGCCGCCATCGCGAACATGACGGTCGTCGACAGCTTCGGGACGTCGGGCCCCGCGGGAGGGGGCGCCAGAGTGGGCTCCATGGGATCAGCTCTTGACCGGCTTGCCGCACTCCGGACAGAACTTCATGTTGCCCGGGACCTCGTGGCCGTCCGGGCAGCGGAGCGTCTGAGGCGCGCCGCATTCCCCGCAGAACTTGAGGCCGGGCGGGACGGGCTTGCCGCACTTGATGCACGGCTTGCTGCCCGCCGCGACGGTCGTGTCGGCCCCGCAATTCCCGCAGAACTTCGTCGTCACAGGGTTCATCGTGCCGCACTTCGGGCACGCCCTCTGCTGGGGTTGCTGCTGGGCGATCATGCCCGGGACCTGGGACGCCATGCCGTACCCGAGGCCGATCCCGGCCCCGAGACCGATGCCCGTGCCGGCGCCGCCCGACGGGTTCGCCGCCGCGGCTTTCATCGAGTCCGCGAGCGCGAACTGCTGGTACGCGGCCGCGTTCGTGCGGCCGAGCACCTTGGCCGACGCCATCTTCTCGAGCGCCTCCTTAATCGACTCGGGCAACGGGATGTTCAGGCCGCTGATCTGGACGAGCTCGATGCCGAGCGCCACGAAGTGCGGCTTCGAGTTCGCGAGCGTGCCCTGCTCGATGTCGTTCAGGCTCATCGCGAAGTCGACGACCTTCAGGCCGTTCGCCTTCATCTTGCCCAACGTGACGTTGAGCTGCTTCACGATTTCGTCCTTGATGCGGTCCTCGACGTCCGCGGATGTCGCGGCGCCGAACGTCCCGACGAACTGGTTGATGAACGACTCCGGGTCTTTCACGCGGTACCGGAAGTCGCCGAAGGCGCGGAGCTGGACCATGTCGAAGTCCGGGTCTTGGAAGAGGAACGCGTCCTGGGTGCCGAACTTCCCGTCGATGATTCGCTTCTGGAGGTAGTAGACCTCCGCCTGCTGGACGACGCCGGAGAGCGCCTGGATGAGCCGGCCCAAGATCGGCGCGTTCTGAGAAGTGAGAGCGTACCGGTCCGGGCGGTCGAGGTACGCGAGGACCTTGCCGTCGCGGTAGAAGACGGCGATCTCATCCTCGCGGACGACGATGTTGTCGTTCATCCGGATGTTTCGCGGGACCTTCCACATGATGTTCTGTCGCTTGAACTGGTCGTCCCACGCAACCGTCATGCTGCCTGACAGGCCCTCCGTTCGGCCCGCCGTCTGGTCCGTGCGCCGTCCGCCGCCGAAGAAGAACGTGATGGGAATCATCGTGTTCACCGTACCTGGATGCCGGTGACCGCCAGGGTCCGCGTCTTCCACGCGGTCTCGAAGGCCGCGATCGCCTCGCGGGACGCCTTCAGCGCCGCGTCGAGGCTCTTGGGGTCGCTCGCGTCCCGGACCATCGGGACGACCGCGGCGGCCTTGTCGAGGGACTCGAGCATCGCGTAATCGTACTCGTACAGCCGGTCGAGCTCCGTCTCCTTGATCTGAATCGTGGCGCTTAGGCCGGAATACCCGCCCTCGGCGTGGCGGACCTTCGCCTCGAGGCCTTCGAGCGTGAAGATGACGTTCCCGATCCCCTGGAGGCCCTGGATCTTTCCGTCCATCGCCCACTGGTCGCGGATGTCCTCCAGATCCCCGCGGACGCCTTTCAGCTGGTTCGCCAGCTGGATCCGCAGCAGGTTGTCCGCCGCGCGGATGTCCTCGCGACGCCGGTAGCCCGCGTAGCCCGGGATCACGAGCTGGATTTTCTTGAGCAGTCCTCGGTCCTGTTCGACTCGGTCACGGATGTCGGGCATGGTTCGTTTCTCTCCCGGCGTTCGACGCAATATGTTCTGCACGTATGTATTTAGGGGTATGGATGGAACTCCAAGGGTCTTCCGCGGTTCACCACAGCGAGAAGGCGGGCCGCTCTCCTTCCATCACGGCTCCCGAGTGGCCGTCAATCGCGATGTACATCGCCTTGCCCTTGTGCGCGTACTCCATGAACCAGATGGGGGCGTGGAGCAATTCCCCGTCGTACGTCGTCGGATAGACCTGGATCGACTCGAGGGTGTCGACGCGCGTCTTCGCCTGCTTCTCCGCAAGCTTGTGGGCGAGCGCGGCGGCCTGGGCTTTCGCCTCCGGTTCCGCGACGTCTCCGCTTTGCACGTCGACGCCGCCCGTTGCGCGCTTGTCGAAGTTCAGCTTGTTCTGCAGGTTAAACTGGAAGCCGTCCTCGGGCTGGTATTTCGAGTATCCGCGCACCGCGACGATTGGGATGTTGTACTGCATCTGGATCCGGTCCCGCACGCGGACCACTTGGGGCTGCGTCTGGACCGGCTGCTGCCGGTTCTGGGCCCCCGCCGCGGCCGCTGCCATCGTGAGGGCGAATAACGCGGCGCCCGCGGCCTTCTTCGCACCCGAGTCGCCGTGGGCCATCATGCCGACGCCGGCGCCCGCGCCGACGTTCTTCGTCCCCTGGAAGTCCGCAACGACGGACGTCGGGACGATCCAGTAGGGGACGTATCGCAGAGTGACCTGGCCCAACTCGGACCGCTCGGCGACCTTCCGGCGGAAGATCCCTTTGTTCAGCCACTTCCCGCCCGCCTCGAGGGCGGCCTCGTTCGAGAGCTTGTTGTCGAGCATGAAGTGCTTCTGGAACACCTGGGCCGCGCCGCCCGCGCCCATCGTCGTCACCGCGCCGCAATACTCGCAAACCACGAGGGCGAGGCCTTCGCCGGGTTTCAGCGGGCCGCCGCACGAGTTGCATTTCATGCTTTGGGGCATCGGCGGGGGTGCGACCTGCTGGACGGGGGCGTTCGGGTTGTACGCCTGGCCCATCGGTGCCGGGCCGGGCATCCCGGGAGCTTGAGGATAACCCGGGGCCACGGGCACACTGGGCTGGCCGCCTTGGGCCGGAGCGATGACGCCCTGCCGGCCGCCGCAAAGGTTACAGAACACCGAGCCGTCCGCGATTCGTCCACCGCACTGGTTACAGAACAGGGGGAAGCCTCCTGTGGTGCGCCGATGGCGTCCCCGACCTACTTAAAAATTCCGAGACCAGTGTCATTGTTGCGACCCTTCCGGGGCGGAAGGGGAATTGAAGTACCGTGAGCCCAATCCCTCTTACGACCCGGATGGCGACGAGCTGGTGGAGGGTGAAAGGGTCCTTGTACCTCACCCTCGGAGTTCTTGGACTTCTCACCTTCGCGATTGGAATCGCGATCGGGGTGTCGTACGTCGTCGGCGTGCCGTACTACGAACCCTCGAACTTCGCACTCATCGCGGGCTTGTGCACACCGGGAGCCCTCGCGCCCGGCTTGCTCTTTATCTACCTGGGCCGCAAAGCAAAAAAACGAGAGAAGGAGCTGATCGAGTTTTCGTCGTGGGTCAAGACGTACCGCCGGATCTCAATCGCGGAGCTCGCGAGGAAGCTCGGGAAGCAAGAGATCGAGGCGGAGAAGGTGCTCATCGAGGTCGTCGACCGAGGGCTCGTCCCGGGGTTCATCGACCGCTCCACGAACGAGTTCATCCTCCAGGCCGCGGTCGGCCAGGAGCTGTTCATCGAGACGTGCCCCCGGTGTCAGGGCAATCTCCAGCGCCGGTACTTCCAAGGGGAGACGGTCCGGTGCCCGTACTGCCAGTCCGTGATCTCCGCGCCGCCGCCGCGCCCGACGTAGACGGCCGCGACCGACGCGCACCGCAGTTCGGATACCCGAGGGGCGACCCTAATATAGCAGGACATCCGGTGGTCCGGCCGGCCTCCTAGGACGCACGTCGATGGCTTCGATCCTCCGGTTCTTGTCGTCGTACCTGCGACTCGAGCCGGGGGAATTTGTGAACCTCTCGTTCCTCTACTTCGCCACCTTCGTGATGCGCGCCGCGGCGTTCGCCGGGGTCGCCGTGATGCAGCATGTGATGTTCCCCGACACGCGGGACGCGTTTTGGAAAGGCCTCCTGTTTGCCGTCTACCCGCTCGCGGAAATCGTGACGGTCGGCTACTTCGGCACCTTGTG
>WNEY01000128.1_pt1 | contig 38061 bp, 35 predicted proteins | sample 5400531 | NCBI WGS metagenome assembly WNEY01 (sample SAMN13153338, study PRJNA577476) | soil metagenome | isolation source: 200 cm saprolite under Douglas fir tree site 1 | place: USA:California | collected 2015-04-18 | reverse complement strand
GCCGTTCTCGGTCATCAGCGGGATGTCGCCGAAGTAGACCTCCTGCTCCTTGATGTCGCGGATGGTCTTCACGCCGGTCTCGGGATCCTTGTTCCAGACCACGAGGCGGATCGTCACCTTCAGCGGCACGGCGTAGGTCATGCCGCGCTCCTGGCACTCGTCGACGTCGTACTTCAGCTTCAGGCCGACGGTGTGGCCGCAGATGTCGCAGACGTCGCCGCGGGCCTGGTTCGCCTTGCCGCACCGCTGGCAGATGACCTCGCGGTCGCCGTACGGATCCGCGATCAGCGTGTTGCCGCACTGGCTGCACGGCTTGCGCAGGTGGTGCAGGCCCTGGAGCTTGCTGCACTTGCACTCCCAGTTGCCGATCGAATACTCGATGAACTCGAGCGACGAGTTCTCGCGGAAGTCGCTGATCGGGAAGACCGACTTGAACACCGACTGGAGACCCGCGTCCTCGCGCTCGCTCGGCAGACGGTTCATCTGCAGGAAGCGCTCGTAGGACTTTTTCTGGATCTCGATCAGGTTCGGGATCGGAACGGTCGTCTTGATCTTCGAGAAATCGATGCGCTCGCGGTAGACGTTCTTGGGAAGGCTGTACATCTGTTCAATACCTCGAGGAAAAGGGCGCAAAAAACCCGATCGGGATTCGGGATTGGGGATTCGGGATTCGTCCAAAACCCGTCAAATCCCAAAATCCCGAATCCCAAATCCCGGCGGTCGTTACTTGATCTCGACCTTGGCGCCGACTTCCTCGAACTTCTTCTTGATGGCCGCGGCCTCTTCCTTGGGGATCCCTTCCTTGATCGGCTTGGGTGCCCCTTCGACGAGGTCCTTGGCTTCCTTGAGGCCGAGCGCGGTGATCTCGCGGACGACCTTGATGACGTTGATCTTGTTGCCGCCCACTTCGGTGAGCGTGACGGTGAACTCGGTCTTCTCCTCAGCCGGAGCCGCCGCCGCCGCGCCGCCGCCACCAGGCATCGCCATCGGCATCGCGGCCGCCGCCGACACGCCGAGCTCCGATTCGAGCGTCTTCACGAGCTGCGAGAGCTCCAGGACGCTGATCCCCTTGATGTACTCGACCACCTGCTGCTGGGTCACTTCGGGCATTGTTCTGTCCTCACATGTACGGCACGGCTTTGACCGTGCCATGTCGCGGCACCGCCAACGCGGTGCCCTACGTGTCTACGATTCGGATCGTTTCTTTTCGTACGCCGTCAAGACGTTCATCAGATCCCGCGGTGCCGCGCTCAGCACGCTGACGATCTGGACCATCGGCGCCTGCAGCACGAAGAGCAGCTTCGCGCGCAGCTCCTGCTTGCCCGGGAGCGCCGCGAGCTCGGTCACCTCCGCCGGCTGAACGGCGCGCCCCTGCACGACCGCCGCCTTGATCTTCAGCGTCGGCGCCGTCTTGCCGAACGCCGTCAGCGTCTTGGCGAGCGCGACCGGATCGGTGCTGGTGTAAGCGACCGCCGTCGTGCCCTCGAAATACTTCTCGAGCACCGCGAACGCAGTGCCCTTCAGCGCGCGCCGGGCGATGGTGTTCTTGACGACCTTGTATTTCGCCTTCGCGGTGCGGAGCTGACGCCTCAGCTCGGTGACCTGCGGGACGTTCATGCCCTTGTAGTCCACGAGGATCGCGCTGTCCGATCCCCTGAACGCCGCCTCCAGCTGCTGGAGCTCGGCTTCTTTATCTGCTCGCGTGACGGCCATAAGTGATCCTTGTCGGGATTCGGGATTCGGGATTCGGGATTCGGGTTCGGGATTCGGGTTCGGATTCGCGATTCGGGTTCGCGATTCGGGTTCGCGTCAAATGTCTGTCAAATCCCTAATCCCTAATCCCTAATCCCCAATCCCTAAACTAACCCCTAATCCCTAACCCCCAATCCCCAATCCCTAATCCCTGATCCGCATCAGTGTTTCACTACGATATCTATGTGTGTCGTATCGATGCGGACGCCCGGCCCCATCGTCGACGACAGCGTGACGCTCCTGAGGTACTTGCCCTTGGCCGCCGCCGGCTTCGCCTTGACGATGCTCTCGACCAGGGCATGCGCGTTGGCCACGAGCGAATCGGCCGCGAACGACGCCTTGCCGACCGGCGCGTGGATGATGCCGGTCTTGTCGACGCGGAACTCGACCTTGCCCGCTTTGATTTCCCTGACGGCTTTGGCGATGTCGACGGTGACCGTGCCGGTCTTCGGGTTCGGCATCAGGCCGCGGGGGCCGAGCACCTTGCCGAGCTTGCCGACCGCGCGCATCATGTCGGGCGTCGCGACGACGGCATCGAACTCCATGAAGCCGCCCTGGATCTTGTCGACCATCTCCTCGCCGCCGACCACGTCGGCGCCGGCCTCCTGGGCTTCCTTCTGTTTCTCGCCGCCGGCAATCGCGAGCACGCGCTTGCTCTTGCCAAGGCCGAATGGCAGGACGACCGTGCCGCGGACCATCTGGTCGGCGTGCTTCGGATCGACGCCCAGCCGCAACGAGAGCTCGACGGTCTCGTCGAACTTGGCGAACTTGACCTTCTGCACGAGCGGCACTGCGTCTTCGATCGTGTAAGTCCGATCGACCGCGACCTGCGCGCGGGCGGCCGTGAATTTCTTGCCGTGTTTTCTCACGTGCTCTCCCACTCTCAATCTAAGGATTTGAGGATCTGAGGATTTGACTGGGATTTGAAAACCTACGCCCCGCTGCGGGCGCGCTCTCAAATCCTCAAATCAAGTCCTCAGATCCTCAAATCCTCAGATCCTCAAATTCCACTATCCAACAACGTCCAATCCCATCGATCGGGCGGTGCCGGCAATCGTCTTGACCGCCGATTCCAGCGAGTCGCAGTTCAGATCCGGCATCTTCAGCTTCGCGATCTCCTCGACCTGCTTCGTCGTGACGGTGCCGACCTTGTTCTTGTTCGGCTCGGCCGACCCCTTCGCGATGTTCGCCGCGCGCTTCAGCAGCACCGGGGCGGGCGGGGTCTTGGTGATGAAGGTGTAGGACCGATCCGCATAGACAGTGACGACGACCGGAATGATCAGCCCTTCGTCCTTCGCCGTCTTCGAGTTGAAATTCTTGCAGAAGTCCATGATGTTGACGCCTTGGGGGCCGAGCGCGGTCCCCACGGGCGGCGCCGGCGTCGCCTTGCCGGCTGCAATCTGGAGCTTCACCACCGCCTGAACTTTTTTCGCCATAACTCACAACGTTGAACCGCTGAGACCGCAAAGCGCGCAGAGAGGATTTTTCTCTGCGTGCTCGGCGGTTAGATTTTTTCTACCTGCAGAAAATCCAGCTCGACCGGGGTCGAGCGGCCGAAAATCGTGACCATCACCTTGAGCGTGTTCTTGTCGAGGTTCACCTCGTCGACCACGCCGTTGAAGCTGGTGAACGGCCCTTCGTTGATCCGCACCTGCTCGCCCTTTTCGAACATGTACTTCGGCTTTGGCTTCTCCGCGGCCGTTTTGACCTGCGTCAGAATCTGCTCGACTTCGTCCTTGGTGAGCGGCGTCGGCTTGGCGCCGGCGCCGACAAAGCCGGTGACCTTCGGCGTGTTCTTCACCACGTGCCACGCGTTGTCGGACATGTTCATCTCGACAAGGATGTAGCCGGGGAAAAACCGCTTGGCGGTGACGACCTTCTTCCCGCCACGCATCTCGACGACGTCTTCGGTCGGAATCAGGACCTCGCCGATGTCACCCTGCAGACCGTAGGCAATCACGCGCTCCTGGAGGGACTCGGCGACCTTCTTCTCGAAACCCGAGTAGGTGTGCACGATGTACCAGTTCTTCGTCGCGACGTCGGTCATGCCGCACCAAACTTGCGCAGGATCCACTCGTAGATTGCCAGCAGCACCGCATCGAGCGCGAACAGGTAGATGCCGAAGAACACCGACGTCGCGATGACGACGATGGTGGTGGCGTACACTTCTTTCTGCGACGGCCAGGTGACGCGCTTCAGCTCGTTGCGCACCTCGCTCAGGAACAGGCGCCAGCGCTCGAACCAGCCGCCCGCCGCTTCCTTCGCCGTGTCGAATCGTCCCGCGTCTTCAGCCACGTTCGCTCTCACTGTTAACGTTCCACATCAGACTTCAGAATTCTGAATACAGAATTCTGAATTCGTACTTCCGTATCTGGCAGGCCAGGAGGGAATCGAACCCCCAACCCCCGGTTTTGGAGACCGGTGCTCTGCCAATTGAGCTACTGGCCTACGCGGCTCGGGATTGGGATTTGGGATTTGGGATTCGCAAGACTCGTTCGTTCCGGTCGAATCCCGAATCCCGAGTCGAATCCCTAATCCCGAGTCGAATCCCTAATCCCTAATCCCTAATCCCCTCTTACTTCGACTCTTTGTGTCCCGTATGCTTCCGACAGAAGCGGCAGAACTTCGAGAACTCCAGCCGCTCGGTCGTCTTCTTCTTGTTCTTCGTCGTCGTGTAATTGCGCCGCTTGCACTCGAGGCAGGCGAGCGTCACGATGTCTCTCATGGCTGTGATCCTGTCGGGATTCTGGATTGGGGATTCGGGATTCGCGAATCCCGCACCACGAATCCCGACGAATGCCTGATCCCGAATCCCAAATCCCGACGCTACTCGACGATCTCCGTGACCGTTCCCGCGCCGACGGTGCGGCCGCCCTCGCGGATGGCGAACCGCGCGCCCTTTTCGAGGGCGACGGGCGCCATCAGCTCGCCGTTGATCGTCGTGTTGTCGCCCGGCATCACCATCTCGACGCCTTCCGGCAGGTTCAGCGTCCCGGTCACGTCGGTGGTGCGGATGTAGAACTGCGGGCGGTAGCCGTTGAAGAACGGCGTGTGACGGCCGCCCTCTTCCTTCGACAGGATGTAGACCTCGCCCTTGAACTTCGTGTGCGGCTTGATGCTGCCCGGCTTGGCCAGCACCTGCCCGCGCTCGACGTCGTCTTTTTCCACGCCGCGGAGCAGGACGCCGACGTTGTCGCCCGCCTCGCCCGAATCCAGGATCTTGCGGAACATTTCGACGCCGGTGACGACCTTCTTCTCGGTCGGCTTGAACCCGACGATCTCCACTTCCTCGCTGACCTTCACCCTGCCGCGCTCGATACGCCCCGTGACAACGGTGCCGCGCCCCGAGATCGAGAAGACGTCTTCGATCGGCATCAGGAACGGCTTGTCGACGTCGCGCTGCGGGAGCGGGATGTAGCTGTCGAGCGCTTCCATCAGCTTCGTGACGCCGGCGATGCCTTCGGGATCGCCCTGCAGCGCCTTGAGCGCGGAGAGGCGGATCACCGGGATGTCGTTGCCCGGAAACTTGTACGCCGTCAGCAGCTCGCGGACCTCGAGCTCGACCAGGTCGAGGAGCTCCGCGTCGTCGATGGCGTCCACCTTGTTGAGCGCGACGACCAGATACGGCACGTTGACCTGATAGGCGAGCAGGACGTGCTCGCGCGTCTGCGGCATCGGACCGTCGACCGCGCTGACGACGAGAATGGCGCCGTCCATCTGTGCGGCGCCGGTAATCATGTTCTTGATGTAGTCGGCATGCCCCGGGCAGTCGACGTGGGCGTAATGCCGCTTGGCGGTCGAGTACTCGACATGGCTGGTCGCGATCGTCATCACCTTCGACTCGTCGCGACGGCCCTGCGACTCGGACGCCTTGGCGACTTCGTCGTAGGACACGAACTTGGCCCAACCCTTGTCGGACGCGACCTTGGTGAGCGCGGCGGTGAGCGTGGTCTTGCCGTGGTCGATGTGCCCGATGGTGCCGACGTTGACGTGCGGCTTGCTCCGGTCGAATTTTTCTTTGGCCATGTCTGCGATCCTCGCGCTGCGTGTGATGGAGCCGATGACCAGGATTGAACTGGTGACCTCGTCCTTACCAAGGACGCGCTCTGCCAACTGAGCTACATCGGCAAATCTGGTCCTTGATGCTCAGTCTGTGGTTCCTGGTCCACCTTCGCCCTTGGGCTGCAGTGGACAACCTTCGCCTGTCTGCTGGCTCGCCGATTCACGTTCGCGCGCTGCGCTTCGGTGGACGAGCCGCGCTGGCTTGCCAACCGCAGCTCGCGATGCGAGCGAAGGTTGGAGCGGGAGACGGGGATCGAACCCGCGACCAACAGCTTGGAAGGCTGTGACTCTACCACTGAGTTACTCCCGCTCTCTTCTTCGCTGTCGGGATTCGGGATTCAGGGATTCGGGATTCGCACGTCGGACGAATCCTGCCGAATCCCAAATCCCGAATCCCGAATCCCGTCACTGAACGTTGGTGGCGAGGGAAGGACTCGAACCTTCGAAGCCGCTAGGGCGACAGATTTACAGTCTGCTGCGTTTGACCGCTTCGCTACCTCGCCAGTTCGTCTGTGTGTTTGGAAACGGTGTTTCAGGTCTTACCTAAGACCGGATGTACGCTCGGTCGATGGAGCTGGCGAAGGGATTTGAACCCGTGACCTGCTGATTACAAATCAGCTGCTCTACCAGACTGAGCTACGCCAGCCAGACAAAAGGTGAATGATAGCACGACTTGTGCCACCGGTGCAAGTCCCTGCGGACCAGCGCTATGGACGAGCCGGCAGACGTGCCGTAACCCTTTATTCTACACGATCTATACGAGGCGGGAGGCGCTGCCGAACGGCCTCGAACAGGGCGATGCCGGCGGCCACCGATACGTTCAAGCTCTGAACATGCCCTTGCATCGGAATCGCCGCCAGCCAGTCGCACCGCTCTCGCACCAGCCGCCGCAGCCCCGTTCCCTCCGCCCCCACCACCAGCGCCGTCGGCAGCGTCAGGTCGATCTCGTCACATCGCCGCGGGGCGTCGCCCGCCAGCCCGACTGTCCAGACTCCGGCCTGCTTCAACTCCTCGAGCGCCTGGGCGATGTTCACCACCTCGGCTACCCTGACGTGCGCGACCGCGCCGGCAGACGCCTTGGCCGCCGCGCCGTCGAGCCGCGCCGCATGCCGTGTCTGTCGCACCACCCCGTCGGCGCCTGCGGCGTCGACGGTTCGCAGGATCGCCCCGACGTTGTGCGGATCCTCGATCTGGTCCAGGACGACGATCAGCGGCGCTCCAGCCGCGCCGGATACCAGATCCCCGATGGTCACGCGTCCCAAATCGTGGACGTCGGCCACCACGCCCTGATGGGACCCGCCGCCCGCAACGCGATCCAGCTCGAAAACCTTCGCGCGCCGCACCGGAATCCTCTGCTCCTCGGCCAGCCGGGCGATGGCCGCCAGCCGGTCGTCGCCTCGCGCCGACACGCGGATCGCGGTGACGCGTTTCGCCCGGAGCGCCTCGAGGACCGGGTTGATGCCGTAGATCCTCATGGGATTCGGGATTCGGGATTCGGGATTCGCTCGGAGCCCGGGATTTGCTCGGAGAGAGCGTGCGCGAATGCCGCGGCCCGCTCGCGATTGCCGACGATCGCCGGGAGTCCGGCCGACGAAGGCAGCTCTGCGCCGCGATCGATGGCCGGCACCGCGAGATCGAGCTCCGGACCCTCCGTGCGTCCGGTGAGCACGACACGGATCGGATGGAACAGCGCCTTGCCCTTCTGCCCGGTGCGTGCCTTCACCTGATTCGCGACCGCGCGGAACCGCTCGCGGTCCAGGCGCGGCGACGCGGCGAGCTCCGCGGCAAGCGCGACCACCAGCGTTCGCGCGCCGTCACCGCTCATCTCCTCGAGCGTCTGTTGATCGCGCAGCGGGATGCTCGGATCGTAGGTGAACAGGAACGCGAGGCGTGCGGGCACCTGGTTCAGCCGGTCGACTGACGAGCTCGTCATGGCCATCGCCGACGCGAGGAACTCGAGGCCCTGCGCGTCGGGCGTCATCACGACCCCGGCGTCGTTGAAGTAAGACAGCGACAGCGCTGCGAGTCGCGCCGGATCGGCAATCTTCAGATAGTGCCGGTTCACCCACGCGAGCTTCTCCTCGTCGAAGACGCCGGCGCTGTGGCCGACGGCGCCGAGGGAAAAGCGCCGCGCGAGCTCGTCGATCGGCAGCAGCTCGTCCCCGCCGCCCGGTGACCAGCCGATGAGCGCGAGGTAATTCACGAGCGCCTCCGGCAGATAGCCTTTCGTCCGGAATTCCGCGACCGAGGTGGCGCCGTGGCGCTTCGACAGCGGCGCGTGGTCCGGTCCCATCACCATCGCGAGGTGCGCGAAAGTCGGTGGCACGAACCCCATCGCCTCGTACAACAGAATCTGCCGCGGTGTGTTCGAGATGTGATCCTCGCCGCGAATCACATGCGTCACCTCCATCAGCGCATCGTCGACAACGACTGCGAAGTTGTACGCCGGGTGCCCGTCGGCGCGGACGATGACCGGATCGCTGATGACGTCGGTCTGGAATCGCACGTCGCCGCGCACGGCGTCGGTGAAGACGACGTCGCGATCCTTCGGCACCCGGAAGCGGATCGCCGGACGCTCGCCGGCGGCGATCCGAGCCGCAGCCTCGTCGCGCGAGAGGCGCCGGCAGGTGCCCGCATACAGCGCGGGACGGCCGGCGGCGAGCGCTTCCTGGCGCTCGGCCTCGAGGTGGGCCGTGGAGCAGAAGCAGTAGTACGCCGCGTCGGCGCTGAGCAGCTCCTTCGCGTACGACTGGTACAAGTGCAGCCGCTCGGACTGCCGATACGGCCCGTGGGATCCACCGCTCTCCGGGCCTTCGTCCCAGTCGAGGCCGAGCCAATGGAGGTCGCGAAGGATGGCAGCCTCCGATTCGCGCGTGGATCGCTCGGCGTCGGTGTCTTCGATGCGAAGAATGAAGGTGCCGCCCTGGCCGCGCGCGAGGAGCCAGTTGAAGAGCGCCGTACGGGCATTCCCCACGTGGAGCTGACCTGTAGGGCTGGGAGCGAAACGGACTCTCATGGAATTTGGAATTTGGAATTTGGAATTTGGAATGTCGTATGCGTGACGAATTCTGAATTCCGAATTCTTACTTCTGAATTGCTCGTATCAATGCTACAGCATGCGCCGCAATGGCCTCGCCGCGGCCGATGGCATCCACGCCCTCGTTGGTCTTGCCTTTGATGCTGACACGCGCGGCATCCACGCCGATCGCACCGGCAACGGCCGCACGCATCGCCTCGATGTGATCGCGAATCTTCGGGGTCTCGAGGATCACGGTCACGTCGACGTTGCCGACGCCGAGCCCCTGCTCCGCGGCCAGGGTCACGGCGCGCCGCAGCAGATCGAGGCTCGACGCGCCCTTCCAGTGCGGATCGGAGTCGGGAAAGTGACGACCGATGTCGCCCAGGCACGCGGCGCCGAGAATCGCGTCGGTCAACGCGTGACACACCACGTCGGCGTCGGAGTGCCCCAACGCGCCGCGGTCCGAGGGGATCGTGATGCCGCCGAGCACGAGCGGCCGCCCCTCGACGAGGCGATGGAGGTCGTAGCCAGTCCCGGCGCGGCCGGTCCTCGCCGTTGCGGACTGCGGATTGCGGATTGCGGCGCCGGCAATCGCCTCGGCGAGCAGCAGGTCTTCGGCCGTCGTGATCTTGATGTTCGACGCCTCGCCCTGGACGATGCGCACCGGATGTCCCGCGCGCTCCGCCAGCGAAGCCTCGTCTGTCGCATCGCAGGCGAGCGCGAGCGCGTCGCTGAGCACGGCGCGTCGAAATGCCTGAGGCGTCTGCGCGAGATAGATCGTCTCGCGCACCAGTGTCTCCGCGACGACCAGCCCGTCTGGGTTCGACTCGCAGTCTGGATGCGACTCGTAGGGCACCGCTTTAGCGGTGCCGGCCCCACTCGAGGCGGCCGCCCGCTTCACCGTGTCGCGCGCCTGGACCGCCGCGAGCGCCGCACCCGACTCCGCGGCCGCCTCGATCGTGCGCGCGATCAAATCGGCGCTCGCGAACGGACGGGCGGCGTCGTGAATCACGATGATGTCGCTCGCCGGCGCCGCCGCGCGGAACGCGTTCGCCACCGAATCCTGCCGCCGCTTGCCGCCCGCGACAATCCGCAGCGGCTTCCCGGAACCGTGGAGCGCGAAGCCTTCAGCCGAGCGAAGATACGCCGGCGGATCGTCGACGAGCGATTGCGGCAGCGCGACGACGACGGCGTCAACCGCCGGATGCGAGAGAAAGGCCTCGACGCTGCGCTCGAGGATCGGCTGTCCGCCGACGGCCAGCAACTGCTTGGGCTGCGTGCTGCCGAGCCGCTCGCCGCGCCCGCCGGCCGCGATAATCGCCGTGACGTGCATAGGGTAGACGTTGATTATATGGGGCTGGGGGCTGGCTGGGTTGGGGCTGGAAGCTGGAGCCGTTCTCACTTCGGCACAGCAGCAGAACGCCCCTCGTTTTTTTCAAACGCTCGCCGCATGTCGATACGCTCGGAGGGATCTAGCGAAAGCGCGCCGAGCAGGTCGCGCCGAGGAACGCGCCCATCTGCTCGGCTTCTCGTTCGATCGCACGTCGCAGCGCCGGCCGGGCGCGAGCGAAGAGCTCGACGGTCAGCATCGTCGCTTTCCCTACGCTTTTTGGAGACCAGACGCCGATGATCGTGCCGCCGCGCAGGACGACCGGCGAGATCCAGCCCTGCGGCCGGTAGACGCGCTTGTAAAACCGCGGGGCGACGAGATGCGCCTTGGTGGCGTGCGCGAGCAGGAACGAATCGAAGGCGCCGAGCAGCCGCACGGCGGAGCCGTCCAGCTCGCTGCACGTGAGCGCCTTCAAATCGGCCCGCCGGGTCCAGCCGGGCGCGCCGTCGACCGACACCTGCGCGAGCTCGGCGCGAAGACCCTCCAGGACCTGCTTCGCGTCGCTGGTCTTGATCCCCGACCATTTCGAGAAATCATGGGCGGTCGCCGGGCCGAACGCCGACAGGAAGCGCCGCAGCAATTCCGCGCGCGCCTCGGACACCTCGACCGAGGGTTGCCTGCCCAGCCACGCATCGGCGCGGACGAACGTCGCCTCGGCGCCGCGGGGCGGTCCATAGACGATCGCGCCCTCAATCACTGCCGGGCGTACGGCGCTCCACGCGTGATCGAGCCAGGCGCGCACCCCCTTGGCCGCGTTCTTTTTCGCGCGCGCGATCAGCTGCTGCTGCGTGCGCGGGCCGTCGGCGAGCGCCTCGACGACCGAGTCGATCATCGCCCGGACGTGATCGGGTTTCGCGCCGACGCGCGTGTGCCACCGCTGCAGCGTCGCCATCGACGAGGGGCGCATGGCGGCGATGTAGATGGGCAGATCGGGCGCGGGGATCAGATGGAGCGTCAGCCGCATCGCCGACGTCTTGACCAGCGCGCGCTGTTCCCACAGCGCCGCGTGAATCTCCCCGCGCGTCGTCGATCGGCGGCGCGTCCAGATCGCCGTTTCGGCGGAGGACATCACTTGCGCCTGGATCCCGGCGGTGTCACGCACGACATCGACGACACGCTCGGCTGACGCGCCCACGTCAGGTAGCGCGAACCCTTCACGCGAGCGGGACTCGGCTGCACTTGCGCCATGGAGCGCAGAGCCTTCACGCGAGCTGGACTCGGCTGCGCTCGCGTCACGCAGCGCGAAGCCTTCAGGCGAGCGATCGCCGGCGAGGTGCTGGCGCAAGAGACGGAATGCCATGACCTGCTCGCCCGTGATCGACTGCTCGGCAGAAGCGTTTTTCGCCACGACGTCACACGGCCATTGCCTGACGCGCGTCGACGGCGGCGGCGACGATGGCGCGGACGCGATCGGCGAGCGCCTTGGCGTCGCGCGGCGTCGGCGCGTCGAGCGCCGGCGGTTGGATCGGATCGTGAATGACGAGCGTGACGTCGGCCGGCTCGGTCCGCAGCCGCCCTTTCGGCATCACCTGGCGCGTGCCAATCACCGCGAGCGGCACGATCGGGAGGCCCGCCTCGATTGCGAGCAGGAAGCTTCCGCCCTTGAAGCGGCCGACGCGCCCGTCGGGGCTCCGCGAGCCCTCGGCGTAGATGATCAGCGAGAGCCCTTCGGACACCAGCGCGCGCCAGCGGCGCAGAATCCCCCCGCGATCGGGGCGCCTGCGATCGACGAACAGGTGCCCGCCGCGCCGTAGATGCCAGCCGAGCACCGGAAAGCGCGCGAGCGACGCCTTCGCGATGATCCTGAGCTGATACGGCAGCGACGCGAACACCACCGGCGTGTCGTAGATGCTCTGGTGATTCGAGACGAAAACGTACGTGGTGCCCGGGGTGATGCGCTCCAGGCCTTCAACACGAACGCGCACGCCGGTGGTCCTCAGAATCAGCCACGACCAGGCGCGCGCGCAGTCGTGCGCGAAATAGCCGCGCCGGTCGAACAGGCTCGACACGATCGACGCGGCGCCGAGCACGATCGTATAGATCGCGATGGCCGGGATCAGAAAGAAAACGGTCCGCCACCAATGAAATGGAGGAACACGCAATTCAGGTCTGTTGCGGCTGGACCGGGTCGGGCGCGCCTGCAGCGGCCGCCGCGGGGCGGGCGCGCTCGACGGGCGGCGCGGCGACCGCGGCGCCCATTCCTGCCTCGATGTAGCGCCCGAAGATCATCTTCCCCGCCGTCGTCTGCAGCACGCTGGTGACGACGATGTCGATGGTCTTGCTGATCATCTTGCGCGCGTTGTCGACGACCACCATCGTGCCGTCGTCGAGATAAGCGACGCCCTGGTTGTACTCCTTGCCTTCCTTCAGGATGAAGACCTTCATGATCTCACCGGGCAGCACCACCGGCTTCAGCGAGTTCGCCAGCTCGTTGACATTGAGCACGTCGACCCCGCGCAGCTGCGCGACTTTGTTCAGGTTGAAGTCGTTCGTGACGATCTTGCCCTGCAGCGCGCGCGCCAGCTCGATCAGCTTGAGATCGACTTCGCGCACGTCCGGAAAATCCAGATCCGAGATCGACACTTCGACGCCGGACATTTTCTGAATCTTCTGCAGGATGTCGAGCCCGCGGCGGCCGCGGTTCCGCTTGAGCGAGTCGGCGGAATCGGCAACCAGCTGCAGCTCCTTCAGCACGAACTGTGGAATCACCAGCGTGCCGTCGATGAACCCGCTGTCGCAGACGTCGGCGATGCGGCCGTCGATGATGACGCTGGTATCGAGAATCTTGTAGCGGCGCTGCGGCCCCGTGGCGCGGAACAGGCTGACCAGGCGCACCGGCTCCAGCCATTCTCCATGCTTGCCGCCCAGCACGAGCCCGAGATAGGGCAGCACGATCAGAATGAAGCTGTGGAGGAACTCGACGCGGCGGTCGGCGCTGTCTGCCCAGAACAGCCCTATGCCGATCGCGTGGGCGATCCCGAGACCGATGATGCAGCCGATGAGGGCGCCGAGCACGCGCGTGACGGCGGTTTCCCGGAGGCGGCTCTCGAACAGGACGACGAGCGCGGCGAGACCGAGGGCGAAACCGACGTTGGCGGGCATTCCGACCGGCAGCGGCTGGAGAACCGCGGCGGCGTAGGCGACAGCGGCCACGAAGGAGACGCGCGCGAGCGCAAACCAAGCCATGGGACAAACCCCGCCTTGAAACGCGCCGCCGGTTATGAGTCGGTATGAAAAGACTGCTTGGCGGCTCAGCGTCCGAGGGGCAACCATATCACCGCGCCGCGGCGATGACAATCGCAGACAAATGGATCGCAGACAAATGGATCTGTCAGACAAATGGATCGCGGCCGCCTACGCGAGCATCGCGTCGAGGGCCTCGCCGACCGTGCGCACCCCGACGAGCTCGCAATCACCGAGCTGACCGCCGTCGGAGGGATCGATGTTCGCCTCGGGCATGATGCAGCGGCGGAACCCCATCTGCGCCGCCTCGCGGATGCGCAGCGCCGCCTGGGTGATCCCGCGAACTTCGCCGGCGAGCCCCACCTCGCCGAACATCGCAGTCGTCCCCGGGATCACGCGATTGCGCACGCTGGAAGCGATCGCGGCGAGCACGCCGAGGTCCGACGCGGGCTCGTCGACCGTCATCCCTCCGGCGATGTTCACGAACACATCGTCGCCAATCAGATTGAGCCCGGCGCGTTTTTCGAGGACGGCAAGCAACAGCGACAGCCGCTGCTGATCGACGCCGCTGGCCATGCGGCGCGCCGTGCCGTAGGTGCTGGAGCTGACGAGCGCCTGTACCTCGACGAGGATCGGCCGCGATCCTTCGACGGAGCAGAGGACGGCGGACCCCGGCGCATTCGTGGGGCGCTCGGCGAGAAACATTTTCGACGGGTTCGGCACCGCGCGAAGACCGGTCGAGGTCATCTCGAAGACGCCGAGCTCGCTGACGGCGCCGAACCGGTTCTTCACCGCGCGCACGACGCGGTGGGAGTGATGCCGCTCGCCTTCGAAGTACAGCACCGTGTCGACGACGTGCTCGAGCGCCTTCGGCCCGGCCAGGGTTCCGTCCTTCGTCACGTGGCCGACGAGGAACGTCGGGATGTTCTGCCCCTTGGCGGTGAACAGCAGCTGCGTCGCGGCTTCGCGCACCTGCCCGATGCTGCCGGGCGCGGATTGAAACCTCAGCGAGAAGATCGTCTGAACCGAGTCGACGATGACGAGCGCCGGCTTGATGCGCGCGATCTCCTCGAGGATGCGCTCGAGACAGGTTTCCGAGAGCAGGTAAAGCGGCGCCTTGCCGACCGCGAGGCGCTCGCCGCGCGACTTGATCTGATGCTCTGACTCTTCGCCGGAGCTGTAGAGCACCGGCCCGCTGCGCGCCATGTGCGCCGCCGCCTGGAGCAGCAGGGTCGATTTGCCGATGCCCGGTTCGCCGCCGAGGAGCACCAGAGAGCCCGGCACGACGCCGCCGCCGAGGACGCGATCGAATTCGTCGATGCCGGTCGTCAGACGCGGGTGCTGCGCCAACTCGATGTCAGCGTAGAGCCGCGCCGCGCCGGCCGGGCCCGCCGACGCGTACCGATGGGCGGCGCCCGCCGCGCCGTCGGCCGCTTCGAGCGGCCGCTCTTCGACGATCGAGTTCCACGCGCCACAGTCGCCGCAGCGCCCGAGCCACTTCGGCGATTGCGAGCCGCATTCCTGACAGACGAAAACGGTCTTAGGTCCTTTCATGCTGTCGGGGTAGGGCGGGCAGGGCGGGTAAGGCTGGTGGGAAATTCCTGCCCCACCTGGCCCACCTGGCCGACCTGGCCTACTTGCCCTCGTCGTAGATCCGTTCGATCCTACTGCCAATGCGGCACAGGATCTCGTAGGGGATCGTACCAATTTGTGCAGCCATCTCGCGCACATCGATCCGGTCGCCGCCTTGCGATCCGATGATGACGACCTCGTCGCCGGGCGACACCTCGAGTCCGCTGACATCAGCGATCAGCATGTCCATGCACACCGATCCGACAATCGGCGCGCGGCGGCCGCGGATCAGCACGAAGCCCCGGCCGGCGAGTCGCAGATCGAGACCGTCCGCATATCCCGCCGGCACGATGGCAATCGTCGTCGGCCGCTCCGCGTTGAACTTCACGCCGTAGCCGACGCCTTCGCCCGCGCGCACGCCTTTCACCGCGACGATCCGGCTGCCGAGGGCCATGATCGGTGTCAGTGGCAGCGTGGCGGCGAGCGGCGGCGGCACGATCCCGTAGAGCAACAGGCCCGGCCGCACGCGGTCGTACCAGATGCGCCTGTCGCGCAGCAGCGCGGCGCTGTTCGCGGCATGGATGTACGGAGCTCGGCGTCTAACAGAGGTCGTAGAGATCGCGGAAACATCCTGTTCTCCGCGATCTCCGCATGCTCCTCGATTCATGTCTTCGATGTCCGTCAACGCGCGCTCGAAGCGCAGACGCTGATCGTCGAACAGCGGCGACTCCGGATCGTCGGCCGTCGCGAAGTGCGTGTAGACCGCCGCGAGCTCGAGGTTCGGGCTCGCGAGGAGCTCGGGCAGCGTCCGACGGATGTTGTCGCTGCGAAATCCCAGCCGGTTCATGCCGGTGTCGATCTTCAGGTGATACCGCAGCGTCTGTTTGTACCGCGCCGCTGCGGCCTGCACGGCGCGCGCCGCGCCGGGCGTCGAGATGGTCGGCGTCAGCCGGCAGTCGAAGAGGCCGTCGAGTTGGCTGACGCTGAGCGCGCCGAACACTAAAATGTCGGCGCGCAGGCCCGCGGCGCGCAGCGCCGCGCCCTCCTCGATGTCCGCGCAGGCCAGTAGATCGGCGCCCGCTTCTTCGAGCGCGAGCGCCACCTGCCCGGCGCCGTGCCCATACGCGTTCGCCTTCACGACCGCGATGACCCCAGGCGCGCCCTCGGCCCCTTCAGTCGCAAGGTGCTCGACGATGAGGCGATAGTTGGACTTGAGCGCGCTGAGATCCACGCGCGCGACGGTCGGCCGGATCATCTGCGAGAGATTGTACCGTCCCTCCGCGCGATGGCGCGACGGCTCGTCCTGACACTCGCAGCGCGAAGGCGGCGTCTTCACACTCGTAGCGCGAAGGGCTTCGCCGAGCGTTCGCGGGCGGGCGGTACCGGTCGCATGCCTCCCGGTTCGCGCGCCGGCGAGTCAACCGACGCGTCGCGCCGTCGGCAGACGCTCAGGTGAACAGTAAAACAACGGTCGCCTTCAATGCGCAGGGGCCGGCCCCTCATCACGGCACAGCGGGGACAGCTCGACCGCTCACGGCGCCGACGCGCCAACCCTTCTTCAGATCCGGCGTCGTTTTCGACGCCGCCGCCGAGCGACGGTTGCTTGACGGTCGCGCATTTCATTGCCCCTGGTATCGGATTTGTAAGCCTTGCGCCGAGGTACACGGCCAATGGCAGACAGAACTGGAGTTTCGCGCAGGAAGTTCCTCGAAACGGCGGCCATCGGGGCGGGAGGAGTCGCACTCCGCCGCCACGCTGCAATGGCCGAGCAACTCACGGCGCCGGCTCTGCCGGACCCCGAGCAGTCAGGCATCGATCATGTCGTCGTCGTGATGATGGAGAATCGCTCCTTCGACCACATTCTGGGGTGGCTGCCAGGGGCCGACGGGCAGCAGGCGGGGCTGACGTACTTCGATCGCGCGGGGCTGGCGCACGCCACTCATCCGCTCGCCCCGGACTATCAGGGCTGTGGACATCCGGATCCCGACCACTCCTATGCCGGCGCCCGCGTCGAATACGACGGCGGAGCGTGCGATGGGTGGATGCGCGCTGGAGACAACGACGAGTACGCGATCGGGTACTACGGCGTGAGCGATGTGCCGTTCTTCGCCCGCGCCGCGACGGACTGGACGACGTGCGATCGGTACTTCGCGGCGATCATGGGGCCAACTTTTCCCAACCGCTTCCATCAGCATGCGGCCCAGACCGATCGCCTCAGCAACACGTTCGAACCGAGCACGCTGCCGACGATCTGGGACCGGCTCTCCGAGGCGGGCCTGACTGGCCGCTACTACTTTCAAGACGCCCCTTTCCTTGCCCTGTGGGGCCCGAAATATCTGACGATCTCACGACACTACCGGTCGTTCCTGCTTGCCTGCGCCTCGGGCCGGCTTCCGCATGTCTCGTATGTGGACCCACGCTTCATCGAAGAACTGACCGGTACCACGAGCGACGACCATCCGCCTGCGGATATTCGGAACGGTCAGGCCTTTCTGAATCAAGTGTATACGGCGGTGACGACAAGTCCGGCGTGGCGACGGACTCTGCTGGTGATCAACTACGACGAGTGGGGAGGGTTCTTCGAGCACGTGCCGCCTCAGGCCGCGCCAATCCCGCCCGCCACTCGAAGGGCGGGAGACAGGGACGGACTCCGCGGCTTTCGGGTCCCCTGTCTTCTGATCTCACCGTTCGCGGCGCGTCGGCTCGTGGCGCACAACCTCTTCGATCACACGTCGGTGCTTCGCTTCATCGAATGGCGATGGGGACTCGAGCCGTTGACAGTGCGCGACGCCACAGCCAACAACCTCGCCCACGTGCTCGATTTCAGCCGCCGGAACCGCGCGGCGTCTCAGTACGCCGTGCCGCCGGGCCCCTTCGGAGCGCCGTGCCTCTCGTCGGAAGCGAACCCCTGGATCATCGTCCGCGACCTGGCCCGGGGATTTGGTTTTCAGGTGTAACGTCTGCGATGAACCGCCCGTCGTCCAACATCGGCGTTTCTGCCGACGAGGGATCTCGAACTTTGCGGTGTCGGCGATCCCCAGGAAGCCGGCGCAGCCCACCGCCAGAGGCACGGCGCCGAACACCAGCACAACGGGTATCGGACCGATGATCACGGTCTCGTGATCATCGAGTACGACGCCGTGGCCGAGACCGATTCGGCCATCCTCGCGCAGGTGCGGGCCGCGCTCAAACGGATAGACGCTGGGACGTTCGGCAAGTGCGTCGTGGACGGCAGCCCGATCGAAGAGAAACGCCTCCAGGCGGTGCCATGGACGCCATACTGTCTGAAGCACCAGCAGGAGCTCGAGCAACGGCGATTGCGAACGGCGACGCTGTAGGGCGCCGCCGAAAGTGCCCCGTTCGCACTCAGCGCCAATCTGACGCGGGCTCGGATAGACTCCAGGCAGAAGGAGCCATCATGCGCAACATCGCGCTCTTCCTGACACTGGCCGCGGCGACGCCACTCCTCGCGCAGTCATCCTCGTCTTACCGCATCACACTTCGGGTAACGACCAGTCTGTGGTGATGTTCGATCTGAGGACCTTCAAGGTGCTCGGCCGGATCCCCGCGGCCGAAGACGCCGACGCGATCATCTACGACGGCGCATCGAACCGCGTCTTCACGTTCAATGGCGACGCGCACTCGTCGACGGTGATCGATCCGCGGGCGGGGACGCGCGTCACGAACATTCCGCTCGGCGGCAAACCGGAATACGGCGCGTCAGCCGGCGACGGCAAGGTATACGCGAATCTCACCGACACGAACGAGGTGGTGGAGATCGACGCGAAGGCGGCGACGGTAACGCGGCGATGGTCCACCGACCCATGCAAGCAGCCTGTCGCGATGGCCATCGACACCACCCACCATCGCCTGTTCAGCGGCTGCCGCAGCGGCGTGATGGCGGTCTCCGACTACCAGGCCGGCAAGGTGGTCGCAACGGCCCCGATCGGCGCCGGCGTCGACGGCGCCGGATTCGATGCGGCTTCAGGCAACGCGTTTGCGGCGAATGCGGACGGCACCCTCACCGTGATTCATCAGGACGATCCAGACCACTATCGCGTAACCGAAAGCGTGCAGACGGCCCCGGCGGCGCGCAACATGGGGCTCGACCCCACGAATCATCGCGTGTTCATCGTCTCCGCGAAATTTGGACCGGCACCTGCGGGCGCGGCCGGCAACAGGGGCAGAGGGGCGGTGCTGCCCGGATCGTTCACGTTGATGGTGATCGAGCGCGATCCAGCAACGCGCTGACCGCGGTACCGCGTGGGCCCCTGAGCAGATCTGACAGCGATTGGCAAAGTTCGCCGCTGCGCATTCGCGCGCCCGTTCGCATCGCCAGTGTACGAAGGTGGTCCCGCCGACGCGGTCACGTTCGTGGTCGCTCCGGCGAGCTTTCCGGCGCTCCTGACGCGACCTCAGGCGATCACGGGTCGCCTTGCCGCCAATAGCTTGACCAGTACGACTCCGGCGACGAAGCCGCCGACGTGTGCCATGTACGCCACGCCGCCGCTCTCCGTCCTCACCCCCAGCGAGCCCAGGCCGTTGATCAACTGAATCACGATCCAGAAGCCCAGTACGGCAATCGCGGGTAACGCCACGATTCCACCTCGTGTGAGGACCCGGACCTGATTTCGGGGGAAGAGCACGATGTAGCCGCCGAGCACGCCGCTGATCGCGCCCGATGCGCCGACTGTGGGTACATTCGAGGCGCCGCTGAAAAAGATGTGCGCGAGCCCGGCGGCGATGCCGCAGGTGAGGTAGAAAAACAGAAAACGCATGTGCCCCATCGTCTTCTCGAGGTTGTCCCCGAAAATCCACAGATAGAGCATGTTGCCACCGAGATGCATCCACCCGCCGTGCAGGAACATCGACGTGATGAGCGTGCTCCAGAAAGGCAGCGGGATCGTCGGGGTAATGTCGTGGGCGAGCCTGTACTCCCGCGGGACGACGCCCCAGGCCTGAATGAACGATTGGAGCGCTCCGGAGGGCTGACTGAGCTCGAAGAGGAATACCAGCACATTCAGGATGACAAGGCTCACGGTGACGAGCGGTGCGGGCCCGCCAGGCGCGCGATCATCGCCAAGTGGAAACATGGGGCCTCCTGCGCCGACGGCACAGCAACGCCCGTGCCGTTGCTCCGGTTGAGCTCTACCGATTGAAAGGGCTGTTCTGTCCCGACCGTTCCAACCGCCGATCGCTTACCGAAGCGAGAAGGCGACCCATCTCATTTCTTCTTCGCAGCTTCTGCAGCCAGCCGCTCTTCCTTGCGAGCACCACTGAGGACATGCTCGATGGCTTGGTTGCCCTCGTGGCACGCGTACTCGAACATCTGATACGACTGGTCCCGGCTCAAAGGAATCGCCACCGTCCAGGGTCTCGTGAACACGTTCGGATCATCGATGGTGACCTCGTAGCTGATCGTGTCGGCGTCGACACGCGCGAAACGTTCAACCAGGCGCAACGCTTCGCTGTGCGGCACACCCCTGATGCGTGCGGACGCGGCGTTTGTCGCGATCCAGCCCTTATCGTTGAAGTTCGTCGTCTCGACGACCAGTGTATTGCCTTCCCAGTGGCCGCGCGGGTCGCCGGTCCACATGCGGACGCTCTTGTCGAGGTGCGGACGTCCGTCGACGGGAATGATCCGGGCTTCGTGGATCATTTCGTGGACAATCACGACGTATCCCGGCGTCTGCACAATCTGGTAGGCGTTGTTGTAGCCGGCAGGAAACATTCTGCCCGGACCGCGCGTGATACACCGATCCCACGGGCTCATCGATTCATAGGAGTCGACGCTGGTCAGGTTGCGATCCCTCGCTTCCTCGGCCGCCGGCTTGACGGGAACTCTCCCGTCCGGCGGATCGACGACGAGCGAGGTCTGCCGCGTCGCCACGACTCTTGTTCCGGAGTCGAACCAGAAATCGTTGTAGCTGCCGACGTCGCCTGGCTTCGGAGCGTCATCGGCCTTCGCGCGCCGGTCAGCGGCCTGCCGTTCGAGCGCAGCCGCTTCCTGTTCCGTCAGAAACGGTTTCCCCGCCAGCGCACTGGGTCGTTCGAAGGGAGTAATCGTGGCGTTCGTCCACATGCCCTGAAGGTCGGGCTGGCCATCCGGCGTACGCGGTGGAGTCCACGTCTTCGCCGGTGTTGCGGCCGCTTTGGCCTTGGGAGTCTGACCGGCGACCGGCGCCGGCGCGAACGATAGGACAGCAATCACCGCCGGCAGCACGCCACGTGACGTCAAGAATTGGTGGCTCATGCCTGGTATTCTACGCCCGGAAAACGCGTTCACTGCGGCGATCCGTGGCAGAGATCTGGGTGGACCTGCGCGCGCTTGGGCCTGGTGTCTCGATTAACAGATGCCTCGCCGTTTGCGGACTCTGGCCAGGATCCTCTCGCATCGCGGCCCGCGCGGACGTCAGGGCGCGCTCAATCTGCCACGGAACCCGTTGCGGCCGGCGTTACGGCAGTCGCGCGGTACCCTGCGGCGTTTGTTCGTGGCCGCCTCGTTATGCCGAGAACACCCGCCATCGCCAACGCGGCGAGCAGCGAGCCGGTCCGAGCCCACGATGCATCGGCCCTCACCGTGTAATCCAACGTCAGCCGATGCTGCGCCGGATCACGCTGCTGACCTGCGATCTGAATCCGGGGATCCGCCGGGACCAGCGCGTTGACGAGGTAGACGCTCCCCTCGGACCGGTGCGTGTTGAGATAAGAAATTTGATGACGTCCGGCACCTGTGGCCGAAACGTTGGCGGCTGCGCGCACCTGGATGGTCCCAACGCCGAGGCTCATCTCTCGGAATTGCGGGAAGCGGATCTCGATCAATGTGACGGGCGCGGGCCGACCGTCAACTGACAGCACGACAGAGCGCAGCATCTGTCGTGCATAGGCGTCGCCCTCGGCGTCGGAGATCTGGCCGTCTCTGTTCGCATCAATCGAGGCAAATACCTCGGGTGCCACCGCGACGCCGGCTGTGAGGTCAATCTCCAGACGCACACGCTCGACGTCGATGGACAGCCGCGTCGCCTGGAGGTATTCATCGAGCCGATGCGCGCCGGCCGGAGCGGGAGTCGCCAGCCAGACGCCCAGGACTGCGAGCGACACGAACGGTCTGCGAACACTCATGGGACGACGAGCCTCGCACCGTAATCGTTGGTCGGGTCGCGGTAGATGGTGTGGATGTGGTCGAGGTCGCCCTGCTGCGGGGCATATTCGATGACGACCGTCGGCCCCTGGATGCGGTAGTACGCCAGACCGCCGTTCGTCGTGGTTCCGCTCCAGGCGAAGTAGGTGCGGGGCAGGTTGGCCTTGATTTCCGCCATCTTCGCCGCCGCCGCTTCCTCGTTGAGGATGCCGACCCACTCGTGCAGGACGTCGAGCAGCAAAGCCTGCTGACGGGTGTCCAACGCGGACGCCACGATGCCTTCGGGTTGGATCACTTTCCCATCGGCGCCAGGCCCGAGCACGAGGTCCGTCACCGCATAGCTCAGGATGGCTTGCTTCTGTTGCGCGGCATTCAACGCGTTGATGAGCGCAAAGCCCTTGTCGTTTTCGTGGCCGAGGGGCCGAATCGTCTGGCCGTTCAAGGTGTACTTCGCCGGCTGCGCGGCGGGCAGGCTCGGCGTCATCACGTTGTTCGGGCCGACAACGGTGACGTTGATGGCCAGATGATGCCCGCCGAATTGAATCATCCACGGAGTGGTTGCCGACGGCGTGCCGAGGAGCGCGATGTAGTACTCGTCCAGTCCGAAGCGAACGCCGCTGCCGCGTCCGCCAGCCGCGCCGGGGCCGGCGCCCCCCGGTCGACCGCCAGTCCGCCCGCCTCTGTTGTTCTTCAGTACCTCATCACCGTTCATGATGTCGGTGACCTTCTGGTACCCATCTCGGCTCAACGCCGCGGCCACGAGCGCGAGGGCCGCGTCGCGCTGCCGCACCGTCATGTCGCCGAACCGCAGGCCATTTCGCTGAAAGGCTCCGGTCGGAAGGTTCGACCAGCCAGTCCGCTGACTGCTGGTGAAGCCGAACGTGCACTTGGCCCGCTCCGCGTCGCTGAGCGTCGCGAGGAACGCGTTGGCCGCCGCGGCCACTCTGGCCGTTACCGCACCCTGCGCTGCGACCGCTGTCGGCGCCGGCGGGCTGGCTCGCTGCACGGAGGCGACGGCAACCGGAAGCATGATCACGAGCCAAATCAACGTGAGACGAACTACTCTCACGAGTCGAGCGCGACCAGTCTCACCAGAAATTTCCATTGTGATCCCTCAGAGTGTGCCTGATGCTACACGCACGAGCGCGTCTGCAACGAGTTTTTTTCGCTTCGCGGAACATCGAGGATTACTCTGGCGTGAGGCCGTTCCGGCTCGCAATGGCCTTGCGAAGACAGCTCGCCGGGTACGCGACGGCTCGCGTCACGTTGAGCTGGCGCCGAGCGCGAACAACCGTGATCTTGTGAGGCGATGGTCGGAGTAGTGATTCGGGCAATGACGTATGCCACGCTGTTCGTCAGCGCGGTGCTCGTCTACCTGCCAGCGCAGACGCTGTCGTGGACAGGCGTGCGAGGGCCTGAACGACTCGGCCTCCCACAGGTCGCCGGAATCATCGCGACTGCCTGCGGGGCGGCGCTCGCCGTGTGGTGCATCCTGAACTTCGCGATCATCGGGCGTGGGACCCCGGCGCCCTTTGATCCACCGCGTCGCCTCGTGGTTCGCGGGCCTGCGCTCTCTGCGATCTCTGCGGTTAAACGTGGACTCGAACGACGACGTTTAACCGCGGAGCGCGCGGAGCACGCAGAGCCAAAAAACAAGCCCTCTGCGCTCTCTGCGATCTCTGCGGTTAAACGTGGACTCGAACGACGACGTTTAACCGCAGAGCGCGCGGAGCACGCAGAGCCAAAAAAACAAACCCTCTGCGCTCTCTGCGATCTCTGCGGTTAAACGTGGACTCGAACGACGACGTTTAACCGCAAAGCGCGCGGAGCACGCAGAGCCAAGAAAACAAGCCTCTGCGCTCTCTGCGATCTCTGCGGTTAAACGTGGACTCGAACGACGACGTTTGAGTGCAGAGCACGCAGAGCCAAAAAAACAAGCCCTCTGCGCTCTCTGCGATCTCTGCGGTTAAACGTGGACTGGAAGTGCGTTTTGCACCTTCGCGTAGAGCGAAGCTACTTGATGTACCAGTGTCCCGACACGGAAAGGCCCAGGCCACCGAGCTCGAAGCCAGAGAACGTTGTCGGAAGCCAGTGATAGCCGAGGTCGACGCTCAGCGTGAATCGTGGCACGCTGGCAAACGTCACCTCACCACCTCCGAACGCCTGGAAACCGACTTGGTTGTCGGACACAGCGCCGCCGGCGCCTCCCGTCACGCTGTTCAAGGACTGGCGTTGCAGTATGGGCCCCGCCCCGAGGTACGGCCTCACCAACAGGTAGTCGGTCACGCGATCCGGCAACGAAAACAGCGCGCTCGGCGTGAACTGAATTGACGTCAGCTGTGCAGGTGCGTCGACGAGCGCATAGCGCGATACATCGAACTGGACGCCAAATCGTTCGCGAGGCCAGGCTCGCGCGCTGGCCCCGAAACCGAGACGCGGGCCGCCCATTCGGCCGCCTACTCCCACGATGTGCGCAGGCGGCCTGATGTATACCGTTCGCATCGGCGGAGCCGGCGCGCCAGCTCCGGTGTGCTCGGGACGCGCAGCCGTGGCTGGCGGTGGCGCGGATCCGGTGGTTGGCGGCGCTGGTGTGGGGCCGGCCGCAGGGTTCGGAACCGGCGTGGAACCGCGTGCAATCAATCCCGCGCTCACATGCACGTAGCCGACGCCGTCCTTGGCGATTGGCCACACAACCTTGACCCAGCTTCCAAGCTCGCGGGTGACCTCGAGCACGGCGTTGCGCGCGACTGTCCCGATGACAAGACTGCCGGTGCTCGGAGATTTGTAGACGTTAGCCGATGCGGTGTTCACGGTAAACACCGTGCTCTGCGCGCAAAGCCACGATGGGCTCAGACACAGTGCAACGGCGATGGCCGCAGCGTGACGAATCATCGGAATACCTCCTGCCCTGGCCGCCAACCGACCGGGCGCGCGGCGGTCTTCAGCAGCGATTGCCGGCACCCTTCCGATCCAGACAAACGACGAAACGTGGCTCGCCGATGACGGTTCTGGTATCGCAGGGCGACGTGCGGCGCTGGAATTGGCCTAGATCGCTCTATGGTCGATGATCAGAGCAAACAGCGTGCGACGTCTGCGGTCAGCGTCTGGTGAGCTCGATTCGGGGCAGGTCAACTCACCGCTTGATAGTCTTTGGTCTCTAGCGGAACGGCTCCAGCTTGACGATCGAGGCGCTCTCATTGTTCCCCACCCAGAACGTCACCGGGGTCGTCGAGTTGTCCACGAACACTCTGCGAATGTTCGTCTGCCGGGGCAGCAGGTACTCGGTGATTTGGCCCGTCCTCGGATCCATCCGGATAATCCGGTCGGCTTCCATACCGGCGCCCCACACTTCACCGTTCTTGTCCAGAACGACGTCATAGGGAGCGGTGTATGGCGTCGGGACGGGCCACTCCTGGAACTTCTCGGTCTTCGTGTCGAACATCCCGATCTTGCCGCCGTAGAACTCAGCGAACCAGAGGCGATCCTGCGCGTCCATCCGGCCGCGGCGCGGTCGCGATCGCGAGGTCGGCGTCGGGAACAGCGTGAGCTTGCCAGTTTTCGCGTCGATCTTTCCGACGTTCTCACCACCGAAGTCGAGGAAGAAGAGGTTGTTCTTCGAGTCGGCATAGATGCCGTACACCGAGTGCGGCCCGGGCGGCAGATCCTTGTAGGGCGCCCATTTCTCGAACTTGCCGGTCGCCATGTCCATCCGGTACACCCCCGTGGCGCCGCCGGCATCGTTCAACCATACCTTGCCGTCCACTTCCCAATGCTGCGGTCCTACCATCGACTGCTGCGTCTCGTCGTTGGTGAGCTCCGGTGGAACGGTCCACGTCTTGAACGTCTCGGTCTTCCTGTCGAACCTCGCGATCCCGCCCTGATACATCATCGAGAGCCAGAGGTTGCCTTCCTGATCGGTTTCCAGATCGAGCATGCCGGTCGGGAAGCCGGGGCGGAGGAGCGGCACGGGATATTCAGTGACCTTGGCGGTTTGGGGATCGAGCCTGCCCAGGAACTGTTCACCGAAATTGGAGAACCACACCGTTCCAGCCGAATCGACGACGACGTCGTGCGGCTCGATCGTCTTCCGCGGAAGGTCGTACTCCGTGAACATGACGCGCGTCGACAGGCCTGTCGGGCGCGGAAGCGTCTTGAGCGAATACGACCACGTCGGACCCGAGCTGAGATTGATGCTGGCGAGATACTTCGCCAGATCGTCGGTGCCCGCGCCGAATCGCCGCGTCAGATTCGGCGCGCTCACGCGCATCTGCGGGTGCAGCGGAAAGCTCTGGTTGGCATAGCTGGCCATGCGCTCCAGGACGCCCATGAACTCTTCCGCGTCGTGCGTGGACCTCAGGGTCCGCTCCAGGGTGTGGCAGTTCGTGCAGCCGAAGAGTTGTTTCTTCTGATCCTCGGTCCCGGGAATGCTCGCGAGCCACTCGGCGTCGGTCAGCTGGCCGACGATGTTCTTTGCCTTGCGGAGTTTGAGATCCGCCGTGGCCGTCTTCTCCGCGCCGACCTCCACCGCCTTCGGGCCGTCGAGATCGTACCCGACCGCCCGAATCCCGACGGCATAGCGTCCCGGCGCCACCTTCGTCGACGGGAAACTGTAACGACCCTGCTCGCCGCTGACGACGGTGATCGTGACGGTGGATCCCTCCTGCCTGGCGCTCACCAGGACGCCTTCCATCGGGCCGTCTTCGATCGAGCTCACCTGCCCGGTGAGGGCGATCCGATCGGAGCCTGCGGCGCCTGTGGGATGAGCCGACAGGACGAAGGCAGATATCGCCGCGGTTGCAATCGTGACAGCGAAAATGGCGTGCGTCCGCATGGGGCTCACCTCACCTGGCGATCTACCAATTCAATTTGAGCGCAAGCTGTATCTGCCGCTCGGGCGTTTGTGTTGGCGCCGCGAGCTGGCTGGCCGTTGGAATCACATTGCCGCTGCCGTCGAAGATCTTCGTCTTCGGCACCTGAAAAGCCGGCCTGTTGAGCAGATTGAACGCTTCCACCCGGAATTGTATGCGCCGCTCGTGCGACAGCACCCAGTTCTTCAAGAGGGAGGCATCGACGTCCTGCATCCCCGGTGCCCGGAGCGTGTTGCGGCCCAGATTGCCGAGCTGACCGAGGACGGGGACTGAGAAACACTCGGTCCGGATGTAATTCTGCACGTCGCCCGGATTGGTCGCGTTGACCGTACAGCCCGGTGCGGGATTGAAGTCGGGCCGCTGTCCACCGGACGTGCTCCGCACGCGGCTGTCGCCAGTGCGGGCTTGATCGGTTTGGAGCGTCACGGTGAAGGGTGGGCCACTCTGGGCAGCGAGAATCCCGCCGAGCTCCCATCCGCTCAACAGCGCCCTCGACACGCCGACCACCGACGCCGGCGCGGGGATCGCCCAGCTGAGGCTCATGACGAAGCGGTGCGCGATATCGAAGTCGGACACTCCTCGCTGAAGCGCCGGAAGGAAGGCGTAGGGCGAGCCCGAGGTGTTGTTGCTTTCGTTGTCGCTGAACGTGTTGGAGCCTCCATCCATGCTCTTGGACCAGGTATAGGCGGTCTTGAAGAACAAGCCGCGGCTGAATCGCCTGTTGAAGTCCACCACGAGGCTGTGATACGTGGAGAAATCATCCCACACCGTCGCCGCGATCCGGCTGAAATTCGGGTTGATTCGCGGGATGGGGCCGCCGTTTCTGATCGCCGGATTGGTCGGGAAGACGAGATGGCCGTCGGGCGAGGTCGTGACGAGGGACAGCGGTACCTGGTTGACGTCCTCGATGCTGCGCGGCAGGTTGTAGCCGCGCGATCCGACGTAGCCGATCGTCATCGCGGCGCTCGCCATCACCTGCCGCTGAATCGTCACATTCCACTGCGTGGAATACGCGCGCTTCGGGTTTTGCTCGACGTAGGACGCGCGCAGGCTGCTCGGCGTGATGAGGGCGAGGCCGCCGGTTGGAAAGGCGCTGGCTGGCGGCGAGTTGATGGTGCCTTCCTCGAAGAAGGGAAAGCTGTTCGTCCGGTTCTCCATCAGGTACGGGAACGGCAGCACGTCGTACACGCCGAACCCGGCGCGGATCGGAGTCTTGCCGTCGCCGGCCGGATCCCACGCGACGCCCACGCGCGGAGCAAAATCTGTCGTCGTCGTGTTGAAGTAGCTGCCACCGGTTTTCGGCGTCGCCGACGCGGGATCGGTGAGTACGGCGACTCTTCCCGACGTCTCGGTCGTCGGCTCGACGTACTCGTACCGCAGGCCAAGATTGATGCGCAGATTCGAGCGGACGGCCATGCCATCCTCGATGTAGAGCCCGTAGTAGCCCGTTCTAAGGAAGCGGACGTCGTCGGTGCCGGGCACGTCGGTTCTGAATTGACCGGGAATTCCCTGGAGGAACAGCGGCACCGTGTCGAAGTCGTACTCGCCGATCGGCGCGCCGACGAGCGAGTCCTTGTTATAGCGAATCCGTTCGATCTTTCCGCCGATTTTGATCGTGTGCCGTCCCTTGATCCACGACGCATCGTCGCCTATCTGGAACGAGGTGTAATCGAGGATGTCCGATCCCGAGGAGCCGATCCCGCCTTGCGTGCCGGTCAGGCCCGACACGGCGATGATGCCCGCGGGCACACCGGGCTGGAAGCCCAGCGAGATGTCGGTGGCGATCGGGTTGAGCGCGAGGGTGTCGAGCGCGTCGGTGATATGCGAATGGCTCACGCCAACGAGCGCCGTGTTCAGGAAACCCGGCGTGAAGATGTGCTGCAGGCTGACGACGGCGTTTGCATGGCGCGACGGAGAACCGGTCCGCTTCAGATTGTAGGGATCGGGTTGCGACTCATCGGTGTCGTCGAATTGCAGGCTGCCCCACATCATCGTGTGATCGGAGATATTGTGATCGATCTTGCCGACGACGTACCGCTCGAGCCCGATGCGCTCGCCGGCGAAATTGTATTTGGCGGTGTCGCCGCTGATCGCGCCGTTCGCGGCGGGCAGGAACGCCAGATACGGCCGGACTTGCGGGGCGATCGCGACGCTCGTCTTCGATCCGCACGGGTCGCTGCCGACTCTCACGCAGACGAGGCCGTTGCGCGCGTCCGGTGACAGCGTGTCGGAGGTGTGCGGGATCCCCTTGTTCTCGCGGAGCTCCTCGTAATCGCTAAACATGAAGGTCTTGTTCCGCTCGATGGGTCCGCCCGCCGAGCCTCCGAACTGGTAGCGCCGGAAGGTCGGCTTCTCGACGTCGAAGAAGTTGCGCGCGTCGAGCGCGCTGTTCCTCACGAACTCGAACGCGTTGCCATGAAACTCGTTGGTGCCCGACTTGAAGACCGCGGTGACCACGCCGCCGGTCGACCGGCCGTATTCGGCCGTGTACTCGTTGGTCAACACGCGGAATTCGCGAACGGCCTCGACGCCGAGGTTCACGTTCAGGCCGCTGCCCGGGCTCGCGTTCGCGAAGTCGTTGACGACGAGTCCGTCGACGAGAAAGACGTTGCCGGTGGGCCGATTTCCCGAGATGGAGAGCGCCAGGCCGTTGCCCCGGGCGGCGCGCGAATTCGAGAACGCCGCCGCCGACTGCTGCCCGATGCCGCCCTTGACGCCGGCTTCGAGCGTGGTGAGCTGCAGCCAATCGCGGCCGTTCAGCGGCAGCTCGCGTACCTCCCGCTCGCCGACCAGCCCGCCCAGACTCGCATCGGTCGTGTTCACCTGGGGCGCCTCGGAGCTGACCGTCACCTCCTGCCGGATCTCGCCGAGCTCGAGTGCGAAGTTCACGGAGACCGACGCGCCGACCGTCACCGGGACGCGACTCCGGATCGAGGTCTGAAACCCGGCGGCCGCGGCCTGCACTTCGTAGTCCCCGGCTGGCACGCTCAGGATCTGGTAGGTCCCTGCGCGGTCGGTCGTCGCTGTGCGCACGGCGCCGGTGTCGAGGCTCCTGGCCGAGACGGCGACCGCCTGCATCACGGCGCCGCTCGAATCGCGGACAGACCCGATGATGGACCCACTCGCGATCTGTCCGCGGACGACCCGAGCCGGCAACAACAGCATCAGCCCGACGAAACCAAGAAGCACTCGAGCCCTGGGAGGCGCCATCTCATCCCTCCTCGGATCGTTTTCGCAGGCGATGGAAAGCGGCGCCAGCATACAGGCGTGTGGTGCAGGAAGATCGCAAAGATGTCGTAAGGGTTGGCGCCGGAGCGTCAGCAAACGTTTGAGCGGCCCGACAGTCGGCCCGTTCTTGCGGGCTCTCCGCTCGTCCGCGCCAGATGTATCGACAGTCGCTCGGCGACGTAGGTTCGCCTGGGCGTGAGTGCGCCGCGGGAAGCCGTCGAGACGGTCTTCCCGCGGCAGCCGGACTTGTCGGGGCTTACGGCTCGGCGCCGCCGCCGCACATCATCTGCTCAGTGGGCGATGGGGTCGGGCCCGTAGTCGAAGGATTCGGATCGTGGAGCTGAATGTTGCCGCCGCCGTGGCTGCCCGCGTTCAGCAGGCGCGTCGTGACCGAGTAACCGGTCGACAAGCGGATCCCGAACTGATCGGCCGTGCCCGGCTCGCCGTTGTCGGAAAACAGGCGGCCGCCCGATCAGGCGTCCAGCCGATTAGATGGGCCACGATCGAGCGACTGCTGTGCTACATCGTTGCCAACCGGCAATGGGAGGGAAACTCTCCGGCTTTTGTGGGGTTGCGGCAACGCACGATTCGTCGCCGCGACAGGATTGTCAACCCTCGTACCAATTTCGCCAAAGGCGCCGGGGCTGACGAACGTCAGAAATGGGCGTCAGCGGTCGATCGTCGTGGCGACTATGCGCCGCCGATGGCGAGGTTTTCGAAGCGCGTGTACTCGCGAATGAAGGCGAGCTTCACGATGCCGGTGGGGCCGTTGCGCTGCTTGGCGACGATCAGTTCCGCCACGCCCTCGTTGTCTGCCGCGGGCTGCGTCTTGTCGCTGTACATGTCCTGACGGTAGATGAAGACGACGACGTCGGCGTCCTGCTCGAGGGCGCCGGACTCCCGCAGGTCGGAGAGCTGCGGCCGGTGATCCGATCGCGACTCGGGCGCGCGACTGAGCTGCGAGAGCAGCACGATGGGAACGTTCAGCTCCTTCGACAGCCCTTTGAGCGAGCGGGAAATCGACGCCAGCTCCAGCGTACGGTTCTCGAAGCGGCCGCGCCCCTGCATCAGCTGCACGTAATCGATGACGACCATGTTCAGGCCGTGCTCGGACGCCAGCCGGCGGCACTTGGCGCGCATCTCGAGGACGCCTATCGACGGCGTGTCGTCGATGAAGATCTTCGTCTCGCTCAGCGTGCCGATCGCCTGCGACAGCCTGCCCCAGTCGCGCTCGCCGAGGAACCCGCCGCGCAGTCGGTGCGCGTCGATGCGCGCCTCGGCGGTCAACATGCGCAGGAACAGCTGCTCCTTCGACATCTCGAGGCTGAAGACGCCGACGGTCAAATCGGTTTTCGTCCCGACGTGCTGCGCGATGTTCAGCGCCAGACTGGTCTTGCCCATCGACGGCCGCGCGGCAATGATCACGAGGTCCGACGGCTGCAGGCCCGACGTCATCTCGTCGAGATCGGTGAAGCCGGTCGGCACGCCCGTGATGAGCTCTTTGCGCGAATACAGCTTCTCGATCGTCTCGTGGCTGTTCTGCGCGAGGTCGCGCAGCGAGACGAAGCCGTCGCGCACCTTGTCGTCGGCGATCGCGAAGATCGCGTGCTCGGCCTGATCGAGGATCAGGTCGGCCTCCTCCTCGCCCGCGTACGCCGTCGCGAGAATCTTGTTGGCGGAGAAGATCAGGTTCCGCAGCGTCGCCTTCTCCTTGATGATCCGCGCGTAGTGCTCGATGTTGGTCGAGCGCGGCACGCCGTCGACGAGCGCGGCGATGTAGGCGGGGCCGCCGACCTCATCCAGCTCGCTCGATCGCCCCAGCTCTTCCTTCAGCGTGACGAGATCGATCGCGTCGCCGCGCTCGACGAGCTTGACCATCTTGTCGAAGATGCGGCGGTGGGCGTCGCGGAAGAAATCGGTCGAGTCGATGACCTCCGCCGCGAGGTTGAACGCGTCGTTGTGGAGAAGAATCGCACCGAGCACCGACCGCTCGGCTTCGAGATTATGTGGAAGCGTTCGTTCTGCGACGGCGGTCTCTGGCATGAGAGCGGAGAGGGCCGAGAGTCTAACAGAGTATGGACGCGACGGATCCGGGATCTGGATTCTGGCGAATCCCCAATCCCGAATCCTCATCCCTAATCTATTCCCGAATCCCGAATCCCGAATCCCGAATCCCTATTTCTTTTCCGCCCCACCCTCCGCGACGACGCGCACCTTGATGTGCGTGGTGACGTCGCGATGCAGGCGCACCGGCACCGAGTACTCGCCGAGCTTCTTGATCGGCTCCTGCAGCTGCAGTTTCCGGCGATCGAAGTCGAACCCCTTGGCCGCGAGGACCTCCGAGATGTCGGAGCTCGTGACCGAGCCGTACAGCGCTTCGGTCTCGCCGACCTTGCGGGAGATCTCGACGTCGATCGTCGCCAGCCGCGCGGCCACCGCTTCGGCGACCTTCTTCTCCTCGAGCTCCTTCGCGTCGAACTTCACCTTCTCGTGCTCGATCTGCTTCTTGTTGCCCTCGGTGGCGAGGAGCGCCAGCTTGCGCGGCAACAGGTAATTGCGCGCGTAGCCGTCGGCGACTTTCACGATCTCGCCGCGGCGCCCGAGGTTGTCGACGTGTTCTCGTAAAATCACTTCCATGGCTTGTCCTCCAAGGAGGAACGCGAAAGCGCGCAAAGCACGCAAAAAAGCTCTGCGGCCGTTGCGGGCTTCGCGTCGATCGTTGTTAATCCGTCACGTACGGGATCAGGGCGATTTGCCGCGCGCGCTTGATCGCCGTCTGCAGCTTCCGCTGGTGCATCGCGCAGGTGCCCGAGATGCGCCGCGGCAGAATCTTGCCGCGCTCCGGCACGAACGGGCCGATGACCTTCACGTCCTTGTAGTTGATGTCGTCGATCTTGTCCGCGCAGAACTTGCAGACCTTGCGGCGCCGGAACAGCGTGCGGCGCTGGCCCTTTTCCTTGTCGCCAGGCTTCTTGTCGCCGCCGCGGCCGCGGCCGCCTCCGCCTCCGCCCGAGCGTCCCTGCCCAAATGCCATGGCTAGACCTCCACCCCGTCAAATCGATCGTCGTCTCCTTCGTCGGGCTCGCCCGCCGGCCGGCCTTCGCCCGGCTGCCGCTGCGGCGGCAGCCCGCGCTTGACGCGGCGGCGCTCCGACTCGGTGCGGCGCTTGGTCTGCGTCCGTTCGACGACCTTCTTCTCCTCGTCGACGCGGACGATCATGTGCCGGATCACCATGTCCATCACCTTCAGGCGGCGATCCAGCTCTTTCATCAGCTCGCCCGAGCCGTTGATCACCTGGAGGACGTAGACGCCCTCCTTGTTGTGACCGATTTCATAGGCGAGGCGCTTCCGGCCCCAGTTCTCGGTGGTCGCAATCTGCCCGTGCATCCGCGACACGACGGCTTCGACCTGCGAATGCAGCTCGGCGACCTGCTGCTCGGTCGTGTCGGGGGGAAGGATGTAGACGAGCTCGTACTGACGGTCTGACATGCTGTCTCCTTACGGACGGTCGCAATTGCGGCCGGCCACCTGTGGTGGCAAGGGTGCGCGCTGCGCGCTATTCGATTGTTCCGGATCGCCGCCGTTGAACCCGTTCATCACCGCCTCGATCCCCGACGCGATGAACATCAGATGCCAACTGAAATTGCTGATTGCAGCTTGCTGATTGCAGATTGCTGATCTCAGATTGGCGCATCCTCGCTCGTCTTGTCCTCGGCCGCGTTGAACCGGTTCATCGCGGCGTGGACGCCATCGCTGACAACCACTTCAACCGCATCGGCCGCCCGCATGATTGCCCGATCGACGGCGTCCCGCTCATTCGGTGGAAACTTCGACAGGACCCGGTCGCTCAAATCCCAGTCCGGGTGGCCTCGTTCGACCCCGATCCGCAGTCGCGGAAAATCCCTGCCCACGTGCTCAATCACCGACTTCAAGCCGTTGTGACCGCCGGCAGAGCCAGCCAGCCGCAGCCTCAACCTGCCGAGGGGCAATTGCACTTCATCAACGATCACGAGCACGTCGGCGGGCTCGATCTTGTAAAACGCCATCACCGCCCCGACCGCCTGACCGCTCGCGTTCATGAACGTTTTGGGGGCGGCCAGTACGACACCGCGATCGTTGATCACGGCGACATCAGCGATCGACTTCCACTTCTTCAGCCTGACGTTCCACCGCCGCGCGAGCTCGTCGATCACCTCGAACCCGACGTTATGCCGCGTGCCTTTGTACTCGTCTCCGGGATTCCCAAGTCCGACGACAGCCTTCATTCAATCTGCAATCCGCAATCCGCAATCCGCAATGGTTACTTCTTCTTCTCCTCTTTCTTCTCCACCTTCTCGCCCTCTTCCTCTTCCTTCTTGCCCTTCTTGATGACTTCCGGCTCGGCCGGCGTCGCCGTGGCCACGGCCGCCGCGTCGGCCGGCGCCGCCACCTCCTCGGCCTTCGGCATGATCACGTGCACGAGCATCAGGTCGGGATCGCTCAGCGGCTTCCACTTGGGGTTGACCGTGAGATCGCGGACGCGCACGCCCTGATGCAGCATCAACTCGCTCACGTCGACGTCGATGTGCTCGGGAATGTCGCCCGGCAGGCACTCGATTTCGATCTCGCGGCGGATGTGCTCGAGCACGCCGCCCTGCTGCTTCACGCCCTTCGGCTCGCCGTGCACGACGATCGGGATGGTCACGTGCAGGACCTTGTCCATCGCGACGCGGTAGAAGTCAGCGTGCAGCACTTCATGCGTGATCGGGTCGACCTGAAAGTCCTTCACCAGGACGCGCGTGTCGCCCGCGCCCGCCAGCTTCAGCGCTATCAGCGTGTTCTGCCCCGACTCCGAGTGCAGAATCTTCAGCAGTGCTTTCGGATGGACCACGATCGGCGTCGCTTTGCCGTCGCCGCCATAGAGCACCGCCGGCACCTGGCCCGCGCGCCGCGTGCGCCGCGCCTCATTTTTTCCGAACGTGCTACGTGGCTGTGCTTCGAGTATCGTGTCCATGTGTTCCTTGAAGGACTAGGGACTAGGGACTGGGACGAGGGATTGGCCCCCAGCGCCCAGCACCCAGCCCACAGACCCAATTCCAGCCCTTACACGAATAGCGAGGAAACCGACGTCTCCTCGTGAATGCTCTTAATCGCCTGGCCCAACAGCCGAGCCACTGACAACACGACGATCTTGTTCGACGCCGCCCCCGCCGCCGACAACGGGATCGTATTGGTGACGATCAGCTTGTCGATGGGCGATCGCTCGATCCGGTCGACCGCCGGCCCCGACAGCACGCCGTGCACCGCGCAGGCGATGATGCGTCCCGCGCCGTTGGCCTTGAGCGCGATGGCGCCCTTCGTGATCGTGCCGGCCGTGTCGATGATGTCGTCCTGCAGGATGCAGGTCCGCCCTTCGACGTCGCCGATCACGTTCATCACTTCCGCCGTCCCATCGTCGGTGCGCCGTTTGTCGATGACGGCGAGCTCGGCGTCCAGCCGTTTGGCGTAGGCGCGCGCGCGCTCCGCGCCGCCGGCGTCCGGCGAGACCATCGTCAGCAACGGGTAGTCCAGGCGCGCGAGGTAATCGATGATCACCGGCGCGGCGAAGAGATGGTCGACCGGAATGTCAAAGAACCCTTGAATCTGCGCCTTGTGCAGGTCCATCGTCAGCACGCGGTTCGTGCCGGCCGCGCTCAGCACGTTCGCCACCAGCTTCGCCGAGATCGGAACGCGAGGCTTGTCCTTGCGGTCCTGGCGCGCGTAGCCGTAATAGGGCAGCACCGCGGTGATGCGCGCCGCCGACGAGCGGCGGAACGCGTCGATCATGATGAGCAGCTCCACGAGGTGCTCATCCACCGGATTGCTCGTTGGCTGGACGATGAAGACGTCCGTGCCGCGGATGTTCTCGTCGATCTGAAACGAGACCTCGGAATCCGGAAACCGCCGCAGCCGCGCCTGACCGAGCGACACGCCGAGGAACGACGCAATCTCGCGCGTGAGCCCCTGGTGCGCGCTGCCCGAGAACACTTTCAGTTCCCCGAACCCGGTTGCCATGAAGGGATCACCCATCAGCTACAGCCCTCAAGAGTTGGCTGGGGCGGAAGGATTCGAACCTTCGAATACGGGATCCAAAGTCCCGCGCCTTACCGCTTGGCCACGCCCCATTTGATGTCCGCGCCCGTCTCGTGAGTTGGAGAAGCTGACGTCAGGAGTGGCCGAAACCATGCGACGCAAACGACAAGTTTAGCCGATGGGCTCAGGGGCGGCAAGTATCTGGTATTTCGAGCGGTTGAGCGTCCTGGTCACCAGCGTCGTCCGGGTGCGTCCGGCCAGCGCGCGGGCGGCCCGGCTGGCGTCGCTCTGACGGACGAACAGGCCGAACACGGCTGAGCCGCTGCCGGACATCGCGGCGTGGGCCGCGCCGGCTTTTCGGAGAGCCGCGACGGCGCGGGTGATGGCAGCGTGGCGCGAGGCAACCGGCGCCTCGAGGTCGTTCACGAATTCGTGCACGCCGTTCGGGCCGACCCCTGTGTCGGCCCCGGGACGGACACGTGGGTCCGCCCCTCCACCGCGGTGCGCGGCTGTATCCGCATCCCACCACGCGAACGCCTCTTTCGTGCTCACGCCGAACTGAGGTAGCACGAGAACCACCCACGCCTTGGGCGGGTCAATCAGCGGAAACAACAGGTCGCCACGCTCGAGCCCGAGGACCGTGCCCCCTTCGAGAAAGTACGGAATGTCGGCGCCGAGCCCCCCGGCCGTTGCGCGCACGCGCCGCTCGTCGACGCGCCACAATCGCGCGAGCGCGCGCAGCGCCGCCGCCGCATCGCTGCTGCCGCCGCCCAGACCGGCCTGGAGCGGAATTCTCTTCTTGACGTCGATCGACACGTCGCGAAGGATGCCGCGGCGGCCGGCGGCCTGCCACAAGTGGTTTGCCGCGCGCCACACCAGGTTCGTGTCATCAGTGGGACAGCTCGGGTCGTCGCACGTCACACGGAACGGTCCGCGCGCCGCCCGGATCGTCAGGGTGTCGTGCAGCGCGATCGACTGAAAGATCGTCCGCAGATCGTGATAGCCGTCGGCGCGGGCGCCAAGGACGCGCAGCGAGAGGTTAATTTTCGCGAACGCCCGGACGCGCATGACGTAATTCATCGAGCGTGATCCGCTCGGCGGACGGCGGGATCTCGACGCGGAACACCTCGGGTCCCAACGGCTCGTTCAATGCGACCTGCGAAAGCGTCAGGCTGAGATTGAAGCGCGTGCCGCCGGCATTCGCGAGGTGAATGGCCCGAGGCAGGCCGTCCTGAAAATCGCGGTACTCCGCGCGCCACTCGGCCTCCCGCGCATCTGCGCCCGGGAGACGATGGAGCGCCGCGACGAGCTGCCAGCGCGCGACCTTCGGATCGCGATGCAGGTACAGGTCGCTGGAACGATCGTGTACGACGATCCAGTCCTCGCCGAGCTTCCGGCCCTGGGTGGACGTCGCCGAGGCGCACCCGGTGAGCGCCGCGCGCAGTCCGGCGGCATCGAGCGGTACGCCGGTCACCGCTTCGAGCAGCGCGGCCGCGGGCCCGTGCTCGAGGACGCGATCGTCGCGCGGCAGCAGCAGCGTGGCGTCGTCGCCGGAGGCAACGAAGATGAAGAGCGGCGGGCCCGCCGGCGCGACCGCCTCGAGCCGCGCCGAGGCGGGCGCGGCGAGCCCCGTCAGCAGATGGCCTCGCAATCGCTGGCCGCCGACCGATCCGCTCGCGGCGATGTCGGCGGAGAGCGTCTTCACGGCGCCGCACGCCGCGGTGGCTTCGGCGAGCGCCGCGGGCGCATCCGGCGCAGGGGCGCCGGGACCCGACGGAAGCTTCATCAGCGGCGC
>WNEY01001246.1_pt1 | contig 38069 bp, 36 predicted proteins | sample 5400531 | NCBI WGS metagenome assembly WNEY01 (sample SAMN13153338, study PRJNA577476) | soil metagenome | isolation source: 200 cm saprolite under Douglas fir tree site 1 | place: USA:California | collected 2015-04-18 | reverse complement strand
CTCCGACGCCGGAGCCGACACCAATCCCTACGCCGTCACCATCGCCCTCGAGCTAGAGCAGATTGAGCGCGCGCGCAGCGCGCACCAGGGCTGTGACCGAACCCGAGTGGGCGATGCCGCCGTCGAGCGCGGCGTGAAGCGCTTCGGCAAATGGCAGCCGCATCACCTCCATGTCCTGCTCGTAAGTTTCGGGATTGCGATCTGAGGTGGAAATGCCTTCAGCGAGGAACATGTGGGCGAGCCCGGTGAGGAAGGCGGCGCCATGAAGTGACGTGTAGCGCGTGGCGATGAGCCCTGTTTCCTCGGCGAGCTCTCGGCGCGCGCATGTCATCGAGTCTTCCCCTGCGTCGACCGTACCGGCCGGCACCTCCCACGATGACTCGTCCCACGCATGCCGCCACTGGCGTACGAGCATGGTGTCGCCATTGTCGAAGTAGGGGACCACGAAAGCCGAGTCCGGATTGCTGACGACGGTGTAGGTCGCGTCGGGCCCGTCAGGGAACCTGATCACGTCCTCCCTGATGACGAACGGGCCAGAGCGCCCGGCGACCGATGTGCGCACAACCTCGAAGGGCCGGCCCTGCGAAGGATGGGAGAGCTTGCTCAGGTTCTATTCACGACCGCGGCCACGGCCGCGGCAGCCGCCGCGATGTGGCGAGGATCGGGACCGTAATCGAACGGCGAGACGTCCGCGGCGAGCTGCTTCGCCTTCTCGACCAGCTCGGGGTGGTCGTCGATGAAACGCGTGCTCAAGTTGCCGGATCGAAAGTCCGCGTTGTCGAGGATGGCGCGGTGATAGCTGATCGTGGTCGCCGGACCGACCACGACGAACTCGCGCAGCGCGCGTCCTGCGCGGGCGATTGCCTCCGCGCGATCGGACCCATGAACGATGAGCTTGGCGATGAGCGAGTCGTAGTTCGGAGGGACGTCAGAGCCGGGTCCGAATCCAGAGTCGACGCGAACACCAGGTCCGGCGGGCGCGACCCAGCGCGCGATCCGCTTCGGGTTCGGCATGAACTTGCGAGCTGGATCTTCGGCATTGATGCGCATCTCGATCGCGTGTCCGGTCCACGACACCTCTTGCTGGCTGAAGCTGAGGGGCAAACCGGCAGCGACGCGGATCTGCTCCTTGACAAGGTCGATGCCGGTGACCGCCTCTGTGATCGGGTGCTCCACCTGAAGCCTGGCGTTGACCTCGAGGAAATAGAACTCGCCGTCGCTGAACATGAACTCCACGGTGCCGGCGTTGACGTAGCCCGCCGCCGTCGCTGCCCTGATCGCGGCCTCGCCCATGGCAAATCGGATCTCCGGCGTGATCGCCGGTGATGGAGTCTCTTCCATGATCTTTTGCTGGCGGCGCTGGATCGAGCACTCGCGCTCGCCAAGGTGCACGGCGCTGCCGTGGCTGTCGCAGATGACCTGGATCTCGATGTGCCTCGGTTTGGGCACATAGCGCTCGATGTAGATCGTCGGGTCGCCGAAGGCAGAGCGAGCTGCCTGCGCGCTGCTTTCGATCGCCGCGGCGAGCTCGTCCTCGGACTCGACCACCTTCATGCCGATGCCCCCACCCCCACCCGAAGGCTTGACCATCACCGGGAGGCCGATCTGCTTGGCCGCCGCGATGGCGGCCGCGACATCAGAGATGGCGCCGCTGCCAGGGGTGACCGGAACGCCGTTCTGGGCGGCGAGCTTTCGCGCCGCCAACTTGGATCCGAGCGCGCGCATGGCCGAGCCGGGAGGCCCGATGAACTTGATCCCGGCGGCGTCGCACGCGTCTGGGAAGGCGGCCTTTTCGGAGAGGAAGCCATAACCCGGGTGGATGGCTTCGGCGCCGCAATCGTGCGCAACCTTCACGATGCGATCGAGCTGCAGGTACGAATCGGATGGCGCCGCGCCGCCGATGTGATGCGCCTCGTCTGCATAGCGCACGTGAATTGCATTGCGATCCGCGTCCGAGTAAACAGCGGCCGTCGCGATGCCGAGCTCGCGACAAGCCCGCATCACACGAATCGCGATCTCGCCTCGATTGGCGACCAAGACCTTGGTGAAAAGCTTGCGCTTCATCCGACCGCGAGCAAAGGCTGTGACGGGCTCACGACCTCGCCCTCCTTGACGTAAACCTCGTGCACAGTGCCGGCCATCGTGGTGACGATGTCGTTCTGCATCTTCATCGCCTCCAGGACGGCGACAACATCTCCGAGCTTGACGGCGTCGCCCGGCTTGACCGGGATCTTGACGATCAGACCCTGCATCGGCGCGATCACGGTGCCCTCGCCGGTGCGAGGCGGCGCGGGATTGGCAGTGGCGACCGAGCCGGCAGCGGGAACGACAACCATTCCCGCGCCACTGACGCGCACCTTGAACACCTCGCCCTCGACTTCGACTTCGAACTCCGCGCCGGACGAATTCGGCGGCGGCGTCGGCGCTGGCGCGGGGGCAGGCGCGGGCGCGGACGATGGAGGATCAGCGAGCGTCACGGCTGCCGGCCGCTTGTTCTCCCGCGGAGCTGGTGCCGGCTCGCGCAAGTAGTCGATCGCGAGGTTGGGAAAAAGGAGCTGGATCAGCACCGAGTCGTCGCTCGTGTCCAGGTTCAACTTTCGCAGGTGCTGCCGCGCGGTTTCGACCTGCGGCTCGAGAAGGTCCGCGGGCCTGATGGTGATCGGCTCCTCACGACCGAGCACAAGTCGGCGGAGCTCAGGATCGGCGGGGACCGGCGGTCGTCCATAAAGGCCCTGCAAGTAGTCCTTGAGCTCCTGGGTCACGGTCGCGTAGCGCTCTCCGCCGATGACGTTGTAGACCGCCTGCGTAGCGATCATCTGGCGGATCGGCGCGACGAGCGGTGGGTAGCCGAGCTCGAGCCGGACGCGGCTGACCTCTTCGAGCACTTCGGCGAGACGGCCGGCGGCGTCATGCGCGGCGAGCTGTCGGTGGATGTCTTCGAGAGTCGCGCCGGGCAGGTGGTAGCGGAGGATGCTGGCGTCAACGCGATCCGCCACCAGGCTCAGCTCATCGGCGTGCTTTCGCCGCAGCGACTCGACGTCATGCTGGACGTCCCACATCTTGTCGAGGTCGAGACCGGTGTCGTACTCGCCGCCTTGCAGGGCCGCGACCACACTCTCGGCCGCCGGCTGCGACGTGCCCCACGCGAGCGGCGACATGGCGACATCGAGAATCTCGGCGCCGGCTTCGACAGCGGCCATGTAGGCCATCGGAGCCATGCCGCTCGAGCAGTGCGAGTGGACGTCGATCGGGACTTTCGCGGCTTCCTTGAGTGCGGTCACGAGCTCCCAGGTCGCTTGCGGGCTCAACAGACCCGACGTGTCCTTGACAACGATCTCGTGGCAGCCCATGTCGACCAACCCCTTGGCGACCGAGGCCCAGAGCTCTAGGTTGTGCGCGGGTGATACCGCATAGCAGAGGGTGCCCTGCACCTTCTTCTTGGCTTTCAACGCCGCGCCGATGGCGGATTCCATGTTGCGAAGGTCGTTTAGTGGATCGAAAACACGGAAGACGTCCACTCCGTTCTTGGCGGAGTGCTTGATGAAGAGCTCGACGACGTCATCCGCAAAGTTGCGATTGGCCACCAGGTTCTGGCCCCGGATCAAGGCCTGCACCGGCGTGTTGGGCGTGGCCTTGTTCAGCTTGCGGAGGTAAGCCCAGGGATCTTCGCGGCGCCGCACCTGCGTTTCGAAAGTGGCGCCGCCAAACGCCTCCATGGCGACGAAACCGATGGCATCCATCTTCGCCGCGACAGGAACGATCTCGTCCCCGCGCAAGCTGCCGGCGAGCAGCGATTGCTGCGCGTCACGAAAAGTCGTGTCGAGCAGGCGTAGGCGCGACGCCTTCCTTGCCGTCACGTCGCGAGGGCCGCTCGCTTCTCGAGATGGCGCTGCGCAACCGCCGCGTCGGTGATGCCGATGATGCGCGCGGCCAGCCAAGCCGCGTTCTTCGCGCCTGCCTCACCGATGGCGACAGTCGCCACCGGTATGCCCGCGGGCATCTGCACGATCGAATAGAGCGAGTCGACACCACCTAGATGCTGTGTGGGCACGGGCACTCCGATCACCGGCAGATCGGTCCACGCGGCGACCACGCCGGGAAGATGCGCGGCGCCGCCTGCGGCTGCGATCACGACTTTGAGCCCACGTTCGCGTGCGGAAGTCGCCCACTCCATCACGCCTTTTGGGTTGCGATGTGCGGAGCAAACCTTGAGCTCGTGCGTCAATTCGAGCTCCTCGAGCACTTTGACGCACGACTCCATCAGCGGCAGATCGGAGCGGGAGCCGAGGATGATGCCGACGACAGGCTGCACTAAACGGCCTCCAGAGCGATATCCGAGCGGAAGAAAGCCCCCTGGAATCGTACCTGCCGGGCCCCGGCGAGCGCCTTGTCGCGCGCCTCGGCCACCGTGTCGCCGAGGCCGACCGAAGTCACGACCCGCCCGCCGTCCGTGACGAGCCCACGACCCGGCTCGAACTTCGTCGCCGCGTGGAAGATCTGGACGCCCCGGGGCATCTCGGCCAGGCCGTGGATCGGAAAACCCGTCTTGATCAGCGCGTCATCCGGATAGTTCGCGGACGCGACCACCACCCCAACAGCGACTCGGGGATCCCAGCCCAAGTCGGGATGGCTCCCGAGCGTGCCCTTTGCGGACGCCAGTGCCAGGGCGACGAAATCCGACCCCAGGCGGGGGAGGACGACCTGCGCCTCGGGGTCGCCGAAGCGAGCGTTGAACTCGATGGCTCGAATGCCTTTCGATGTAAGCATCAGCCCGGCGTAGAGAACTCCTTGAAATTCCTCACCCGAGCTCGCCATCTCTCGGAGCGCCGGCCTCAGCACTTTCTCAACGACCTCGTCTAGGGTCGCGCCGTCCACTCCGAGTGGTGGCGAGTAGGCGCCCATGCCGCCAGTGTTCGGTCCGCGGTCGCCATCTTGGGCGCGCTTGAAGTCCCGCGCCGGCGCAAGCGCGACGACATCCTTGCCGTCGGTGACCCCCAGAACCGAAAGCTCCGGTCCTTCGAGCCTTTCCTCCACCACGATGGTGGCGCCACTGCGGCCGAAGCGGCCCTCCACGAGCATCGCGTCGATCGCCGCGTTCGCTTCGGCTACGTTCGTGCACACGATCACACCCTTGCCGCGCGCGAGCCCGTCAGCTTTGACCGCGACCTGCCCCTCGTGCTCCCGCGCCCACGCCCGTGCTCTTTCAGCTTCCTTGAAGACCGCGAACTCGGCGGTGGGAATGCCGGCGCGAACCATCAGCTGTTTGGCGAACGACTTGCTCGACTCGATACGGCCGGCGCCGCGGTTCGGTCCGAACACGTTGAATCCAGCCTTGCGCAGCGCGTCGCCCACCCCGGCCTCCACCGCCGCCTCCGGTCCGAGGACGACGAGACCGAGCCGTTCGCGCTTGGCAAAATCGACGATCCGCACCACATCCGCCGCGCCGATGGGAATGTTTCGCGCCATGCCGCCCGTGCCGCCGTTGCCGGGCGCGCAGTAGACGCGCTCGACCAGGTCGGACTGCACGCACTTCCAGACGAGAGCGTGCTCGCGGGCGCCCGAACCGACGACGAGAACCTTCAGACTATTCCCACTCGATGGTGCCGGGCGGTCGGGGGGTCGGGGGGCACTCCCCCACAAATAGATTCATGCGAGACACTCCGGCGAATCTATTCCCACTCAATCGTGCCCGGCGGCTTCGACGTGATGTCGAACACGACCCTGTTGACGCCCTTCACCTCGTTGACGATTCGGTTGCTGATGCGCGCCAGCACCTCGTATGGCACACGGGCCCAATCCGCTGTCATCGCGTCTTCGCTGGTCACGACTCGCACGGCCACGACGTTGGCATACGTCCTGTAGTCGCCCATCACGCCCACCGTTTCGAGTGGCGTCAGCACGGCGAAAGATTGCCAGACCTGGCGATAGAGCCCGAAATGCTTGATCTCGTCCACGACCACCCAATCCGCGTTGCGGAGGATCTCGAGGCGCTCCGCCGTCACCTCTCCGAGGCAGCGGATCGACAGGCCCGGCCCCGGGAAGGGTTGGCGGTAGACCATCTCCTCGGGCATCCCCAGCTCGACCCCGACCGCGCGAACCTCGTCTTTGAAGAGGTAGCGAAGCGGCTCGATGAGCTGAAAGCGAAGGCCTGGGGGCAGGCCGCCGACGTTGTGGTGGGTCTTGATCTTTACCGCGGTCGCGGCCACGTCAGGTGCGGTGGACTCGATGACATCGGGATACAGCGTCCCCTGCGCAAGGAAGTCGATGTGCCCAAGCTTCGTCGCCTCGGCTTCGAAAACGGTGATGAACTCGCGACCCACGATGCGCCTCTTCTCCTCCGGGTCGGTGACCCCGCGCAACGCGTCGAGGAACCGCGCCGTGGCATCGACATAGCGAATGTTCATGTCGAGGTTGCCATGCATCACCGCCAGCACGCGCTCAGGCTCCTCCTTGCGCAAAAGGCCGTTGTTGACGAACACGCACGTGAGCTGGTCGCCAACCGCGCGATGGACGAGCGTTGCGGCCACTGCGGAATCGACTCCACCTGACAGCGCGCAGATCACGCGCCCGGAGCCCACCTGCGCGCGGATGCTGTCGACCGCCTCGGCGATGAAAGAGCCCGCCGTCCACGATGGGTCGCATTTGCACACGCGGAAGAGGAAGTTGCGCAGGACCTCGCGCCCGCTCGGCGTGTGCACGACCTCAGGATGGAACTGGATCCCGTAGATGCCCTTGCCGTCGGTGAAAGCCGCGACCGGAGAGTTGCCGCTGGAGGCGAGGGCGTGGAAGCCGGGCGGCATCTCGGTCACGGCGTCGCCGTGGCTCATCCACACCGGCAGCTCGCCGCTCAGTCCTTCGAACAGCGAGGCCGGCTCTCGAACCGCGAGCAGCGCGGGGCCGTACTCGTGCGCCCGCCCCGGGTCGACCTTGCCGCCGAGGTGATGCGCGATGAGCTGCATGCCGTAGCAGATGCCCAGCACCGGGACCCCTGCGCGGAGGGCCTCGGGGTCGACCTGCGGCGCTCCGGGTTCGTAGACGCTGGCGGGGCCGCCACTGAGGATGAGCCCCGCGGGTTCGCGCTGCTTCAGCTCCGACCACGGAGTCGTCCCGGGCACGAGCTCGCAGTACACCTTGGCTTCGCGAACCCGGCGCGCGATCAGCTGGCTGAACTGCGATCCGAAGTCGAGGACCAGTACTGTTTGCTGGCGCATCGCAGGGGTGGATTCCTTGCCAGGCCGGGCAGCCGTGGCGGTCCGGCTCAGCTCAGCCCTTCCCCATGCCCACGTGCTGGGCTTGCTGGAGCGACTTGCCCTCCGATGTGATCGATGGCGCGATGACCATCTCGACGTGCTGGAACTCGGCGATGTCGTGCGCGCCACAGACTCCGAGCGCCGATCGCAGAGCGCCGGCGAAGTTCTGGCTGCCGTCGTCGACGCGGGCCGGGCCGAGCAGGATCTCCTTGAGGGTCGCCTTCGTGCCCACGTGCACCCGAGTGCCACGCGGAAGGTTCGGGTCCGGCGTCGCCATGCCCCAGTTGTAGCCCTTCGAAGCCGATTCCTCGGCTCCGGCGAGCGGGGTGCCGATCATGACCGCGTCGGCGCCTGACGCGAACGCTTTGCAGACATCGGCGCCGATGCGCATGCCACCGTCCGTGATCACGGCGACGCGCATACCGCCACGGCGCATGTGCTCGTCTCGCGCCGCGGCCACGTCAGCGGTCGCCGTGACCTGCGGAACGCCGACGCCGAGGACCCCCCGCGTCGTGCATGCGGCACCTGGGCCGACCCCGACGAGGATGCCGGCGATGCCGGTCTCCATCAGCTCCAGCGCGGTTTCGTAGTGAACGCAGTTGCCGACGACGACCGGGATGTCGCACTTGTTGACGAGCTCATCGAACGCGAGCTGGTGATAGGACCTCGACGAGTGGCGCGCGCTGAGCACAGTCCCCTGGACGACCAGGACGTCGGCTCCGGCTTTCTGCACCAGCTCCGCCCGCTCTTCGGCCCGGGCTGGAACCGTCGAGACTGCGCAGGAGACGCCGGCGGCCTTGATCGCCTTGATGCGCTCGGTGATCAGCTGTGGCTTGACCGGTTCGCGATACGCCTCTTTGAGGATGGCGTTGATGGTTGACTTGTCAGCCGCGGCGATCCGTTCGATGATCGGCCTGGAGTCCGCATAGCGCGTATGGACGCCGTCGAGGTTGAGGACCGCGACCCCGCCGAGCTTGCCCATCGCGATCGCAAATTCGACGTCGACGACCCCGTCCATCGCCGCTCCCCATACGGGGATGTCCAGCCGAAAGCGATCGCCCATCGAAAACGTGATGTCGACCTCGTCGGGATTGAGCGTGACACCACCGGGTACCAGCGCGACCTCGTCGAAACCGTAGGCGCGTCGCGCGCGCCGCCCGATCCCGATCTCGAGGCCAGACTGCTCCCGGGTCACCGCGTCACGGGTTGCGAGCCGGCTCTGATTCAGGCTGTGTTTACTCCAATGGCGGCGGGGTTCGATGAATTATATGAGATCAGTTGCCTCCCCACGTAGTGGGGAGGTCCGTTCCGCTTGCGGAACGGGGTGGGGAGAGCCGACAACCAATATCCTTTTAAGAGATGTATCGCACTCTCGAATATCTCCGCGGAATCTCAGACTCCGACGTGCGCCGTCTTCGTGCGGCCGGGATCAAGCACACCAACCAGCTCCTCCATCGCACATCGCTCGAGATAGATCGCAAGCGCCTTTCGAAACGCACCGGGATAACAACTGACCGGCTGCTGGGGTTCGCGCACCAGTGCACCCTGATGGAGGTGTCGGGCATGGAGCATCACCTGCAGACGATCCGGCGCTTCGGCATCGAGACCATGAAGGACCTGCGTTCGCAGGATGCGCAAACATTGCATTCGAGGCTGGCCGATGCGGTTGGACTCGCCGGCGCTCCGAGCCGATCCGACGTTCAGTACTGGATCAGCCAGGCGACCGGACTGGACATCATCGAAGAGCCCGAACCGACTCCAACGACGTCCCGCATCACGTAGTCGACGGTCGGCCAATCGCGTTGGCCGGCGGTTCGTCTTCGCCAAATAAAAGGTCGGCAGCTGCAGCGCCCGACAACGTAGGTGGATACGGTCGCGCAGGCACTCGCGCCTCGGCGGCGCCCGGACTATCCACAGGACCTACCTCGACAAGCTCCCACCTCGAGCCGCGCTGAAAGAAGTTTCGCCTGCTCTTTCTAAAGCGGCTTACGTCAGCCAGGACGCGTCGCACGCTGCGAGCGTCAGCTTTCAGGTTGACTCGTCGCTGAATCGCCCGCGCGATCTCGCGCGCGGTCATGGGGCCATTGCCTCGCATCGCAAAGACGATGAGCTCGGACAGCCGCTCTTCCGCCGCCATGGCTCGAGTCTATTCCTGCGCCACGGCTCTAGACGAAGACACCCCGGCGCAGCTTCAGGTTGTCGTAGATGCCCTTCTGGATCGTGTTGCGCACCTCGTCGGAGATCGTCATCACCATGTGCTGATCGCTCGCAGACTCAGGCGGGTGGTTCTCAGTGTGGACCGGCGGATGGAACTGGATCCGCCACTTGCTAGGCAGCGGGATCACGCCCAACGGCCCGAGCCACGGCCAAATCGGAGTGATGGGGAAATAAGGCAGGCCGAACAGCCGCGCCACCGGCGTGGCGTCCGCCACCATCGGATAGATCTCCTCAGAACCGACCACGGAGACGGGGATGATCGGCGCTCCCGCACGGATCGCGGTCCCCACAAAGCCTCCGCGGCCGAACCGGCGCAGGCGATAGCGATCCTTGAACGGCTTTCCGGTGCCCTTGACGCCTTCAGGGAAAACGAGCACGAGCTCGTCGCGCTCCAGGAGACGCCGCGTGTCGTCAGGGTGCCCCACCGTCTGGCCGGTGCGCCGTAAGAACCAGCTGAGGACTGGCATGCCCATGAAGAGGCTGGCGACCAGGGCGCGCACGTGCCGTGGGTGCGGATGCTCGGCGAAGATCGCCGTCTTGATCATGGTGCCGTCCCATGGCAGGACGCCCGCGTGGTTCGAGACGAGCAGCGCTCGGCCGGTGGCCGGAACATTTTCGATCCCGGTCGTCTCGACCCGCCAGTAGTCCCGATACAGGGCCTTGAACAAGACCAGGAACGACTCTGTCCACTCGGCGTCGAAACCGAAATCGTCGACCGCATAGTCGGCACCTCGCCTCGCGAGCTCGCGCTGCTGGTAGAGAAACTGCACGATCTCCATCAGACGATTCATGTCGATGACGTCTCGCCCGGTCATCTCACGCAGGCGCGTCGACAGCTCGTTGATGCCCTGCATCGCATACATCGGCGCCTGTCGCTGCAACCGACGAATCGGCTTCGGTACCCGGAGGCGCGGAGCCGCGGGAGGCGACACGACCTTGGCGTTGCGACTGCGTCGCCGTAGCGCCTTGCTTTCTATGGAAGCGGCCCGCTGAGCCATCACTTATGCGCCGTAAGCGCCGCAACAGGATGGCCGTTTCGCGCCAGCCTCCGCCGGCGCTGGAGATAGACCTGGAGCTCGTACTCCTGAGGCGGTGACGGGGATTCGATGACCTCGACGTCCTTGCCCCGGGCGAGGCTGTCCATCACGGCCCTCGTGGTGTACGCGGGCTTCCATCCGAACGTGGAGGCCAGCCGCGAGCAGTCCGCAACCGAACCGAACGCCAGCACGTCCGCAAGGTGTTCTGGAATATCGATTCCGGTGGCCTTGAGTGCGAGGCGCCCCAGCCAGCGGCCGTACGGCGGCAGGATGGGCAAGGCCTTCCCGCCCATGATCGCGATCGCCTGGCTCAACAGCACGATCCCGTCGGCGGCGACGTTGAACACTCCTTCGTGGCCCTCGATGACCGCGCGCACCATCGCTTCGGCCGCATCGTCCTCGTGCAACAGCTGCAGGCGCGGATCGAAGCCCGCGAACGTGGGCACGATGGGCAGCGACAGGTAGCGGCCCAAAGTGGTGCCCTCGCTGACCCGATAGCCGAGGCGCAGCACCGAGACGCGGCAGCCGTCAGTGCGCAACGAAAACTCTTGCGCCAGCTGCTCCATCTCGAGCAGGTCGCGCTTGAGGCCGTAGGCGGGCCGATCCGAGCCCGTGGCGTCCTCGGCCACGAATGAAGGGTCGCCCGGCGCCGCTCCGTAGACGGCCTGGCTCGACTTCACCACCAGGCGCCTCACTGGGCTGGACGGCCCGGCACACCCGGCGAGCACGTTCATCGTTCCGATCACATTCGTCTCGTGAGCGGCCCGGTCCTCGCCCGCGGAATCCACAGTCACCGCCATATGGACCACGGTGTCGATGCGAAGCTGCCGAACCAGCTTGCCTATGACCGACTGCCGAGTGTCGGCGTGAACGAAGTCCATCTCCTCGATCGCGCTCACCGGATCGGCCACATCGCACCCGAACAGGGATGGCACCTGAGTTGCGAGCCGCCGCGCCACCTCCGCCGCGAGCGGATTGGAAACGCCGGTGACGAGAACGCGCTGAGGATGCGAACGAACCAGGGCTGGGGTCACCCCCTGATTATGGGTAAATCCCTCTTACCATCGTCGCGTTGGCCACACGCTGAACGGCGATTGCGTAGGCGGCGAGCCGCAGGTGGAGCTTGGTGTTGATCTCCTCCTCCTCCCAGAAGAATGCCTGGAGGTCCTGCACCCACTCGAAGTAGGAGACGATCACGCCGCCGGAATTGGCGATGATGTCGGGGATCACGAAAATTCCGCGCTCGTGCAGGATGGGGTCGGCCTCAGGCGCCACGGCGGCGTTGGCGCCCTCGGTGATGAGGCGGGCGCGGATCCTCGGAGCGTTCTGAGCCGTGATGACGTCCTGGACGGCGGCCGGAACCAGCACGGTGACCGGAAGCTCGAGCAGCTCAGCGTTGGTGATGTTCTCGGCCTTCTTGAACCCGCTGACCCCGCCCCGGACTTGTTTGTGCTCCTCGAGTGCCTCGAGGTCCAGACCGCTCGGGTTGTAGACACCACCCTTCGAGTCGCTCATCGCGACAATCTTCAATCCCGCTTCTGCCAGCAGGCGCGCGGCAGATCTGCCGACCTGGCCATACCCCTGGACGGCGACGGTGGCCGTCTCGTCTTCGACATGCAGGTACTTGATCGCCTCGATGGTCAGGTAGGTGGCTCCGCGGCCCGGTGCGTCGATGCGGCCCTCGGATCCGCCGACGTCCACCGGCTTGCCAGTGACCGCGGCGGGCACCGAGTGGCCGGAGTGCATCGAGATCGTGTCCATGATCCATGCCATCACCTGCGGATTGGTGCCCATGTCCGGGGCCGGAATGTCCTTCTCGGGGCCGATCAGGATCGCGATCTCGGTCGCGTACCGGCGCGTCAGATGCTCGAGCTCGCTCATCGAAAGCTTGTGCGGGTTGACGGCGACCGCACCCTTCGACCCACCGTATGGAAGGCCCACCGCCGAGCACTTCCACGTCATCAGCATCGCCAGCGCCTTGACCAGGTCGAGGTCGATGTCGGGGTGATAGCGGATCCCGCCTTTGGCAGGTCCCCGGCTGATGTTGTGCTGCACGCGCCAGCCCGTATAGACATGCACGGAGCCGTTGTCCATGCGGACCGGGAAGTGCACTGTGAGCTCCCGCTTCACCTCGCGCAAGCCACGCCGCACGTCGTCAGAGAGGTCGATCACGTCGGCCGCGGCATCAAAGCGACGCTGGGCGGTCTGGAAAGCGGAGACGCGTGTTTCGACCGCCATGTGCGGATTTCGATACTACTCCCGGAGGCTGCGCGTTGATGGGTCTAGGACAATTACGGCATGACGCGCAACCGGATCCTGGGCATCGCGGGCGTGGCGGCCGTCGCCCTGGCGACTGGATTCCTCCTGGCCGGCCAGGTCAAGGCTCAGCTCCTCACTCCGTCCAACCAGGTTGCCCGCTACCAGGCGCTGGTCCGGAGCGTTCAAGACCTGGAGAAGACCAACGAGTCTTCGCGCGCCAAGATCGCCGCCCTTCGAGCCGAGATCGATGCTCTCGAGGCCGCCGCAGCCCAGCAATCGGCCGGCACGAGGGACTTGCAGAGCCAGGTCGCCGACCTCCGGGCCCACGCCGGCTTGACCGCCGTCCACGGCCCCGGGGTCGAGATCGACCTGGGCAACGGCGCGCCCGCGCCTGACCAGGGCGGAGGGGTTGGCTACCTGGTCAACTACCAGGACGTCCAGGATCTGGTCAATCTCGTCTTCGCAAGCGGCGCCGAAGGCGTCTCTGTGGGCGGGCGAAGGATCACGCCCCTGAGCGCCTTCTCTGGCTCAGCAGGCCAGGTCGTCATCGACCAGGGGCCGCCGCTGACGGCGCCGATCAAGGTCTTCGCGGTCGGCGACCGCAATCGCCTGCTCACAGCCCTCGACGATCCGGTTTCACTGCCCGGCCTCCGGGCCCGGCAGGTTCGATTCCAGCTCGTGATCACGGTGACAGGCATCCCGGACTTGAGGCTGCCCGCCTACGACTCTAGCTTGCAGATTCCGCATGTCAGCACCTCCTAGGCGTTCCGCGCCAGTTAGGCGCAGGTCGGGGCGTGCCATCGAGATCTGGCTGATCGCCCTGCTGGTGGCGCTGGTGGCGACGGTGCAGATCCGCAGCCAGGCGGAGGTGGAGCGGAGCCTGGTGGGCACCGATACGACCACGCTCGCCTTCTTGATCGACGACCTGCACCACGCCAACGATGCTCTGTCGGTGGAGACCGCCGACCTCATGCAGAGGAAGGCCACATTGCAGTCTGGCGGCAACCCCGCCGCCGACCAGGAGCTGACTGCCGAAGCCAACCGGCTGCGCGCAATCGAAGGCCTCGTCCCGGTCCACGGACCGGGGATCGTCATGGTCGTAGACGCTGCAGGGTTGCAGGCGCTCGACCTTCAAGACGCGCTCAACAACCTGGCAGTCGCGGGCGCTGAGGCGATTGCGGTCAATGACCGCCGGGTCGGGGTCGGCGTTCCTATCGTCCAGGTATCAAGAGGAGTCAGCATTGATGGCGAGTTGATCACGGCGCCGTGGACCATCTCAGCCATCGGCGACGCCAACCGCCTGGCGGAGGCGGCGGATGCCATGACGCAGCAGATGCGCGCCGATCGGCGCGTGCGTCAGGCGAGCTATCGGGTCGAGACTGTGATCGACATCCGCGCGGTCACTACCGCGCGGCCTTACGTTTACGCAAACCAGTCTTAGACGGCGCGCCGCCGTTTCGCTTCTTCAACTCCGCCGACAGCTCATCGAGCCGCTGGTTGATGGAATCCATATCGTGCCGGCTGGGGATACGCAGCCTCCGCAGCGCTCGCTCGATCGCGTCATCGACCATGGCTTCCACATCGCCGCGACGGCGCTCGACCTGGCCCACGAGATCACCAGGCACGTTGAGTGTCTTGCGCACGTAATCGAGCAGCGCCTGCCCGCGATCGTGCAGCGCGTCCGCGCCGGCGTCCATCAATCGTGCCGGTCCGCGCTTTTCTTCTGACAGCACAATCTGCGAGAGGATGACCTGCGTCAAGTCCTGGCCGCTGTCACGATCGACAACCTCGATCGTATGGCCGTCGCGCACCAGGTCGGCGATGCCGTCGAGCGTTATGTAGTGACTGGTGCGCGTGTCGTAGAGCTTGCGATTCGCATACTTCTTGATCAAGTGTCGTTCGGAGGCTACAGTCACTTCTATCCAATACTAACGCGGTGCGTTATGGCCGGCCGCGAGCGGCGTCAAATGGAGGTTTGGCATGCCAGCCAAGAAGCGAAATGCGTCATCGCGATCGAAGCTCTTGAATCGGGCGGTGAAAGTCGGCAGGTCTTACCTGCGCCAGGCAGAGCGTCGGCTGCCGCCTGACGTCCGCAAGCAGATCGAACGCAGCATCAAAGACGGGCAGAAGACGGTCGAAGGTGCCATCAAGCAGCTCCGGACCCGCGTCGACCGCACCGCGCGCCAGGCCGACCTGGAACGCGCGCTGAAGAGCCTGGAAAGTTTGACCAGGCAGGTGCAGCAGATCGCGCGCGCGGCATCCTCGCGCCCCGCCGCCCCCGCAGCGCGGCGGACCGCCCGCCCGGCCACCGGAAAAGCTCCGGCCCGCAAAGCCGCCGCCAAGACGGCAACGCCGAGCAAAGCGCCGGCGCGCAAGCCGGCTGCGCGACGCGCTGCTCCCCGGCGCCGCGCGGCCGCGACCCCGGTGGTGATCCCGCCGACCGTCGAATCGCCATCGATGGCGATCACCGATCCATCGCCGCGCGAGCCGGCCGGCTAGCTGAGAGAACCGAACACAGTCACGCCGCCCAGGAGCACCGCCCGCGGGCGGAGTCGATCCCACTTTGTTTGCGCGTCGGTGAGCGGATCGACGTCGTAAACCTGGAGGTCGGCCAGCATCCCGGGATCGAGCGTGCCCTTGACGTGTTCCTCGAAGCTCGCATAAGCACCTGCCGAGGTGTACGCCCTGAGCGCGGCCAGCTCGCTGATGCCGTTGATGCGGTCCTCAACCGCTGCGCGAATCCCGGGCCACGGATTCGGGTCGGCCGCGACGGGCAGATCGGAGCTGAACGCGACCGGCACGCCGGCTTTGAGCAGCGGGCCATGCGCCGCGAAGTGCCATCGGTCGTGCGCCTGGAAGGTGGCTGAAGGAAACTCTCGCGCAAAGCGAACGGCCATCGGCTGCATCACCGCCACCATCCCGAGCCGAGCGAGGCGGCGCTGAAGGTCGGGAGGGCAGATGAGGCAGTGCTCGACCCGATGACGGAGCGTGACCGCGCCGGCGGACTCGACCGCGTCACACATCGCGGCAATCGCTCCATCACCGATCGTATGCGCTGCCACTTGAAGCCCTGCGCGCGACGCGATGGCGACGAGTTCGCGGAGCTCGGCCGGCGGTGTTCGCCACACGCTCTTTCCCGTACGTGTCGCTGTGCGCTCCGCCCCGCCGTCGACGAAGACCTTGATCGGCCCGGCCCGCACGAGGTCGCCGCCGAAGCCGGCTCGGAGGCCGAGGCCGGCAGACGCCTGGAGCAGCTCCCAGGAGAGGAACTCGTTGATGCGCATCCTCAAGCTTCCCCGCTCCGCGAGCTGCTGATAGGCGCGGAGGTCGTCGGCGAACCCGCGGTTGACGGCCGCACCTACCGATGTGACGCCACGCGAGATCAGAAGGCGCTGAGCCCTCAGGATTCCCTCCTTTCGCCGGGTGATAGGCGACGGTGGCTGCACATCGGCGACGAGCCGCATCGCCGTCTCGAGCAGCAGCCCATTGGGTGTGCCGTCGGTGTCTCGCCCGATGCGTCCGCCGGGCGGGTCTTTTGTGGTGTCAGTGATGCCCGCCGCGGCGAGGGCGGCGGAATTGGCGACGCGTGCATGCCCGCCGCGCTCGTCGATGAAAGCGGGCCGCTGCCCGGTCGCCCGGTCCAGCTCCAGGCGGTGCGGCGCCCGCTTCTCGGCCAGCTCGGCCGCTCGATAGCCCATCCCCTGCTGCCATTCGCCGTGCTTCAGGCCACGCCCGTGATCGCGCAGGCGAGCGACGATCTCGGCCACGCTGTGCGTGCCGCTCAGGTCGGCGCCGAATCGGGTCAGGCCGTAATAGACGACGTGCGCGTGCGCGTCATTGAATCCCGGCAACACCGCTGCCCCTTCGAGGTCGATGACGCGCGTGCGCGTGCCGCGCAGACCTATCACTTCTTCGCCGCCGGTGGCAATCACGACCCCGCGGGCGACGGCAAGGTGGCTGTGAACGGCGAGACCGCTGCGCCCCAGCGTGCGCACAATGCCACCGGCAAGGATCAGGTCAGCCTTCACGCGGAGCCTAAAGTAAAGAAATGGCCGATATGAGGCTCTCTGACGATGGGCTGTACTACTGGGACGGGAGCAGGTGGATCAGCACCCTGTCACCGGACGGACGCTGGCGGTGGAACGGATCTGGGTGGGTGCCGGTGGCCGCCATGGTGGCGCCGCGTTCGGGGCCCTACCCCTCGTACCAACAGACCGCACCTCCGCGCCGGCCGACGCCATGGACGAAACCGATGCAGTACGCCGTCGCGGCGTGGTACGCGGTGTCGGGCCTATACGCATTGAGCATTCCCTTCTGGATGTCCGGAACCATGTCGCAGATGATCAACCAGTCGATCCAGAGATCCACCGCTCAGAACCCCGAGGTATCCCCACCGCCGGCGGAGATGGTCTCGAGCATCACCACGATGATGTCCGGAGTCCTATGGGTCGCAGCAATTTTCGGGGTCGTGTTCGCCGTTGTCGTCATCATCGGAGCGCTGGCTCGATGGACGTGGATGTTCTATGTCGTCCTCGTGCTCCTCGGTCTTAGCACGGCAGGCTTGCCGCTGAACATCATCGGGGCGGTGGCGGGATCGACGTCGATCAACCCATTCAGCCTCCCGGGCTGGATTTCATGGTTGTCGGTTGCCCTGGGGGTCCCCAGCACCGCGCTCTTCGTGTGGATGCTGGTGGCGGTGGTTCGCTATGGGCCGTGGGCGATGACGAGGAAAGTCGAGTCGCCGCAGATGCCGCAGCCGGCTACTGGTTGAGGAGCGCCGCCAGCAGCTTCGTATCGATGTTGCCGCCGCTGACGACGACCGCGGTCTTTGGTCCCGCAGGCAGCTGCTCGAGCGCCGCATAAGCAAGAGCTCCCGCGCCCTCCGCCACCACCTTCCCTGCGACTGCCAGCTCCGGGATCGCCGCTCGCAGCCTGGGCTCGGGCACGGTGATCCAGGTGTCGACCACCTCCTTCATCAGGCCCAGCATTCGTGCATCGAAGGGCGCCGTCGTGCCGTCGGCGATTGTCTCGGGCGTGATCGAGACAGGGCCGCCGGCTTCGAGGACCCGCGTCCACATCGCGTAGCCGTCCGACTGCACGCCGACGACCTCGATGTCAGGTCGCAGCCCTTTGACGGCGGACGCCGTGCCCCCAATCAATCCCCCGCCGCCCACTGGGATGACGACTCGATCGAGGTCTGGAATGTCTTCGATCAGCTCGAGCCCGAGCCCGCCGTGGCCCGCCATTACCTCGGTATCGGCGAACGAGTGGATGAAGGCCTCTGGTTCAGACTTCCAGCCTTCGTTCGTGAGCCAATCGAGGAGCTTCGGCCTCGGCAGGAACATGGGGACTCCGCCCCATCGCTTGAAGCCCTCGATCTTCGTGGCCGGCGCGGAGTCGGGCATGACGGCCCGGCAGGTCACCCCCAGCGCCTTCGCTGCGTAGGCGCATGCCTGCGCCGCGTTGCCGGCGCTGACCGTGATCAAGCCCCGGCTTCGCCTGTCTTCGGGCAGCGCCAGAGCCGCGGCGAAGAACCCTCGCACCTTGAAGCTGCCCGTTGGTTGAAGGCATTCGAGCTTCAGGAGCGCGCCTTCGACCGGCACCATCGGGGTCCGGTACACATAAGGACGCGCGCGATCTGCCGCCGCGCGGATGCGTTCAAGGTCGATCACGGTTGAGAATGGTAAGGATGCCGATTTACGAATACCGATGCGAGGAGTGCGGCAAGCGCTCGTCGGCGCTGCTGCCGAGCTACTCGTCACCCGACCCCGTGTGCCCGCACTGCGGCAAGCCGGCGCTGCGGCGCCTGGTTTCGACCTTCGCGACGGCACGGTCTGGCGACGACGGTGGAGACGACTTCGGGGGCGATGACCTCGGCGGCGCGGGCGAGGACTTCGATGGTGGCGAAGGCGGCTTTGACGGCGGCGACGATGGAGACGACTTCTAGGTCGTAGCCCCGAGCACCGCGTTCGCCGCGGCGATGAGCTCGCGACTATGCGCCGTATCGCGCGCGAAGATCCGGAACAGCGTCATGCGTACGGGCAGCCGGCGGAAGAGGTCGAGCACCTGGCTCTGCTGGAAGCGATCCTCGAGCGGATCGTACAGAAGGATGTCTGATGTCTCGTTGAGCGGGTTGAAGGCGCGAGACTCCTGTGCGGCCACGTCTACCTCGAACTCGATCGATCGAGTGCGCGCCGGCAACCTCTCGCGAATCAGGCGCGCGAACTCCGCGCGGCTGACGCCGAGCGCGGCGCCCGCATCGACCGCGTCTGTATGGCCCTGGTAGAGAAGCCTCCACTTGAGCTTGCGCTCGACGACCTCTGACCATGCTTTGCCGAGCTCGCGCTTTCGGGCGTCTCCTTCACCCAGCGCCCAGCGGCTGACCTCTGAGAGCAATGCCCATTCGGTGAACGTCAAATACTGATCCAGGCGCTCCAGCGGGTTTCCGTTCAGGATCAGCTCGACCGTGGGTCGGAAGACTTCGCGCAGCTGCAGGTCGATCCGCCGCACCGTGCGATGGAAATAAACCTGTTCATACAGGTAAAGCCGGGAGCTCAGGAACATGTAGAGCGCCTCTGCGGCGTGGGCGTGGAGCGTCAAGCCCCGCTCGGAGATGAAGGAGTAGTGGAGGATCCGGTGGATGTCGACCGGGCCGGCGGCCACGCCACATATATAGGAATCGCGAGGGACGTAGTCCATGTTGTCGGCCGAGTACGCGCCGACCATCGCCGGCTTCAGCGCCACCAACCAGGCCGGGGCTTCGAAACCTTGCAGCTCGGGGCTGGCGATGAGATAGGCCACCCACCGCGGATCTATGTGCTCACCCGCCTCGAAGTCCGCTGTGGGTGAAGCGCCAAGCCCTTCAACCAGCTCGGCCAGCGGACCGGTGATCAGGGCCCTGCCCACGACCTCGTGATCGATACCCCACGTGTCCAGGTAGTTCTCATCGAAGAAATGGCCGAACGGGCCATGGCCGACGTCGTGGAGAAGACCCGCCATGCGCATCGTCTCCTCGACCAGCGCGATCGACGGCGTTCCCGAGCAGCTCGCTGAGAGCGTCGGGTGCAGGTGGCGTGCCCATTCGCCGGCCAGATGCATGGCGCCTAGCGCGTGCTGGAATCGCGAGTGCTCGGCGGTGGCGAAAACCCACCAAGCGCTCTGCAACTGGTGAATGCGCCTGAGCCGCTGCAGCCACGGGCTGTCCACGAGGTCCTGCTCCGCCGATCTTCCGGGCACGCCGCCCGGCCCGCCCTTGGTGATGCGCAGGTAGCGGTAGATGGGATCGCTGGACAGGTTGACGCGCGAATACTCGTCTGGAAGTACCGACATCAGGCGATTATCGGCATGACCAGCTCGGGCCATACGCGCCCGCCCATGGCCCCGAGGTAGCCGTCGACCGAGCGCACGAGCGCCGCGAGGTTCAACCCTCGATGGTCGGGCAGATACGGCCGCAAGTAATCGGCGCCGCTTCGCCACTTGTTCACCGCTCCCCGCCGGTTCCGCCGCGAATAGTGAAGGCACCCGGCCGCCACCTGGATGAGGCCCTTGTAGAAACCCGCCTCAGGGCCCTTGCGGTCGGGCATCCACTCGTGCTCCCAAACCTCGTGCGCATCCCAGTAGCGGCCGGAGTTGAAGAGCTCGACACCACGCCTCAGGCCTGGGGTCACGAGTAGGGCGGGAACCGCCGCCCGGCCGCGGATTCGATCAAGCCCCCGTGACCCAGCCGCAGCAGGTCCTGGGCGTCGGCTCGACCGTATGCGAAGACAAACGGCAGCAAGAGGTCGAGGGAGCTCGACCGGCCGAAGCCGGCGCACGAGGCGACGCCGACGACTGCGGCTCCGTTGAGTCGCGCGAGCCACAGCATGCTGCCCGGGTGCATGGGCGCCCCGAGCTGCAACAGCTGGCCGCCGGCGTCGGTCAGCTCCGCGTAGGCCGGATCAAGCGGGTCGATGGCTGACGCGCCCGCGAAGAGCACGAGCTCAGCGTCCAGTCGCGCCGCTTCGCGATAGGCGTCCTTGACGGCGTCGCGCGTGCGCGCGACCTCGCGAACTCCAAGAACCTCAGCCCCGTACCAACCCAGCTTCGCGGTCACCGCCGCGCGGAAGAGGTCGCGGGCCTTCGGCTTGAGCCGCTCGGTGGCCACCACAAAGGTGCGGAGCGGGCGAAACGGAAGCAGCTCGATGATCGGCCCCTGCTCGCGGGCGATCCGCTCGGCCTCCTCGATGAGCCGCCCCGGCACCGCGACCGGCGTGACCTTGCAACCCGCGACTTCCTCACCCTCGGCCACCGCCTGGCCATCCATCAGCGTGAACACCGACATGTAGCCGAGCCCGTTGATGGCGTCGACGAGCTCCGCCCGCACCCGCACCAGGCCGCGGCGGGTCGCGATCAGCCTGGCCTGGCTCTGGACCGGTGGTCGAGCTTCGAAGTTCGGCCCCGACAGCGCTGCCGCGAGCCTCCTGGCGGCGACGTCTTCGTGCAAGTCGCCCGGCTCGAGCTCGACGACGTGAACCTCGCCTGCCTGCCGGACGCGGTCGAGGTTGGCGGCCGCGAGCACCGTGCCTTTGCGCAGGTCGGGTCCAAGGTCGTGGACGAGCACGCGTCCTTCTATATCGTGCGGGCCGGCGGTCCGGCCCTCCAGCCTGTGCGCTCGCATTACTGCAACGATAGATTCGATCCCATGACGACCGTTCGCCTTTACAACACGCTCAGCCGGCAGAAGGAGGAGCTGCCTCCCCCGGAGCAAGGCGCGATCCGCATCTACTCATGCGGCCCGACCGTCTATCGGTATGTCCACATCGGCAACCTGCGCACGTTCATGCTCCCCGACCTGCTGCGCCGGAGCCTCGAATACCTGGGCTACAAGACCGAGCAGGTGATGAACATCACGGACGTCGGCCATCTCACCGATGACACCTTTGACCGCGGCGAGGACAAGATGCTGGTCTCGGCTCGGCTCGAGAGCAAGTCTCCCGAAGAGATCGCCGCTTACTACACGAAGGCGTTCATGGATGACGCCGCCCTCGTCAACATCCGCCCGGCCGACCACAACCCCCGGGCCACGCAATACGTCCCGCAGATGATCGCGATCATCGGGGCCTTGATCGCGAAAGGGCTCGCCTACGAGGTCGACGGCACCGTGTACTACGACATCGCCAGCTTCCCCGGGTACGGACGGCTTTCACGAAACCGCACCGAAGAGCTGCTGGCCGGCTCGAGAGGCGAGGTCGATCCACGCAAGCGACATCCAGGCGACTTCACGCTTTGGAAGGCGGCGGGCGAGCATCGAATGCAGGTGTGGCCGAGCCCTTGGGGTCCAGGCTTTCCCGGCTGGCACATCGAATGCTCCGCGATGTCGATCTCGCTGCTGGGCGAGCGGTTCGACATCCACACAGGCGGAGCGGACAACCTCTTTCCGCATCACGAAGCGGAGCTGGCGCAGTCGGAGGGCTTCACAGGCCATCGAGTCGTGGGCCACTGGATGCATGGGGGCCTGCTTATGCTCGCGGGCTCGAGGATGGCGAAGTCGGCCGGCAATTTCTTTCGCATCACGGAGCTGATCGACCAGGGTTTCGATCCACTTGCGTTCCGCTACCTCGTTTTACAGGCGAAGTACCGGACCAAGCTCAACTTCAGCGCGGAGGGATTGGCGGGCGCGGACCGCGCATTGAAGGCGCTGCGTGAGCGAGTGCGGGACTGGACGGCGAGCGACGGCGCCGCATCCCAAGCGGCTGACGCCGATGCGTTCGAGGCGCGCTTCCGCGCCGCCATCGCCAACGACCTCGACCTTCCCGCTGCGATGGCGCTCGTGTCAGAAGTCGTGCGTTCAGAACTGCCTGGGGCGGAGAAGGCGCACTTGCTGCGTAGCTGGGATCAGGTCTTGGGGCTGGACCTCGACCGGGCGGCTCCCAGCGTCGAACTGCCCGCGGGCGCCAATACACTGCTCGAGGCTCGTAAGAAAGCGCGCGCGGACAAGAACTTCCAAGAGTCCGATCGGCTCAGGGACGAACTTGGGGCAATAGGAGTCATCGTTATCGATGCGCCTGATGGCCAGCGTTGGCGAGTCGAATGGAGACATTAAATAGTTAGGGGCCGAGCCTTGCGGCCCGGCCCCACGAGAGGAAGGGTCTTGGTAAGACGCCCTACGCCCTAATGCGACTGGGGCGTGTGCGTGCCCGACTTTCCTGGCGCCGCCGTCGGCTTGTGGCCGGTGCTGTTGCCGCTGCCGTCGGACTTGCTGTTGTCGCTGCCATTGGTGGATCCGTTGGTGGTGCCGTTGCTGTTGTTTGACGGGTGCTGGTTGGAGACCAGGTCACCATGCTGCGTGGCGAAGTCGCTGACGCAGTCGCCGATGCCGCGCTGCCCGGCGGCAAGCTTGGCCTTGCAGTCGGCCACGGTGGTCTTGACCTGCTGGCCCCAATCCGCTGGGTTGAGGCTGCCTGTGATTGCGACCTCGGTCGTCGCTACGGCGCCGGCGGCAGCGAAAGCGGCTACCGCGAAGCCGGTGGCGAGCTTGAGGCCGAGTGCGGCTCCGGCGCCGCCCAGCAGTCTCTTCGAGAAGGCGCCTGAGGTTGCTCTGCGAAGCGGAATCGGCGCTGCCGCGATCGGATCGAGGACCCGATGCAGCTCCCGCTCCAGCTCACGCTCGAAATCGCCTGGGCCGTTCATGGCAAGTAGAAACCAACTCCCAGCCCGGATTACCCATTTTTCCTAGGACCGATGCGGGTTCCCTGAAGAAGCTGCTGCAGCCGGGCGCGAGCGGCGGCCAGCCGGGAAGCAACAGTGCGCTCGGGTACGCCCAACGCGATCCCGATCTCGCGGTTGCTGTAGCCGTGGTAGTGGCGCAGCACGATGGCTGCCGCCTGCTTCGCCGGCAGCTTGCGCAAGGCTTCCAGAAGGTCGGATCGCTCGACTACGAGCGCCGGATCGGCAGATTCCGCCGGACGGCCGATTCGGCGAAGCACCGCTCCCACCTCCTGGAGCCGCTCCCGGCGCTGGCCGTTGATGGCCACGTTGATGGCGATGCGGTGGAGCCAGGCCTCGGCAGGCGCGTCGGGCCGCCAGGTCTTCCACGCCTTGAAAGCACGCTCAAAGGCGTCCTGGGCGCAGTCTTCCGCCGCCTCGCGATCGCGGAGCATGGTGATGAGCGTTCCAAGGATTCGCCGGTACGAGTTCCGGTAGAGGCGTTCGAAATCAGCCTCGGAACCCGCCGTGTACTCAGGAACAGTTTCCGCCTTGTCGCTTGACTCCGAACGAATGTTCGTCTAACCTCCCCAGGGCGTGATGCCCACATCTCCAGCGTTTTTTCCGGACGACTTTCCTGGAGAGATAACCCTCGACCACGTCATTCCGGGCGCGGCCGCCGAGTTTGCGCCGCTGCCCCAGGACATGAGGCCGGAGCTGGCGGCGGCGCTTGCCGCGCGCGGCATCGTAAGCCTATACACGCACCAGGCCGACGCTTACCGCGCAGTCCGCAACGGCCGGCACCTGGTCGTGGTTACGCCGACTGCCAGCGGCAAGACACTCTGTTACAACCTCCCGGTTCTGCAGCGCCTGCTCGAGAACCCTGAGCGGCGTGCGCTGTACCTCTACCCGACCAAAGCCCTCGCCCAGGACCAGCTCGCGGAGTTGAGCGCGCTCAAGCACGGCCTTCCCATCGATGTCCGAGTCGACACATATGACGGCGACACAGCGCCCGGACGCCGCACGGCGATCCGCGAGGCCGGCCATGTCGTGATGACCAACCCGGACATGCTGCACACGGGCATCCTGCCGCACCACACGCGGTGGCGGCGATTGTTCTCGAGCCTCGATTTCGTCGTCATCGATGAGCTGCACACGTATCGCGGGCTGTTTGGAAGCCAGGTCGCCAACGTCATTCGCCGCCTGAAACGGATCTGCGCCTTTTATGGGTCGAACCCAACTTTCATCTGCGCGTCGGCGACAATCGCCAACCCGCTCGACCTCGCGAGCAAGCTGCTCGAAGAGGAGAACATCGAGCTCATCGAGCGGAGCGGCGCACCGCGCGGCGAGCGGCGACTCATCTTCTACAACCCTCCGCTCATCAGCCGCGAGATGGGCATTCGCCGGAGCTCGATGCTCGAAGCCCGGCGCATAGCGGCGCCATGGATACGCGCCGGCGTGCAGACCATCCTGTTCTGCCGCAGCCGGCTCCAGGTCGAGGTGATGCTGAGCTATCTCCGCCAGGACCTGGCGCCCCGCTTGGATGCGGCGCGACGGGTGCGTGGCTACCGCGCCGGGTATCTCCCACTCCATCGGCGCGAGATCGAGGCCGGGCTGCGCGACGGAGATATCACCGCTGTCGTCAGCACCAATGCGCTGGAGCTGGGGATCGATATCGGCAGCCTGCAGGCGGCGGTCCTGGTCGGCTATCCGGGAACGATCGCGTCCACCTGGCAGCAGCTGGGACGGGCGGGACGGCGTTCCGGGTCGGTGGGCGTTTTCGTGGCTTCCAGCTCGCCTCTGGACCAGTTCATCGTCCGCCACCCCGAGTACTTCTTGAGCACCGACCCAGAAGAAGGGTTGATCGACCCTGACAACCTGCTCCTGCTGGCGGGGCATCTCCAGGCTGGACTGTTCGAGCTCCCCTTCGAGCCCGAGGAGCGGTTGGGGCGCACCGACGTCGGCGAGCTGCTGCGCCTTTTCGAAGAGGATGGCTCCGCCACCCGATCCGCGGGGAGGTGGTTCTGGAGCCGCCAGGCGTTTCCCGCCGAAGAGGTTCATCTGCGACGCATCGCCGCCGACAACGTCGTGATCATCGACACCTCGCAACCGAGGCCATCCGTCATTGGCGAGATGGACCAGTTCTCGGCACCCGTCCTGCTGCACGAGGAAGCCGTCTACCTCCATGAGGGCGCGCAGTTCCACGTCGATCGGCTGGACTGGGACGAGAAGAAGGCCTACGTGCATCCGGTCGACGTCGACTACTACACCGACGCGCTGGCATCAGTGACGGTGCAGGTGCTCGACACGTTCGCCGGTCCCGAGGGCGAAAACATTGCCCGAAACCATGGCGAGGTGAAGATCACGTCGCTGGCGAGCATGTTCAAAAAGATCCGGTTTCACACCCACGAAAACATCGGCTCCGGCCCGATCCACCTCCCCGAGCAGACGCTGCACACGACCGGCTACTGGATCACCGTCGATGAGGGTCTGTGGGCGGCGCTTGGCCGCGAAACGCTGGAAGCCGGCCTTCAAGGGATGGCTCATTCCCTGCGCCACGTCGCCAGCATCCGGTTGATGTGCGACCCGCGCGACCTCGGTGCGGTGGCCGAAGTTCGCTCCGCGACAACGCGCTTGCCGACTGTGACCGTCTACGAGATCTACCCCGGCGGCGTGGGCTACTCGCGGCGCATGTACGAGCTGCACGGCGAGCTACTAGAGCACGCGGCGGCGCTCGTCCGCGAATGCCCATGTCTTGCCGGCTGTCCCTCGTGCGTGGGTCCGCTGCATCTCGTGGAAGGAGCCAAGAGCGCATGTCTGCGAGTGCTGTCAGCTACGTCAGCGACTTACGAACGCGCCTTGATCGTCTAGGCGCCCCGCCCAGATCGCAGCCCCGGCCGCGGCCGGCCGTGCCGCGAGGGTTCGAAGCCGTGCCGACCCCATTTGGGGAGGCGCTGCTCCGCGAGGACGTCGTGCCGCTCCCGGCCCTTGACCCCTACCCGGGATCGGTTGCCTACATCGACACGGAGACGACCGGGCTGGGGGGCGGAGCGGGAACCTACGTCTTCGCGGCAGCCGTCGCGCGTCCGATCGACTGCGGCTTGCGGCTGTCCCAACTTTTCCTGCCGCAGCCAGGTCTCGAGGCCGCTTTCCTGCACCGGGTACGCGAAGAGATCGCCGGCGGCGAGGGTGTGGCGAGCTTCAACGGCGGGTCATTCGACCTGCCGGTGTTGAGAACCCGGTGGGTGATGGCGCGCATGCCGGGAGAGCTGGTCCTGGCGCCGCACGTCGACCTGCTCACGCTCGTGCGGGCCCTCTATCGGCACCGCCTGGAAACCTGCACCTTGCGGATGGTCGAGGAACGGCTGCTGGGTTACGAACGAGACGATCCGATCGCCGGCGCGCTGATTCCCGACGCGTACTTCGGCTACCTTCGTCACGGCACCAGCGAGCTGCTCGAGGCGGTGCTCGAGCACAATCGCCTGGACGTAATCAGCCTGGTGCACCTCCACTCGCGACTGCTGTCGAGGCTCAACGGCGGAGATGCCGGCATGGACGCATCCGACTGGCTGGCGCTTGGCCGGCACCGGCTACGCCGCGGGGCTCGAGCCGACGGCTGGCGTGCTCTGCGGAACGCGGCCGGGTTCGCCGCTGACGAAGCCGCAGCGACCGCCGGCCTCCTCATCGCGCGCCGCCTGGCTCGACGACGAACGTCGGTGGCCGGGGCTGAAAGCTTCCTGGGCTGGCTCGAGTCGAGGGTCGGGTCCGATGTCCGGCTGCCGGTGGCGCGAGCGAGGCTGCTCGAGTGGCGGCGCCGAGATCCTCAGCTGGCGCTGGCCGTCGTCGAGGCTGCGCAGTCGAGGCTTCCCGAGGATGCGCCGGCGCTGGAAGCTCGTCGAAACCGACTCCGCCGAAAGGTCGCCAGAAGTCGATCGCTTACAAAGAGCACGGAATCGGTGGCTGCCTCGTTATTCGGTTAATGCGCAGCATCCTGCTGTCCGATGGGGTTCAATTCCACTGTGCTTGTGAAAACTAAGGTCGGCGGGCGCCGCCGACAGGGCGGTCAGTCGCTGGTGGAGTTCGCCATCTCCTCCATCGTCTTGCTGCTTTTGATGATGGGACTCCTCGACCTGTCACGGGCGTTCTACTTCGCTGTGAACCTCGACGGGGCCGCACGCGAAGGAGCTCGCCACGGCGCGTGGTTCAACACCGCGAGCAGGAAGAATATCTACCTCTACGACCAGACCATCTGGGACACCGTCAACCAGTCGCTCCAGGGCGCGGGCATAGTGGGCACCGGCGTGGCGCAGGGCAACTGCCTGGCTCCAACAGATGGAAACGCGTTCAACAACAAGCCATATGCCAGCTCCGCCTATCCGGCCACGCCGCAGGCCGTGAACATTTACATCTGCTATACGTACCCGGGCGGCTCCGCGCAAACAGGTTCGATGGCAGCCCCTCCTCCCGACAACTCGTGGCGGCTCGGAGACATCAATATCTCGCTACTCATGAACTTCCGCCTGATCACGCCGTTCATCCAGAGCCTTTTCGGACAAGGCATCAACCTGGCGTACAACGAGCACTTCACCATCCAGGGCAAACCATGAGAAATGGGTTGAGCCGTCTTCGCATCTGGACGCACAGCGAACGGTCTCAGGGACTGACCGAGTTCGCGCTGATCGCACCCGTGATCCTGCTCCTGACCTTTGGGATCATCGACTTCGGGCGCGGCCTGTACTTCTACATCACGCTGCAGCAGGCGGCCAACGAGGGCGCGCGAGTGGCCGTGCATGCCTCCGATTACGTGGATCCAAGCGGGGTCGGCTGCACCCCACCTGCGAATGTGCACTGCTGGCCGACTGACGCTGACGTCGCCAGTGCTGTCCAGGCGCACGCCGTGACTGAAGTGCTCGCCAACCCGTGCCCCAACGGCCCGATTCCAAACGGCGGCAACCCACAGGGCTCGCTTCAGGTTCCTCCGTCGAATACCGGATGGATCTTCATCACCGACCCGAGCCCTGGCGGCAACCCGCCTCCGGCAGCCAATGGCCCCCGCGGCGGCCTGGGCACGCTGCCGCCTCCCGGTCCTGGCTGCTACGCGATCCAGCCCGCCATTGGAAACGAGCCCATCAAGGTGACGCTGTGGTTCAACTTTCAGCCCCTCACTCCAGTAATCCAGCAAGTTGTCGGCAACAAGATCGTCATCACTGCTTATGCGGTTTATCGTGCTGAGTACTCGCCCTAAATCCCGGCAGCGGAAGCTCCAGGAAGGCCAGGCGATCGTCCTGATCGCCCTTCTGATACTCGTCCTTTTCGCCATGCTCGGGCTGGCGATCGACTCCGGCCGGGCGTATGTCGACAAGCGCGACCTGCAGACCGCGGTCGATGCGGCGGCGCTCGCCGCCGGCGACTGGTACGAGAACTACCTTGACCTCACCGGCAGCACCTTGCCGCAGGCGGAGCAGGTGTTCCAGACCGACCTTCACCTGTATGCCGGCCCGACCACCAACACCTGTCCGCCGCCGGCCGGCCAGCCGGGTGCGGGGTTGCCGTGCCCAACTAACGTGGGACCCCTGGGCAACCTCCGGCAGGACAACTACTTCCTCAGCTATAACGGCGGCTCGTACACGCTGTCGGTATCGGCCACCAACACACAGTTCAACGGCTACCAGTTCGTGTTTACCGCCACGCACTATTTGCCTCTGACGTCGATCGTCGGCAACCAGCGGCAGACCCCCGCGCTTCTCACGCTGAGCAGCGAGGCCTGCGCCACCCACCTCCAGGGATCCGGCAGCCTCACGGTGCTCGGAGACGTCTACACGAACGGTACGGCCTGTATCGACTCCAACCTGCACCTGGCGGGAAACTGTTACGGCCAAACCGGCTCGAACTGCAACGCAGCCGCCTATTACTGCTACAACGCCAGCGCGGGCTTCATCCCATATCCGCCGTATACCAACGGCGGAAATCCCTGTAACGGAGGCGACATCCTGGGAGGCCCCAACGTGCCGGCCCCCACGCTTCCCGACCCCTTGTACCAGACGCCCTCCTATCCTTTCTACTCGGGGCCTGGGATCGCCACAAATCGAGGCTCGTACATCGAGCTGTCGCCGGGCACGTACAACAACTTCTCCATAAGCAGCTCCGTCTGCTTCTTCCTGGACCCCGGCATCTACACCTGGAACGGCGGTTACGCGTCACATGGCGGGCTGGTCTCCAACGAGTTGAAGGCGCCCGACGAGGAGCTGTATACAGCGGCGGGAACTATCCAGCAGACGGGAGTCAATAATTTTTGGGGCGCCGCCGGCTGCGCGGGCAGCTTCACGGTTGCGGCCACTGGCGTTCCGTCAGGTAATGCTCTGAAGCACCAGGGCGGTGCGGGCACGTGGGGTATCGAGTTGACATCGGTGCGTTACGACCGGTTCTTCGACAACACAGTCCCGGGGAATGTCTGCTTCGCCCCGCCAGGCTGCATGCGCGAAAGCACACCCTCCGCATGTCACTTGGTGACCACAGCGGATCTGGCCAACCAGGGCATCAATGTCACCATTACGCAGAACGCGCCCGGAGCGCAGTACTACAACGTCTACATAAACCCGCAGGGATGCGTTGGGACATACGTCGGCGGATTCCGCAATGACTTCTCCTTCGTCAACCAATTCGCGGCTCCCGGGGCGGGCTCCATCCTCGCGGGCGGCGTCGCGGGGGGAGGGTGGCCGTGCGTGCCGGCCGGCGTGACGGTGTGCAGCATCTCCTACAACGCAATCAGCAACACTCCGACGACGCAGACGCACAACTGCAACGGACAGGCGCGCGTCAACCAGCTCTGCTGGGCTCCTGACGACGAGACGCAGCCGACATGTTTCAGCGTCTGCCCGCCAGCCGCGGCCGTGCCGCAGGAGAACGGCCCCATGAACCTCGAGTACGTGCCCTACACGAGTGGTGACGTCGCCAATGAGAACTACTGCATGCAGACGCCCATCTCTCCCACCGGCGACCCGGCAGCGCCCTGCACAACGGCCAAGATCACGCCTGGAGCCGTGCAGTTCTACTTCGGGCCGAGCGACTGCTTCGACCAGAACGGCAACGGCTACACACACGTGTTCAGCGGAGAGCAGTACAACTGGATCGTCATCTACCAACTCCCCGTCCCCCCAGCCCAGGCTCCGCTGTGCAGTCCCAACAAGCTGGACGGCAACGCGCTGACCCAGTACATCGGCACCATCTACACCCCATCCTCCAACTGGGAGATCCAGGGCTCCGACAAGGCGCCCCTCGCGGGCCAGGTCATCTGCTGGGCCGCGACCGTCACCGGCTCAGGCCAGGCGGGCATCGACTTCAACCCGAACTACGCGCCGGCTCCTCCCGCCGCCCGCCTGATCAACTGACCTTCGGCGGCGGTTCGACCGCGTAGCCCAGGTCGCGCAGCGCGTCGTCGATCCACTGCAGCGCCATCCCCTTGGTGTTCGGCCACGCCTCGATCGACGAGTCAGGCAGCCCCATGTCGATGACCACGCGGCCGGCCACGCGCAACAGGCGCCTCACCAGGGGCGCTGCTTCGGGGACGGAGAACTCGATCTCCTCAAGCGCGCGGGAGAGCATGAAGCACGTGGAGTTGAACGTTTCGGCGTCTATCGGCGCCGCGCCCGCCAGCTTTTCAGCGAGACCGGCCCTCAAATCGGAGGGGTCCATGCGACGGGTATGATTCCAGATCGGGATGGATCTGACAGAACCGGTTTTGCTCACGCCCGAGGGGCTCGAGAAGCTCAAGCGCGACCTCGAAGTCGCGCTGTCTCGACGCGCCGAGGCGGGCGAGCGCCTGAAGGAGGCGTTCCAGCCCGGCGACATCGAGGACAACCCCGAGTATGAGCAGGCGAAGGAAGAGGTCGGACTCCTTGACAGCCGCATCTACGAGCTGCAGGAGATGATCGGCCGCGCCCAGATCATCAAAGAGTCGCACTCGAGCGTCGCCGGACCGGGCTCCACGATTGATGTCGTCGACTCGGACGGCCATGCGGAGACCTATCACCTGGTCGGCGCCGTCGAGAGCGATCCGTCCGCGGGACGAATCTCCGTCGACTCGCCGGTGGGTCGCGCGCTCGTCGGCAAGAAGAAGGGCGACCGCATCACGGTCAGCGTTCCTTCCGGCACCCTGACGCTGAGCATCAAGGCGGTCAAGTAGGCCCACGGCCCACGACCTGAGTCCGGAAGCGATCGCCGACCGCACGACGGTGGGAATCTTTTTTCGGCAGGCGGCACGATTCGGTGACCGACCATTAATCCACTACAAGGGGACCGGCACGTCCTGGAACGTCGCCACGTGGGCCGACATGCGGCGCTGGGTGCTGGCGGTCGCGTCGGCCCTGGTCGATGCCGGCGTGAAGTCCGGCGATGCGGTCGTCCTCATCTCGGAGAACCGCGTCGAGTGGCTCTACTGCGACTTCGCGATCCAGTCGGTAGGCGCCATGACCGTGCCCATCTACCCCAGCAGCCCGCCCGAGCTCGCGCAGAAGATTGCCGGCGACAGCGGCGCCGTGCTCGCCATCGCATCCGGAGATAAGCTCGCGGCCAAGCTCAGCACCGGCGCACAGCTTCAGCGCGTCGTGCGCATGGACGTAGAGGTCGCGCAGTGGGCGACGCAGGAGCCGAAACGCATCGCCGATATCGCGTCGCGTCTCGAGAACATCAAGCCAGACGACGTGTGCACCATCGTGTACACGTCCGGCACGACCGGCGAGCCCAAAGGCGCTGAGCTCGCCCATCGCAACCTCGTCGACATCTCACGGGCGATCCTGCACGTATTCCCCCTGGGCCCCGACGATTCCAGCCTCTCATTCCTTCCCTACTCGCACGTCTTCGAGCGCATCAACGGAGTTTTCATAGGGCTGCTCTTCGGGGGCCAGGGATGGATCTCGCAGGGCACCGATCATCTCGCGGAGGAGCTAGGCGAGGTCAAGCCGACGGTGATGAATTCCGTGCCGCGCGTGTACGAGAAGATGCATTCGGCGGTGATGGCGCGCGTTCGCGAAGCGCCGGCCGTTCGCCGGGCGCTGTTTGGCTGGGCGATACGGATTGGAACTCGGTTTGCGCACGACACGAACGCGGGCCCGATGCTCCGATGGCAGCACATGCTTGCGGATCGCCTCGTGCTCTCAGCGCTTCGCTTGCGACTGACCGGAGGCCGCCTGCGCTTCTTCATCAGCGGCGGGGCCGGGTTGGCGCGCGAGATCGAGGAGTTCTTCTGGGCGATCGGGGTGCCGATCCTCAACGGCTGGGGCATGACCGAGGTCTCCTCCGGCGCCACCTCCAACACGCTTGCCAACCACCGCTTCCTCACAGTGGGCAAGCCGTTTCCCGGTGTACAGCTCAAGATCGCCGACGACGGCGAAATCCTGATCAAAAGCCCGGGCAACATGCTCGGCTACCACAACAACCCAGCCGCCACCGCCGAGATGATTCGCGACGGCTGGGTTTACTCGGGCGACATCGGCGAGATCGACGCCGACGGCTTCCTCAAGATCACCGACCGCAAGAAGGCGCTGTTCAAGACTGCCGTCGGTAAATACGTCGCTCCGCAACCGTTGGAGTTCGAGCTGATGCGCGACCACCTCATCGAACGAGCCGTGGTGGTCGGCGAGGGAAAGCCGTATGTCACTGCTCTCGTGGTGCCCGACTGGGACGCGGCACTCAAAGAAGGCCTCGACGAGAAAGAGCTAAAGGCCCACGTGCAGAAGGTGGTCGACGCCGTCAACGCCGGCCGCGGTAACTGGGAGGCGATCCAGTACTTCACGCTGCTGCCTCATGACTTTTCGGAGGCCGATGGGGAGCTGTCCTTGAAGCTCGACGTCAAGCGAAAGGTCGTGCAAGACCACTATGGAGCGCAGATCGAGTCGATGTACGAGGGCCGGCACAAACCCGCGTAACCTGGAGGCATGGCTGGCCCCGCCGATATGTCTGAGCTTCACGCGGCGCTCGATCGCCTGCGTCCGCAGCTGTGTCACTGCGGCCTCAAGGGAGAGTGCCTCGGTTGCAAGGGCATCGAGATGATCAGGGTCCAGGCCGAAGCGGTCGTCGCCGCCGCAAGCCAGCCCATCCTCCTGCAGGTCGCCCAGGAGGCGTCCATGAAGGACATGGCGACACGCTTCGAAGCGATGTCCGAGCGGTTGCTTTCGGATCCGGACATCCGCCGCTCGGCCGAGGAGATGCAGCACCGCCTGATGTCGGACCCGGAGACTCGTCAGCTCCTCGAAGAGCTCATGCGCCGGCTCGGCGCCGCACCGGAGGAAGGTTTAGGGAGCTAGGTCGCGGCCGGGCTCGCGGTCGCGGCTTTCTTGGGCGCAGGCATGGGCTTGTCCCAGAACGGTATCGTCCCGGTCTTGAGCTGCTGGATGATGGCCTGCTCCTGTGTGGACGTGAGCTGCTTGTTCGTGACCGCCGCGTCCAAGAGCGGCGTCAGCTTGGTGATGAGCCGGTCGCGGAACTGGGCCTCGGTCACGGGCGGATTCTGGGCCGCGGCGATCTGCGACAGCGTCATACCGTGAGCCAGGTCGGCTGTGAGCTGCTGATTCGTGATTCCGAGCGCTGACGCGGCTGCGCTCAGCAGTGCCTGCTTGTAAGCGCCGAGACCGCCGCTGGGGGTCTTGGGGGCCGGCGGCATGAGTGCGCAGGGAGCCTGGCCCGCGATTTTCTTCTTGATCGCGTCCGCCTGGGCCTGGGTGATGTCGCCGTTCTTGACCTCGTCGTCGAGCGTCTGGCCGACCGCTTTCTGGAACGCCGCGTCGACTTTGGCCTGGGTGCTGCCGAGGTCTGACGCGAAGTGCGATACGAAGTCGTTGCATACGGTCGAAGCCTTACCCGGCGCGTTGGGGCTGGGCGTGGAGGTGGACGCAGCCGGGCGCAAGCCGACGTTGAGACCGGCGGCGGAAGCCGTGATCCAGACCGCCCCGGCGGCGATGGCTACGGCCCCGACTGCAAATCCCAGAATGCGAAGATGGCGGAAGGTCGCAATGCTCTTGATCACCCCACTACTAGACCTCGAATCGACCCTCCGATTCCGCAAACAGACTTAAAGGTTTTGTAACTAGACTGGCCCAATGGAAGCGCCTCCCCGAGCCGGTTGGACGGGTCGGCAGGCGGTCGAGCTCTACGTCCGCACCTACACGACGATGCTCCAGAGCTCAGGCGACATCAAGATCGACTCCTTCGTCCACGCCCATCTCTCGATGGCCTCCGTGCTCCACCCGCTGGCCGGCGAGCCACAGGTCGACATGGGCGCCCTCCTCTATGCGGTGCGCCGTCTTCCCAGCGCGATTGCTCGCTGCCGTCGAGTGCTGATGGGCCAGAGCCCACAGGGTTTCCGAGCCGTGTTCGGCACGGACATCCTCAGCTGGCAGGCGGTCAAAGCGCCCGCCCGACGCCGCCGCTGGTATCACAGCGGCGACACGCTCGCGGTCCTGATCGCCTCGCCATCAGACATCGACGACCTGGTGCCGACCCTCGTCGCCTACCAGATCGAGTGGAACAAGCTGCACCGCCTGCTGCAGGACGTCGCGCTCAACGACGCCGCCGCCCGAAACGCATCGGGCGCCACGGAGGGCGACTGGGAACGCCTGCGCCAGGCTTGGGGTGAGGAATTCGACGCCACCCTCGCGGCGATCAAACGAGACGAGTGCAGGATCGTCCTGCGGTTGATCGGCGGCAGCCACCTCGGATATGCGCGCAACGCGAGTCGCTGGTGGCAGCCAATCGAGTCGGTCATGGACGAGATGGGTTTGCGTGAGGCGCCGATTTACTTCGTGTCTTCGAATACGCACAGCCTGGTCAACGTCCTCACCGGGGTCGCGCGCGAGTTCGAGAAGGACATCCTCGACTTCGTTCGCGTCAACGATCCTGAGCTGGACGATGAACGGCGCAAACTCGAGGCCGGCCACAGCCGCGCCTCGCGTTACAACTGGCTCTATTACGGGGCCCGCCAGCTGTTCGATCTTCATCCGGACCGGACCCGATTACGCGCCCGACGAGCCGAGATCGAGACCGCCAACGGCATCCGCCACATACCGGCGCGCGGGACCGGCGTCGACTCGGCGGCGCAGGTGTTCAAGATCTCAGAGCTGGACCCAGCCGCGATCGACCCACGCGTCGGTCCGGTCGACGAGAAGAAACTGCGCGCGTCGGCCGCGTGCATCGTCAACGTCGACTACCCGCTCGGCCTTGCCGCGTACCACATCCTCAGGCAGGTTGCCGAGCACAGCGCCTGGGTCGCGGGCGTGTACATCCTCGGCAAGGCGGCGACCTTGAACGCCGAGGTCGGCGACGTCATGATCCCCAACGCGGTCCACAACGAACATTCGGGCAACACCTACTGGCTCGACAACTCAATCGCCGCAGCCGACGTGCAGCCCAACCTCGTCTACGGCTCGGCCCTGGACAACCAGCGCGCGGTCGCTGTCCGCGGAACGTTTCTGCAGAATCGCGACTATCTCGACATGTACTACCAGGGCCGCTACACGGTCGTCGAGCTCGAGGCCGGCCCTTACCTCGATGCCTGTTTCGAGATCACGCAGCCTGACCGCTACCCGCTGGGCGAGAGCGTGAACATGGCCAAGCTGGGCTTCGACCTCGGCGTCGTCTTCTACGCGTCCGACACCCCATACACGCAGGCGCGCACGTTGGGCGCGCGCGGTCTCAGGTATCGCGGGATGGACTCGACTTACGCGGCCGCCATTGCGCTCGCTAAGCGGATTCTCCAGCGCGAGGAGGCACTGCCGGCCCGACCTATGGGCTAGGGCGAGAGCTCGTCAGCAGCACATGTTCGTGCGGGTGGTTGTGCTCGCCCGCGCCGTGATGGATCTCGCCGCAGGGATGGCAGCTCTCGACCTGGATCGTCGTGTGCCCGATGTCGAAGCGGCTGCAGAGCCGGCCTTCGAGGTCACGCACGACATGCTCGGCGTCGCCGAGCGGGCACTCCTCGAGCACAACGTGAACGCTGAGCGCCATCTCCTCCGACGACAGCGCCCACACATGCAAGTCGTGCGCGCTGATCACGTGTTCCGTGTCCGCAATCTCGGTCGTCACCTCGGCGAGGTTGACCTCGCTCGGCGTGCCTTCCAACAGCAGGTTCACGGTCTCGCGCACGATCCGCCACGCCCCATATGCGATGAGCGCGGCGATGGCAAGAGAAAGAATCGGATCGATGTACAGCCAGCCGGTGAGCAGGATGATCGCGCCGGCCACGACCACGCCGGCGGATGCTCCGATGTCGCCGGTCACGTGCAGCAACGCCGCGCGGATGTTCAGGTTCTTGCCATGGCCGCGCAAGCCAAACACGACGTATGCGTTGATGGCGATTGCGGTCAGCGCCGAGGCGATTACAACGACACCTTGCACGGGCTCGGGGTGGGCGAGGCGGCGCACCGCCTCGATGGCGATGGCGATGACGATCACCATCAGTGTCACCGAGTTCACCAGCGCCGCCAGGATGCTGACCCTCTGGTAGCCGTAGCTGCGCCGCCGGTCGGCAGGGCGCTTCGCTTGTTCGATGGCGAACCAGGCCAGTCCAAGGGCGAAAACGTCGGTGAGCACATGCCCAGCGTCGGCGAGGAGCGCCAGGGAGTGCGAAACGACGCCCCCGGCGAACTCTACGGCCAGGATGACGCAGGTCAGCGCCAGCGCCCTCTTCAAGGTCGCTCCCTGGTCGGTTATTCGCTCCATGAACTCATCCTACCCACCGGCCAGAGCGCTTAACGGCCTAACCCCACCAATCTTCTCCTCGCTCCAAATAGGCAAGAAGCATCCCGTGGCGCAGCCCTTCGTGGCTGATCTGGAGCACCGCCAGCCCGTACCAGTCCAGGAACAGCAGCAAGGCCTCGACCCCGGCTCGGAGCGCTTTGACGCGGTTCGGCGGCAACCCGACGTGGCGCGTTACGTCAGCCGCGCGGCGGGCGTCGAGCCGGCGTTCGCACGCCAGGAGGTCGGCGGTGGTCAGGACGCTGGGCGGGCTGCGTCGGGAAAGTACGAACGGGAGGTTGGAGGCAGTGCCCCCCGTGGCGACAAGGCGCTCCACGTCCCCGTCCGGAGCGTGCGCCAGCTCTCGCAAAGCTGCCTTCCGCAGCCGGGCTCGCTCCTCGGGCCGCGGCGGATCTGACAGATACGTGCTCGTGAGGACGCCCGACCCGATGGGCAGCGTCGCCGAAAGAACCATGTCGTGTCCTCGGCCGATCACGACCTCTGTCGAGGCGCCGCCGAGATCGACCATCACCCACTCTCGGCGTGCGGCATGACGGCTGGCGACGCCAAGGAAGCTCAGCTCCGCCTCGCGACGGCCCGAGATGATATGCACAGGGACACCGATCGCCTCGCCTGCTTTTATTGCGAAAGCCTCCCCGTCCGACGCCTCGCGAACGGCGGCCGTGGCTCCTGCGATCAGCCGGTCGAATCCATGCTTGCGTGCGCGCGCGATGACCGATCGAAGGGCGCGGATCGCGATGCGACTCTTGGTGCCGATGGAACCCGTGCGCGCGACGCGAGCACCAAGCTCGGGCATCTCGACGTAGTGGGCGACATCCTCGAGCTTGTTTCGGATAACGTCGGCAACGAGCACGTGGATGGTGTTGCTTCCGATGTC
>WNEY01000127.1_pt1 | contig 38071 bp, 43 predicted proteins | sample 5400531 | NCBI WGS metagenome assembly WNEY01 (sample SAMN13153338, study PRJNA577476) | soil metagenome | isolation source: 200 cm saprolite under Douglas fir tree site 1 | place: USA:California | collected 2015-04-18 | reverse complement strand
TGCCAGCTCGTAGGCAGTGGCGCATCCGATGATCCCGCCGCCGACGACGAGAACCTTCACGCGCGCCGGTCCAGCGCCTCGAGAAAGCGGCGGGTCGCGTCCGCGGGAGAGTCCGCCGCGAGGATCGCCGCGATGGCGGCCACGCCGCGGGCGCCTGCCCCCACCACCTCGCCCACCCGTTCCGGCGTGATGCCGCCGATCGCGATCACCGGGAGGCGCACCGTGGCCGCGACGCGCTCGAGCCTGGCGACACCCTGCGGCGGGCCGTAGGCGCGCTTGGACGGTGTGTCGTACACGGGACCGAACACCACCCAGTCGGCGGCCTTCAGCTCGGCCTCGACCGCCTCCTCCAGCGAATGGACGGACACGCCGATCCGGAGTCGCTTGTCGGCGATGGCGCGAATGTCCTCGATCGGGAGCGACGTCGAGGTGCGCTGGACGGCGTCGGCGCCGACGGCCAGCGCGACATCGACGCGGTCGTTGACGATCAGGAGCGCCTGGTGGTCGAGCGTGAGGGCGCGCAGGCGCCGGCACACGAAGGCGAGGTCGGCGGCGCCGAGGTCCTTTTCACGCACCTGCACGGCCGGCAGCCCGGCCGCGAGGCAGTCGCCGACGACCGCGGCGAGCTCGCGGCCGCGGGTCTGGGTGCGGTCAGTGACGAGGCAGAGCCTCAGCTCGTCCAATCGGGCACGCCCTCGAGCGGCGAGGACGCGGTCGCGTAGAGCTTCTTGCCGATCCGACCGGCGCGAAACGCAAGGCGACCGGCCTCCACGCCTAGCCGCATGGCGCGCGCCATGTCGACCGGATCCTGGGCGCCCGAGATCGCCGTGTTCATCAGCACACCCTCACAGCCGAGCTCCATGGCGATGGCGGCATCCGAGGCGGTGCCCACGCCTGCGTCCACGATGACGGGTACGGTGACCGTCTCGAGAATGATCTTGATGTTGTACGGATTCCGGATCCCGAGGCCCGAGCCGATCGGGGCGCCGAGCGGCATGACCACGGCGGCGCCGGCGTCCTCGAGCTTCTTCGCCATCACCGGGTCGTCGTTGGTGTAGGGCATCACCGTGAACCCCTCGCGCGCGAGCGTCTTCGTGGCCTCGAGGAGTCCCAGGACGTCGGGAAAGAGCGTGCGCGGGTCGCCGATGACCTCGAGCTTGACCATCTCGCCGAGGCCAGCCTCGCGCGCCAGGTAGCACGTGCGGATCGCCTCGTCCGCCGTGTAGCAGCCGGCCGTGTTCGGCAAGAGCGTGTACCGCGTTGTGTCCAGGTGATCGAGGAGAGACTCGCCGGAGGGCAGGCTGACCCGGCGCAGGGCCACCGTGATGATCTGGGCGCCCGAAGCCTCGTGAGCCTGCTTCATGACCTCCATGGACGAGTACTTGCCCGTACCGACGATCAGACGCGACGAGAACTCCTTGCCCCCGATGACCAGATTCGTGTCGCTCATGGCTCCGCCCTCCTCGGCTCTAACCCCCGCCCATCGGTCTGACGATCTCCACCCGGTCGCCGTCGTGCAGCACGGTCGCCTCGTACGCGCTCTTCGGCGTCACCTCGCGATTCACGGCCACCGCGGTGTACTGCCGCTTGACGCCCAGGTGCGTCAGAAGCTCCTCGACGCTCAGGCCGTCGGCGACCTCCAGGTCCTTGCCGTTGACCGCGATCTTCATAAACAAAACGGCCGCGCCCCTTCACGGGTGCGGCCGCTCGAGTCTCTGCCGTCGTGTTCCCTTCGCTGGGATTATCCAGATCAGGTTCGAGGGGTCCCGGGCCGCACCCGGTTCTCAGGATTCCTCCCCCCACGACGCCAAGGCGGAGTATACCACCTCAGGAAAGCGTGAGCCGGCGACCGGGCTTGGCCGTCACACGCGACAGCGCGCCCTCCACCCAGCTGGCGCCGGGAGGCAGCACGACCGACGCCGAGCGCACATGGAACGACTCGGGGTCGCGCCCGGGCGCGGGCGTGCCCCGCTCGCGCAGGGCCCTGGCGGCGTTCATCAGGCGCTTGCGGACCTGGATGATGGCGGAGTCGCTGGTGCCCAGGTGCTCGAGCGCCCGGTCGACGATATCCCCCTGGCTCTCCTGGATCGCCTGGTCCTGCACGCCGAAGCCCGGGATGCCGCAGAACATGCGCGTCCGGTGCGCCTCCCAGTCCATCTCGTAGTCGTTGTCGCGGTTCGCCGCCGTCCGGATGTCGCCGTAGGGCTCGGAGGTCGCCGGCAGGTAGTCGCAGACGTGAGCGCCTTTGCCCGCGACGTTCAAGTCGATCTCCTCGCGCGTGAGCGCCCGGTCTGGATGCCACGTGACCATCCAGTTGACCACGTTGGTGTCGTCCATCGGCACCCAGATGTGCGACTGCGTGATCTTCTCGTCGAGATCGGTCGGCGGCATCGTGTAGAAGGGCATCAGGAACTGGGTGACCCGCCAGAGGTGCTGTCCATCGGCGCGCGTACGCCGCGCGCCGATCAGCACGCCGTAGTCGGTGTCCACCACCTCGAATCGCGGCGCCTTGTCCGCCGTCTGCACCGCGACCCCGACGCCGAAGCTCGCCCGGTCCAGCTCCCGGGTGACCTCGGCGTCGGCGTGGTCGAGCGGGGCGTGGAGGAACGAGATGTGGCTCGAGTCGATGCCACCCTCCATCGCCTGGAACCAGTTGCATGTTTGAACCCGCTTGGACGCGAAGGTGTGCGCCTCGGGCAGGAGGGTCCATTCGAGATGCGGCAGGGGCGGCGGAGGGCTCGCCGGTCCCATGTACGCCCAGATCATTCCCCCCCGCTCGGCGCACGGGTAGCCGACGTGACGGATCTTCGACGCGAAGCCGGACTCCGGCGGCTCGTTCGGCATCTCGAGACACCGGCCGTCCATCCCGAACTTCCAGCCGTGGTAGATGCAGCGCATCCCGGCTTCCTCGACGCGGCCGAAGTAGAGCGACGCGAGCCGGTGCGGGCAGAACTCTCCGACGAGGCCGGGCCGGCCGTTCTTCGCGCGGAACGCGATGAGGCGCTCGCCGAGCAGCTTCACGCGCTTGACCCGGCCACCCGCCGCGACCTCGCTCGACAGCACCACCGGAATCCAGTACTGCCGCAGGAGCGCGCCCATCGGTGTGTCCGACCCCGTCCGCGTCAAGAGCTCGTTGTCTTCCCTGCTCAGCATCGGCCTCTCACCCCTTCGGGGGAGCGCTTCATCATGACGCCTCCGTGATGGCCTTGACGGCGGTCGCGTTCTCGAGCGAGGAGAGGTCGCCCGGCTCCTTGCCCAGGTAGGTCGCGCGGATCACGCGGCGCATGATCTTGGCGCTCCGAGTCTTCGGCAAATCCTTCGTGAAGAGCACCCGTTCGGGCTTGAGTGCCTTGCCCATATGCCGCGCGACCAGATCCGAGAGCTCGGTGCGCAAGGGCTCGGAGGGCTCGTGGCGCGGCCTCAGGACCACGAAGCAGACGATGGCTTCACCCTTCACCTCGTGCGGCACGCCGACCACGCCCGCCTCGGCGACGGCCTCGTGCGAGACCAGCACCGACTCGACCTCCGCGGGACCGAGGCGCTTGCCCGCGATCTTCAGCGTGTCGTCGGAGCGCCCCTGGATGAACCAGAAGCCGTCCTCGTCCACGTACGCCCAGTCGCCGTGGACCCAGACGTCCGGCCATCGGGACCAGTACGTCTCCTCGTAGCGCTGCGGGTCCTTCCAGAAGCCCTGCGTCATCCCCGGCCACGGGGCCGTCACGACCAGCTCGCCGACTTGCCCGCGCACGGGCCGGCCGTCCTCGCCGAAGCAGTCGGCCGCCATGCCCGGGATCGGCCCGGTGAACGAGCACGGCTTGATCGGCGCGATCGGGAAGGAGCTGAGGATCCCGCCGGAGATCTCGGTGCCGCCCGTGTAGTTGATGATCGGCACGCGGGCTTTCCCGGCGTTCTCGAAGAGCCAACGATAGGGCTCGGGATTCCACGGCTCGCCCGTCGAGCCGAGGATGCGAAGAGACGAGAGCTCGTGCGCGTGCACGTGCTCGGCGCCGTGCGGCATGAGCGCGCGCACGGCGGTGGGCGACAGCCCCATGACCGTGATCTTGTGGCGCTCGACGAGCTCCCAGAGGCGGTTCGGCTTCGGATGATCGGGGACACCCTCGAAGAGGACGGCCGTCCCTCCGTGGAAAAGCCCCGCGGTGATGAGCATCGGGCCCATCAGCCAGCCCAGGTCCGTCAGCCAGAACAGGCGGTCGCCCGGGCCCACGTCCATCAGGTAGCCGAAGTCGTGAGCGCACTTGACGAGGAAGCCCCCCTGCGTGAGCACCGCGCCCTTCGGGCGGCCCGTCGTCCCCGACGTGTAAATGATGAGGCACGGGCGATCGAACTCCACGGGCAGCGCGGGGCACGCGTCCGACTCCCTTCCGATCAGCTCGTGCCACCAGGAATCGCGCCCCCTGGCCCACGGGATCTCGCGCCCGAGCCGTTTGTAGACGATGACGTGCTTGATGGAGGGCGACGCGGCCACCGCCTCGTCGGCGGTCTCCTTCATCTTCACGACCTGCCCGCGGCGATAGAAGCCGTCGGCCGTGACGAGCGCCTTCGCCTCGCAATCTTGAAGGCGAGAGGCCACCGCCTGCGGGCCGTAGCCCGAAAAGCACGGTGTGTAGATCGCGCCGATCCGAACGATCGCGAGCGTGGCGATGGCCGCCTCGGGCGACATCGGCAGGAACACGCCCACACGGTCGCCCTCGCCGACGCCCAGGCGCTTCAAGGCGTTGGCGAGCTGGTTCACTTCGCGCCCGAGCTCGCGGTAGGTCAGCGTGCGGCTCCGGCCGTCGTCCCCTTCCCAGATGAGCGCGGGCTGCTCGCTCCGCCCGGCGTCGAGGTGACGGTCCACACAGTTGTCGGCGAAGTTCATCAGACCGCCCTCGAACCAGCGCGGCCACTGGAGCCCGCGCGAGAGGTCGCGCACTCGCGTGTAAGGACGCGTGAAGCGCACGCCGAGGTCGCGCACCACTGCATCCCAGTACCAGTCCGGGTCCGCGACGCTCCGCCGTTGCAGCTCTTCTAGCGTGCCGATGCCGAGGGAGCGCATGAAGCGCGCGAGACGCGAGCCCTCTGCGTATTCCCTGCTGGGCCGCCAGACGATCTCGCTCCTGCCGGTCTCGGTCATGAACTCCCTCCCGACAGGGCAGTTTACTCGGTGGCGGGCTACGCGGCGAACTCCATCAGCAGTCCAGGGACAGGGACGAGTCGGCGGCCGATAGGATCGGGGGCAAACCGGAGGCCTTCGAGCGTGTAGGCGCCAAGGAGCGGCGTGGCCTCCGGTCCGGCGAATACAACGAGCGTGACCACCGAACGATCGCTCACCCGGATCCAGCTGTGGCCGATGTCGTGCTCGACGCGCCGCCCGTCAGCCAGGACGAAGGTGTCGCGTGCGTGGGGCGTCACCCCGAGCCGCCGGAGCAACTCCGCCGGCACGGTCGTGTAGGTCGCACCTGTGTCCACGAGCGCCTCAACCGTCTCCCAGCGCTCGCCGGCCGCGTCGCCGATCTCGATCGCGACTCGGAACGTGCCCATGGCCCGAGGCTACTCGCCGGCTTCACGCAACGCAACGCATTGGATTCGATACGGCCCACTTGCCGCTCCAGCGACGGCCGTCTATAGTGCCGCGAAGATGCTCTCGACGGATACGCCATGTCGGAAATATCCCGGTCTATCGGAAATATCCCGGTCTAGATAACGCGGTGGGTCCGGACACCGATGCAGGGCCAGGGCCACGTCAAATCAAGACGATCGACAGCCCGATCGACGCTGGCCCTCTCTTGTTAGCTTGTCCGGGCGCGCTGCGTCACCAGTATTATCTAGTTCCGTATTCTTCTAGTTCGCTGCCTTGAGCAGAGGACCAGCGGAGAGTAAGGTAACCGCCATGGCGCAACCCATCGTGACGTCGTCGCCGGACATCCTGAGCGGCACACCCATCTTCGCGGGAACGCGCGTCCCGGTCCAAGCGCTCATCGACTATCTCGAGGGCGGCGAGACCATCGACGATTTCCTCGCCGGGTTTCCGACCGTCACGCGGGAGCAGATCGTCGCCTTTCTTGAGGAGGCCACGGCGCGGATGATCGCAAAGGCGTCGTGAGGGTGCTTCTCGACGAGTGCATCGATCGACGCCTCGCGGGCGACATCCACGGACACGACGTGAAAACGGTCCCAGACATCGGCTGGGCGGCGCTCAAGAACGGCGAACTCCTGGCGCGAGCGGAGCACGCGAGCACCGGTGGGCAGCGGACGTCGTCCCGCGTCTTCCCGACCTCGCACCTAGCCTTACCCGGGACGCGCTCAGCTACCCACCGACAGAGTGGCGACGAGGCCGGTGACCAGCACGGCGTACGCGACCGCGATCAGTGTGCGCTGCCGCGGCGGCAGGGAGTCGTAGCCAGGCACGGGGTTGCGCCAGCGCTGCACGAGCGTCCAGAGCCCGACCACGAGCACGATCAGCAGGAGCGGCGACCAGGTCACCAGCAGCGCGACGATACCCAGAGCGTAGCCGATCACCCAATAGGTCCGCGTGAAGGCGCCCGCGATACGTCCGCCATCGAGCGGCGGCACCGGCACGAGGTTGAACAGGTTCAGCAGGACGGCTGTATGCCCCAGTGCCAGAAGTAGCCGCTGCTCCAGCGCGAGTCCGGCGCCGAGCACCGCCCACGCGGCCAGGGAGCCCACGACCGGGCCCGCGATCGCCACCCTGGCCTCGACGGCGGCGTCGCGAGGCTGGCCATGCATCGCGATGAAGGCGCCGACGAACGGAATGAAGACCGGGGCGCCGGCCGGAATGCCTTCGGCCCGCATGGCGATCGCGTGCCCCATCTCGTGGACGAACATCAACAGCACGAACCCGAGCGCGAACAGCCAACCCCATTCGATCGCATAGGCGCCGATCGAGAGCAGCATGGTGGCCAGAGTCTTGAACTTCAGGACGCCTGCGAGAACACCGAGGAACTTGGCCTTGCCGAGGACGAAGAGAAGGCCGGCGACGGCGACGCCCGCCGCGGCCTTGCCTCCATGCGACTGGCGCGTCCTGGCCTGAGCCTGCGGACGCTGGAGACTCTGGTAGACCGCACGCAGGTTCTCGACTTCCCGCGATCGGCGCTCGGCCTCGCTCCCGTCGGTCACGGCCGCGATAGCTTGACGGGACGCGGGATGATCCAGGCTTCGTACGCGACGATGCCAAGGAAGACGAGCTTCATGATGCCGAAGTTGAGCGCCGCGACCTTGTAGAACATGTCGAGGCTCGCCGGCGGGAACGTCACGCGCCACGACTCACCGCGCTGGACGAGCGCCTCGTTGATGAACGTCATGTTGACGAGGTAGACCGCCACCAGGAAGGAGAGCACGCCGACCGCGACCGAAACCGCCTGCAGTCCTACGCCGCGCTTGCCGCCGGCGAAGCGAGCCGTGCCCTGGCCGACGAGGAAGCCGATGACCACCGCCACGAGGCCGAAGCCGATCTTGGTGAGCACGGTGAAGCCCCACCAGGCGAGCACCCCGACGACGCCGCCCAGGACGGCCCCGAGCACCGCCCTTGGATAGTTGATGTCCTCCGACATGGTCGCCACGCCGCGCCGCAGCTCGAGCTTGAGTATGTCGTAACAGGTTCGGCAAAAGACCCGATCCTCCGCGGTGACACGATCGCTCTCGCGCAGAGCCGCTCGGCATCGGGCGCATCTGGTCTCGGTCGGCGTCGCCGTTGGCGGATTGGCGTCAGCCATGATGGTCCTCCTTCGAGCTAGATGGAATAGATCCACCATAGGTTCTCGATCGGCGCCGGGTCAAATTATGCGCGCCTCTCGGCACTCGCGGCAAAGTGATACTGCCCATCGGGCTCGTCGACTCATCGCCTGCTGTCTATAGTGCCAGTCCACCGATCTCGCGCTTCACCACGCGGCGGACCCGACGCCGTTTGCGCCCTTGACGCCGACCGTCCGTCGCCGGTGATAGAATCCGCTCCGCCGGGCGGAAAGCTCGCGGCTCGCACGAGAGGCGATATGGCCAACGAACAGACCCGTTTCGAGGTGTCGGACAGCTGGGGCTTGGCGGGGAAAGTCGCCGTCGTGACGGGCGGGGGCGCGGCCGGCGACGGCATCGGCAACGGCCGGGCCTCCGCGATCCTCCTCTCCCGGGCCGGCACCCGTGTCGTCGTGGTCGACCGTGACGTCGCGCTCGCGAAGCGGACGGTCGAGATGATCGAGGCGGGCGGCGGCGAGGCGCTCGCCTTTCAGGCCGACGTCACGCGCGCATCCGACTGCGCCGCCATGGTCGAGGCCGCGCTCGACCGCTTCGGCCACCTCGACTTCCTCGACAACAACGTCGGCATCGGCAGCCGCGGCTCCGTCGTCGACGAGACCGAGGAGAGCTGGCGCCGACTGATGACGATCAACGTCGACAGCATGTTTCTCGCTGCCAAGCACGCCATCCCAGCCATGCGACGCGCCGGCGGCGGGGCCATCGTCAACGTGTCGTCGATCTCCGCGCTGCGGCCGCGTGGTCTCACCGCCTACTCCGTCTCGAAGGGCGCCGTCATCGCGCTGACGCGGGCGATGGCGGTCGATCACGGCCCCGAGGGCATCCGAGTCAACTGCGTCGCGCCCGGGCCCGTCTACACGCCCATGGTCTATCAGCGGGGCATGAGCCCGGCTTCCCGCGACCGTCGGCGCAAGGCATCGGCGCTCGGGATCGAAGGGACCGGATGGGACATCGGGCACGCCGTGCGGTTCCTCTTGTCGGACTTCGCGCGCTACATCACCGGCCACACACTCGTGGTGGACGGCGGAACGTCACTGTCGGCGCCGGAACGCGACGCCGGCGGCTCCGGAGGTTAGTCCCGCTCCGGCTGGACGAGCGTCACCGCGAACGGCTGACATTGCGAGCCCACCCGCCCGAGAAGACGAAGCGGGGAAAGGTGATCCACTGCTCGGCGACGAAGCGGCTCACGAAGTCGGCGGGCCCGGAGAAGGGCGTCGGCCTCGCTCGTTCTCGACGGTGACCACGCCTCTGTATCACGACCGCGGCTCCGATACCCAGACTGCCAAGACCCGCCGCAGAGCCGGAACCGGTCACCACGGCGCCGACCATGACGATCGTGGCGATCTGGAACAGGGGAACCGCCACGATGTGGAGCAGCAAGTTGATCCGGTCGCGGTGCTTCGCCGAGTAGTCACTCCACTGCCACTCGAGCAGGCGCGGTCGAATCATGCTCGCCTCGAGAGCACGCTCATAGCTTGTCCCCCTGGCAGGGAGAGTTTACTCGCACGCCGTGGTGATGTACCCAGGAAGACTACATGAGCGGACCCTCGCACGACCCGCTGCTCAATGCACGGCAAACCGGATACACGCGGAGCGGCTTCGGCGCCCAGTATCACGCGTACCGGCCCCGACCTCCGGCGGCTCTCATCGACGCGCTGGTGCAGCTGGCCCGGGGCAGCCGCCCGGGCCTCGTGGTCGATCTCGGCAGCGGCACCGGCATCTCCACCGGCATCTGGGCCCCTCGCGCGGAGCGCGTGATCGGGATCGAGCCGCTCGACGAGATGCGGAAGATCGCCGAGGCCGGAAACCGGGCGTCCAACGTGCGGTTCCGACCTGGCGTCGCCCAGGAGACAGGACTTCCGGACGGCGTGGCGGACATCGTGACCTGCGCCCAGTCGCTGCACCACGCCGAGCCCGAGAGCACTCTGGCGGAGATCGGTCGGATTTTACGTGTCGGCGGCGTCTTCGCGGCCTATGACTACGACGTGCCTCCGATGGTCCACTGGGAGGCCGAGCTGGCGTTTTCAATGTTCATGGACCGGGTGCAAGAAATTCGGGAGCAGCGGGGGATCAGGAGTGAGCAACAGCGGTGGGGAAAGGACGAGCACGCCGAGCGGATGCGGAACAGCGGCGTGTTTCGCCACCTCGACGAGATCCTGGCGCACAACACCGAGCCGTGCACGGCGGAGCGCTGGATCGGATTCGCGATGACGATCGGTACCGTGCTCCCCGTGCTCGATCTCGGCCTGTCGGAGTCGGAGCTAGGGCTGACGGCCCTCCGGGAGGTCTCCGAGCGCACGCTCGGAGACAACGGGCTCCCGTGGCACGTCAGGTATCGCGTTCGCGTGGGAGTGAAGTGAATGCCGACCGTCTTCTCGCACGCGATCGCCGCGACCGCCATCGGCGCGGTGATGGTCTCCGGTCCGTCGAGAGCACGTATCTGGGCGCTGGGGGCGCTGTGCTCAATGGTGCCCGACCTCGACGTCATCCCGTTCCGGCTCGGCGTCCCGTATCATCACATGCTCGGACACCGTGGTCTCTCGCACTCGCTCCTCTTCGCGGCCGTACTCGCGTCGGTAGCGACCGCGCTGGTGCGCCGCAAGTGGTCCGCGAGCGCAAGCGGGCCCGGGTTGTGGGCGTTCTTTTTCGTGACGACGGCCTCGCACGGCGTGCTCGACGCGATGACCACCGGAGGCTTCGGGGTGGCCTTTTTCGCACCGTTCTCGGACGCGCGTTACTTCCTGCCCTGGCGCCCCATCGTCGTTTCACCGATCTCGGTTCGAAAGTTTTTCAGTCATGACGGCATGATGAGGATGTGGAGCGAGCTGGGTTGGGTCTGGCTACCTGCGATGACGGTCTTCCTGGCCGGTCTCGCGCTACATCGGCGGGGTAGCAAACCGGCTTCGCCTGTCGAAACGCGCCCTGGCCGCTCGTCATAAGGGCAAGGGAGGGAAACTCAAGCGTACGCGCGCGCGATCGGCCTGAGCGAAGACGAGGCGGTGCGTGAGTTCCTGGCCGCTGAGTCGACGACTACTTCCCGAAGACTTCCTTCAGCAGATCGGTCACGCGCGCGGCGGGATCGGTCCTGATCTTGCGCTCCTCCTCGCCAACCACGTGGAAGAGGCCGTCGAGGGCTTTGCCGACCACGTAGTGATCCAGATCGTAGTCCTCGGCTTTCAAGAAGGGGATCGCCTTCGCCCGGCCGAGCAGCTCGTTGTACTGCCGCGTCGTGCCGACCTCGTTCATCGCCTGATCCACGATGGGACGGAAGGCCAGCGTGAGCGAGGCGGAGGTCTTGGTCTTGAAGTAGTCGGTCGCCGCGGTCGGAGTGCCGCCGAGAATCCGCTGCGCGTCCTCGATGGTCATGTCCCCGATCGCGTCCCAGAAGATTCGCTTGGCCGACGGCGCCGCGCGCTCGGCCGCGCGGTTCATGCTGAGCACGAGCTGGTCCACCTCCGATCCGTAGCCGACCGTCCGCAGGCCGCGCTCGAGCGTGCGCAGGCGCTCGGGCATCAGGATCTTGATCGCCTGGTTCGTGAAGTAGCCGTCCGTGCGCCCCGTCAGTTTCACGGCGTTCTCGGTCCCGACCTGGAGCGCTTGCTTGAGCGCGGCGCCGATCTTCACGTCGCCCGGCGCTCCGGTTGCGGGCCGCGTCAGCGTGTCCAGCTCCTTGAGGAGCTGGTCGAGCTGGGCCGAGGCCGGCGCGGCGATCAGGAGGACCAGTGCTGAGACGAAGAAGACGGCGCGACGCACCGGCTCAGACCCCGTCGAGCTGCCGAGCCAGCGCCGCGCGATCGGTGACCGGAAGCTCGCAGGCGTAGTTCCGGCAGACGTAGGCGGTCGCCTTCCCGTCCACCGCTTCCCTGCCCTCGAGAAGGGGGACCCCCGCGGCGCCGGCGCCGTCGCCCGTCACCATGCCGGTCACGACGCGATTCGGGAGATATCTACTGAACACCTCGGTCACCAGGGACCCGAGCCCATCACCCCCGCCGGGAGCAACCAGCGCGATCTCGATCACCGGCCCGAGATTGAAGTCGAGCGCGCAGAGGAACCGGCCGAAGCCGCTCGCGTGCCGGGCCATGAGATCCGCCATGGGTCTCAGCGCCTTCAGCGCCGTCTCCTCATAGCGAGACTCGCCGGTCAGCACCGCCAGCCGCAAGAGCGTCTCGATGGCGACCGACGTCCCGCACGGCACGGCGTTGTCGAAGAGATTGCGCGGCCGCACGATGAGCTGCTCTCCGTCGCTGCCGGTGTCGTAGAAGCCCTCGAGTCGCTCGTCCCAGCAGAGCCTGATCATGTCGTCGGCCAGACCCCGCGCCTCGTCGAGCCAGCCCCGCTCGAACGTCGCCTCGTACACCTCGAGCAGCGCGGCCGCCACCATCGCGTAGTCTTCCAGGTAGCCCTTGAGCTTGGCTCGACCGCCCTTCCAGGTGCGGAGCAGCCGGCCTTCGGCCCGCATCGCCCCGAGGACGAACCCGGCGTTCTTGACGGCAGCGGCGATGTAGTCGGGCCGGCCGAGTGCCCGGCCCGCCTCGGCGAGCGCCCGGCAGACAAGGCCGTTCCACGACGCCAGCACTTTGTCGTCGCGGCCGGGATGGACCCGGCGCTCGCGCGCCTCGTAGAGCTTCGTCCGGATCGGGGCGATCCGCTCGGCGTCGGGCTCGCCCGCGACGTAGAGGATGCTCTTGCCCTCGAAGTTCGCGCCGCGGTCCACGCCCCAGTAGCGGCTGGCGAGCTCGGCGTCGGCGTCGCCCAACACCTCGCGAAGCTCGTCAGGCGTCCAGACGAAGAACTTTCCCTCGTGGCCCTCGGAATCCGCGTCCTGCGACGAATAAAACCCGCCGGTCGAGTCGGTCATCTCGCGCAGGACGTAGTCGAGCGTCTCCTCGCAGATCCGCCGGCACTCCGGGTCGCCGAAGGCGAGCCAGCCGTGAAGGTAGAGCGACGCGAGCTGGCCGTTGTCGTAGAGCATCTTCTCGAAGTGCGGCACGAGCCAGTGCGCGTCGACGGAGTAGCGATGAAAGCCGCCGCCGACCTGATCGTACATGCCGCCGCGGGCCATCATCGTCAGCGTCGTGTGCGCCATCTGGCGCGCGCGCGCGTTCTGCGTGCGCTTCCAGTAGCGCAGCACGAACTCCCAGATCATCGGCTGCGGGAACTTCGGCGCGCCGCCGAGGCCCCCGTCGGCGTCGTCGAACTGCGCCGAGATCGCCTGGAACGCCTCGCCGAGGATCGCGGGAGTGAGGAGCTCGGACGCGGCCCGCAGGCGCTCGGACTGGCCGAGGGCCTCGCTGATCTTGCGCGACGACTCGACGACCTCTCCGCGACGCGTCGCCCAGGCGTCCGCGAGCGCGGCGAGCAGGCGCGGGAATCCGGGAAGCCCGTGCCGGTCGACCGGCGGGAAATACGTGCCGCCGTAGAACGGCGCGCCGTCGGGCGTCAAGAACACGGTCATCGGCCACCCGCCGTGACCGGTCATCGACTGGACGGCCTGCATGTAGATTTGATCGACGTCCGGGCGCTCCTCGCGGTCGACCTTCACGTTCACGAAGTGCCGGTTCATCACTTCCGCGATCTCTGGATTCTCGAACGACTCGTGCTCCATCACGTGGCACCAGTGACACGCGGAATAGCCGACCGAGAGGAGCAGCGGCTTGTCCTCGGCCCGGGCCTTCGCGAAGGCTTCGTCGCCCCACGGGTACCAGTCCACGGGATTGTGGGCGTGCTGGAGCAGGTAAGGGCTGGTCTCGCGCGCGAGGCGGTTTTCCGCCACGAGGGCCTCCGGCTACCGGGTGAACGGCAGCGCGCTGACGCTCGCCGCGACCGCGCGCCCGCCGAGACGAACCGACACGCGGGTGCCGGGATCGGCGTGCTGGCGCCGGACGAACGCGAGCGCGATCGGCCGCTCGAGGCGGAACGACCAGGCCGCGCTCGTGACCCGGCCGACCGAAGTGTCGTCGGCGACCACCTCGGCGCCGTGCGGCGGCACCTCGTCGCCGTCCAGCAGGAGACCTCGCAGCATCCGGTTCACGTGGCCCCGGTCGCGGATCCTCACGACGACCTCCTGGCCGGGGTAGCAGCCTTTTGTCTCGGAGACGAAGTTGGCAAACGGGATCTCGGGAAGCAGCACCGACTCGTCGACGTCGTGACCGAAGAGAGGCGTCCCCGCCTCGATCCTGAGCGCGTCGAAGGCCGCGAGCCCGACCGGCCGCGCGCCGGCGCCGACAAGCGCATCCCACATTCTCGGCGCCTCGCTCGCCGGGCCTGCGATCCACACCTCGGCTTCACCCGTCTCCCGGCCACCGCTCACGAGCCGCACCGGGGTGTCGCCGAGCTTACCGGCCGCCTGCGACCACTGGCTCTCCGGTGGACGCGCGCCCGTCAGGCGCTCGCTCGTCTCCGGCGCCTTCGGTCCGGCGAGTACGAAGAGCGCCGTCTCGCCGGAGACGTCGCGGATCGCCACCTTCTCGGAAAACAGATAATGATCGAGCGCCTCGGCGGTCTTCTGCGCCATGGCCGGCGGCGTCACGACCAGGATCCGATCGTCGACGACCCAGACGAGAAGGACGACCTGCACCTTGCCGTGGACGTCGAGCAAGGTCGCCGCGCACCCCTGTCCCGGCCCGAGCGCTTTGACCTCGTTGCTCACGAGAGCGTGCAGGAACGCCGCGCGATCGCGTCCGGTCAGCTCGAGCAATCCGAAGTCGCCACGATCGAGGAGCCCGACACCGCGGCGCACGAGCGCGTACTCCTCGGCCGGGTTTCCGTACGCGACGGGCAACTCCCAGTCTGCGCGGCTCTCGAACTTCGCGCCCGCGGCGACGTGACGCTCGTGGAGCGGCAGCCGGTTCGCCATGGCGTCATTCTACATGACGCGCCGTTGCCCCGGGCCTGGCGCTATGCCGGAGCGTGCGAGCCCCGTGCTAGACTGCGCGCCGTGCGACCGCCGCCGCGCCGGACGATCCGCCGTTTCCAGAGGCATCTGCTCGCGTGGTACGCCGAGCACGGTCGCGATTTGCCATGGCGACGGACCCGGCATCCCTATCGCGTGCTGGTGTCGGAGATCATGCTCCAGCAAACGCAGGTCGACCGGGTCGTGCCGAAGTACCGCGAGTTCCTGCGCCATTATCCAACCCTCGAGCGTCTCGCCGCGGCGCGCGTCGGCGACGTGCGGCGCCTCTGGTACCCACTCGGCTACAACGTCCGTCCGATTCGCCTCCACGCGATCGCGCGCGAAACCGTCGCCCGCTACGCCGGCCGCCTGCCCGATCGCGAGGACGCTCTCAGGCAATTGCCGGGCGTCGGGCGCTACACGGCCGGGGCGATCCTCTCGTTCGCCTACGGCCAGGACACCGCGGTGCTCGACACCAACGTGCGGCGCGTGCTGGGCCGCGTGTTCCTGGGCCCGCGCCGCCTCGCGCGCCTCCGCGGGGACAAGACGCTCTGGGACCTCGCCGCCGTGCTCGTTCCGCGCGGGCGTGGCTACGACTTCAACCAGGCGCTTATGGATTTCGGCGCGACGTGGTGCACGCCGCGCAAACCCCGCTGTGCCCCCTGCCCCATGAAGCGCTTCTGCGCCAGCTACGGGCTTGCCTAGCCTCGTCGAGGTCGTGGCGGCCCTCGTACGGGACGACGCGGGCCGCTACCTGATCACCCAGCGCCGCAGCGGGTCGCACCTCGCAGGCCTCTGGGAGTTCCCCGGGGGCAAGCGCGAGCCGGGCGAGTCGCTGGAGACGGCGCTCCGGCGCGAGCTGACCGAGGAGCTGTCGGCGCGCTTCGTCGTCGGCGAGAAAGCCGACACCGTCCAATGGGAGTATCCCGACCGGACGGTAGTGATCCACTTCTACCGCTGCCGGCTCGAATCGGGGACGATCGAGCCGCGCGAGGCGCAGACCATGGCCTGGGTCGCTCCGGAGCGTCTCGCGGAACTCGACTTCCCGCCGGCCGATCGCGAGCTGATCACGCGCCTTCGCGTGGGCTCAGCGCCTTGACTTCACGGGTGAGGACGGCCTAGAGTCCCCGCCATCAGCCGTGCGGAGTCCGCCCCCAGCAAATTCCAGAGGGAGGGCGTATGGCAACGCTCAACATCAACGGCAAGCCCCACCAGGTCGATGTCGATTCCGACACACCGCTCCTCTACGTCCTTCGTGACAACCTCGGACTGCACGGCCCGAAGTTCGGTTGCGGGCTGGCGCAGTGCGGGTCGTGCAGTGTGCTGATCGACGGCAAGGCCGTCCGCTCGTGCACCTACGCCGTCGGCAAGGTCGGTCCCGGTAAGATCGTGACGCTCGAGGGCCTGGGGACGCCGCAGAAGCCCCACCCCGTGCAGCAAGCCTTTATCGAGGAGCAGGCGGCCCAGTGCGGCTACTGCATCAACGGCATGGTGATCCAGACGACCGCCTTCCTCGCGACCCGGCAGAGCAATCCTTCCGAGCGGGAGATTCGTCAGGCGCTCCAGAACAATCTCTGCCGCTGCGGGACGCACCAGCGCATCATCGCCGCCGTGAAGCGCGCCGCGGCGCTGATGGGAAAGGGGGCCTGACATGGCGACGATCGAGACGACCCGCCGCGAGTTTCTGATCGGCACCGGGGCGCTCGTGGTCTCGTTCGGCCTGGTGCCCGGCGCTCTCGCCCAGACCCCCGGGGCCACGAAGCCGCTAGCGCTCGACCAGGTGGATTCATTCCTCGCCGTCGGAAAGGACGGCGCGGTCACGATGTACACGGGTAAGGTGGACATCGGGACGGGCATCCGCATCGCCTTGCCCCAGATGGTGGCCGAGGAGCTGGACGTCACGCTCGCCCGAGTGAAGCTGATCGAGGGCGACACGGCGCTCACGCCGGACCAGGGGCCGACGTGGGGCAGCCTCTCCGTCCAGATCGCTGGGGTTCAGCTCCGGCAAGCCGCGGCCACCGCGCGTCAGGCGCTGATCCAGATGGCCGCGCAGCGCTTCGGCTCGCCCTCGGCGGACCTCGCCGTGAAGGACGCGGTCATCTTCGTCCGGGCCGAGCCCAGCCGGGGCGTCTCCTACGCCGAGCTGATCGGTGACCAAGCCTTCAACCTGAAGCTCGACCCGGCCGCACCGCTGAAGAGACCGAGCGAACACACCGTCGTCGGGCAGTCGGTGCCGCGGCCCGACGTCGTCACGAAGGTGACCGGCGCCCACACGTACATGCACGACTTCCGCGTGCCCGGTATGCTCCACGCGCGCGTGATCCGGCCTCCCGCCATCGGCGCCACGCTCTCGAGCGTGGACGAGTCGTCGGTGAAGAACGTCAAGGGCGCGAAGGTCGTACGTCAGGGGAGTTTCCTGGCGGTCGTCGCCGAGAGCGAGTGGGCCGCCGTGAAGGCGGCCAAGCAGCTCAAGGCTACCTGGTCTTCGTGGGACGGGCTCCCGGAGATGTCGAAGCTCTGGGAGCACGTGCGCGCCACGAAGGTCGCGAAGGATGACGTCGCCGTGAACCAGGGCGACCCGAAGGCGGCGATCGCCAGCGCCACGAAGACGCTCAAGGCCACCTACGACTTCGCCATCCATACCCACGGATCGATGGGCCCGGCCTGCGCCGTGGCCGACGTGAAAGACGGCCGCGCCGAGATCTGGTCGCCCTCGCAGGCGCCGCACTGGCTGCGCCGCGAGGTCGCGGCCACCCTGCAGATGGATTCCAAGGACGTCCACATCCAGTACCTCGACGGCGCCGGCTGCTATGGCCGGAACGGTCACGAGGACGCGACGTGCGACGCCGCGCTCATCGCCAAGCTGATCGGCAAGCCCGTGCGCGTGCAGTGGATGCGTGAGGACGAGCACGGCTGGGATCCGAAGGGCCCGCCCACGCTCGTCGAGATCTCGGCGGGGCTGGATGCCCAGGGCAACATCGTCGGGTGGGACTCCGAGCTGTGGGTGCCGAAAGCGGACATCACGGAGTGGCCCCGCACGCTGGCGGCGACGCACGCCGGAATACCGCAAAAGGAGGCCATCAACCCCGGGAACATCCACCGCAACCTGGAGCCGCCGTACCAGTTCGCGAACCAGAGGGCGGTGGCGCACCGGCTGGACTCGACGCCGTTCCGGCCGTCATGGATTCGCACGCCCGGGCGCATGCAGAACACGTACGCCAACGAAGTCTTCATCGACGAGTGCGCGGCGGCGGCCGGGGCCGATCCGGTCGAGTACCGGCTGCGCTACCTCACCGATCCGCGCGGCATCGCCGTGCTGCGCGCGGCGGCCAACCTCGCCAAGTGGGAGACGCGGCCCTCGCCGCGGCGCGACCAGTCCGCTCCGATCGCCCGCGGGCGCGGCTTCGCCTACGTGAAATACGAGAACGCTCGCACCTACTGCGCCGGCGTGGCGGAGGTCGAGGTCAACCGGCAGACGGGGGCGATCCGGTGCACGCGCTTTTTCGTCTCGCACGACTGCGGGCAGATCATCAACCCCGACGGCGTGCGCGCCCAGATCGAGGGCAACATCATCCAAACGGTCTCGCGGACGCTCAAGGAAGAGCTGACGTGGAACCGCTCGCGGGTGACGAGCGTCGACTGGGCCAGCTATCCGATCTTGCGGTTCCCCGAGGTGCCCGAGGTCATCATGGAGCTGATCAGCCGGCCCAACGACCCGCCCTGGGGCGTGGGCGAGCCGAGCGCCGTGCTGCCGGCGCCAGCCATCTCCAACGCCGTCTTCGACGCCATCGGCGTCCGGCTGCGCAGTGTCCCGTTCACGCCGACGAAGGTGGTGGCGGCGACGAAGACGACGGGGGCTAGAGCGTAGGGCGCCGCGTCGCGGGGTCGATCCATCGCGAAGAAGCGACGTACAGCACAGAGGCTAGCGCAGCCGGTCCGCTGAAGCGGACTGTTCGGCGGCGATCAGCGACCGAGCACGACATCGATGCCGAACAGCACAAGCTCGAGCTTTGCTCTCGACAACTTCCCGACACGTTCGGTTAGCGAAGCTCTGTCCAGGGTAACGAGTTGCGACACGTTAGCCACTGAGTCCTTCGCTAGCCCAGTCATTTTGGCCTCGAGAAGCACGTTGCCTGGGGCGTCGGCCAAGCGCATCGTGCTGGTGAGCGGCACACACACGACCGTGTCGATTCGACTACGGTTGAAGGCGTCCCCTTGTACAACAATGACCGGTCGTCTGAATCCGGGTTCCGACCCGGATGGCTCGGGTAAGTTTGCCCACCACACCTCGCCCTGAGCGATCACCATGACGAACGCCGAAGCGTTCGCCTCGCTGCCGTGGTAGCGAAGTCCTTTTCCGGCGGCGCTATTTCGCCGCAGATCTGGTCGAGTGTTTCGGTGACGTAATCCGGGCCGTGTCGCGCAACATACTCGCGAAGAGCGTGGCTGTAGAGCTCGCTCCGAGACTTCTTGAGCCGCCGCGCCAACTTCTCCGCCTCGGCGAACACCTCGTCGGGGATCGAGATGGCTGTCTTCATACCATGAGTATAACCCCCCTCGGCCCGCCTCGCTGAGGACCGCCGTCAGAACGTTCGCGTTGACCGGCGATTAGGTTGGGCGCGAATTTAGCCGTCGATGGGGTTTGAGGTGGCTCAAGACTAAAGCTGGGAAGTGACCTTGATCTCAGGCCCTGTGGTGTCCGTTGATCTGAATACTGCGCCTTGAAGATCGCTCTATTGGGCTGTCTTGCCGTCGTTCGCCGGGGCCGCGCATATGTCGATGTAGGCATACATGACCAGCAGCGCCGGCGTCTTGTGCTTGTCTTGCAAGAGACTCTGGAAGGCGTGCTTCAAATCGAGTCGGGGTACAATCGGCTCTTCCCACTCCAGAACAAGAACTCGAGGGCCGCATGGACCTACCGAGGACGGCGAGCGCGGTGGTGATCGGTGGCGGTGTCGTCGGCTGCAGCATCGCCTACCATCTCGCGCGGCGCGGTCTCGCAGACGTCGTCGTCGTGGAGCGCGAGACGGTCGGCTCGGGAACCACGAGCAAGGCGGCGGGTGGCATCCGCGTCCAGTTCCCCACGGAGACCGAGATCCGCTTCTCGCTGGAAGCGATCCGCGTGTTCGAGCGCTTCCAGGACGAGTTCGGCGTCGACCCCGGCTACAAGAAGATCGGCTATCTCTTCCTCCTCTCCGACGCCAAGCAGCTCCGCGGATTCGAAAAGCGGATCGCGCTGCAGCGAAAGCTCGGGGCCGACGTGCGCGTGATCACGCCTGACGATGCTCGGAAGCTCGTGCCCGCTCTCCGGGTGGACGATCTCATCGCCGCGGTGTGGGGACCCGGAGACGGGCTCGCCGGTCCGGCCGAGGTCACCGCCGGCTTCGCTCGGCGCGCACGCGAGCTGGGGGTGAAGATGGTCGAGGGCGTGCGCGTGGCGTCGCTCGAGCGGGCGCAGGGGCGGACCAGTGGGGTGATGACCTCGGCCGGAGCGATCGCTTCGCCCCTGGTGATCAACGCCGCCGGGCCCTCCGCCGCGCGCGTCGCGCGGCTGGCAGGGGTCGAGCTGCCCGTGCACCCCCGACGCCGGCACATCTTCTTCACCGAGCCGTTCCCGGCGATTCCCGGTCCCGTGCCGCTGACGACCGACGTCACCAGCGGCTTCTACTTCAGGAAGGAGCTGGAGCAGGTGCTGCTGAGCCCGGGAGACGTCGAGGACATCGGCGAGGACTTCGACGTGCCGATGGACTGGGGCAAGGTGGAGGAGGCGGTGCAGAAGGCGGTCCAGCGTTTGCCGATCCTCGGCGACGCGCGCATCGCCGGCGGCTGGGCCGGCCTCAGACCGCTCACGCCGGACGACCACGCCATCATCGGGTGGGCGCCGGGCGTCGAGGGCTTCTTCCTGGCCGTCGGATTCGGCGGCCACGGCTTCCAGCACTCGCCCGCCACCGGTCGCTACGTGGCGGAATGGCTGCTCGACGGCAAGCCGTCGCTCGACCTCTCGCTGTTCGATCCGAGCCGGTTCGACCGTCCGGGGGCGGGGGCCGCCCACGAAGCGACCGCCGACGCCGAGTGACCCGATGAAGATCGCCGACGTCCGTGTGATCCTCGCCGACATCCCTGTCAAGCGCCCGCACAAGATGTCCTTCACGACGCTCGCAGCGGTGAACTTCGCCTTCGTGCGTCTCGAGACGGCGGACGGGCTCACGGGCTGGGGAGAAGCTGCGTGCCTTGGCGGCCCGACGTGGAGCGAAGAGTCGTCGGAGTCGGTCGCGGTCACGATCGAGCGCTACATCGCGCCGTGGCTCGCCGACCGCGACGCCACCCGGATCGAGGCGCTGAGCCGCGAGATGGCGCGACGGGTACAGGGCAACCCCTTCGCCCGCGCCGCCGTCGAAATGGCGCTCTGGGATCTCAACGGCAAGGCCCTCGGCGTTCCCGTGCACCGCCTGCTCGGCGGCCGCGTGCGCGAGAGCGTGCCGCTCTCGTGGTCGCTCGCCGTCGAGAGCGCGGAGGCCGAGGTCGCGGAGGCGCGCGAGAAAATCGCGCTGGGCCATCGCATCTTCAAGATCAAGACGGCCGCGTATCCGGTCGCCCACGACGTCGCGCGAGTCAGGCGACTGCGCGAGGCCGTCGGACCCGACGTCTCCCTCCGCGTCGACGCCAACCAGGGCTGGGACCGACCCACGGCGCTCCAGGCCATCCGCGCGCTCGAGCCCTACGCCCTGGACTTCGTCGAGCAGCCGGTGGCGCGCTGGGATCGAGAAGGCCTGGCCGAGATCGCGCGAGCCGTGAGGGTGCCGGTCATGGCCGACGAATCCTGCTGCTCGCTCCACGACGCGCTCGCCATCGCGCGCCTGGGCGGCGTGAGTATCCTCGCCCTCAAGCTCACGAAGTCGGCCGGGATCCTCGGCACCATGGCCATCGCGCGCATCGCCGAAGCGGCCGGCATGGGCTGCTACGTCGGCTGCATGATCGAGACCTCGCTCGGCACCGCCGCTTACCTCCAGGTGGCGCTGGCGGCGGCGCCGGTGACGTGGGGCTGCGAGCTGTTCGGCCCGTTGCTCCTCACGGGCGACGTGGTGCGCCGGCCCGTGCAGTACGCCGACGGCGCGATCCTGGCCCTCGACGGCCCAGGGCTCGGCGTGGAGATGGACGAGACGCTCCTGAAGGAGTGGACGCGCCACTGACGCCGGACTGCAGGTGAGGCCCGGCCCGGCTCGCGGTTCGCGAGCGACGCCTACGAGCGCAGGCAGCGCTCGACGGCGTCCGCGAGCTCGTCGGCCCGCGCCTCCAGATCGTTCTCTGTGAGATTGGCGATCGGGTGCGGCGTGTGCACGAACGGGTAGCCGGGCTTGCCCCAGCTCGTCGCCATGGCTTCGCCGGTGGTACGGAAGGGCGTGGTGACGATCGCCACCGCCGGCACTCCCTGCTGCTCCATCAGGATCGCGTCGAGCACACTGCTCGAGCTGCAGGACCCTCAGTCGCCGATGCCCGAGACGACCAGGTCCGCCTGGCTTCGCAGCGCGCGGATGGCGGCCTCGTCGATCTCGTGGCTGGGCGAGCGCTTGCGATTGGTGACGGCCACGGTCATTCCGTGGCGGCGGGCCAGGCGCTCCGCGAGCTTCCGCAGCAGCGTGTCCGAGTTGAACTTCGTGTTGTCCACGAGGCCCAGGCGCAATCCCTTCAGGCTCGCGGGCCGCTTGGCGACCTCAACCTCGCGCTGCACGGGCCCGGACGTCGGATCGAAGAGCTTCATGTCGTCCCTCACGGTGTTTCGACTCGCATGGTCACGGCACGCGTCCACTTGTTGCCCCAGCCCGGCAGGCACGCCGACCAGCTCCCCGCCCGGCCGCCGGCGCAGGCGATGAGGATGTCCTCGGGCCGCTCGAACAGATGGCGCCACGTCGTCTCGTCGGCCGCCTCCACGGCCCCCGGCAGGCGCGCAGCGCGCTTGAAGTCGGCGACGCGCCGGCACGCGTGCTCGATCACAAACTGCTGCACCTGCGCGCGGCTCCAGCCGGCGCGGCGCAGGACCTCGGCGTGCTCCCCGGCGAAGACGACGAGCGCCTGGTTGAAGCCCTTCACGTTGGGCACACCGAGATTGCAGAGCGCATCGGCGAAGCCCAGGAGCAACGGCTCTGGCGCCGCCGCCAGCTGGTTGTAGACCTGGTAGAGGCTGTTCGACGCGTAGACGGTGACGGCGCTGTCCTCCGCGCGCAAGCCGCGCGCCACGTGCAGCGGCTCCCACGGAGGGTCGTCCTCGTGCTCGGCGAAGCAGAACGAGTACTTCCCGGGATTCCCGAGCGTCGCGCGGTCGAGCAGGCCCGGCCGCGTGTTCATCACGTTCATCATGATCAGCCGCACCGCGCGCCCGATCGTCGCGTTCGGGCGGTGGCCCTGGCCGAACGCGTTGTTGCCGCTATTGATCGCCAGCCGGCGCGCCACCGGGCCGTTGACGACGAGCACCATCGCCGAGCCCCCGGTGCTGCTGGCCGGCCCATGGTAGGCGAAGTCCGGATGGCAGAGCCCTTTGATGGCGGCGACGACGACCGGCAGGTACTCCGGGCGGCAGCCCGCCATGACCGCGTTGATCGCCACCTTGTCGGCCACGACCACGGTGTTGCGCCCGGCGACCTCGCCGATGACCTCGTCGCCGCGCAGGCCGCCGGCAGCCAGCATCTCCTCGATCGACGCGTCGCTCGGCGGCACCACCGGCAGGCCGTCGGTCCAGCCGGCGCTGTAGTAGGCCTCGATGAGCCCTCTGGGGTCCTGAACCGTATCCAAGGGATCACGATGATAGCATCTGGCCGACGAGCCCCATGAGCCCCTCCGGACCGGCCCGGCACCTCTCGATGATCCGCGGGTTCCACCTCGCCGACTTCCTCACGTTGGGCAACGCCGCGTGCGGCGTGATCGCCATCTTCGCCGTCATGGCCTACGTCGAGACCCGCGATCTCCGGCGCCTCCTGGCGGCGGCGGCGCTGATCCCGCTGGCGCTCGTCTTCGACGTCCTGGACGGGCGGGTCGCCCGCTCACGTCGAACGCACTCGGACATGGGGCGCGAGCTCGACTCTCTGGCCGATGTCATCTCGTTCGGCGTCGCACCCGCGGCGATCGCATACAGCGCCGGCATGACGGGCCTGTGGGACGTCGTCATCCTGGTTTACTTCGTCGCTTGCGGCGTCAGCCGTCTGGCCCGCTTCAACGTCACGGCCGAACGGCTGTCCGCGGGCACGGACAAGGTCAAGTACTTCGAGGGCACGCCCATCACCTCGAGCCTCGTCCTGGTCGGTGTCGTCGCGGCGTCAGTCTGGCTCGAGCGCGTCGGCGACGCGCTCCCGTTCGGCGCCGTCCGCGTGGGCCCCGGACACCTTCATCCGCTGACCCTGCTCTGGGCGCTCTCGGGCTCCCTGATGATCAGCAAGACGATCCGGATCCCGAAGCTCTGATGCGCGCGGCCGGATGGCTTCGCGACGAGGTGACGACGTGACAGCGCCCTGTACCTTCTGTAGGGGGGAAAATGACAACGAAGCCACGCTGCCCGTCACCCTCTACCGATAGGGGTGTTTCATGCCTCCTATGCTCCGCTCGTCAAGCGTCGCCTTGGCGCGCAGCGCGCCGATGAACAGCAGCACGACAATGATTCGGCGCCGACGGGTGCTCATTTGATCGCCAGACTGCTGAACGGCTTGGTCGACCCGGCCGCTGCGAACAGTGGGCCTTGCTTGAACACCTGATCCGAGGTGGTGAGGTGCGATGCGTTCGTCCACAGCAGCCGCTTGTCGGGTGCGACCGTGAAATAGAGCACCTGCACATCGCGCTGAGCCGTTCTGACGTAGACGACGAGCAAGGGCGACTCATCGAACACAAAAAACGGCTGCTGTTCGACGAACGCCGTTTTGTAGCGGTCGCGCTCGTTCTGGGGCGCAGTGGCGAACCACTGCTTCAAACGACCTCCGCCTTCCGGCGTCATGTCGTTGGCGAACGCATCGACATCCCCGACGCGAAGCGCGGCTTTCATTCGATCGATCGTCGCTTTCACCCGAGTGGTGACGGCGGACAACGGTCCCCTCGCGTCGAGCGGAGCGCCCGTCAACAGGAGAGCACTCGGTCGCCATGTCGAAGGCACAAGCGACACCCGATGCGTCGCCCGCTTGACGTCAGCATCCGTGCAGTACGAGGGCGTCTCGGTGGGAGCCGCACCTGAGGGAGCAAACCAGTCCGTGACGATCCTAAAGCTTGCCTTGTTGGTGCGCGACGGCAAAAACCTGAACGTGTCTCCGCCGTCGTGCGCAAACACGAGCGGCACGAATGCCGTCTGACGCGTGGATTGAAACTTGCCGAGGAAGGCCACCAGGCCATCGAACTCGTACGCACGCGGCACGGCAAGGAGCTGAATCGACTGGAATTGCTCAAAGAAGGCGTCGGCCTGCCTGTCGAACTGCGCCGTATCTCTGGCCTGGGCCGTATCCGTCAGCTTGAGCAACGCACCTCGATCCTTCTGTTTAATGGCGACAATGACGGACCGGAACGTGCGCTCGGGTCCACCCCCGGTGCCGGACCCCGTCTCCCACCACGCGCTCGCGGGATACACGCGTTCCGCCAATTGCAGGCAGGCTGTCGTCCGCAAATCGCCAGCTTCGGCGTGAAACGCCATTGGGGCATACACTGTTCGGACATCCTGCGCAGACGCCCTCTCGGATCCAAGGCCGAGCGCGCTCATGACCGTTAGCGCGACAATCAGAAGCCAAACGTGCACGAGACTCCTGAGAGGTTGATGGTGCCGTCTAGCGCGTAGGCCATTATCGGCCTGGGCCGGCGGCGCTGGGGGCCGGCGGCGGGGGTGGCTGGCGCCGAGAGCGCCACCTGGACCGCATCAGTGATCCCCCAGTCGGGCCAGTCATCAACGGCGATCTTGCGCCAGCGACCGCGGGGCAGTCAAGACGAGCCCTGCAGGGGCAGCGTCCAACCGCGAAACTGGGACGAATTACCGCTGGAAGGGGGCGGCAGCGCGCAAGGCGGCGGATTTAATCGGCCCATCGGTGGGTCAGCGCTTTTTGGCCAGGAACGCCTCCATGCCACGCTTGGCGTCGCCGGCGGAGAAGGCCGCGTGGTGCGCGCTCTCGCAAAACCTCGCGCACGCGCGGAAATCGGCCTCGGTCCTCCGGCGGGCGTACTGCTTGTTCTGCTTCATCGCGATTGGCGCATGGCCAGCCATCGTCCGCGCGAGCGCTTCGGCTTTAAGCAGGAGCTCCGCCGGTGCGACCACCTTGACCGTCAATCCCGCCTCCTGCGCCTGGCGCGCGTCGAGGGACTCGCCGCTGAGGACGAGATAGAGCGCCCGGCTCATCCCGATCGTGTTCCAGAGAAGCTCGAGACCGAAGACGGCCGGAATCCCGTCCCGGATCTCGGGCATCCCGTAGCGCGCGTTCTCGGACGAGAGGCGAACGTCCGCCAGCAGGGCGAGCTGACAGCCGGCCCCCATCGCCCAGCCATTCACCGCAGCGATCACCGGCACGTCGAGCATGCGAATCTGGTCGTAGAGGAGTTCGTACTCCCTCACCCATTCCTCGGCTTCCGGGCCGCTCATGTCCTTCGCCTCGGTGAGGTCTTGGCCCGCGCTGAACGCCTGGTCGCCGGCGCCGGTCATGATGACGGCGCGAATGCCGGGGTCCGCTTTGATGCGCGTCAGCGCGTCCGAGAGCTCGCCTTTGAGCGCGCGGCTCAGCGCGTTCAACACTCGCGGGCGATTGAGCGTGATGACGGCACTTCGGTCCTTCTGCTCCCAGAGGATGTTCTGATACATTCACGGCCTCCCCGACCGCAGCGCTGCGCGGCACTCTAGCACGGCCGGACGGCGCGTCAGGTGGACTGGGGAAGGCGGTTGACGCTGACCGACCGCCCGCATAGCATGAGGCCGCTCGGCTCCGCACACAGGCCCTTCAGTGGAGGATCGCGATGATCGGACGAGTTCGGACTGCTCTGCTGGCCGCGTTGCTCGTTATCGCGCTCACCGCGCCCGCCCTCGCCCAGAAGCCGGTGAAGATCGGCGTCCTCACGCCGCTCTCTCCACCCGGTGACGCCGCCGCCGGGCAGTTCATCGTCCGCGGCGCCAAGATGGGTGCCGAGGACGTGAACGCGCGGGGCGGCGTCCTCGGCGGGCGGAAGATCGAGCTGGTGATCGAGGACGACGCGGGCACGCCGGAGAAGGGCGCGGCCGGGTTCCGCAAGCTCGCAAGCCAGGACCAGGCGGTCGCCGTCGTCGGCCAGTTCCACAGCTCGGTGATGACGGCCGTCCAGGCCCTCGCCGAGCAGTTCAAGGTCCCGGTCTTCTCCACGCAGGCCTCGGCGCGGCAGATCACCGAGCGGCATCTGAACTACACCTTTCGCACTCACGTGATCGACCCCGACCGCTGCGTGCTGTGGGCCCGCTGGATCAAGGAGCGGGGCTTCAAGCGGGTTGCGCTGATCACGGAGAACACGGACTACGGCGTGGGCCTGGTCGACGAGACCAAGAAGGCCTTCGCGTCGATCCTGCCCGGCGCCGAGCTGAAGACGATCATCTTCGACCGGGCGGTGGTCGACCTCACGCCGCAGCTCCTCGACATCAAGAACTGGAAGCCGGACGTCCTGCTCAATGGGGGCATCGGCACGCCGATGTACCTGATCGCCAAGCAGGCCTTCGACGTGGGTCTGAGCCCCGCGGTACCGACGCTGATTTCCTACGACGCGCCCGCGCGACCCGAGTACTGGAAGAACCTGGGCGAGAAGGGCAACTGGACCAGCTTCATCGTGTACTACCACTCGACGATGAAGCTGACGGCCCGGGGCGAGGCGTTCCGCAAGAAGTACGTGGCCGAGTTCAAGGAGGATCCGATCTACGGTGCCTTCAACGGGTATGCCCAGGTGGTCCTGCTGGCCGACGCGTTGAACGCCGCCAAGAGCGACAAGACCGACGATCTGGTCAAGGCGCTCCTGGCCAACAAGTTCGAGGGCTGGAACGGGACGATCAGCTTCTCGCGCGGCGAGGGCCCGTACTGGCAACAGTGGACGCCGCCGATGCTGGTGACCCAGTACACGACGGTCGAGATGCCGTTCACCGACGTCAAGATCGTGTATCCGCCGGAGCTCAAGACGGGAGACTGGATGCCGGCGAAGCGCTGAGGACGCGGGGCGCCCCCGTTGGACGCGCTCCTCTTCTCGCAGTACGTCCTCTCGGGCGTGGTCATCGGCGTGATCTACAGCCTGATGGCCCTCGGGATCACCTTCATCTACAGCATCATGAAGATGATCAACTGGGGGATGGGCGAGTTCTACATGATCGGCAGCTACGTGCAGTACGCGCTGATCGTGAATCTGCTCGGTCCCCGGCTCTGGTACGTGGCGCTTCCGCTGGCGATGGGAGCCGTGTTCCTCCTCGGGCTGGTCATCCAGCGGTTTCTCCTGCGACCGATGTTCGTCGGTGGGATTGAGCGGCGAGATGAGTACGCGACGATCATCACGATCGCGCTGATGGTCCTGTTCCGGAACCTGGCGATCGTTCTCGGCGGGCCGAACCAGTACGCGCCGCCGGACTACGCCCGGCCCATGACACTGGTGACCTTGCCCATCTCGGGAAATCGTGTCGTGGCGCTCGTCGGCACGCTCATCCTGCTGGCCCTGTTCTATCTGGTGATCAAGAAGACGTGGGTGGGGCGCGCGCTTCGGGGCGCAGCCCAGAATCGCGTGGGCATCCAGACCGCCGGGATCGACGTCCTCCGTCTGGACATGCTCGCCTTCGGCGTCGGCGTCGCGCTGGCGGCCGCGGCCGGCGCGCTTCTCGCGCCCGACTTCCTGGTCTATCCGGAGAACGGCGCCATCTCGACCTTCAAGGGCTTCGAGATCATCGTCATCGGCGGGCTGGGCTCGGTTCTCGGCAGCATCGTGGGCGGCGTGCTCCTCGGCGTGATCGAAGCACTGGGGTCGGTCTTCCTCTCCGCCGCCTACAAGGACCTCTACGGCTTTCTGCTGCTCATCGCGCTGCTGGTCTTCCGGCCCACCGGGCTCTTCGGCGAGCGCGAGCGGAGCGTGTAGGTCTCGGATGACTCGTCGCGGGCGGATCCCGGCCCTCGCTCTCATCGCCACTCTCCTGGTCGCCGTCCTCGTCCATCCCGCGTGGGGACAGGCGCCGATCTATCCGGAGAGGACGTGGACCCGCGCGCCGTCCGCCGAGCAGCTCGGCTGGTCCGCGGACAAGCTGAAGGAGGTCCGGACGTCCACTCCATCCGCAAGAGCTACCTGAGCGCGCTGTACGGCATCCACGTGCACGAAGGGCGGATCCAGCTCTCGAAGACGCTCGCCGACCTCGGCATCGACGACCAGAGTCCGTTGACAGCGGTCGAGAAGCGCGCGACCGTCGCCGACCTGCTGAAGGCGCGCTCCGGTGTCTATCACCCGGCGCTCGCCGAGACGCCGAACATGGCCCTTGCGCGCCCGGCCCGCGGCAGCTACCCGCCGGGCGTGTTCTGGTACTACAACAATTGGGACTTCAACGTGCTGGGCACCATCCTGGAGCAGACCACGAAGAGGTCGATCTTCGAGGAGTTCAAGGCCCGGATCGCCGATGCGCTCGAGATGGAGGACTTCCGCCTCGAGGACGGCATTCACTTCAGCGGCCCGGCGTCGGTCCATTCGGCATACCCGTTCCAGATGACCGCGCGCGACATGGCGCGATTCGGGCTGCTATACCTGCGCGGGGGACAGTGGCGAGGCCGATCCATCGTCCCGCGGGAGTGGGTCGAGGAGAGCACCCGCGCCTTCTCCGACATCGGCCAGTCCGGCGGCTACGGCTATCTCTGGTGGGTGGCGCCGAACGGCGGTCCGCACTTCACGTCGGCATACTTCAACGGTCGCGTCTTCTCGGCACAGGGATTCGGCGGCCACTACATCGTCGTCGTCCCCTACCTCGACCTCGTGGTGGTCCATCGCGTGAACACTGACATGCAGGGCCGGTTCGTCACGGGCTCCCAGTTCGGGCGCCTCATGCAGCTCATCCTCGACGCCTGGAAGTAACAGTCCTGGTCAGTCCCACTGCCGGCGGGGCGTGAAGACCTGCGCCAGCACCGGAATATGCATCGCCAGCCGGTGGCCGAACGCGCGACAGATCCCGGCCAGTCCCTCCGGGTACCCGCGGGCGATGACGATCACGAGCAATGCGAAGAGCACCATGCGAATCTCGCCCCACGCCCGCAACGCCTCCGACAGCACCTCGATGAACACAGCGCCCAGGATGGGCCCCGCGAAGGTCCGGAGTCCCCCGACGATCACCATGACGATCACCATCGCCATCTCGTTGAACTTCATCGGCGTCGGCGACAGCAGGCCCACGTAGTGGCCCTGGAACCCGCCGGCGACCGCGGCGAAGACGGCCGAGGCGGCGAAGACAAACCGCTTCCACTTGAAGGTGTCCACGCCCATGACGGCCGCCGCTTCCTCGTCGTCGCGGATGGCGCGCATGTACGAGCCGATCCGCGAGTCGACGATCTCCCGGGCCGCCAGGATCACCGCCAGCGTCAGGGCGAGAAAGAGGTAGTAGTAGGCGGTCGGGCGCGGCGTCGCGAAGAGGAACGGCGTGGCCAGGCCGAGGTCCCCCCGCGTGATCTCGTACTCGACCGTGATGAGAAGCCGCATCGACTCCGCGAAGGCCCAGGTGGCGAGCGCCAGGTAGATCGCGCGCATCCGCAGGCAGAGCGTGCCGAGCCCGTAGCCGATCGCGGCCGCCACGACCGCCCCGGCGGCGATGCCCACGAGGATCGGCACCCGCGCATAGAGGACGAGCAGGGCCGACGTGTAGGCGCCGATGCCGGCGAACGTGTGGTGCGCCAGCGAGAACTGGCCGGTGTACCCGGCGAGCAGGTTCCAGCCGATGGCGAGGATGACGTAGTAGAGGCTCGTGGCCAGGACGTGGGTGTGGTACTCGGACGCGGCCAGCGGCAGCCACGCGAGCGCCGCGTACGCGAGGACGCACCAGCCGATGCGGCGGACCAGACGCCGCAGTCTCAGGCTCCGAGGAGCGCGTCGCGGATGATCTCGCGGAGCTGATCGGCGAAGGCCTGACGCGGGCCCTCGCGGCGCACGCGGCCGATCTCGAGCATGTAAAGATAGTCGGAGATCTCGACCGCCTTCGTGATGTTCTGATCGACCAGGAGGATCGTCACCCCCGCGGCCTGGACCTCGCGGAGCCGGTCGTAGACCTGCTCGGCGATCCGCGGCGCCAGGCCCGCCGACGGCTCGTCGACCAGCAGCAGGCTCGGGTCGGTCACGAGCTCCTTGGCGACGGACAGCATCTTCGCTTCTCCGCCGGAGAGCACCGTGGCGCGGAGCCGGCGCTTGTCGCGGAGCCGCGGGAAAGCGGTGTAGGCGCGCTCGAGCATCGAGGCGACGCGCGTCCGGTCGTGGCGGAAGACCCAGGTCCCGATCTGGAGATTCTCCTGCACCGTGAGCTGGGGAAAGATGTTCGCGCCCTGCGGCACGTAGCCGATCCCCAGCCGCTTCAGCGCGTGAGGCGCCAGGTGTCCGACCTCACGCCCGTCGAACACGATCCGGCCCTGTCTCGGATGGAGAAATCCGAACACCGTCTTCAGCAGCGTCGACTTCCCCGCCCCGTTCGGCCCGATGATGCCGGTCACCGTGCCCCGGGCGACGCCCAGGTGGACGTCGCTCAGGATGTCGATGCCGTCGACGTAGCCCGCGACGATCTCGTGAAGCTCGAGGAGCGCCACCTACCGCCCCAGGTAGGCTTCGAGCACCGCGGCGTGGTTGGCGATCTCCTCGAACGATCCCTCGGCGATGAGCTGGCCCTCGTGCATCACCGAAACGCGAAGGCACAGCCGGCGCAGCGTCGCCATCTCATGGGACACGATCAAGAACGTCACGCCCTCCTCCCGGTTCATGCGGAGGATCGTCTCCATGATGGTGTCCTTGATCGTGGGGTGCACGCCGGCAAAGGGCTCGTCCATGAGAAAGAGATGGATCGGGCTCACCATGAGACCCCGCGCGATCTGCAGCAACATGCTCTGGCCGCCCGACAGCTCCTTGGCCAGCGCGTGCCGCTGCGGATCCAGCGTCACGAATTCCAGGAGCGCCCGCGCGCGTTCGAGGATCTTGGGCCTCGGGCGGTGGCCACCCCGGTCGAGCTCCGCCAGGGCCGGAAGCAGGACGTTCTCCAGCACCGTCATGTTGCCGAAGAGCTTCGGGGTCTGGAACGTCCTGGCCACACCGCGCGCCGTGATCTCGTGCGGCCGCAAGCGGTCGATTCGCTCGCCGCGCAGCCGGATCTCGCCCGCGTCCGCACGGTACAGGCCCGAGAGCAAGTTGACCGTGGTCGTCTTGCCCGAGCCGTTGGGACCGATGAGGCCGCGGACCTCGCCGGCGCGGACGGCGAGCGGAAGACGGTCGACCGCCACGAGGCCCCCGAACTGCTTGGTCAGGCCGCTCGTCAGGAGCAGCCATCCGTTCGGTGTGCCGTCGACTTCCGTCACACCAACGGCTCCCAGAACCGCTGGATCTCGATCACGTAGCCGTTGGGATCGCGTACGAAGGCGTTGTAGATCCGGTACGGCGGATTGTCCGAAGGCTCCTTGACGAACTCGACGCCCCAGCGTCGGAGATGGGCGCACCAGTCGTCGACCTGGTCCGTGACCAGCGTTAGCACGACACCCTGAGGCTCTGTGGGGGTGTCCGCCCGCAGGCAGAAGCCCACGTAGGCAGTACCGCTCACGTGGTAGATGCGGCACGTGCCCTGGTCGCGGGCCAGGCGGAGGCCGAGGATGCGCTCGTAGAAGTCCGCCGTGCGCGCCAGGTCGCGTGTGTCGAGAAACGTGATCTGCTGGCCGACCGCGCGATCCGCCATCGTGGCTTCGGCGGGGTCAGTCGGTCACGCCGGGCGTGGCGGCTGGCCGGAGGCGAGCGCGGTGTGGACCATCGTGACCAGCGAGACGATGTCGAACACGGGCAGCCCGGTCTCTCGCTGGATGTCGGCGGCGTAGGGCGGCATGTTGGTGCACTCCAGCACGATCGCGCTGATGTCCGAATGCTCCGCGACGAGCCGGCGAGCGACTCGCACGTGCTCCTCGCGCGCTGCATCGACGTCCAGCACCAGCTCGTTGCCCAGGAGCACGCGAGTGAACTCTTTCTCCGTCTCCATCCCCGCGACCGCGATCGGCATGTCGCTACCGATGCCCGCGCCGTCCAGGTGCTCCCGGGTGAGCGTCCCTGCATTCACGGTCATGATGCCCACACGCCGTCCGGGCGGAAGCAGCCGGTGAACGAGCGGGACCAGCAGGAGGCTCGAGGTGAACACCGGGACGCGGACCGCCGCCGCCAGCTCACGCTGGAACTTCACGAGAAATCCGCAGTTGGTGGTGATCGCGCCCACGCCCTCGTGCTGGAGCCGCTGCGCCCCCGCGATGAACGCCGGCAGGAGACCGGCGGCGCCCCGGCGCACGACGAGGTCGGGATCGGCGCCCTCCACGCGCTGATAGCGGACCGGGAACGGGAACGTCGACGCGTTGCCCATGTCGCCCGGGATCCTCGGGAATTGCGTGTCCAGCATGAGGATCCCCACGGCGAACCCGTACTGGTTGAAGCCGCCCCGAACGCGCCCTGACGCCATGGCCCCATACTCTACCCTGCTTCTTCCTTTCCGGGTCGCGTGAGCTTATCCTCATCCGGCGGAGGCCAGGAGGTGAGCCCGTGAAGATCGACATCTTCCCCCACATCATGCCGCGCCGGTATTTCGATCGGATGCTGCAGGTGGCGCCCCCGGGCATGGCGTTGCAGAAGCGGATGTCGGGGATCCCGGTCCTGGTGGACGTCGAGCAGCGTCTGCGGATCATGGACCGCTACGAGGGCTACGTGCAGGTCCTGACGCTCGCCAATCCACCGATCGAGGTCGTGGGCAGCCCCGACGCGAGCCCCGAGCTGGCTCGGCTCGCCAACGACGGGATGGCGGAGGTGGTCGCGAAGCACCCCGACCGCTTCCCCGGCTTCGTCGCGTCGCTCCCGATGAACAATCCCGAGGCTGCAGTGCGCGAGATCGACCGCGCGATCGACGATCTGCACGCGACCGGCGTGCAGATCTATACCAACGTCGCGGGGCGGCCGCTCGATCTGCCGGAGTACCAGCTGGTGTTCGACCGGATGGCCCAGCGCGACCTGCCCATCTGGATGCACCCGGCGCGCCCCGCGGCGTTCGCCGACTATCCGAGCGAGCAGCGGTCGAAGTACGACATGTGGTGGGCGTTCGGCTGGCCCTACGAAACCTCCGTGGCCATGGGGCGCCTGGTGTTCTCGGGAATCTTCGATCGGCATCCCGGGCTCCGGATCATCACCCACCACCTGGGCGCCATGATCCCCTTCTGCGCCGGGCGCGTGGGCGGCGGCCTGGATCAGCTCGGAAGCCGCAGCGACGACCCCGAGGACATGGGCGCGCTCAAGCGGCTCCGGAAGCGTCCGATCGACTACTTCAGGATGTTCTACGGCGACACCGCCCTCTTCGGCGCGTGGCACGCGATGGAGTCCGGGCTGGCGTTCTTCGGCGCGGACCACGTCCTCTTCGGGACCGACATGCCCTTCGATCCCGAGAAGGGGCCGGGGTTCATCCGCGACACGATCGAGGCCATGACGCGCATGCGGGCCACCGACGAGGACAAGGCGAAGATCTACGAGGGCAACGCGCGCCGGATGCTCCGGCTGCGGCTCAAATGAGTCCGGCTCCGGCTCGAGAAAAGAGGGAGAGACCGCGATGACCAAGCGAGCGAGCATCGAAAGCACCGCCGACGCCTATCTCGAGCTCCTGGCCGCTCGGGGCGTCGAGTACTTCTTCGCGAATTCCGGGACGGACTTCGCGCCGCTCATCGACGCCTACGCCAGGCGGCTCGCGCAGGGCCAGCCGGTGCCGCGGCCCATGACGATCCCGCACGAGACGCCGGCGGTGGGGATGGCCCACGGATACGCGATGGTCACCGGGCGACCGCAGGTCGTCATGGTCCACGTGATCGTCGGCGCCGGCAACGCGGTCAGCGGCATCATCAACGCCGCGCGCTCGAACGTGCCGATCCTCTTCAGCGCGGGACGCAATCCGCTCACCGAGGCCGGCCTGCACGGCAGCCGCAACCGGCCGATCCACTGGGCGCAGGAGTCCTTCGACCAGGGCGCGATGATCCGCGAGTTCGTCAAGTGGGACTACGAGCTCCGGAACTTCACGCAGCTCGAGACGGTCGTCGACCGTGCGCTGGCGCTCACCCAGGCCGAGCCGCAAGGGCCCGTCTACCTCACGCTGCCGCGCGAGGTCCTCGCCGAGAAGCACGAGGTCTTCGAGTACGCCGCCGCGAGCCGCGCCCCCAGACCCGGCGCGGTGTTGGCCGCGCCGGAGACGATCGCCGAGGCGGCCCGGCTGCTCACCGCCGCGCGCAACCCGATCATCCTCACCAAGGCCGCCGGGCGCGATCCCCTCGCGGTCCCCGCGCTCGTGAAGCTCGCCGAGGCCCTCGGCGCGCCGGTGATCGACCAGTTCCACACCCACATGAATTTCCCTCAGGATCACCCGCTCCACGCCGGCTTCGACGCCGCGCCGTACTTCGACGACGCCGACTGCATCGTGGCGGTCGAGTCGGACGTGCTGTGGTTCCCGGCGCTCAAGGCGCCGCGGCCCGAGACGAAGATCGTCCAGATCGCGGTGGATCCGCTCTTCGCCCGCTATCCGATCAGAGGGTTCCCGGCCGACGCGGCCCTGTCGGGCACGGTGAGCCTGAACCTGACCGCGCTGGCCGAGGCCGTACGACAGCGCGCCGATGGCCGGGCGGTCGGCGAGCGGACGCAACGCTGGCACGCCGAGCACCGGCGGCTCCGCGAGGCGTGGGCGGCGGCCGCGCGAAAGGTCCAGAACGAGCGGCCGCTCGAGATGCTCTGGGTGTCGAAATGCGTGGGCGACCTCGTGGACGACAACACGATCCTCGTGGACGAGTACGACTTCGACCCGACCCAGGGCTGTTTCCGCACGCCGCGCAGCTACTTCGGCTCCTCCCCCGCCGGCGGCCTCGGCTGGGGTATGGGGGCCGCGCTCGGTGCCAAGCTCGCGGCGCCCGACAAGACGGTCATCTGCTGCGTCGGCGACGGCGCGTACATCTTCAGCGCGCCGACCGCGGCGCACTTCGTCTCGCGCGCGTACAACCTGCCGGTGCTGTTCGTGATTTTCAACAACCGCGCGTGGAACGCGGTCAAGCGCGCCGTGCGGGGCCACGCGCCCGAGGGCGTGGCGGCCAAGACAGGTCAGATGCCGATCTCCGACCTCGAGCCGGCGCCCGACTACGAGCTGGTGTGCCGCGCTTCCGGCGGCCACGCCGAACGCGTCGAGGACCCGGCGGCCCTGCCCGACGCCCTCGCCCGCGCGCTCAAGGTCGTCCGTGACGAGAAGCGCCAGGCGCTCCTCAACGTGATCTGCAAGAAGCCCTGAAAGGGGAGATGGCACCGGCACGTGCGGGGTGTGGAGCGGCGACCGGATAGAATGATGCAATGAAAGCGCGCCAGCTCCTAGTCCTGTTGACCGCGTGGCTGTCGTTCGATCTGGCGACGCCGTTGCCGGGCGCCTTCGAGTTCGAGGTCCAGGACTCCGAGATCGAACAGTCCGTCCACGTCCGCCGGGAGTCGCCGGGGAAGCGGGCGACCGCCTCGCCCCGGTCGACCCCGCGGCAACGCCGCGAGCTCGACCCACCAACGCGTTTGGCGGCACCGCCGGTGCCGACCGTGCGCCAGCCGATCGCCGGCGCGTGGCTCCCGCAGGTGAGGCTGGCCCACTTGCCGTCCACGAGTCCCGGTTCGTCCTCCGAAGACCACTAGCTCCGTCGTCTCGCTCGCCTCCTGAACACGCCGCCATCCGGGCGGCCAACTCGGCTCGTCAGCTCAGGGAGACACGAGATGACTATCAATCGCTACGAAGGTTTGGCTATCGCCGTCGCGCTCATCGTCGTGGGGCGTGTCCTGGTCGTGCTCCTCAAAGCGCTGGTGGAGTGACGTATGATCTTTCTGATGGATCCTGAGTTCTGGGCGCGGGTCGCCGGGATCATCGTGATCGACCTCACGCTCGCGGGCGACAACGCCCTCGTCATCGCGCTGGCGGTCCGCACGCTGCCGAAGCGCCAGCAGCTCTGGGGGCGTATCTGGGGCACCGCGGGCGCGGTCGGCCTGCGGCTCGCGTTTATCGCGATCGCGACGTTCCTGCTGCGGATCCCGTTCCTCCAGCTCGTCGGCGGCGCGGTGCTCCTCTGGATCGCCTTCAAGCTCGTTGGCAAGCAGACCGGCGCCGAAGGCCACGTTCGAGAGGGGAGCTCGCTCCGTGAAGCGATCTGGATCATCATCGTCGCCGACGCGGTCATGAGCCTGGACAACGTGCTCGCCGTCGCCGCCGCGGCCCACGGCGACTTGACCCTCGTGGTCTTCGGCATCGCGCTGTCCCTGCCGATCGTCGTGTGGGGTAGCGGCCTCCTGGCCACGCTGATGAACCGCTTCGTCTGGATCATCTGGCTCGGCGGCGGAGTGCTCGGCTACGTCGCGGGCGAGATGATTTTGAAAGACCACAGCCTCGCCCGCTGGATCGATCAATCGGCGCCCGGACTCGAACTGCTGCCGCTGGCGCCGGCCGTGATCATCGTGGCCCTGGGGTGGTGGCTCAACAATCAGAACGGGAGAAAGAAGGTGCCGGGAAACGCCTGATTCAGTATCCTAAGCGCCATGGCGCAGGATCTCAGGAGCTATCTCGACCTCGTGAAGCGGCGGAAGCCGGGCGACTTCGAGATCGTGTCGAAGCCCGTCGACCCGCGCTACGAGATCACCGCGCTCGTCGTCAAGCTCGAGCGCGAGGCGAAGCGCCGGCCGGTCCTGCTCTTCGAGAACGTCACGGGCACCAAGTTTCCGGTCCTCACCAACCTCCACGCCAGCCGCCCGCGACTCGCCGCCGCCATGAACGCGGCGCCCGAGGCGACGCAGGCGACCTACCTCCGCGCGATGGACAAGCCCATTGCCCCGAAGGTGGTGGCGGCCGGGCCCGTGCACGAGGTCGTCCTCAGGGGCGACCGGATCAATCTCTACGACCTGCCCCAGATCGTCCATCACGAGGGCGATGCCGGCGCCTACGTCACGGCGGCGATCTCGTTCGCGAAAGACCCGACGCGCGAGATCTGGAACTGCGCCTACAACCGGCTCCAGATCAAGGGACGCGACACGACGTCGATCCACCTGACGACGGGCAAGCATCTGTGGGAGTTTCAGCGGATCGCCGAGGCGCGGAACGAGCCCCTTCCCCTGGCCCTTGTCATCGGCGTTCATCCGGCGATCGCCCTCGGCGCGCTCGCGATCGGATCCATCGACGAGGAC
>WNEY01000126.1_pt1 | contig 38102 bp, 36 predicted proteins | sample 5400531 | NCBI WGS metagenome assembly WNEY01 (sample SAMN13153338, study PRJNA577476) | soil metagenome | isolation source: 200 cm saprolite under Douglas fir tree site 1 | place: USA:California | collected 2015-04-18 | reverse complement strand
GAGCTTTCTCAAATCGCGTGTACCGCATCGGGTGTCCCTCGCACCGGGCCGCGGGCGAAGGGAGGTTCACGAATGACAGGCAGGGACGGCCGTAGGGGGCCCGAATCGGGTACCCATACTTCAACCTTGCTTAGTTGCGGGCTCGGGTGGCAATCTTGCCGCGGGTTCGGCGCGGATGCAATCCAAGGGAGTGGCCGGTCCACCTGATAGGACGTCGGCTCATCCGTCCGGGTTCGTTCTGGGCCACGATAATCGGGACTGAGAATCCCAGGGGATGCCTTAAGACCCCTCGACTCCACGACGAATAGACTTCGCGTCGTGCGGGCGCACTCCTTGTAGAGGCCTACTCCATGGACCAGCAAACATTCCGACAAGCAATCCTCCTCCTCTCAGGGGAAAACAGTGTCGCGATCTTGCGGGCCCTGCGGGATGGGGACTGGCACCTCTCGAGCGAGGTCGCGCGGTCCCTTCACATTCACATCACGACGGCCTCGAAGTTCTTGCAACGATTCGCGGAGCTCGGACTCGTCGACCGCAAACCGCACGACGCGCGGACGTTCGAGTACCGCCTCCGCTCCGCGCACTTACGGCTCGAAGTCGATTTTGAGGACGATGGGGGCCCCCTCCGCGAGGTGATTGACTTCTACGTCGCATACTTCCATTCCCTCTTCGAGCGCATTCGATACGTTGGTACGCCCGCGATCGAGATTGAGATGGAGCATCGGCTCACAACGGACCATCAGGAGCTGCGCAAAGCCGTCTTTGACCAGATGATAGACGGGAGCGAAGCGGGCCTCGATCGGCTCCGGGAACTCGTCGCCGCGGTCCATCGGGACCTCTGGGGCGTCTGCGCACAGGGGCTCGGCGCAGGCACCGCGAAGGGCGTCTTCCAGGCGGCCCTCCGCGACGCGATCGGCGCCCATCCCGACCTGGCGATCCGGTGCGGCCTCACCCGGCCGCTGGAGGCGTGAGCCTTGTCGATGGACGAAGAACAGCCGCGCCGCGTAAACTTCATCATGCAACTCGCGCGGGAGCGACTGAAGCTGAATCCCAAAGACGTGGACGCCCTCTTTGCGCTCGCGGCGGCACAAGCGACGCTCAACGACGCGAAGAGCGGGGCGCAGACCCTCGAACGCCTCGCGGAAATCGAGCCGAACTACCCCGGACTCTGGCCCCTAAAAACGAAGCTCCACGCCCAGCTCGGCGAGGCGGAGAAGGCCCGTCAGAGTCGCCTGCGCGGTCAACAGTCCGAGCCCGCGTCGGCGAACGCTGCGAGCCGGCGGTTTCAATGTCCGATTTGCGAGGCCCTCGTCCCCGCCGATGCCACGACGTGCGCGACCTGCGGCGTGAAATTCGAGCCGAGCGAGTCGATGGTGAGCGAGCTGGATGACCTCAGCCTCGTCGCGATCCAGGAGATGGTCCAAGAGGAGTTGGGCGCATCAAAGAAACCAGACGAGGCGCACCCGAAGCCCTTGCCTAAACCCGCCTCGAAACCGACCGCCGCGAAAGGATTAACAAACGGCCTCGCACGGGGGGATCGCGGCGGCCCGAAGGGCGGGAAGACGAACGGCCTTAGGGGCCGCACCAACGGATTGCGCGGCCGAACGAACGGTCTTCGCGGACGCACGAACGGACTGACGAACGGGCTGCGGGGACGGACGAATGGCCTCACGAATGGGGTCGGTCGAACGAATGGCCTGACGAATGGCCTTGGTCACACAAACGGCCTCACCAACGGCCTGGGTCGGACGAACGGGATTACGAACGGCCTCGGCAGGACGAACGGACTGACGAACGGATTGACGAACGGACTGGGTCCCGCACTCCAATCGGCGACTTCTCATGCATCCCGCCGACAGGGTGCGGCGCACACGGCCGGATGGAAGCTGTACCTCATCCCGCTGGTCGCGGTGTCCCTTTTGCTATTGCCGCTCTTCCTCGTTCCGCAATACGGCGGGTCAACCTACCCGATCCAAATCGACGGCCAGTTCAACGACTGGAATGGGGTTCCGAAGCTCGCCCCGACCGGACCAGCGACCCTGAACCCCGACATCGACATTCTCCACGTCGCCCTCACAAACAACCGAGATTACCTTTCGTTCTACATCGAGGTTCGCGGAAGTGCCCTGGCCGGTGGGCCTTTGCCGTCTCGGCTCACGAACGCATTCTACGCGTTCGTCGATGTGGACCGATCCACGTCTACAGGATACCGCGTGCAGGGCATCGGTGCGGATCGCATGATCCGTATCAACACGTGGGGCGGCATTGTCGTCTCGGCTTCTTTGATGACGTTCAATACGTCGCGCGGCCCCACCGACTGGAACGGCTGGGTGCCTTCCGGGCCCGCCTTCGCAGCAGGATCGGGCGGCCGGATCGAGTTCGAGACGTCGTGGCAGGACCTTGCGGGCGCCCCCGGTCCTTTGGAGGTCGCGTTCGCATCGCGCTCGTGGGACGGGCAGTCCGATGCGGCGGACCTCGTCGCGACGAACGCGGATCCGTTCGTCCTCGTGAGCCAAGAAACCGCCGCGCCGTTCGTCGCGTCGAACGGGACCGTCCTTTCGCGGGTTACGTTAAGGAGCGTCGATGGCAACGAGACGGTCCAAGGTCTCAACCTTTCCTTCCAGGGCACGTTCCGAGTCAGCTCGATCACTTCGGTCTCTCTCGTCGACGCGACCGGTAGCGTTCTCAGCACGAAGCCCTTCACCGTCGTGACTCGCTTCGCCCCCCTCTCTTTGGACATTCCAAATAGCTCCTCGCTCGTCCTCTCGGTTCGCGTGGACGGGGTTTCGGCCGATGGCACGACAGTAGGAGCGTTCATCCGAGACGTCGAAGACATCTCGGTGTCAGCGGGTGGCACCGCGTTTCTGCACCCCGTCGCTGGGCCCGAGTCTCTGGCGTACCTCGGGTTCGTTCCGTCGCAGCCCACCGTCGACGGCGCCTTTAGGGAGTGGCAGAACGCGACGGGAGACCCCGTGGGAGACGTGCAGCCTGTGTGGGACCAGGACGTGGATCTCACCGGCTACGGCTTCCGGGGCTTCGCTGGGAGTACTTACTTCATGGCTTCAGTGCTCGCCACGGCTCTGAACGGGACGATTGTTCCTTCCTTGAATCCGGGCTACACTCCCCCTTCGAACGGCACCGGGAATGGGACGTTGTCCGCTCCGCCCCCGCCGGAGAACGGGACCGACTCCCTTCGCTTCCTCCTGGATTCGGACGGAAATGGGACGACCGGATACACGATCGGAGGAATCGGGGCGGACTATCTGATCGAGATCACAGGCAAGAACGGCGAAATCCTGTCGTCCACGGCGATGCGCTTCAATGGGGCGAGCGCGAACGATTGGAAGTGGGCTTCCCTCGGCGCGGTGCCAGCCGCCAAAGACCGAGCGCACATCGAGGCAGAGCTCGCCAGCATCGCGATCGCGAATGCGTCGAGAGCGTACTTCCAGGCAACAGGTTGGAATGGAGCCTTCGACGATTCTCTGCCTTCGAATCCTCCCATCTCCGTGCTCGTTGCGTCCGGCATGGCGCTGCCCGCCGTCGGGACTCCCAAGGCCGGCTCTCTGTCGTCTCAATCCTTCGGGGCTTCGATCCAGGCTGGGACGCAGCAATGGTTCTTTACGAACTCCCCCGCGGCGGGCGGGATCAGCGACTGTCCGACCCCCAGCAACAAGTTCACGGCAAGCTTGAGCGCAGGGATGAGTCCAACGAGCCTCGGCATTAGCAATGGTGCTGCCATCTGTTGGTACACCGCCAACCCGATGCCAGCGCCTGTGGCCGGCACCGCGACGGTCAGTTTGGACATCTCCGGATCTGGTACGTACACGGTAACGATCATCCATTGCGGGACCGGTTCCTGCGGTCAGCGGGAGACTTTGGGCACACAGACTTCGAGCAGTTACGGGTCCCCGGTGACCATGAATGTCACAATAGTGGCACCCACGGGCACATGGGGGAACCCTGATTTCATTGAGTTTCGAGTTACGGCTCCAACGGGTGGATCGGTCACCGTGACGTACAACGGCAATTCCGGGTCGAACAATTCCAACGGAGTCATCCCCGTCCCTGAATTCAACTCCCTGATTGTGGTGGCTCCTGCAATCGTGATCCCGACTCTCTTTCGACGGGGGCTTCGCCGTCGCGCCCGTCACGTCCGTGGGGTCGGCGATACCGATTCCGAGACCTCATCCTCGCCCGGACAACAGCCGATATGAGGGCAACGCCGAAACGCTCGCACGGTTCCCGGGCGACGACGGACAGGTTCGGGCTCGGATGCGGGGATTGTCCCCCGGCAATAACAGGTCGTTTCACGGCCAAGCCGACGCTCACTCAACGCCCTGACCCTTGCCGAGGGATTGTTGGACATCGCGTTGTCCCCCTGTCACGGAGCGCCTCGAACGCGAGGCTATCGAGGAGGGACCCATGCGACGCCCTCTCCAGGCTTGCACCGAGCATCACGGGTCCGCGCGGCCTTACGCTGGAGCGAATGGTTGAGGAGCCGCGGAACGATAAACGTTCGCATCTCGCCGCACGTTTATCTAGGCCCGGACGGTTCCATCGCTCCCGCCTGGGATACTCCATGGACGAGCTCCGCGATGCAATCGCCCTCCTCTTCAAACGCAAGGGCCGCGATGAGTTGAGCGAGCGCGAGTTCGTGCTCTCCGCGTCGATGGACCTTCGGTGGTTCCCTCCGCGTGATGCACAGCGGCTGTTGCAGCTCGGCCTTGAGACGAAACTCCTGGAGTCCCGCGGCGGCTCGATCCGCCCCGCATTCGACGTGTCCACGATTGAGGTCCCTCGCGACTACGTCCCGACCGCGGAGATCCTCGAGACCGCCACCCCGGTCTCGGAGGATGTCTTCCTCCGGATCGTGGACGCGATCGCCTCGAAGAGCGGGATCGACCGGAAGGCCGCGATCGCGGTGGTGAACGCGGTCCAGGAGCGTATGGACGTCGAGGTTGAGGTCGCAGCTCTCGTCGCGGCCCACCGGATGGGGGTTGACGTGAAGCCGATCCTGGGCGCGGTCAAGGCGAGGCTCGGCGTGCCCTGATCAGGGCCGGTCCTCGCGCATCTTGATCAAGTCGCCGAGGGTGACCGCGCCGCCGGACGCCTGCTTTTTCACCGCGACGGGCTCGACCGGCTCCTTCAGGCGTATCCCCAACTCCCTCTCGAGCTTTCGGACGAGGCCATCGCCCGGACTCATCGCGCCGGATTCCAGCTTCGCAATCACGCTCGCCTTTTCGTTGATCTTCGCGCCGAGGTCCGCCTGTTTCCATCCGCGCGCTTCGCGGGCCTTGCGGATCCGCTGAGGGAAATCCTCCGCCAGCTCGAGTTCGCCGGCTTGGGTGTAGACGTCTTTCGGCGTCATCCGCCGCTGGCGCAGTTCGAGGCGCTGTGCGATGATCGGGGGCATCGTGCTCTGTCGCACCGCCGGCGAGGAGACCTCGTCTCCGAACCGGGCGCAGTCCCCGCACACGGAGAGAATCGTCGCCTCGATGGCCACATTCTTAAGGCGCGGAACGTCCGCGCCGCACAATTCGCAGATCACGAATCAGGCCCGCAAAGGCTAAATAAAAAGCGCTGAGTATATAGCCTTCGTCTTTCCGCCCACCCACCGGATGATCCCATGGACGATAACCAGATTCGCGAGTTCTCGGAGAAAATGTCGGAGCGGATTGCCTCGCTGGAGGACCGCAACGACAAGCTGTTGGAGACCGCCCGGCGAGCGGAGGGAGAGAAGCGGTACGTCGAGACCGAGCTCGGCCGCCTCCAGAAAGAGATCCGCCGGCTCAAGCAGGAGCTCGACCGGCTCAAGAGTCCGCCGTTGATCATCGGGAACATCCGGGACATCCTCGCGGATGGCCGCGTCGTGGTGAAGTCGTCCACGGGGCCCGATTTCATCGTCAACGCGGCGGACTACATCACGAAAGAGAACCTGGTCGTCGGCGCGCGGGTCGCATTGAACAAGCAGACGCTCGCCGTGATGGGCGTGCTGCCACCGTCCCTCGATCCGGTCGTCACGGGCGCGGAGATCATCGAGAAGCCCCCCGTCACGTACGAAGACATCGGCGGGCTCGAAATTCAGATGCGCGAGTTGCGCGAGGCCGTGGAGGATCCGCTGCTGAAACCGGACCTGTACCGGAAGGTCGGCATCGAGCCGCCGAAAGGCGTGCTCCTGGTCGGGCCGCCGGGCACCGGGAAGACGCTCCTCGCGAAAGCCGTCGCGAACCGCACCCAGGCGACGTTCATCCGGTTCGTCGGATCCGAGCTCGTCCAGAAGTACATCGGCGAGGGCGCACGGCTCGTCCGGGAGCTCTTCCAGCTCGCTCGGGAGAAGGCTCCTTCGATCGTGTTCATCGACGAGCTCGACTCGGTCGGCGCGAAGCGCCTCGAGATTGCGACGTCCGGGGACCGGGAGGTCCAGCGAACGCTGATGCAGCTCCTCGCGGAGCTGGACGGGTTCAACCCGCTGGGAGAGGTGAAGATCATCGGGGCGACGAACCGGCCGGACATCCTTGACGAAGCACTCCTTCGCCCGGGTCGATTCGACCGGATCATCGACATCCCCTTGCCGACCTTCGAATCCCGCATGACGATCTTCAAGATTCACACGCGGAAGATGAGCCTCACGTCCGAGGTCGACTACGGCGTGCTGGCGGCCCGATGCGAAGGCACGACCGGCGCCGACATCCATGCGATGTGCACGGAGGCGGGGATGTTCGCGATCCGGGAAGACCGCGAAGTCGTGACGATGACGGACTTCGAACGCGCGGTCGACAAGGTCCTCGGCGAAAACCCGGTCCGCTCCGTTGATTCCTCCGGCGCGATGTACGCGTAGGTTCGAGCTTCGTACGCGTCATTCCTAAATAGGTCGCCGACTCCTGTATAGGTCCGTCGTTCGGCGAAGGTGTTGCATTGGCCAAGACGGATCGCTGCCCCATCTGCAGTGTGGTGGTGAAGCCGGAGAATCTCATCCGTCACCTGAACGACATCCATCCGCGCCATCCGGACGTCCCGGCCCTCCGCGAAAAGCTGAAGGCGGAGCCCGGGCGCGTGGCATCCAGGAAGACCGCGCGGCCGTTGCGACTCCGGAGGCTCCACGTGGTGATCATTGTCCTCGTCGTCGCTGCAGGCGCGGGTGGGTACTATGTGCTCTCCCAGCCTCCGGGCGCGTCGAACATCGTCGCCTCCTGCGGCCTCGAGGGGACCGTCGTCCACTATCACCCGCTTCTCGTGATCAATGACCATGGCGCCCAGAAACCGTTGCCGTATGCTTCGGGTCAACCCGGGGACATCGGCTACATCAACCAGCCGGGATACACGAATCCGAAATACTACTGCGCGGGCGGCCTGTACCACTGGCTCCATACGCACGACGGCTCTGGGATCATCCACGTGGAGGTTCCTCAGACCGTATCGACCACTCCGACCCTTGGCGATTTCTTCGCGATCTGGGGCGAGCCCCTCGGGCCCTCCCAGGTCTGGAACGTTCTGGGACAGGTGCGCGCGACGATGTACAACAGCGACACGCAGACGTCCACGGACTTCTCATCGAACCCCGCAAGTATGCCGATGTACGAGCCCGTGGCGGGGCCACAGGGCAATGCATACCTGATCCCGCAAAGCCTGATCTTCAACGGCGCCTACGGATCGGGGGCTTCGAGCGGCCGATTCTCCGGGGAAATCATCTGGTTGAACGTGACGGCCTAACTCGCACCCGCGACTTCGAGCCGAGCACCATAATCTTTATGGTGACTCCTAGGTTAGCTCGGCCCCGCCATGGCCCGCCCCCTCCGCCGGGACGACGAGGGCGTGAGTACCCTCGCATCGTTCATCGGCGTGATCATCCTGGTGATTGCGATCCTCGGGGTATACTATGGGTACGTCGTCCCGAAGTTCGGGACGCCGCCTCTCCGCTCCCAGAGCGGGGACCAGGTGCAGGTCGACTATGTCGGCACGTTCTCCGACACGGGGCTTGTGTTCGACACGAGCTTGAAGTCCGTCGCGACAGACAACGCCACATACGCGAAAGCATTCATGTTCAGCTGGCATGCGTGGCAGCCCCTTCCGGTGACGATCGGATCGGGGGGCGTCGTGAAAGGGTTCGACCTTGGCATCCAAGGCCTCGCCGTCGGCGACTCGAAGGCGATCGTCGTGCCGCCCTCTCTCGGCTATGGAGCCGCGGACCCGACGAAATTTGTCGTGAAGCCCCTGTTCGAACCCGTGCCCGTCCGTGTGACGATGGGCACGGCCGACTTCGCTGCCGCATACCGGACGTCCCCGGTCTCGGGAATGAACGTGACGGACCCGTTCTGGGGCTGGACCCAGACCGTCAGCGTGGCGGGGAGCATCGTGACGCTGACAAACAGCCCCGTGCCCGGGCAGTTGGTCCGGCCGTACGGCGCCTGGAACGCGGAGGTCCTCTCGATCGACGATGCCGCGAACGGAGGGCAAGGGATCATCCTGGTCCACCACCGGCTCGACCCGACGATGATCGACCGGGTCGGCCAGAAGACCGCGGGGAAGGTCGTCTTCGTAGTGACTTCGGTGGACCTGGCCGCCGGCACGTACACGCTCGACTTCGACACGCCCACGAAAGGCCGCACGCTTGTGTTCCAAGTGACGATCGTCCAAATCAACCGCCCGCTCTGAGGGCCGCGGATGGCGTCCCTGGATCAGTTCCTCGCGGCCCTGTTCGGCTCCCTCGGTCCGACCGGGAGTCTGATGGCCCTGCTCGTCATCTTCGCGGTTGATGCGGCGGTGTTCCCCGCGCTGCCGGAATTGTGGATCGTGGTCACGTACACGTACCGGCCGGACGTCATGGATCCGACCATGTGGGCGGTCCTCCTCCTCGCGGTCGCGATTGCCGGCGACGTCCTCGGCACGAGCGCGTTGTACGGGGCGGTCCGACGGTGGCTGGTCCACCGGCAGAGGATGCCGGGCTGGCTTGAGCGGGCGATGCAGAGGTGGACGAGCTTCTTGATCGTGCGGGACGAGCGGGTGATCCTGATGAACCGCGCTGTGCCTGTCGTCCCGATGGTCGGCGCGTTCATCGCGACGCTGGGATGGGACTACCCGCGTTCCATGGCCTACGTCGCGGTCGGCGGCTTTGCGAAGTACGGTTTGCTGCTGTACATCGTCTTCGCGATCGGCGTCGCCTATGATCTCGGGACAGCCCGGTGGATTACCCTGCTGCTCGTCGTCGTAGTGGTCGCCGTGTCGTTCGTCGCATCCTCGTTGCGCCGCCGGAAGATCGAGTCCTCGACGAAAACGGCTCCTTGACGTCGTCACCGTGCGGGCGCGGGACGGAAAACGTCCGGCGGGGTCCGTCCCGTCGCATAGTACAGGATTGTGGACGCGATGTATTCCTTGAAGACAGTTCGGAAATACCCGTACGCCCGGAAACGCCGCATTGAGGTCGCCACCGCAACCGGGAGGATCATGAACCGCCCAAGGGCGCGGGACCGCATCGCGAGATCGTGGGTCTCGTTCAGGAGCATGTCCTCCCGGATCCCTCGGAGTCGTTCGAAGGCCTCCTTTCGGAAGAAGAAACAGTAGCCGGCGTTGTGGGGCAGCCCCCAGAGGGTCATCGCCCGCTGATAGCCATTCGCGAGACGAAAGAGGAGCCGTTCGATCGCTCGCCCGTCCGCCGGGACGAAGCCCGTGGCGCCGCCCACGACCGTCGGATCCGCGAGCGCAAGCAAGACGGACTCAATCAGGTCCCGCGGGGGAACGCAGTCAGCGTCGACGAACACGAGGATTTCGCCGCTCGCCACCCGGGCGCCTCGGTTGCGGCCTTCGCCGGGTCCTCGGCGGTCCCCCTCGGTGACGATGGCGCCCGCGGACCGAGCAATGCTCAGGGTCTCGTCCGAACTCCCCGAATCCGCCACGACGATCTCGGACGGCGGGACGGTCTGGGCGCCCAGCGCGTCGAGGAGGGTCGGCAACCACTTCCCCTCGTTCCACGTCGGCACGATGACCGAGAGGCGGGGCGTCGAGGCCCCAGGAATGACGGCGCGAGCCGCGGCGGGCTCGACCATGGGCCCTCACGAGGCAATGAGCCGCTGGTAGACCCGTTCGAGCCGACGGGTACATCGCTCGACGGAATACTGGAGTGCGGTCTCCCGCGCGGCCTCCCCCATGTCGTCGGATTTCCGCAGGCAGCGGAGGACCGCGGCCGCGCAACCGCGCACGTCGTTCGGTTCGAACAGCGCACCGTTCACGCCCTCCCGGACGAACTCAGGGATCGCCCGGTAGTTCGCGCCCGCGACAGGTCGGCCGGAGGCGAGCGCCTCGAGCACGACGAGGCCCTGCGTCTCGAACTTCGATGCAATGGCGAACGCGTCCGCCGCGGCATAGTATTTCGGCAGGTCCGCGTCCGGGACGAACCCCGTGAAGATCACGTCGCCGGAAAGGCCCAGGTGCCGCACCAGATCGTAGTACTTCTCGATGTACGGCCCCGTGCCGACGATAAGGAACTTCGTCTCCGGGTTCGCCTCGAGGACCTTGGGGAACGCGTGGATGAGGGTGGTGAGATTCTTCTCCGGCGCGACGCGGCCGACGTGGAGGACGACGTCGTGCCCGTTCAGGCCCCACTTCGTCCGGATGCCCTGGCCCGGGTTTCCGGGGTGGAACCGCTCGGGGTCCACGCCCGTGGGGATGACGTCCGCGATCTTCGCGGCCGGGGAGAGGGCGAGGATTTCCTCGAGGACCGCGCGGCTCGGGACGACGACGCCCTTGGTCTTCCGCAGGAACACGCGGAGGTAGAAACGCAGGCCTCGCTCGAGGAGGTGGAGGTTCAGGCCGAACGGCGAGTAGAATGGGAGGAGGTCATGGATCATCGTGTGGAACGTCGACACGCGCGGGACTTTGGCCTGCCAGGACGCCCATATCCCCTTGATCCCGACGAACCCGACGCCATGGATGTGGATCACGTCGATCCCGAGGTCTTTGATCAGGTCCGTCTCCCGTCCCGGGAACATCGCGAGCCGGTAGCCCGGATAATGTCGGAACTCCTTCGCACGGACATAGATTGTCCCGGCCTCGCGCATCCCGCGGCGTCGCGGGTCCTCCGGCGCGAAAACGACGACCTCGTGGCCGTGGGCCTCGAGTTGCCGGCGCGTCGACAGGACGGACGTCACGACGCCGTCGACGGTCGGGAGATAGCTGTCCGTGAACAGGGCAATCCGCATGCCATCACCGACCCGGGGACCGCGGTTCGGACGGCTTCTCGCCGTCAACCGTCTTGCGACTCAATCTCGTCCCCGCCTCCACGAATGATACCCGTCCATGGGCCCGTCCTCGGCCTCCCCTCCGCCTCGAATCGACGGTCGCGAGAGGCTGCGGCGGGCATATGGGCCGCTGCGAGTCGGATTTTGGTCACTCTACTTGAAGTTTGCGGGCGGTCTTTCACGCGTTGATAATGGCGTGCAGGGCTCGAATGGACGACTTCTTGCCCCCGGTCTGGTTTCGTCAATCCGGGATCACTTGCGAGTTGATGATCTCGACCCCATGTCCCGCTCGGTACGACGCACGGAACCCGAGGGCGACTTTCCGGCGGGCGGATTCGACCGCTTCGAGGAGAGGCTGGCCGAGGGCGAGGTACGCCGCGGTCGACGCCGCGAGCGTGCAGCCGGCGCCATGGAGGGCTTTCGCGTAGCGCCGCCCCCGCAGCTGGCGCATCTCGCGGCCGTCGTAGAGGACGTCCACGAGGGGTCCTCTCGTATGGCCGCCTTTGACGAGGACGGCTTTCGGGCCAAGCCGGTGAATGGCGCGGGCCGCGGTCTCCATCGATGCGACGTCAGCGATTCGGATTCCGGACAGCCGCTCCGCTTCGAACCGGTTCGGGGTGACGAGGGTCGCGCGGCGGAGAAGGTGCTTTGTGAGGGCGTCCTGGAAGTCGTCCCGCTCGAGGCTCGCTCCGACCGTGGCCACCATCACCGGGTCGACGACAAGCGGGAACGAAGTCTGCCGGAGCGCGGCCGCGACAGTGCGGACGATCGACGCGGAGAAGAGCATGCCGGTCTTGGCGGCCCGGACGTCGAAATCCCCGAGGACTGCGCCGAGCTGCTTCCGAACCTCCGCGGGCGGGATCGGGAAGACGGATTCGACCGCCCGCGTATTCTGCGCCGTGACGCACGTGATGACGGACGTACCGTGCACCCCGACCGAAGCGAACGACTTCAGATCCGCCTGAATGCCCGCGCCGCCGCCGGAATCGCTCCCCGCGATCGTGAGGGCCGTCCGCACGCGCGCGCCCATGGAGGCGTCGGGCTTAAGGGTGACGCGGCACGCTCGCCCCGAGTGGCGGTCGGGACACCGTTAAATAGCGCGTGGCTCATGGAACAAAGTCAATGAGGTCGCGCAGCGGTCATATCAAGTTCGACAAGAAGGTGAAATGGAAGAACCTCGCCCCCGCGTTCCGGCCCCTGTTCCTGAAATTCCTGGAAGAGACGCAGCAGATGCCGGAGGACGCGGAGAGCTTGGACGTCCTGCTCGAGGAGAACCTCCGGGACCTGCGAAGCAATCGGAAGCCCGAAGGGTACAACCGGGATGCAGTGATGCGGATGATCTTCCCGATTTCGAACCAGGTCGAATTCTACGTGTACGGGCGCGGAAAGACGATCGAGGTCGCCCGCGTGACGGAGCAGCTGAGCCGCGTCCTCCAGAAGTACCGCCTGAAGCACACGATCGAGTGGGACCAGCTCAAGCTCCTCGCGGATCGGAAGGAAGCCTAGGTCTCGAACGTCGTTTCACCCGACCAGCGAGACGGTCTCCACGACCGAGTACTGGGCCCCCTGCGGGGTCAGGACGCTCTTCTTGAGGTAGATGCGGTCGATCCGGTGTGACGCGAAACGGTCGTCCTGCCGGCTGGTCAGAACCTGGCGGACCCGATCGAGGTCCCGATGACCTTTCACGCGCGCCAGCGTGACGTGGGCTCTCCATTCGCGTCGTTCCGGCGGGAAGCCGAGCGGTTCCAGGGAGGCTTCGAGTGCACCCGCAATCCGTGCGAGCGGCTCCGCGCCCTCCACTCCGACCCACACGACGCTCATCCGCGAAAGGGACGGGAACCCGCCCGTCCCGTGAACCACGACTTCGAAAGGTCGTATGCCTGCACACGCCTCTCGCATCGCCGTGACGATCTCCGGGACGAGTCCCTCCTCCGTTTCTCCGAGGAACTTCAGGGTCAGGTGGAGCTGCTCCGGGCCGACGACCTTCAGCGAGGGGCTGGCGCGCCTCAGCTCGTCGGCGAGGGCCGCGAGAGGGGGTGATGGCGGGATGTCCGACGCGATGAACCCGCGGAACGTCATGGACGGGCGCCCTCCGGTTCCGCGGGGACGTTTGCCTCCGTGATGAATCGACCGTGGTCGTCGAAGCGTCCGCGAAGGTGGCCTTCCCGGACCGCCGTGTGCAGGATTTTCTGAGCATCGTCCTTCGACACGGAGAGTTCCGAGGCGAGGTCTTGCAGATCGAAGGCGCCGCGAGAGAGGGCGAACGCGGCGGTGTGTGCGAGGGCGACGTCGCGCGCCCGGAGGCCCCGGGCGTATCCTAAGATATACAGCCCGGGGATGAGAAACACGACTGCGCACAGGGCCGCCGCCGCGGCACTCAGCGGTTGGATGAGCGCGGCCCCGACCCCGGCGAGGATCCCGGCCACGCTACCGACAGCCAGCGCGACCGCCGCGACGAGGTCGTACCACGTTTGGCGTTTCACACGTTTCCCGCCCAATCAGTCGGCCACGAGCGTCCCGCGGAACGGCTCGCCGAGGATGGCCGCTCGCAACGCCTCCCGGTCACGTCCGTGGACGACGCTCAGGGGCGTTCGGTCCCGCACGAGGAGCCGGGCCGCGACCGGGTCGAACACGATGCTCGGCCCGGCGGCCGAATGACCGCTCCCCGCGAGTCGGACGAGGTCTTCAAAGCGGATTCGCTCGAGGAGACGCGCATTTGAATCCTTGTTCGGGTCCGCGGTAAATACGCCCGCCACCGACGTCGCGTTCACGATGCGGGCGGCGTGCACGAATCGAGCCAGGGATGCGCTCACACGGTCCGTCGTGTGGCCCGGCCGCGTGCCCGCCATGAGCACGATCGGAAAGCGACGCGCGAGCTTCGCCGCCTGCGAATAGGAGGTCGCCGGCTCGCGGTTCGCACGTCCATCGAGGGCTCCCGCGAGGAGGCGTGCGTTGAGCCGCGTGACCGCAATCCCGAATTCGTCGAGGGTCCGCTCGCGGATCCCGAGCGTCCGGCCGGTCTCGATGTAGTACCGAGCAATTCGGCCGCCGCCCGTGACGACGAAAAGCTTCACGCGGGCGGAGACGTCGCGCAACAACCGCGCGAGATCGCGGAGATGGCGCGCGTCGTCCTCACCCGGAACGAGGACAGAACCGCCGAGCGAGACGACGACTTTCTCCATGCGGATGCAGTCTCGACGCAAAAGGTAATGAATGATAAATAACTGTGTGGTGCGAACTATGAGCGAAATGTCCGGGATGGACAAGTACAAGTTCCGACGGGCCCTCGAGCACGTCGAAGAAGCGGTGGGCCGGGGCACGGAACTGGTCAGCGTCTACGTCCCGCCGGGCCGACCGATCTCCGACGTGACGAACTACCTGCGGGGCGAGTTGTCGCAGTCGTCGAACATCAAGAGCGCGAGCACTCGGAAGCACGTGACGCAGGCGATCGAGTCGTCGATGCAGCGCCTCAAGTCGTACCGGATGCCGCCCCCGAACGGCCTCGTCGTCTTCACGGGACACAAGCAGATCGGCGCGGACCAGACGGAAATGGTCGCGTTCGTCCTTGAACCGCCGGAGCCGGTCACATCGTTCCTGTACCGCTGCGACTCGAAATTCTACACGGCGCCGCTCCACGAAATGCTCACGGAGAAGGACCTCTACGGGCTCCTCGTGATCGACTGGAGCGAGGCGACTCTGGGCATGTTGCGCGGCAAACGGATCGAGGTGATTAAGAACCTCCAGTCGCAGGTCCCGTCGAAGCACCGGATGGGCGGGCAGAGCGCGCGGCGCTTCGAACGGGGCCACGACATCGCGGTCCACGAGTGGTACAAGAAGATCGGAGAGTTGCTGACGGAAGCGTTCCTGAGCCAAGCGGACCTGAGCGGGATCCTCATCGGCGGCCCGGGGTACTCGAAGGAAGAGTTCGCGACCGGGGACTATGTCCACCACGAACTGAAGAAAAAGGTCCTCCCCACCTTCTTGGACACCGGGTACACGGACGAGTACGGGCTTCGCGAGCTCGTCGAGAAGTCGCGGGAGATCTTGAGCGGTTTGGACCTGATGCGGGAGAAATCGCTCGTCCAACGGTTGATGGAGGAGATCCGCAAGGCGGACGGCGGCCTCGCCGCGTACGGGGAGGACCAAGTCCGGCATGCCCTCCAGCTGGGCGCAGTCGAGACGCTCCTCATATCCGAAGGCCTTCGGAAATCCCGCCTCAAGCTCCGCTGCGCGAACGGGGACTGGGAAGGCGAGAAGACGGTCTCCGAGGACGGCGAACTCCCGACGTGCCCGAAGGACGGTGGTGCGCTAACCGTCGTCGAGAACCGGGACTTGATTGAGGACCTCAGCGCGACCGCCGAGGGAATGGGCACTTCGGTGGAACTCATCTCGAAAGATTCCGAGGAGGGCCAACTCCTCCTGCGCGCGTTCGGAGGCATCGCGGCGATCCTCCGGTATCGGGTGACGTGATGGGGCACGACCCCTGGGCGGATCTTCGCGAACGAGCGGAGCGGATCCGCCACTCGATCGAGTCCAGCCTGGGCGTGACCAGACCCGGGATCCTCCAGGAAGCCCCCGAGGACCGCGGCCTGTTCGCACTCGCCGCGCACGGGTGGGCCGCTGAATTGAAGGCATCGCCCGCCTCCATCGCGACGCGCGCAGCCCGCGTGCCGGTCGTCCCGCCCTATCGCGCGCTCCAGGCCGACGGCCCCTACGTCAACTTCTCGGTCGAACCGGGCGCCTTCGCGGAACACGTCCTGGCAGTGGCCCGCTCGGCGAGCGACGCGTATGGGGCCTCGCCACCCCGGAAGGAGCGGGTGTTGCTCGAGCACACGAGCGCGAACCCGACGGGACCGTTGAACGTGGGACGGGCGCGCAATCCGTTCGTCGGTGACGCCCTCGTCCGCCTGATGCGGATCGCGGGGTACCCGGTCACGAGCGAGTACCTCGTGAACGACATCGGTCGGCAGATGGTCCTGTTGTACTGGGCCGTGACCCATTTGCCCGCGGGTTCTTCCGATCCGAAGGAGCCGATCGAGTACCGCTACGTGAAACTGTATCAGAAGGCGAGCGCGCAGCTCGAGGCTGACGAAGCCCTGAAGCAGGAGGTCGAGCGGCTCACCCAACGCTTCGAGCGGGGCGACGTCAAGCTTACGAAAGAAATCCGCAAAGTCGGGGAGACGGTCCTCGCGAGCGTCCTGGAAACGCTGCGCCGCGTGAGCGTGAGCTTCGACTCCTTCTTCTGGGAGAGCGACGCGATCCTCGACGGGAGCGTTCAGCGAGTGATCGAACGGCTGATGCCTCTCTCCAGAGAGGAGGACGGCGCGCGTTACATCGATCTGACCGAATTCGGCCTCGACGGGGACGCCGCGAAGTATCTCTTCGTCCGCCGCGACGGGACGTCCCTCTACACGACGCGCGACATCGCGTATCACCTGAACAAGATGGGCCGGTGCGACATCGCGATCGACCTCGTCGGGGAGGATCACAAACTCTCGTTCTTGCGGTTGAAGGCGGCGCTCAAGCTCATGGGCGTCGAGTGGGAGCCGGAGACGATCTTCTACGCCTTTGTGAACCTGCCGGAGGGCCGGATGTCGACCCGCAAGGGACGCGGCGTCTACCTCGACGACCTGATCGACGAAGCGATTGAGCGTGCGTACGCGGAGGTCGCGAAACGGCGGGAGGACCTTTCGGAGGCGAAGAAGCGGGAGATCGCGGAGACGATTGGCATCGGCGCGGTCCGGTACAACATCGTCCGCGTGCAAGCGGAGAAATCGATCATGTTCCGGTGGGAGGAGGCGCTGAACTTCGAGGGCAACTCCGCGCCGTTCCTCCAGTACGCGCACGCGCGCGCGTGCAGCATCCTCGCGAAGGCGGACGCCCGGCGATCCGGCGATCCGCGTTTGCTCGTCCACCCGCAGGAACAGCGGCTGATCCGCTGGATCGCGAAGTTCCCTTCGACCGTTCGGGAGGCCGCCGAGGGCCGTCGTGTCCACGCAGTCGCCGCGTACGTCGCGGATTTCGCGTCGCAATTCAACCAGTTCTATCGGGATTGTCCCGTGTTGACGGCTCAGCCCGCCGCCCTTCGGGAGGCGCGGCTCGACCTGGTGAACGTATCTCGGATCGTCCTGCAGAAGGCGCTTGGCGGCCTCGGCCTCCGGGCCCCTACGGAAATGTGACCGAACCAGCGGACGGCCGAACGCGCCGGGGAATGACGTTCAGAGGCGCTTTTTCTCCTCTTTCTCTTCCCGGCGAGGTCGCTTCTCCGCTTCCTCGCCCCCGCCCCGCTCCCGACGGCGGCCCCGGATCGGGCGCCATTCGCCCGCTTTGATCTTGCGACGCGCATACATGCCAAAGACGAAGAGCGCGATGATGCCGATTACGCTCCCCGCAATCGCGTACGGCTGCCATGCGGGTTGACGGACATTGACCGTTGTCGAGGCTTTGTTGTCGACCAGCCACGTGTACGGTTCCGATGTGTCGTAGATGTAGACCTGGAGCGTCTTGTTCCCTTGGCCGAACAGTTGGCCGGTGAAGACGATCTTTGCGGTCTCGCCGGGTCCAATCGAGTGGTTCGCTCTAAACGGAGTGTTCCCGGTCTTGTCGAACCAGGCAGCTTGGCTTGTGACGAGGGTCGTCTGCCCTCCGCTCGTCGCGGACAGGTTCGTCACGACGCTGGTCGCCCACTTGCGGGCCATCTTGTTCGTGACGTTGATCGTCACCGTGACCGGTGCGCCTTCCTCTGGATCGCCCGGCGACACCTTGAGTGTGGTCCCATCAACCCGGAGATCCGCGTGCAGCTTCGGGTCGATCTGGACCGTGACGTTGCGTGTGATGTTGCCGTAGTTCGGTTTGCCGGTCCCGAAGCCGGTGTCGTGGACGGCGAGGAAAACCTTGTAAGTGTTGTTCCATTCTCGCCATGTGAACGTGATGTTAGAGCCCCAGAACGTGGTGTTCAAGCCCTGACGGCCGACGATCGGCCCGGGGATGAACCACGTGAAGTTTAGCGCTGTGAGGTTATTGTAGTCATCTTTCGTCTTCGATGCGTTCAGCGCAACCGGCTTTTGCTCAATCGGACTCGTGATCACGGCCCAGTCGTTCGTCGCGTCGAGAATGTCGAACGCGGCGACGGGCCCTTTCGTGTCGTTCACGATCGCGGTCAAACTCGCGTTGACGGACTTCCATCCGACGCTGTCCGTCACGGTCAGGTTGACCGTGAACTTCCCCGGTTTCTGGAACGTATGGTTCACGATCCGCCCCACGGCATCCGCGATCCGGTCCCCATTGAAGTCCCACGAGTACCCGGAGTTGAGGATGACGCCGGGCTGCCCGACGAACGCGAGATCCGTCGACAGACCGCCGTCGAAGCGGACCAGGATGCCTTCATCGACCTTGAGCGTCGTATTGTTCACGTTGCCGCTTCCCGTGCGGTTCGTCTTGATCCTGGCGACGGGGTGTTGGTCGTCGACGATGACCGTGATGTTCCGGAATGTCACGTTACCTCCGACGAAGACGATTTTCAGATTTACGGTGAAGTTACCCGCTCGCGTGTAGTTGAATGCGGGATCGATCCCGTACCTCACGTCCGAGGGATTCGGTGTAAACTTCCAGGTAAAGTTCGCGTTCGTCAGATGGCCGTTCGGGTCGATGCTGTCGTTGGCGCTGAACACGAGCGTCCTATTCCCGGCAATGAACGCCTGGTAGTTGGTGAACGTCGCGTTCTTGACGTAGAACTTCCCGACCGGGCTGTCGACCTTCGCCCTTGCGGTCCCGTTAATGCTCTGGGAGACCTTCATCCTAACCTGTGGCAGTGTTCCGGGGGGGCAAAGGGAGCACACGCCTGGATCGATCGTAACGCGCGTGAAGTTCGCGATTGTCACCGGGGCGGTCGAGGGGACGGTCGTCGAGGTATTCAGCTCGTAGGACTTGGGGAGGATGATGACGTAAACGTTGTCCTGATACGCAGACACGTTCGTGTCCGGAATCGTCGTTACGTTTACGAAGTACGTCTTCGCGCCCGCAGGGATGAAAGGCGGAGTTGCCTTCAGAGCATATGTGGCCGTGGTGTTGATCCAGACTCGACTCTGGGCGACCTCCAGCTTCTCGACGGTCACCGCGTAAGAAAGCGCCGAGAGATACGCCCGTCCGTTCGTGGTGAAGAACCCGTCGGTCGTCACATAGGCCGGCCCCTTCGCTAAGAGCCAATCGTGGAACGCGGTGATTTCCCCCAGGGCAAGGATTCCATTCCCATCACCGAGGGTCGCGTCAACTTGGAGCCGCAAGTCCCGAAGGTTCACAGGGGCGAGGCCGGTCAGCGTGCTGTCCGCGTTCAACGTCAGGTTGCGCCAGACGGTGAGGTTGTTCCAGCCTGGAGCGGTGTACGAGACGGTCGTCTGGTAGACCTCTCGCGGAGCCGCTTTGAGCATGACGTCATGACGCTTGACCCCCAACATCGTGAAGTCGGTTACGTTGGAAAGGTAGCCGTCTGCGTCTACGATGAGCTTGTACGATCCCGCGGGCGCGTGGATGTCGAAGAGGCTGCTACTCACCGTGGCCGCGACGAGGCGATACGCGCTCGTATTCGACGCGCCAGGGTTGTACAACCAAGCGACGACGCCCGATCCGAGGAAGTTCCCGTTCACGTCCGTTACCTGCCCGAAGACTTCGGACCCCGCAACGAGGGTGATCGTCACGGAACTCGTGACGCTCACGTCGACGGTCGATTGATCGGCCTGGAAGGTCGCCGCGGAGGTGCGGAGCTGGAACGAGCCGGCCCAGAGCGTTAGGTTCGCATCGCCCGTTGCGTTCGTCGTGTTCGTTCGGACGAGTTGAGGCTTGCCCGTCGGGTTCGAGATGTTGAAGGCCGCGACATTGGCGCCGGAGACGGGGGAGCCCGCGCTCTGGACGTGAACTTTCAGGACCTTCGCGGGCGTCGGCTGCGCGAACAGGCAGATATTGATCGTGGTCGTGGTGGTCCCGTCGTATCGCTTCGGAGTCGTCGTAGCATTGCTGTAGTAGCCGTTGCGACTCACGGCGATTGTATAGGTCCCGGACGGCGGCGAGAAGGCGAATACGCCGGCCCCGTTGGTCGTCGTCGTCAGGGTCGGATTGATTCCGTTTGCGTCGACTAGGGACACGCTGGCCCCCGCGATGAAGGGTGTCGTCGTAACGCACGTGCTGACCAGCCCGTTGACTTGGCCCGCCCCGCGGGCGATAAGAGGGAGGAGGGCCGCCACGCCGAGCGCGAGCACGAGGAATATCGCGAGGGTTCGGATTGCCCGGTGACCGCTCGGACGCATTCGGGTTTCTCCTCTCTCGCACAGTCGACCGTCCCCCTTCACGCAACCCGTTCCGGGGGCCGAGAATGCGGCGAATTGAGTGAGCCTATTTAAGTGTAATGGGACAAGGAACGGTCTCGTGGCGAGTCCAATCGGCCCGCGGAAAGTTCCATAGCGTTGCGACCCATCCGCAGGGCACGTGGCAACCGCCTACACCTTCTACGCCGCGACCCTCGTTTTCGTCGTCACATACGTCCTGATTTCTCTTCGAAACGTGCGGCGGTTCCCGATCGAACGGCCTGCCGTCGCGATGCTCGGCGGCGCGCTCATGCTCGTCCTCGGAATCCTCACGCCCGCGGAGGCGATCGCCGCGATCAACCTGGACGTGATCCTGCTCCTCGTCGGCATGATGGTCCTCGTGTCCGGGCTCGACGCGTGCGGATTCTTCGACCTGGTCTCGTCGCGGATCGCGGCGCGGGCGAAGACGCAGACCTCCTTCCTCGTCTGGCTCATGGTCACGACCGCGGCGTTGTCCGCCGTCGTCCTGAACGATACGATTGCGTTGCTCGCGACCCCGGTCGTGGTGCGGAGTGCACGCGCGCTGCGAGTGAACCCAATCCCATACCTCGTCGCGGTCGCGATCTCCGCGAACGTGGGGAGCGTGGCGACGGAGGTCGGCAACCCGCAGAACGCGTTCATCGGAATTCGGTCCGGGATTCCGTTTCTCACCTTCACCGCGTACCTTCTGCCGGTCACGGTCGCGTGCCTCGCGGTTGCAATCGGCCTCGTCTGGTTCGCGTTCCGGAAAGACCTTGCGGCCCCCCTGACCCCCGCCGTTTTGGTGCCCACCGCGCCCCTCCAGCGAACCGGGATGGCCTTCACGCTCGCGGTGACCCTCGCCGTCGCCGTCGCGTTCTTCGCGTCCTCGACCCCCGCGTGGCTCCCGCTCATCGCCCTCGCCGGCGGATCGTTCGTCCTCTTTTTCCTCCCGTTCGTCTCGAAGGTGACGCCGCGGAGCCTGATCGCGAAAGTCGACTGGAGCATCATCCTCTTCTTCGTGGGCCTGTTCGTCCTGCTTGGCGGGGTCGAGGCTTCCGGCCTCTCCTCCGCGATTCAGAGCGGATTTACGTCCGCCTTCGGCGGGCGATCCGGCGGCTTGCCCTGGCTCGTCGGACTATCCGCGCTTCTGTCGAATCTGATCAGCAACGTGCCGGCCGTCCTGTTGCTCGCGCAAGTGGTCCCGCAAGGCTCCACGCAGCTGTGGCTCGGCCTCGCGACGAGCTCGACCCTCGCTGGGAATGCGACGATCCTCGGCGCCGCGTGCAACGTGATCGTCGTGCAGGTTGCGTCCCGGGACGGGGTGAGCGTGTCGATGCGGGACTTCGTGAAGGCGGGCCTGCCGGTGACCGCCGCGACCCTCGTGCTCTCAACATTCCTCGTCGCGCTCCTGGTGCCGGCGTGAGCCGAACTCTTATGGCCCCGCCAAGCCCTCTGCGGGTCGATGGGGCGGGAGACCGACTTCGCCGCGGAACGCGAACGGATGGTGGGCCAGCTCGTCCGGTCCGGATACGTCAAGGATCCGCGGGTCCGGGACGCCTTCCGCGCCGTACCCCGGGAACGCTTCGTCCACCCGGACGATTCGGAGGACGCATACGTGGACGTCCCTCTGCCGATCGGCGCCGGCCAGACGATTTCCGCGCCGTCGATGATTGCAATCATGCTGGAAGAGGCGTCGCTCGAGCCGGGGGAGCGGGTGTTGGAGATCGGCACTGGGTCCGGCTACCACGCGGCCCTCCTCGCCCACCTGGTCGGGGCGCGCAACGTTATCACGATTGAGCGGAATCCGGAACTCGCGTCCTGGGGCCGGTCGAATCTCGCCGGCGCCGGTTACGGCGAGGTGAATGTCGTCGTCGGCGACGGGAGCCTCGGGTATCCGGAAGGCGCCCCATACGATTGCATCATGGCGACCGCCGGGGCGCCGCGGATTCCGGACGCGTGGCCGCCCCAGCTCCGCCCGGGGGGACGGATCGTTGCGCCGGTCGGATCGTCGAGGCACGGGCAGGTCCTTGTCGTCGCGACCCGGCGACCCGACGGCACCCTTCAGACGCGGGAGGGCACATCGTGCGCGTTCGTGCCCCTTGTCGGAGCACAAGCCTGGCCGGACTAGCTCACGCCGTCGGAGCCGGGTGGCCCCACGCCTCGTCCGGGAGGGACTTGTACAGCGGCTCCTCCGGCGCGGCGTGGTCGTCGGCCAAGATGCGGTCGAGGTCCGCCTCGTTCAGGGACCAGTAGAAGATTCGCCAATTTCGACCGTCAAGGAGCGGGACGGTCTCCCAGAAACTCTGCAGCAGGCCGGCGTCGTGGAGGGCGTAGAAGACCTTGCGGTCGCTCGGCTCGATCGCATTATCAATGATGACGCTGCGGAAGCCGAAGTAGCTCAGGATCGTACGGGCTTCGGCGAGCGCCTCCGCTTCCGTCCCGTGCAAACGCCGCTCAATGGCCCGTGCGAGCTTCTGGACCGTGATCATGGTTCCTCCACGTTCCCTACTGGATAATGGGTCCCCCGTCGGCCTTATATCTTTGCCGGAAACGCCGCGGGAAGGCCTCGCGGGGCAGATTTGGGTGCCCACATGCGTTTCGCTTATCGAGAGTGACTATTGAACGAGACCCTTTAAGTCGTCCCCGAGAAGTCGATCTCGGGAGAGGACTTCGATGAAGCGAAAGTTCGGCAAGTCGATCGTCGATCTGGAGAGGAAGCCCTCCGTCGTCCATTTCAACGTCGGATCCGGATACCTGACGTACCTGGAGCAGGACGCGGCCGATCAGGCGCCGCGGGTCAAGAGCGTCGTCATCTCGAAAGAGAACGTGTAGACAAGGTTTTTAGGGGACCGCGCCCCGATGCGCGTCGCCGTGGGAGTGCCTCCGCCGACCGAGCCCTTGCCGCCGAGTTCAGCACGGCCCGATCTCTTCATCGTCGAGGCGGGCGAGCCGCGAGACCGAACCTGCGCGGAATGCGGGAAGAAGACCGCCCGCTGGAAGCCCGGCCGACGGCGAGGCGCGGCGGTCATCCTATGTGAAGACTGCGCCGCGAAACCGGAAGCGGCTCCGGACCGCGAAGCCGCCTGCCCTTCCTGCGGTAAGGCGTTGCGACCGGGAGATCGTTTCTGCGGGAAATGCGGTCAGCGGCTCGAGTATGCGTGCGCGGCTTGCGGGACCGCGATGGAGACGGAGGACGTTTTCTGCGCGAAGTGCGGCACACGAGTCGCCTAAGGTGGAATGGGTTTCGCTGCGCCGGCAATCGAAGAGTGGACCGAGTGGGATTTGAACCCACGGCTTCCGCCTTGCGAAGGCGGCGATCTTCCGCTGATCTATCGGCCCAGTGGGGCTACCGCACATCGGGGGCCGGCAAATAGGTTTCGTCGTGCATGCAAGCAGCGCAAGGGATCCGCGAACGAATGAGGGGAACGATGATTGGCCCTTCGCCAGACGGGCCAATTCTTTAAGAACGCCCAGCACGTGCGACGCGGCGGCGACGATGGGCGTCCGGTTGTACAACACCCGCACAAGGAAGAAGGAGGCGTTCGTCCCTCTTACGCCAGGCGTCGTCAAGATGTACGTCTGTGGTCCGACGACGTACGACTACAGCCATCTCGGCCATGCGCGGTCTTACATCGACTTCGATGTCGCCCGACGGTACCTCGAGTACCTCGGGCATCGCGTGACGTACGTCGTGAACTTCACGGACATCGAGGAAGTCATCATTCGCCGCGCAAAGGAGGTGGGAAAGGATCCCCTCGCCTATGCGCAGTTCTACATCGATGCGTTCTTGGAGGACATGCGCGCGTTGAACGTGCGGCCGGCGGACCACATGCCGAAGGTGAGCGGGCATATCCGGGAGATTACGGCCCTCGTGCGACGGCTGATCGATCGAGGATATGCGTACTCCGTCGATGGCGAGGTGTACTTCCGCACGAAGAAGGCGAAACATTCGTTCGGCATCCTGACGCACCAGAAGTTCGCGGACATCGTCGTCGAACCGCCCGCCACGGAGCGCCCGAAGGAAGACCCGCTCGATTTCGCCCTGTGGAAAAAGTCGAAGGGGGACGAGCCGTCCTGGCCGAGCCCGTGGGGGGACGGCCGCCCGGGCTGGCATGTCGAATGCAATGCGATGGCGAACAAGTACCTCGGCGCGCCCCTCGACATCCACGGCGGCGGCGTCGACCTGAAGTTCCCGCATCACGAGAGCGAGGCGATGATCGCCGAAGGCGCGTGGGGTGGGGAGTGGGCCCGGACGTGGATGCACAACGGATTCGTCACGCTCGAGCGCGAGAAGATGTCGAAGAGCCTCGGGAACTTCGTGACGATTCGCGAGGTCCTGCGCGATTTCCCGGGCGAGGTCATCCGGCTCTGCCTCCTCAAGGCCCCGTACCGCGAAGACGTCGAATACGACCAGGCATGCTTCGCGCGAGCGCAAAAGGAATACGACGCGATGCGTGCGGTGATCGACGCCGCGAAGACCGCGTCCGGCCCTGGCTCCGGAGGAAAGGTCGACGCGCTCTTGGCGCGAACCCGGGACGGATTCCGAACAGCGATGGATGACGACCTCAACACGCGCGATGCCGTCTTCCGCCTCCAGCAGCTGACGGAGGCGATCGTCGAGATTCCGACGATATCGGCATCGGAAGGAACGGCGGTCGTCGGTGCATTTCGGGAATTCGGTCAGATTCTCGGCCTGTTCCCGGACTTGCGATAGGCGATTGCGTCGCGGTCTCGACACGGTTCGGCTCTTGAGAAATCTCGGGAGGACCGCACGTCCGACCCGACGCGGCGTGTGGCGGAACCCTTTTATCAAAGCCGCGTATGGGCGCATCTCTCACTCAGGGGAGCCCATGGCAGAGTTCAAGGCGGTCATCGCGGACCCGAAGACGGGCAAGGCGTACAAACGGGACATCAGCGGGCACTACGCGAACGCCCTCATCGGCAAGAAAATCGGAGAGGACCTCGACGGCCTGTACGTTGGCTTGCCGGGCTACAAGCTCCAGATCACGGGCGGCAGCGACAAGGATGGCTTCCCGATGCGGTCCGACCTGCCCGGACCCCGGCGGAAGCGCCTCCTCGTGAGCGGCGGCGTCGGCTTCCACCCCGTCCGGTCTGGGATGCGGAAGAAGAAGACGGTCCGCGGGAACACGGTCTCGCCGGACATCTTGCAGCTGAACCTGAAGATCGTCGTGCGCGGGCCGAAGTCGATCGAGGACGCGTGGCAGGAGCAGGCGCGATGAAGGTTCCCGGCCAGCCGGAGGTCAACATCGGTGTGGTCGGCCACGTGGACCATGGGAAGTCGACGCTCACGGAGCGGCTCACCGGCGAACGCACGGACCGGCACAGCGAGGAGATCAAGCGGGGCATCTCGATCCGCCTCGGCTACGCGGACATGGCGATCTACAAGTGTCCGAAGGAGCCGGAGCCCGCGTGTTATCAGAACACCGAGATGTGCAAGACGCACAACGTGAAGGGCGAGCTGCAGCGGATCGTATCGTTTGTCGACTCGCCCGGCCACGAGACGCTCATGGCCACGATGCTCAGCGGCGCGGCGATCATGGACGGCGCGCTGCTCGTGATCGCGGCGAACGAAGACGTCCCGCAGCCCCAGACGAAGGAGCACCTGATGGCCCTCGGGATCATCGGGGTCGACAAGATCGTGATCGTGCAGAACAAGATCGACATCGTGGACCCGAAGGAGGCGGAGGAGAACTACCGCCAGATCGAGGTGTTCACGAAGGGGACCGTCGCGCAGGGCGCGCCAATCGTCCCGGTGTCGGCCCACCACGACGTGAACCTCGACGTCCTGATGATGATGATTCAGAAAGTCATCCCGACGAGGCCCCACGAGGAGTCGAAGCCCGCGAAGATGTACGTGGCCCGCTCGTTCGACGTGAACCAGCCCGGGATCGCGCCCGAGAAGATCGTGGGCGGCGTGCTCGGCGGGAGCTTGATGCAGGGCCGGATGAAGGTCGGGGAGGAGATCGAGATCTCGCCCGGGCGCCAGGTGGCACTCGGGAACAAGACGGAATGGAAGAACCTCACGACGACAATCCGGTCCCTCCACACGGGCGGGTCCACCCGGAAGGAGGTTCGTCCCGGCGGGCTGATCGCGATCGGCACGAACCTCGATCCGGTGCTCACGAAGGCGGACGGCCTCGTCGGCCGGGTCGTCGCGCCCCCGGGTTCGTTGCCGGAGATCCTGATGAAGATGTCCGTCGAGGTCAATCTGCTCGAGCGGGTCGTCGGGGTCCCGGAGGAGCTGAAAGTCGAGGGCATCAAGACCTCGGAGCCACTGATGGTGTCCGTCGGGACCGCGACGACGGTCGGCGTCGTGACGTCGGCGCGGGAGAATCGGGCCGACATGGCCCTCAAGATTCCCGTCGTCGCGGAGCCCGGCCAGCGCGTCGCGGTCTCCCGTCGGATCGGCGGGAAATGGCGGCTCATCGGATACGGCGTGCTGATGTGACGTCGTCGCCAGCAGGCCGATCCGAGGGTGGCCTCAGGCCGCGAATCGGTTTCGTGTAAAATCACGAAACTCAGCCGACTGTGGCCGGGGTCGCTCATTGGCTTCGCGCTCCAGTCGATATCCCCAAGAGGGTGCGCCTCCATGGCCGCAATCGATGCGCGTGCTCCACCGCGACGCGAAGACGGGAGAGATTAAGGTCCGGGTGGAAAACGCGGACGATCTCTGGCACCTCCACAATCTCGTGCTCCCAGGAGACCTCGTACGCGCCTCGACGTACCGCCGCGAGGAAGTGAAAACGGACAAGGTCCGCCCGGAGCGGGGTGAGAAGGTCCGCGTGACCCTCACGATCCGCGTGGAAGGCGTCGAGTTCCAGCCCTTCTCGGACCGGCTCCGCCTGACCGGGGTCATCGTCGAGGGACCCCAGGACCTCGGACGGCATCACACATTGAACGTCGGGGTGGACGATGTCTTGTCCGTCATCAAGACGTGGAAGCCGCACGAATTGCGGCGGATCGACGAAGCGGTCGCCGCCGCGCAAAAGCCGCTCGTCGCATTCCTCTCCCTCGATGACGAGGAAGCCCTCGTCGCGCAGCTCCGTCAATATGGGGTGCATGAGCTCGCCACGATCCGCGCGCCGGGGCATGGGAAGATGTTCCCCTCCGGGGACGCCCGGTCCGTCTTCTTCGACGACATCCTCACGAAGCTCCGGATGACCGCGATTGGCGAGGCGCTCGTCGTCGTTGGGCCCGGGTTCACCCGGGACGCGTTCCTCGAATTTCTGAAAGGCCGTGAGGCGGTCCTCGCGTCGAAAGTGCACAGCCATGGCACGGCCCATGCGGGGATGCAAGGGATTCACGAGGCGCTGAAGGCCGGTGTCGGCGCCAAGGTCTTCGGAGAAAGTCGGGTCGGCTACGAGACGCGTCTCGTCGAACGGCTCCTCGAAGCGATTGCCACGGACAAAGCGTGCGCGTACGGCCCCGCGGAGGTCGGCGAGGCCGTCGACGCCGGAGCGGTCGAGACGCTCTTGGTAAGCGACGCCGTCGTCCGCGATTCCGGGATCGAGGAGATGATGCGGGCCGCCGAGTCGGCTCGGGGAACGGTCGTCCTCGTCAGCCGACATCACGAAGCGGGCCAGAAGCTCGAGGCGTTGGGAGGTATCGCGGCCCTCTTGCGGTTTCCGATCAAGTGAGGCTTCGGGTCGATCGACGTCTTCACGCGCGGCCTCGGGATTCTCCGCGGACGATTCCGGCGGCGATCAGGTGGGCTACCCGGAGCGGCTCCGGGAGCACGCCGCGGATGGTCGTCAGCGAGAGCGCTTCCTGGACCTCGGCTCGTTTCCCCCCGACGTAGGTGACCCACACCGTGCCCGCGCGCGTTCGAATCGCCTCGACCGGGTGGCGTCGGATCAGCTCCAGGCGCTCGTCCCAGTCGTCAAACCGTCGTCTCAGCGCGGTCTCGATTGCGACGAGATCCGGCTTCCGGCGCGTGACCGTGACGATCGGCCGCCCGACCGCTGCTCCCAGGAGGTCCACGTCGATCACATTGAAGCCGCCGACGGCGGTCCCGTCGATGAGGACCATCGCGAGCCCGGCACGATACCGCGAGACGCGCACCATCGACGCGATCCGATCGGTCGCGTCGTGTCCGTCGACCTCCGCGAGGGTCGTCAGGACCCCTTCGATGTACGACGGCGCCTGCACGACGACCCCGACCACCGGCACCGATTCATCCGAGAAACGGAACGGTGCGTCGTCGATCCCGAGGAACCGCGACTTCGTTTTCATCGTCAGATCAGCTTCAGGTGGCCCGTGACCTGGTCGACGATCGCGGCGGGCCCCGGCCCGACTCCGAGGCACGTGACGGTCCCGGGCGGGAGCTCTGTGAGCCCGGCATCTTCCACGAGGGCGGTCGGCAAGTGCATCGAACGAGCTTTCGCCTGGAGGGCGCGTAGGTCCGCGAGGGTGCCGGCGTGGACGACGACTTTCTTCTGGCCTTCCGCGACCCATTCGGTGAACCACTTCCGGTGACGCGCCTTCGCGTCGAGCGCCGCCATCACCGCGGCGTGGGCGACTTGGACCGCGAGCTTACCCCGAGACAACTCGAGGTCCGAGCGCACCGCGATGACGAGCTTGAACTTCATGCTCCCGGCCCCGTCAATACAGCTCCGCGGCCCGTTGCTCCTCGAGCTTTCGGAGTTCGGCCTCGAGGGCCTTCAGCTCCGCCCGAGACTTGTCCCGGACGGTCTCGTAGTGCGACTTTGCCTCCGTCGACTGGAGGCGCATCCGCCGCTCCGCGTCCTTGATCGACCGTCGGAGGGCTTCCCGTCGCTCCGCGAGTTCTTGGAGCTTCATCCGGACCCGATGGTCTCGCTCCTCCTCCGTCAGAAGCTCGCCCGGTCCCGGTTTCGGAAGCCGCGCGAGCGAGGGATGGACGCGGGCCATCCACGGATACGCGCCGCGCCACCACCCCAGGACGAAGAACGCGACGGACAGTCCGATCAGCCCTCCCGCGATGTTCGGCGCGGTCACGTCCCCGAACCCCGACGCATTCACGCCGAGTGAGTTCAGGAAGAACGCCCAAAACACGGTGACCGCAATCGACAGGACGAATCCGAGGGTGAGCCGGTACAGCGTGTCGTATTCCCGGTCCAACTCACCTTTCCGCGGGTACAGTGCGTTGATCAACAGGTACCCGGGCAAGAAGAACAAGAGCACGAGCGCGCCGATGACGCGGGCCGTCGCGACGATCGCGCCGAAGACATCGTCCGGCAACGCGCGGCCCAGCGGCCGGAGTCTATTTGAAGATTGTGCGGACGATCTTCTCCGGAGGAAAAGGCTTAGACGGGTCGGCGCATACGTGCGAGTCCGGAGAATCTCCCACGGACCGGAATCGCATCAAGACCTACGTGCGTGGCTTCGACGAAGCCCTCGCGGGAGGCGTCCCGGAAGGCTATGTCGTCCTCGTGAGCGGCGCGCCCGGGACGATGAAGTCCTCGCTCACGTATTCGATCCTCTACCAGAACGCGTTGCAGGAGGGCCGGAAGTCCGCGTACTTCACGCTGGAACAGAGCAAGGACCTCACCCTCGAGCACATGGCCTCGATGGGCATGACGGACGCGCGCGCCGCCCAGCACATCACAACGCTCGACATGGGCAACATTCGCAAGAACCTCAGCTACCTCCAGGGCCGCGGCTCGTGGCTCGACCTGTTCAAGATGTACTGTAACAACGTCATGAAATCCGACGCGGTCTCCGTCCTCGTCGTCGACTCGCTCGACGTCCTCGAGACGATGGCGAAGATGCAGGACCCCCGGTCCGAACTGTACTTCCTCTTCGAGTGGCTACGAGATCTCGGGCCGCTCACGTTCCTGATCTCGGAGAAGCCGCTGGAACTCGGGACCGGTCACGCGCCCGCCGAGGAAGCGTACCTCGCAGACGGAATCATCGCGCTCGAGATGCACCCGACCTCCGACCTCTACGTGCAACGGCGAATCCGGGTCGTCAAGATGCGTTCGACGAAACACGAGACGGGCTACTACGCCCTGTCTTTCGACGACGGCTCGTTCGAGGTCGCCCGCGCCGTCACGGGGACGTCGTGACCTAGGTGGGAATCATTCAGGAACGGCCGTCCACCCGGAGCGGTCAGTGACGAAACCGCGAATCTCCCCGCTAGGCCTTTATACCGGCCGGAAACTCGTACGATGTCCGCGCGGGGCCTCCCCGCGTCGGTTCAGGCGCCCACCGATCTTCCATGGCCCAGACGACACCCTCCGAGGTCACGGGGGCGAACAGCGGAGCCCCCGTTGCCGTGCTCGTGATTGACGGGAACGAAGAGCACCAGATCCTCAGCGTCGCGGCCCTCACTCGTCGGAAGTGGATCGTCCGCACGGCGGCGTCCCGTCGGCAAGGGCTGCAGCTCGCCCTCGCCTACTATTTCGACGCGATCGTCATCGGCAGCAAGCTCCGCGACGGCAGCGGGATCGAGCTGCTGCGGGCGCTCGCGGGTCGCCTTCCCGGAACCCCGGTCATCTTCGTCGTACCGCCGGATGGCGAGGAAGCCGCGTTGCAGGCGATGGAGTCCGGCGCCCAGTCCTACATCGTGAAGACGCCGCGGTACAACGAGCTCCTGCCCGCGATCGTGTGGGAGCACGTCGAAGAGGCTCGGAACCGGAAGCGGCTCATCGAGACGGAACAGGTCCGGGCCCAAGTCGTGACGGAACGGAAGACGGTCGAAGAACGGCTGTCCCAGAGCCAGGCCCGCTTGAGGATGGTCCTCGAGCAGGCGCCCCTCCTCCTGTGGAGCACGGATCGAGACCTGCGAGTCACGTCCGCGATGGGAGCGGGCCTCCAAGGCCTGGAGCTGCCTCAAGGCCAGGAGCGCGGTCTCACGCTGTACGAATACTTCAGCCTCCGAGACGACGACATGGAGCCGATCGCGGCCCACCGCCGGGCCCTCCTCGGAGAGAGCGTCGCGACGCAGATCGAATGGCACGGCCGGTCGTACGACGTGCACATCGAACCGCTCCGTTCGGGCGACGGCGGGATCCTCGGGACGATTGGCGTCGCCCTCGACGTGTCGGACCGCACCCGGACGGAGGAAAGCCTGCGGCGGAGCGAGGTGCGTTTCCAGCTCCTCGGGCGCGCGACGAACGACGTCGTGTGGGACTGGGACTTCCAGACGGACGGCATGTGGATCAACGAGAACCTGGCGGCCGCATTCGGATACCGCGCCGAAGATGTCGAGCCCACCGGCGCCTGGTGGGAGGAGCACCTCCATCCGGAGGATCGCAGGCGGATTGCGGAGGGAATCCAAGGGCTCATCCAGAGTGGCGGTTCCGCTTGGAGCGCGGAGTACCGGTTCCGGCGGAAGGACGGAACGTACGCGACCGTGGTGGACCGCGGCTATGTGCTCCACGACCCCTCCGGACATCCGTTGCGCATGATCGGATCCACGATGGATGTGACGAGACAGCGGAAGGCGGAGGCGATCCAGTCCTCCGTCTACAAGATCTCCGAAGCCGCGAACTCCGCGAAGGACCTCCAGGAACTGTATCGGCACATCCACAAGGTCATCAGCGGGCTCATGCCGGCGACGAACTTCTACATCGCCCTCTACGAAGACCGATCGAAGACCCTGAGCTTCCCGTATTTCGTCGATGAGGCCGAAGCCCCTCCGCCGCCGCAGAAGCTTGGCCGCGGTCTCACCGAATACGTGCTTCGGACCGGCCGGCCCCTGCTCGCCTCTCCGGACGTCTTCGAGGACCTCGCTCGGACCGGCGAGGTCGAACTCGTCGGGCCGCCATCGGTCGACTGGGTGGGCGCCCCGCTCGCCAGCCAAGGCAAGGTGATCGGCGTGATTGTGGTCCAGAGCTACAAGGAGGGCGTCCGGTTCGTCGAGGAAGACAAGGCCGTCCTCAATTTCGTGTCGGAGCAGATCGCGATGGCGATCGAGCGAAAGCGCACCCACGAGAGCTTCCTCCAGACCTCATCCGAGCTCGAAGCGATCTTCCGTGCGGTCCCGGACTTGTACTTCCGCCTCTCGGCCGACGGGACGATCCTCGGATACTACGCGGGCCGGTACGCCGACCTCTACGTTCCCCCGGAGTCCTTCATCGGGCGGCGAATCCACGAGGTCCTCCCGAAAGACGTGGGGGACCCGTTCGCGCGAGCGATGCGAAAAGTCCTCGAGACGAACGGGCTCGTGACGATGGAATATTCGCTCGAGGTCCCGTCGGGTCGGAAAGCGTTCGAGGCCCGGATCCTCCCGCTGATTAACGACCAGGTCGTCGTGGTGGTCCGCGACATCACGGACCGGAAGGCCGCCGAGGCCGCGCTCAAGGCTTCCACGGAACGGCTCCTCGAGTCCGAGCGGCTCGCCACGCTGGGCCAGCTCGCCGGGTTCATCGCCCATGAGCTGAATACGCCCTTCACGAACATTTCCCTCCTGACGGACTCGGTCGCGCGGCGGGTGCACGACGGTTCGGTGACGGAGAAGCTCGAGAAGATCCACGAGGAGCGGCGTCGGGCCGCGGAGATCATCCGGGAGCTCGTGGGCCTGTCCCGGAGCCGACCTGTCACCGTCGACGTGGACCTCCGATCGATCGTCGAGAGGGCGATCGACGAAGTCCGACGCCACCGGAAAACGGGCGTGACCTTCGAGGTCGACCTCGGAGATGTCGCCGTCCCAGCGAGGGCGGACCCCCTGCAACTTCAAGAGGTCGTGATGAATCTGGTGCGGAATGCGATCGACGCGACGAGGCGCGGCGCGGTCCGGGTCCGCCTCGAGAAGCGGCCGGGGTTTCACGCGATCGTCGTGTCGGACACGGGGACCGGGATGACGCCGGAGGTCTTGTCTCACGCCTTCGACCCCTTCTTCACGACGAAGGCGCGTCGGCAGGGGCTGGGCCTCGGCCTCCCGCTCTCGAAGTACATCGTGGCGAACCATGGGGGAACGATCGAAGTGACGTCGGAGCCGGGGAAAGGATCGACCTTCACGGTCCTGTTGCCCCGAGGGGACCGATCGGATGAGGATCCTGATCGCGGATGACGACGAGACCCTACGGGGCGAGCTCGCGGGGATCCTCCGCGAAAACGGTCACGAGGTCGTCGGCGCGGCAGACGGCGGCGAGGCCCTGCGAGCCGTCGAACGGGAATCGTTCGATGTGGCCCTCCTCGATCTGAAGATGCCGAAGGCGTCCGGCTTGGACGTCCTCCATCGCCTTCGAGTTGTCCGTCCCGAGACGGCGGTGGTCATGGTCACGGGGCAGGGCACAATCGACGCCGCCGTCGAAGCGATGAAAGCCGGGGCCATCGATTTCGTCGAGAAGCCGTACGAAGTCGAAGCCCTTCAGCGCACGCTGCAAACGGTGGATGAGGAGCGGCAGACCCGGGCGATGCTCGATTCCACGCCGGCCGACGCGACGATATCGCGCATCCTCTCCGATGCCGCGTCCCGGAACGTGCTTTTCGCGGTCATTGGGCCGAGAGCCACCGCGCCGGCCGGGGCGACCCGGGTCCTCCGCATCGCCGAGGAGGGGCGACCGCCTGACGTTTTCGCGCCGACGCAGCTGTACCAGCTGAATGCCGCGATCGACGCGCATGTGTTCGAGGCCGAGCGCCCCGTTGTCTATGCCGCGGACCTGGGTCTACTCGAATCGCTGCACGGGATCGGGGACATGCGGGCTTGGGTCCGCCATGTGAGTGGAAAGTGCGGCGGCAAAGGGGGCGTCCTCGTCCTGGCCGCCCCGGATCGGGCGCTCGCGGCGGAGGTGCAGCGGGACGTCGACGCGAACGCGCCGTCGGAAGCCCTCCAGGGCATGCTCGAATCCCTCGCGAATCCGATTCGTCGGGCCGTCGTGGGATACGTCTCGGCCTCCGGTCCCGTCGCGTACTCGGCGATCCTCAAGAAGAACTTCGTCGACTCCTCGTCGAAGCTCTCGTTCCACTTGCAGAAGCTCCAATTCGACGGACTCCTCGCGAAAGTCGATGCCGGCCACTACGCAGTCACGGAGGCGGGACAGCGCGCGTGGCAGGTGGTGCGCGCCCTTTCGGAGCGAGGGCACCCCTCCCTCCTGATATCAAAGGCGTAAACAGGCCTCCGTCCGCGCCGGACGTCGACTTGTCAACTGGCGTCAACTAGGCGCTATATATTCCCCGCTCCCCATCGACATCGGGAAGGACGATGATTAGCCTGGCGCCAGAGGTCAAGGAGGGGGGCGCCTGCATTCTCGTCGTGGACGACGACGAAGGGGTGCGGGAGAACCTTGCGGAGCTGTTCGAAGTCGTGGGCTACTCCGTCCTCACCGCCGGGAATGCGGTCGAGGCGATGGAGAAACTTTCGGCGCACGAGGTGGACCTGCTGCTCACGGACTACCGGATGCCGGGTCCGAACGGAGTCGAGCTGATCGAATCGGCCCGCCGGACGAAGCCGGGGATGCGGGCGGTCCTGATGACCGCCTTCGGGGACAGCTTCACGGAAATCGAGAGCGTCCGCCGCGGAGCGATCGGCTACCTGAACAAGCCGTTTGAGGCGGACGAAATCACTGGCCTCGTCGCACGGATCCTCTCGCTCAAGGGGGAATGAGCCATGCAAGCACTCCAGGTGAGCCAAACCATCATGGACGAGTATTCGGCGCGGATCCTTCTGGGGACCTTCGACCATCCCGTCTCCGCGCTGGACATCAGTCGCCGGTTTGCGATCCCAATCGCGGCGTGCTACCGACGGATCAGAGAACTCGAGGGCCTCGGCCTCGTGTACGTGGAGGCCGCGCTTCCCTCCCGGAACGGGAAAGGCCTGCAACTCTACCGGTCTCGCCTCCGCTCCGTCCGGATCGCCTTCGAGGACGGCAAGCTCCGGGCGCGGGTCGAGCTCGGTCCCGCCGGCGTCGTGCCTGCGGAGAACGAGGTCGCGGAACAAGTCGTAAACCTCCGAGACCCATCGGTACCGTAGGGCTTTGTAGGCGCGGCCCTCATCCGGTCCCATGGTTGACGGGACGACAACGGTCGGCGCTTTGCGGACGGCGGTGCGACGGTTCGTCCGCGAACGGGATTGGGAGCGGTTCCACCTCCCGAAGGATCTGGCAATCGCGATTTCGGTCGAGGCATCGGAGCTCCTCGAACGATTCCTTTGGCGGGACCCGGCTCCAACGGCGACTCTGTCTCCCGAGGATCGGTCCGCGATCGCGGAGGAACTCGCGGACGTCGTGATTTATGGCGTCAGCCTCGCGGACGTCCTCGAGGTCGATTTGTCCGAGGCGGTCCTCGCGAAGCTCAAGAAGGACGAGGTGAAGTACCCCGCGGACCGGTTCCGAGGCCGTGCCCGCTAGCGCGCACGCGGCAGGCGATCCGCCGTGACGAAGCCGCCGTCGAGGCATAGGGAGCGGAGTCCCTCGTAGGCGAGCTCCGCGAGCGGTTCGAGGTTCACGACATCCTCCATGTTGTATTCGAGCAGGAGATTCAGGGCGTCGTCGTCGCCCGCGTCGTAGGCGTGCCACAGTCGGACCGCGTCGAAGCCCGCAAGGCCCGAGGTCTCTTCACTCCGCAAGATTCCGACCTGGGACTCGATCGCTTTGAGGCCGCCGACGAATCCGAGGCGCCTCAGCGGATGGAGCAGGTCGAGATGGATCTGGTCCAACGCCATCCGCGGAAACGCCTTCCGGAGGAAAGGGACGTCGAACCGTGCGCCGTTGAACGTGACAAGGAGTTTCGCTCGAGCCATCGCGGCGGGGAGGTCTTCCAGGTTGTCGCCCTGGACAAAGGAGCGTTTCCGCGTGCCGTCGTACACCCCGACCACGGTGATCGCATCCCGGCCGATCGAGAGCCCAGTCGTCTCGATGTCGAGGAACGCGATCGCATGCCGGAACTCGCGCCACGCGCGCCAATGGTCGCGTGGCGAGAGGCCTCTCGCGAAGTACCGGTGCCGCCCTCGGTGCAGCGCCTCCGCGGACCGCGTGAGCTCGTCCTCAATCCGGTGCCCGAGTTTGAGGGAAAGCCGTCGTGGCCGTCGGGCCGCCGAAAAGTCGTCCCACGTGCGGATCCCCATCCGCCACAGCCGTTCCTCGGTCCGGTAGCCGACGCCCGGGACATGGACGAACGTTTCGCGCAGCATCCTCGCGATCGAAATGGCGCGCCGCAGAAAGCCCTTGCGGGGAGGTTCGCGGAGCCGCAGAAAAGCCTTATTCGCGACGGTCTGATGGCCGCGCGTGTTCGAGATCCGGGAGCGCGACGGACTCGCGCGGCTCGGTCAGATGGAGACCGCACACGGATCCGTATCGACACCGGCGCTCCTGCCGGTGATCAACCCGAATCGCCCGATTATTCCGGCGAAGGACCTCGCGGACCGATTCCGGGCGGAGATCCTCATTACTAACGCGTACATCCTCGGGAAGTCTCCGGACCGGGAGGCGGTTCTCCGGGACGGGGTTCACAGCTTCCTCGGTTTCCGTGGGTCCGTGATGACGGACTCCGGGGCTTTCCAGTCTCACGTCTACGGCGACGTGGACGTCACGAACGCCGAGGTCATCGGGTTTCAGAAACGGATCCGCGCGGACCTCGGAACCATGCTCGACCCGTTCTCCGAGCCGTTCCACGATCATGCGAGGGCCGCCGCAGATGTCGAGGAAACGATCCGACGCGCAAAGGAGGCCGATTCGATTCGCGGCGAGATGGCCCTCGTCGGCGCGGTCCAGGGCGGCCTGCACGACGACCTGCGGGAGCGATGTGCGCGGGCTGTCTCGGCCCTCGGCGTCACCGTGTGCGCGATTGGTGGGGTCGTGCCTCTCCTCGAATCCTACCGGTTCCGCGACCTCGTTCGCGTGATCGTCGCGTCGAAGAAAGGCCTCGACCCCTCGAAGCCCGTCCATCTGTTCGGCGCCGGCCATCCGCTCGTCTTTCCCCTCGCGGTGCTCTTAGGCTGCGACTTGTTCGACTCCGCTTCCTACGCGAAGTACGCACGGGACGGCCGAATGCTCTTTCCGGAAGGGACCCGGCACGTTGCCGACGTCCGCGAGAGCGGCTGCCTCTGCCCAGTCTGCCTCGCGCACCCGATCCAGGAAATCGCCGCGAGCGAGCGCCTCCTCGCGGAGCACAACCTGCACGTATGCTTCGCCGCGATCCGCGACGTTCGGCGCGCGATCGCGGACGGGAGTCTGTGGGAACTCGTCGAGCGGCGCGCCCGAGCCCATCCCGCACTCCTCGACGCCGTCAAGGATCTTCGGCAGTACAACGAATTCCTCGAGGAGTTCGAGCCGCTTTCGCGGCGCGGAGCGATGTACTACGTCGGCCCAGAGACGGCCCACCGCCCGATCCTCCACCGGCTCCGGCAGCGCGTCATCCATCGCTACGCCGCGCCGCCCGCAAAGGGCCTCCTCGTCCTCCCCGAAGGGGACCGGCCGTACGGCGAACGGTACGCGTCGGTCGTCGAGCGCGTCCTCACGACGGCGAACGTGCACGTCGCGGTGAAGTCGATCTGGGGTCCCGTCCCGCTCGAACTCGACCATGTCTGGCCTCTGTCGCAATCGATTGTACCTGAGAGTACGGAGCTAGAGGCACTCGAGGCGGCCGAGGTCTTCTTCCGCGAATGGGCCGC
>WNEY01000392.1_pt1 | contig 38109 bp, 34 predicted proteins | sample 5400531 | NCBI WGS metagenome assembly WNEY01 (sample SAMN13153338, study PRJNA577476) | soil metagenome | isolation source: 200 cm saprolite under Douglas fir tree site 1 | place: USA:California | collected 2015-04-18 | reverse complement strand
CTAGCGATTGCGCGGGTTCTTGCTCAGATTTCGACACGTTGAGTCCGGCGTCATGCCAACCGGACTGGCGGCTGCGGCGAGCTAGGCTTCGAGGAGCAGCCGGAAGGTGGACCCCCGCGCAGGCGCGCTCACCACTTCCACTCGACCGCCATGCAGCTCGGCTATCTGCTTGACGATATAGAGCCCCAGGCCAGTCCCGGGCGTGCCTCGAGTTTCGGGCCCGAGGCCTCGGTAGTACTTCTTGAAGATGTTGGGGATTTCCTCCGGCAGGATCCCGGGCCCATGATCTTCTACCGTGATAGCGATGGCGCCCGGCTGGAGCTCCACGCGGACTTCCACCGAGGATTCCGGAGGGGAGTACTTGATGGCGTTGCTGAGCACGTTCTGGAGAGCGATCCTCATGCGATCGATGTCCACCTGTACGGTGGAATGTGATGGGTCGATGCGCTCGATGATCGCGATCCTTTTGGCCAGCGCCTCTGCCCGAACTACTTCTACGGAATCGTGAATCAGCTGTTTGACCTGACAGGGCTCGCGGCGAAGGACCTTTTCGGGTTCCTCTAAGCGCCCGACCGCGGATAGGTCATCGACGAGCTTCGCCATCTCGTTGGCGCTCATGGCAATCTGAATGATTGCTTTGTGTACCGCCTCCGGAAGGTCCCCGAGATCCCCAGACTCAATCATCGAGATGTAGCCACGGAAGACGCTCAGTGGGCGACGCAGTTCGTGGGTAGTTAGCCGCATGAAGCCCGATTTGAGGATGTCGAGCTCCGCAAACTGAGCGTGGTGGCGTTTTTCGGCCTCGTAGTACCGCCGTGCGACCTCGTGCTCGAGCCGGAAGAACACATCGGTCAGACGCAAGATCAGCGGCTCAATCGGAGGATCGGCTCGCAGCACGAAGGGCAGCACGCCGTTTTTCACGACGATCAGGCTGCTATAAACTTCGTCGTAGTCTCTGGACTCTGCGGCATAACTTCGCCCTAGGCTGACCCCGTACGTATCGACAAAGTGATCCCCGTCTTCTGCAGTGAACGAGCGTCGCAGGCCGTCGACAAAGGCTTCCATGAACAGTCGAAGCGCCTGCTCGTTTGGATAGCTTCGGCGGAGCGAACGGCCTTCGTGCGACCAGGCATCGGCGGTCAGTTGGTCGACGATGCGTTTGTGGTTGGCTCCAACAATTTTCGCCAGCCGGTCGTCCGCGCTCACCACTGGCCGCTCTCCGTGGGGGCAATGGTCGCGGCGCTTGACCGGCTAGGGGAAGTGACATCGAGAATGACAGCGTCCGGTGGCCATGATCCGGCAAGGTCTATCCGTGACACACCGTCCCGAGCCACATCCACCTCGTATCCCTCGCGCCGCAGCATCGACGTGTGCAGCTCAGCGGTGCGCGAATCGACTTCGACGATCAGAACGTGATGCTCGCCGTTCATGGCATCAGCGCGTCGCCGAAAAGCGTACACCCGTTCGCGCTTGGATTCAAGCGAAAAGACATGCCCGCGCCCACAGCTGATCTACCTCGGTGTGTCGCTGGGTCCAGAAATGCTACCGATTGTTATGCGTGGCCGGAGCCACACTGAGACCCGCCCCCCAACTTGAAGCATTTCTCGACGGGCCGGATGGAGAGCCACAAGGATCGCTACCGCGGCAAGGAAGAGCAGCGACGCGGTCAGTGGTTCGTGCCGACCACCGATCAGTGCTGTAACCGTTAGGGCAAGGATTCCAGGAGTGATGCGCTGCGTACGCCAGCGCTCCGGCACCCGGCTTTGGTGGATGGAAACGCTGAGCCCTCCCTGGGGTTGGTCGGGAAGCTAGGAAAGAACGGGATGTTGCCCTATTGAAGTCGGTGGTGGAGGGTGAGTTCAGAAGTTAGAGGCGGGTCGACCTGGCAAGTGGCGGGCGGCCCTCCGGCGAAGTCGGCAGGAGCAAGCGGTTCAATAACACCGAAACAGGAGTGCCGAAGTTAGCCGGCAAAGTTGCCAACGCTGACCAGTTGGCCCAGCCATCGCCTTCAGCGCATCGGGCAGCGCCCTCCGAGCCGGATCTAAGAACGCAAGGACAAAGCAAATTGGGAGATGGCATGCGCCTCACAGCGCTGTTGGCTACCACCTCGTACTCGGTTCGGATGCAGTCCTGCAGGGAGCTCTTCGTTGAGAGTCTCAAGCCAGCAATAGAGCACGGCCAAAGCGCTGTTCCACTTCTGCGCAATTATTCGCTTCGCGCGTGCACGAAGGCCATCGTCCGTGAATGCCGTCTGACCTACACGGACGCGATGGGCGGACTACAGAGAGACTTGGCCGCTGCCCGATCCCTCGCCTTCCTCGGATCACCTCTTCGATCAGATTCTTCCACGACGCCAGGCGGTGCGGAGCGTGTCGCAATCGGGCAACACGCTGCATGCCCTCTCTGACCAGTTGGCCTAGCCATCGCCTTCAAGCGGCCCGACGTCTGCGCAAAAGCATCGCATGCGGACCGCTCCGCTCGCCGGCGTACGATGGCGTCATCGACGAACCTGTCGACGTCGTACGCGAACTGGTCCGACTCCGCTACGGGGCCGGCGATTGGCGGTCCTGACGGGGGTCCCAACTGAATCAGAGGATACTCGCGGCGAGCGGGCCAAGGCAATGATGCTGGCATGCCTCACGAACTCGTGAGGGATCTGAAGAAGGCCGAGTCACCATGACGCAGGGCGCATTCGACGAGGTCTCGGTGACGGAGTTGCGCCGCCGCGGCAGCTACAAGTGGCGCGCCTTTCCGGAGGACATCCTGCCTGCATTCGTCGCCGAGATGGACTTCCCGCTCGCCCCGCCGGTTGCTGCCGCCATCGTGGATGCCGTCGCGCTAGGTGATGCCGGCTACGCGTGGCCCATCCAGGAGCTCGGCGAAGCGGTGTCCGGCTTCCTGCAGGCGCGATTTAAATGGACCGTGGACCCGACGGATGTCACCCTCCTCCCGGACGTTATGGTTGGCATCACCGAGGTCCTCAGGCTCGCGGTCAATCCGTCAGACGGCGTGGTGATCAACACGCCGGTGTACCCACCGTTTTTCGACCACATCGTCGAGGCCGGTTGCAAGGTTGTCGAGGCCCCGCTGGCGGACAGCCCCGACGGCTATGAGCTGGACTTCGCCACCCTCGAGCGGGCTTTCACCTCCGGAGGGCGGGTCTACCTCCTCTGCAATCCTCACAATCCGACGGGGCGTGTCTTCTCGCGTTCCGACCTTGAGCGTATCGCCGAGCTAGCCGAGCTGCATGACGTCCTAGTACTCTCTGACGAGATCCACGCGCCCCTTGCACTCCAGGGCGCCGTTCACACGCCCTTCTTGTCGTTGGGCGAACACGCCGCTAAGAGGGCCGTTGCATTCATCTCCGCCTCGAAGGCCTGGAACATCCCGGGGCTCAAGTGCGCGCAGGTGGTGGCCACGTCCGACGCCATGCGGGCGCTGGTCGGGCGGTTGCCGGAAGGCATGGGGTTTCGGGCCGGCAACCTCGGCGTCATTGCTAGCATCGCGGCGTATCGCGATGGGAGTTCTTGGCTCGACGAGCTGCTCGCAGTGCTCGACCGCAACCGGCGATTGTTGGGCGACCTACTTGCGGAGCACCTGCCCGCCGTGCGCTACGCGCCGCCACAGGGAACCTACCTCGCCTGGCTCGACTGTAGAGGCCTTGGGCTCGAGGATGAGCCGGTGGATGTTTTCCGGGAGCGCGGTCGAGTGGCGCTGGGACCGGGGCCGAAGTTCGGCGTAGATGGGACTGGACACGTGCGCGTCACCATGGGGACATCGGCCGGAATCCTCCGCACTATCGTCGAGCGAATGCGCTCAGCTGTTGCGGCGGCGGGCGCCTGACGGGCCGTTTCCGACGGCGGCTTGACGTTTCGGACATCGCGAACCCGCAGAGCGATGTGGCCATCCAGAAAGATTCCCGGGTCCAACTTATGGACGAGAAGCGACTCCGCGCCGATTTTTCAGCACGAATCCCTCAATCTTGTCTGCGCCCCGGATCGTCCTGAGGATACGGACGAGCTCACTCGAGGCCGCAGCCGCATGTGGTTAGCGCGGGCTGCAGTCTGCGTCATGGATGAGGATGCTACCTAAGCATTGGCGCTTCGCAGCATCGGGAACGAGAGCTTCGCTTAGGTCACGCAGCAAAGTTGCCAAACCCTGACAGGTTGCCCCAGCCATCGCCCTCAAGAATCGAACGGCCCCGGCTGAGGCGCTCGGGTGATGTTGGACGTCTCAGGATGCCGCGGCTGAGCGTCCCTTATCCAATTGCACATGGACCCGGACGTGGAGGGCCATTGCAACGCGTTCGAGTGTCCGTAGCGTCGGCTTAGTTCCGCCGGCCTCTAAACGGGCAACAACAGATTGAGTGGTTCCCATCCGATGAGCAAGTTCGCCTTGACTCAACCCCTGCGCCTCTCGGAGTTCGCGGACTTGGCGGCCAAGTTCATGAGCGAGACGTGCGTCATCATAAGCACGTCGGGCGGCAGGGCGCCGCAAGCTCTCATCGCGGATCTCGGACCAGGTCTTGTGTTTACGCATGGTTCACTCGGCGGTGTGTCTCTCGGTAACGCAGCGCTTCATCGCAGCCTCCGCGCGGTCGATCTGCGCTGTTTCCCGGGGCTTCGTCTTCCGAAAGACGGTAAGGAGGACGATGCGGCGGCCGGGAGCGATAAAGTAGCTAATCCGGCGTTCCTCTCGACCGAGGTGAAAGCGCAATTCCCGAAGCTTGCCGCGAAGTTCGCGCGTATAGGGCTCGCCCAAGCGGGTGCCCTGATCAGCCAACCGGTCGATGTAGAAAGCGGCATGGCCAAAGTCACCATCCGAGAGCTCCTGCAACCAGCCAACGACCTCTGGATGTAGCTCAATTCTCCCCCTGTCATCGCAATTTTGCTATGGGTGGCCCAGATTACAGGAGGGAATCGGAGTTCGGCGTCGCCGAGCGATCCTGTTTCAGGGTGACCCGGGCCACCGCTACTTTCGGCATGTCTTGCGCCACGGGACGAGAGGCCCGTGACAGCTGTGTGTCACGGGTGCCGACCAGCTGCATCAGCCAGCTGGCCTTATGAAGATGGTCGAGGGCGACGTCCGCTACAAGAGTTGCCAAACCCGACTAGTTGACCCAGCTTTCCACTTGCTCAGAAACGCCCGTGGGCTACAGTGGCGCTCCGGCGGAGGCCCAGAGGGAGGAGCTCGTTAGGCGCAGGTGCTCGATCGCACAATAGGAGCCTTTCGCGCAGAGTTCGGCGGCGCGTTGATCCTGCCTCAGGACCCGGATTACGACCGGGCCCGGTCGGTCTGGAATGGCGCAATCGACCGGCGCCCGGCTGTCATCGCCCGCTGCAGCACAGCACGCCAGGTTGCGGAGGCCGTCCGCCTCGGCCGGGAGCACGGGCTCGAGATTGCCGTCCGGGGGGTGGGCACAGCTTCGCTGGTTTCGGCGTCTGCGAGGCCGGCCTGATGGTCGACCTCAGCGATATGCGACAGGTTTCGGTCGCTTCGCGAAAGACAGATCGCAACCCTTGACCGACGGCACGGCGTCGTCCGACCAGCGCACGTCCAGAGGTTCGAGCTGCTGCCATAGGTCGCAACGGCTCTCGTGTTCGGTAGATGAGACGCCTCATCGACCGAGGCCCGACTTCAGCCTCACGGCGATTGATGCTGGGGTTAACAAAGCCGGCGCCAGAAGGCGCCGGCTTTCCGTTGTCCTCAGAGGGAAATGTGAGCCTACGACTCGCCCGGGGCTCCGATCAGAACGCCGTTGACGTCGATGTTGTCAAGGACAACCATGCCGGAGAAGTCCGGCCCGATGTCCGTGCCCTCGTCGAAGTCGATGCTGATCGAGTCCACCGTCAAACCGGCCGTTATGGCAGGCGCGCCGGGATAGGACACGTTGGTGAAGAAGCGAACTCGCTGCCAGCCGGGCGCCGGTGTGTTGGGACTGTGAGTCCCGTAGACGCAGCCGTAGAAGCGAGTGAACCCGTCACTCGTCACGACGTTGAAGCGCGGGGCCCCGGCGCCGCAGTGGCCGCCGTTGCGGACGTCAAACCCCAGTTCCGTCAGATGGAGGCCCTTCACGCCATGGACGACCAGACCAGCCGAGGCGTTGGTCGGCGTGGTGCCATTCTTGGACAGGAGCAGCCCGAAGCGGTTCTTATCGTTATCCTGCGGAAGCCCGAGATGCTTCACCCAGTCCCCCGCCACCATCCCCGTGTGCTCTGGGTCGAACTCGAACGGCGTTCCGGTGAATTCCTTGTGCGCCTTCGGGGCCGGGTCGCTGCCGCTCTTCGCCGAGGTGTCGTTCGGGTGGAGCAAAACGCCGATCCCCCTTCCGTTCGAGGCAGCCGAGACGCCGAAGCCGATTGTCAGGACGAGCGCCAGCGAGCAGACGCCAGTCAGGATGATACGACGCATAGCCGACATACGCCCTCCTCCGTGCGGTATTCCGTTGGTTGGGAGAACGCCATCGAGCCTTAAGACTTGCTGGTCCGCCGGCGCCGTACCGGACTCGTTACGGGGACATCGCGCCGCACCTAAGCGTCATGAAGACTCTTCGATGGCGGGGCGCTAACTCGAGACCGGCATCTCCCGCTTCAGTTGCTCGACGGCGGCTCGCTGCAGCCGTGAGACGTGCATCTGGGAGATTCCAAGCCGCTTGGCGACCTCCGCCTGGGGCAGCTCATCGACGAAGCGGAGATACATGATCCGCCGCTCGCGTGGCGTCAGATGGCGCATCGCCTGGTCGAGCAGGTCCTGGAGCTCCACCTTGTCGAGGTTCTCGTCCTCTCGCCCGAGACGCTCGGTCAGCTGAAGGCCGTCGTCGTCCTTGGGCGCGGGCCCGGTGGACTCGAAGGGGATGGTGCGCTGCGCGGGGCTCGCCTCCATCGCTTCCAGCACATCTTCTGGTGGCAGCTCGAGCTCTTTGGCGATCTCGTTCACGGAAGGCTGGCGACCGAGTCTCGCTTGCAGTCGCTGCGACGCCACATCGGCGCGCTGCATCGTTTCCTGAAGCCGGCGTGGGACCTTGACCGCCCAGCTCTTGTCCCGGAAGTAACGCTTGATTTCGCCAACGATGGTGGGTGTGGCGAAGGTCGAAAACTCGAGTCCGCGCTGCGGCTCGAAGCGCTCGATCGCCGCGAGCAGGCCGATGTAGCCGACCTGGACGATGTCCTCGAGCGGCTCGCCGCGGTTGCTGAATTTCTTGGCTAAGAAGATCACCAGGTTGTTGAACAGCTCGACGAGTTGCTGCCGGACCTGGGGATCCTTCGTTTTCTGGTACTGGAGGAAGAGACGACGAACGAGCTCTCGGTTGGGTCGGACGGTGGACGGCGAAGACGCCGGCCGGTCTACTCGATCAGGTATTTGACCATCCTCATCCGCAGGCTGCCCGTCTGGTCATCCACCTGGTAGCGGAGTTCATCGACGAACAGCCGGATCATGTTCAAACCAATGGTTTCACCACCGCCCGCGGCGGCACGCTCCGCACCTCGACCTCGAGCCGCCGGGGCCGGCTCTTGAAGATCAGCTTCAGCTGTCCGTTGCCACTCCCCCACTGCTGGGTCGCGGCGGCGCAGGCACTCTCGCAGGCCTGGGTGATCGCGATGTTGAGGTCGTCGATTTCTTGCACTGAGAAGCCGACGACGAGGCCCAGGGAGGCGGCGGCCCGCTTGGCGACGACGATGTAGTCACCGACGGCGGGGAGCTTCAGCTCGGTGACGTACGCGCCCGTACTCGGAGCCTCGCGGCCGGTTATCGCGGGCTGGTGGCGAAGTCGGCTTTGGGTCATGCTTCCTCCTGATGATGCTGGCTGGCCGGTGGCCTGCGGCGGCGGCCGAGTCCCCCAAGGGCGTCGCGCACGCGATCCCGCCAACCGGTGATCGCGGCGCCTGTGGCGTCCATCGCCCGGTCGGCGGCCGTGAACTTGTCGTTGACTCCGCTGACCATGTCGTCGATCTGCTGCAGGCTGTGGCGCAGCTCCGGAAGCGCCAGCCGGGCTTCGTCGAGCGTCAGGGTCAGGATGGCCTCGATCGTCCGCAGGCTGCGCGTCATGTTGAGCAGGATGAAGGAGGCAAAGATGCTGAGCAGGAGGAACCCGATGCCGACCAGCAGCACGCCGACTTGCCACACCATCACGAACTCCTCTCGAGGTCCCCACTCACGGGATATTGCCGATGTTGTACCTCATTACGGAGGGCGTCAAACGTGACCTGACCCGGTTAAGCCGGCTGGGCACGCCGCACCCACCGCGTGGCGGCCCATTGCACGATGGCCAGCACGACCAGATCGTTGACCGGGTGCAACTCGCCAAGGGCGAGCGGGGCGCCCACGCCGGCGACACCGAACGCCTCCCCGAGGAGAACGGCCAGCGCGCTCAGACCCAGGCGCACCAGGTAGTGCGGCGCCCGTGGCGCCACCACGTAGGCGAGCTGTGTGCCCAGCAGGATGACGAGCGCAGCCAGCACGAACACCGGCGGGATTGCCACAACGCCGCGAGTCTATCGCACGCGAGCCGGGTTGGCCTGAAACGAAGAGAGGCCCGGCCGGTTGGCCGAGCCTCTCTGAAGTCGTCTTGTCTAGTGACTCTTGTGACGGATCGCGCTGGCGGTGTTCTTCGCGTTCAGATTCGTGTTGGTCGCGCCCGGGACTACCGGCTGCCACTTCCACGACTGGCTGTTCTGCGCGGCCGGCGTGTTGCACGAGTCGCCAGGCCGGATGCAGGTCGGCTGCGTCACCGGCGCCGTGAAGTCGGCGGTCAGGCCGTCGAGCTGAATCCCGAGCGAGCCCCAGCTATTGGTATCGGTCAGCGTCACAGTGGTCAGCGTCTTACCCTGGGTGGCGACCGGGATGGTCAGCATGTCGATAACGGCGGTCCCGCCACCCATCCACGTCTGCGCCGTGGTCGTGAAGACGGCCGGTTTCGTGTTGGCGTCAGTGAGGGTGGTCACGACACCGAAGGCATCGACGCGCCACTCGCGCAGGTTGCCGCCGACCGTCAGGGTCGTGCTCTGCGTCGTGTTGTCGCTGAAGGTCAGCACGACGGTGCCAACCGGCTGGCCATCGTACATCCAGTTGTACGTATTCGACGTATTGAGCAGCAGGTAGACGGCGTTGGCATTCTGGACTGAACCCGTGAAGCTGGCAGAATCAAAGTTGGCCAGCCTGACAAAGTTTCCGCTGGTCATGTCAAAGGTGTGGCCGCCCAGCACTGCCTGGCCGGTCGGCGTCGTCGCGTACCACGAACTTAGCGAGGTGGTGGCCTGCGTGCCCAGGGCGATCGGCGCGTCCTGCGCATGGCCGAGAATGCTCGAAGCGGCGATCAAACTGGAAGCGAGAATGAGTCCTGTCGTCGATTTGGTGAAGAGGGCGGCGTTCATGGGCCCTACTGTAAGTTCCGTACATTACGCCCACGGTGGCGCTAATCTTGCATTACGTCACAGGACCGCAAAGGGCCAGTCACCGTTTCGATCCAGACGTTACCGGAAGGGTTTCAACGGCGGCCGAACCAATTCGAGACCAAGTTCACGAAGTTGTTTCGGATCCGCGGGAGCCGGCGCATCGGTCATCAGCTCTTCCGCCTGCTGGTTCTTAGGAAAGGCGATCACTTCCCGGATGGTTTCCTCGCCGGCCGCCAGCATGATGACGCGATCGAGGCCGTACGCGAACCCGCCGTGCGGCGGCGCACCGTAACGGAACGCCGTCATGAGAAATCCAAAACGCTGTTCCGCCTCCTCGCGCGAGATGCCCAGGCCCTGAAAGACCCGCTGCTGCAACTCCGGGTCGTGGATCCGGATGCTGCCCGAGCCGAGCTCGGTGCCGTTCAGCACCAGGTCGTAGGCGCGCGCCCGCACCTTGAGCGGCTCGCTGGTCAGTAACTCCAGGTCCTGGGGCCGCGGCGAGGTGAACGGGTGGTGGGCGGCGGTGATCTCCCCGGTTTCCTTGCTGCGCTCGAACAGCGGAAAGTCCGTGACCCAGACAAATTCGAAGACCCCCTCCTTCACCAGGCCCAGCGTTCGGGCGGCGGCTTTGCGCACGGCCCCTAGCGAAGCCGACGCCACCTCGACCTGATCGGCAACCGCGACGACCACCTCGCCGGTCTCGGCATGGATGGCCGCTTGCAGCTGGGCGAGCTCGCGCGCGTCGAAGAACTTCGCGATCGGCGAACGCCAGCCGTCCGCCTCACGATGCCAGAACGCCAGGCCCTTTGCCCCTTCGGCGCGGGCGACCTCGGTGAGCGCGTCGATCTCCTTCCCGCCGACCGTCCGCGGGATCCGCAGTCCGCGGACGACGCCGCCGGCGTCGAGCGCCTGACGGAAGATCTTGAATTCCGTCCCGGCAAAGATCGAGGACAGCTCTTGAATCTCGAGACCGTAGCGCAGGTCGGGCTTGTCGACGCCGTACCGGAGCATGGCTTCCGCGTGCGTGATGCGACGGATCGGTTTCGGCACCGCGACGCCAAGCACCTTCTGCCAGACGTGGGCGAAGCAGCGCTCGACGACGTCGAGCACATCGTCCTCGCTGACGAACGACATTTCCAGGTCGAGCTGGGTGAACTCCGGCTGGCGATCCGCGCGCTGGTCCTCGTCACGGTAGCAGCGAACGATCTGGAAATAGCGATCCATGCCGGCCACCATCAGCAACTGCTTGTACAGCTGCGGCGACTGCGCCAGGGCGTAGACGTGGCCCGGCTTCAGCCGGCTGGGGACGATAAAGTCGCGAGCACCCTCGGGTGTACTCCGGATCAGCACCGGGGTCTCGATCTCGAAGAAGCCCTCGCCGTCAAGGAAGTCGCGGATCGCCTTGGTCATCCGGTGGCGGAGCTGGAGGTTGCGGGCCATCCGCGCCCGGCGCAGGTCCAGGTAGCGATAGCGAAGCCGCACCTGCTCATCGACCGGGCTGTCCTCGTTGACGGCGAAGGGCGGCGGCTGCGCGCGGCTGAGGATGGTGACGTCACGCGCTTCCACCTCGATCTCGCCGGTCGCCAGCTCCTTGTTTTCGGTCCCCGGTGGCCGCCGCTGGACAGGGCCCCGTACATGGGCCACCGATTCCGACCGCAGCTCACCACCGATCGCGTGCGCCTGCGCGTGGGCGGGGTCGAACTTCACCTGGACGATTCCGCTTCGATCGCGCAGGTCGATGAAGATCAGACCGCCGAGGTCGCGCCGCCGATGCACCCAGCCGTAGACGTCCACCTCGCGTCCGACCTGCTCGGATCGGATCGCGCCGGCGGGCGTGCGCGGGGTCAGGGTCACCCGCCGCCCAACATCTGGCTGATCGTCGACAGCAACTCGCGTTCCGCAACACTCGTCTGTGTCTTTTCCTGCATGTTGCGGATCACCACCTGGCTCTTCTCGCGCTCCTCGGGGCCGACCAGGAGCGCCAACCGGGCGCCACGCCGTGCCGCCTTGCGCAGCTTCGCATCGAGGCGCGCCGGACCCGAATCAAAGACGACGCTGATCTGACGCGCCCTCAAGGTCGATGCCAGGTGGAAGACATAGAGCTCATCGCGCGCCTCAAGCGCCACCGCATAGACGTCTGGCACGGGTGGCGTGAGGGGCTTGCTCTGCTTCAACACGATGGAAGTCCGGTCCATCCCCATGGCAAAGCCCACCCCGGGCGTCGGCCGATAGCCCAACGCGGCTGCCAGTCCATCGTAGCGGCCGCCGCCTCCCAGCGAGTTCTGCGCCCCGCCAAGACTGTCGTGCTGGTACTCGAAGACCGTCCGGGTGTAGTAGTCGAGACCACGAACCAGATCGGGATTGAGCTCGAAGGGGATCTCCTCCGCGGCCAGTCCCTCCTTGACGACGCGGAACGCCTCGGCGCAGGGCGCGCAGAGATGATCGACGATGCGCGGCGCATTGCGCTTCAACGGCTCGTCGTGGGGATCCTTCGAGTCGAAGAGGCGCAGCGGGTTGCGCTCGAACCGCACCCGGCTCTCTTCGCTCAGATTGGCGAGATGCGGCCGGTAATAGTCACGCAGCAGTTCCCGGTACGCGGGGCGGCAGACCTCATCGCCAATGCTGTTGAGGTGCAGGGTCACGCCGCCAATGTCGAGCCCGGCAAACCAGCTCCAGCCAAGCAGGATGGCCTCCACGTCGAGCAGCGGGCTCGCGTCTCCGATTGTTTCGATCCCAAACTGATGGAATTCGTGAAAGCGGCCGGCCTGAGGGCGTTCGGAGCGGAAATAGGGGCCCATGTAGTAGAGCCGCACCGGCTGCGGCTCGAGCTGCATACCGGCATCGAAGTAGGCGCGGACGATGGGGGCCGTCCCCTCCGGTCGCAGCGTCAGCGAGCGCCCGCCCCGATCGCTGAACGTGAACATCTCTTTGCTCACGATGTCACTGCCTTCACCCACACCGCGGACGAACAGGTCGGTCGTTTCGAAGATTGGCGTCTCGATGCGCTGGAAGCCAAATCGCCCCGCCAGGTCCTTTGCGGCGGCCTCCAACGTCTCCCAGTACAACTGGTCCGCGGGCAGGAGATCCTGCGTGCCGCGAGGACGCTGCGCGATCAGAGCCATGGTCTCGAAGCTTAGCGAATGGCTTTGGTGGTTTCGCCGGCGCGGGCGCTAGCTCGCCAGTTGCGTCTCGGCGGATCCGGCATCGCTGCGAACCACCCGGTTGCGACCGGTCCGCTTGGCGACGTAGAGGGCCTGGTCCGCGGCTTGCACCAGGGCCTCCCGGCTATCGCCGTCCCGCGGAAACACGGCAATTCCCAGGCTCAGCGAGAGATTGGAGACCGCTTTCCCGTCCAGCAACACCGCCTGGCTGGCCACGGTTCGCCGGATCCGTTCGGCGACGGCCACCGCCTCCCGGCTGTCCGCGCCCCGTAGGACGAGCACGAACTCATCGCCTCCATAGCGCGCCACGAGATCCTTGGTCCGAACGGCTGGCACCAGGATCCGTTGGGTGAGGTGGCGAAGCACTTTGTCGCCGGCCGGGTGACCGACGTTGTCGTTGATCGCCTTGAAGTGGTCGACGTCGCACATGATGATGGCCAGCGGTTCCCTCGTCTTCCTCGCCCGCTGCAGCTCCCGGTCGAGATACGTCTCGAGCTCACGATGGTTCGCGACCCCGGTCATGGCATCGGTCGTGGCCAGTTCTTTGGTGCGTTCGTACGCCGCGGCATTCTCGATGGCGATCACGGCCTGGTTCGCCAGCGTTTGCAGCACTCGGATTTCGCTGCGCTCCAGCGGCCGTGGTTCCTTCATATGGACAGCGAGCACACCGACAATCTCGCCCGCCAGGCACATCGGGACGGCGACCGTCCGCTGCAGCCCGATCCGTCGCGCGACCGGCAACGGGTCGCCGCGTTCGTCCACGAGGTCGAGCTCGAGCACCTGTTCGGGCCGCACCACCCGCTGTGCGGCCACGTCCCCGCCCTGGCGCACCGCGGCCAGCTCGCGCCGGGTCGTGGCGCCGACGATGACGTCGGAGAACTGCGCCTGCCACGACGGTTTGCGCAGGTGCAGGGAGACATAGGGGACCTCGAGGATCTCGGAGGTGGCATGCGCCACCGCTCGCAACAGGTTATCGGTTCCAACCGTGACGGCGGTCAGAGCCTGCGAGATCTTCTCCAGTGCGATGATCGCCTGGTCGAGCCGGTGAGACTGGAGTTCGGCCTTCTTGCGCAGGTCGGCGTTCTCGATCATCAACGCCATCTCGGTGGCGATCGTCTGCAGCAACTCGACATCCTGCTGGGGCAGCGAGTAACCCTTGGCCAGGCCCGTGACGAGGTATCCCGCGTTGCGCTCGCCGCGTATCAAGGGCACCACCAGGGCTCGCTCGACACCACCGAGCTCGGCGAAGAGCCGGAGGCTGCGTCGGGGATCGGCGGAGAGCTTGTCGACGATTTCGACCCCTACCGTCGCCTCGTTGGCAAAGCCTTCCGCAAGCTTCAAGGGACTCAGCCGGGTGAGCTGCCCTGCGGCCTTGCCGACGGGCCCAACCATGGCGCGCACTTCGAGGCCGTTCGCCTCATTGCGGGCGAGTAAGAGGGCGGTTTCGAGCCCGAGCGCTTTCAAGCTGACACCGAGGATCGCCTCCGCCATCGCGCCCGGTTCTGATTCCTTGCCCAGGCCCTGGCTCGTCTGCGATAGGGCGGCGAGGCGGCGCATCTGCTCATTGAGGGATCGTGTCCGCTCCTGCAGGTCCTGCGTCATGGTGTTGAAGGCGCTCGCGAGCTCGCCTAGCTCGTCTCGACGCCTGACCTCGAGTCGCTTGGTCAGGTCGCCACGCGCGATCGCCTGGGTGCCGTTGACCAGGGCTTCGATCGGGCGGGTCAGGCGTAGGGCCAGGATGTAGCCGATCAACAGCAGGATCAGCACCACCCCGGCGAAGAGCGTCGTCATCTGAACCGCCGACTGCACCCCGGCCTCGATCACGCTCTTCCGAGAGACGGCGACGGCGAGGTAGCCGGCGGCCTGCTGGCGCAGGTAGAAGTTCGTGAACTGAAACTCATATTCCTGGTTGCCGACGGACAGGCTTCGCGACGCCGCCCGACCGGGTGACGCGAGCGCCAGGTAGGAGCGGAGATGCTCGTCGATCAGGTCCCCCTTGATCCCCGGGATCGTGCTTCCGAGCAGCCGACCGCCGGCATCGAGCAGGGCGACCTCGGCCTGCGCCTTGGTTTGCATCTCATTGACCACGCCAGGCAGCGGTGTTTCCACGAGGACGCCACCCACGACGCGGTCGCCCAGCAGGACCGGACCCGCCGCCGCCAGCGCGGCGGCCGGCGAGCCCACATAGCCGATGTACTTGTCCCCGAGCGAGTCGTAGGCACCTTTGAGCGCCGGCTGCACCACCGCCTCGCCCGATAGATCGGTCCCGCTGCCAAACACGAGGCCGCCGGGGTTCGTCGCGTCCGGCTGGCTGATTTCCAGGATGGTCTTTCCGCGGGGGTCGAAGATCATCACGGTGCCCAGGCGGTTGTTCACCTCGAGGGGCACGATCAACCGGCGAAGGGCGGCCGCGTCCCCGGCGCGAACCGCCTGGTCGACCCCCTCCGTATTGGCGATCAGGCGAATGGCCGCCACCTGACGCCCCTGGAGCTTGACCGCCGCGTCGAGGGCGGCGTCCCCCGAGTGGACCAGCTGGTCCTTGATACGGTTCTCGAGGGAGGTCGCGACCAGACTGGTCGTCAGGTAGGTGCCGATCACGCCCAGGATCAGCATCAGCAGCAGGAAGGGCAGGATGATCTGGGTGCGGATCTTCAGGGTAGGCATGGTCAGGCGGGGGCGGATACGCGGCCTAGCCAACACAGTTCCAACTCTGGGCTGGGACAGAGTAGGCGGGATTGAGGAAGACGAGCTTGTCGCTACCAGCGTGGAGCGGGACGAATTGGTCGGCCACCACCGTATGGGTTGTGACGTCACCTGCCGCGACGGCGATGGGCGTCTCGGGTGTGACCCCGATCTGGTTACCCTGGCTGTCGTAATGCACCCATTGGTAATAGACCAGGCCGCCGGCTCCGTTCGTCGTGAAGCTCCCCGTCGCCGTCACCGTCGTCAAAGAGCACCGGCCGCTGGCGTGGGGATTCTTTGGCGCCTGGGTGACCGATTCAGTCGCCCATGTGATGGCGAAGCCGACTGAGGGCGTAGGCGTAGGCATCGGTGAGGGCGTCGGCGCCGGGGTCGGGGTGGGGGTCGGGGTGGGAGTCGGCGTGAGCGTTGGCGTCGGCGTGGGCGTCGGTGTGGGCGCCGGCGTCGGCGTCGGCGTGGCGACCGGGGTTGGCGTAGGTGTCGGGGTGGGCACCGGGGCTGGAGCGGGCGTCGCCGCGGGCGCAGATTGGGACGGGTCCGGCGTGGTCACTGGACGCGCGGCCGGCGGCTGGCTCATCGCCACGGTTGGCTGCTGCTGCGGCGCCAGCGCCGGAGCGACGGCGAGGCCGCCGGCTGTGGGGCCGTCAAGCCCCTGGTCTTGGAGCACGGCCGCAACCACGGAGTCCTTCAACGGTTTGGTCTGAAGGCCGGCGTCGACTCGCAGGTCCGCGGCGAGATCGGGAACCTGGACCCATGCCAGGCCGTCCTTGGGCCGAAGGGCGACCATCGCGACCAGGGCGAACAGTAGGGCGACACCCAGGGCGACGCCAAAGAAGGCCGCGAGCGCGCGCCAGCCATTCGACGGGGCACCCATCGGAATTCGATGCTAAGCAGGCCAGGTTACGGCCACCGTTTCCCCGCGGGCCGAGCATCTCAGGGTGACGAAGCGGTAACGGTCCGGGGGCCTAGTTTCTCGCCAGGTTGCCTTCTCTGGCCACCGTGTGGACGTCCTTGACCGTCTCCAGCCGTTCCATCAGCCGGCTGAGCTGCGTGAGGCTGCTGATCTCCACGGTGGTCGAGATCACCGCCGTCTTGTCGTCATAGACCTGGACTTCGGCCCCGGTGAGGTTGATCTTGCTCTCGGCGATCACGGTGGCGATATCTCGAAGCAGGCCGGTTCGGTCCCAGGCTTCGATCTTGATTCCGACCGGATAGAGCTGCCGGCCGCCGGTGTCCCAATCGACCGGGACGACGCGCTCCTGGCTGGAGACGTTCATGATGTTTTTGCAGCTCGTTCGATGCACCGTGATCCCCTTGCCGCGGGTGATGTAGCCACTGATTGGGTCGCCCGGCACCGGCTTGCAGCACTGCGCGATCTGGGTGAGCACGCCCCGCTCGCCCTTGACGCGGATCTCGCCGGTGGGCTTGAACTGCGGTACCAGCGGAATGAGCGGGAACTCGCCATTGCCGTCCGGCTGCTGGCCGGCCGCCATGTACTTGAGTAAGACGGAGTGCGGGCTGACGTCGCCGTACCCGATGGCGGCGTAGAAATCATTCAGGTCGGTGAATCGAAACTCCCGGGCGAGCTCCAGAATTCGCTCGTCCCCGATCGAGGCCAGCGCCCGCTGCTGCATACGCCGGAATTCCTTGTCGAGCAGCTCCTTGCCTTTGCTGACGTTTTCTTCGCGCCGCTCTTTCTTGAACCAGACCCGGATCTTCTGCGAGGCGCCCGCCGTCTTGACGAAGCCCAACCAGTCGCGGCTGGGTCCATGCGGTCCCTTTGACGTGAGGACCTCAACGATGTCGCCGTTCTGCAGCTGGTAGTCGAGCGGCACCATCCGCCCGTTGGCCTTGGCGCCGATGCAGCGATGGCCAACCTCGGTGTGAATCCGGTAGGCGAAATCGACCGCCGTCGCGCCTGTCGGCAGCGCCAGCACGTCGCCCTTAGGCGTGAAAACGAACACCTCGTCTCGGAAGACGTCGACCTTGACGGCGTCGACGAACATCTCGGCGTCGAGCACTTCCTTCTGCCAGTCCATCAGCTGGCGCAGCCAGGCGAACCGCTGGTCCTGCTTGCGGTCATCCTTGCCGCCCCCCTCTTTGTAGGTCCAGTGGGCCGCGACCCCCCACTCCGCGGTGCGGTGCATCTCGTGGGTGCGAATCTGGATCTCCATCGGCTCGCCGCTATGGCTGACCACGGTCGTGTGGAGCGACTGGTAGCCGTTCGACTTCGGCATCGCGATGTAGTCCTTGAAACGGCCCGGGATTGGCTTCCAGAGCGAGTGGATGACACCCAGGGCGCCGTAGCAATCCTTGATCGAGTCGGTCAGCACCCGGATGGCGGAGAGATCGTAGATATCGTCGAACTCCTTCCCCATGGCGAGCTTGTTCGCAATGCTGTAGACGTGCTTCGGCCGCCCACTCGTATCGGCCTTGATGCCGACCGCTATTAGCTCCCGTTCCAGGATTTCCTTGATGTCGTTGACGGAGGTCTCCCGCTCCTTCCGCTTGCGCGCGATCTTCTTGACGATCTCCCGGTACTCCTCCGGATGCAGCTGCGCGAACGACAGGTCTTCCAGCTCCCACTTGATGTTCCACATGCCCAGGCGGTGCGCCAGCGGGGCGTAGATGTCGAGCGTCTCCTGTGCCATCGCCCGCCGCCGGATCTCCGGGAGGGATTCCACCGTCCGCATGTTGTGGAGCCGGTCGGCCAGCTTCATCAGCACCACCCGGACGTCCTCCGCCATGGCCACGAGCATCTTGCGGACGTTTTCCGCCTGCGCCTGTTCGGGACTGTGGAAGGAGATCTTCTCCAGCTTGGTCACGCCCGCGACCAGCTTGCCGACCGTCGGCCCGAAGCTCTGCTCGAGATCGGAGACGGTCAGGTGGGTGTCTTCCACCGTGTCGTGCAGGATGGCGGCGGCCAGGGTGTCGCGATCGAGCTGGAGGTCCGCCAGGATGCCGGCGACGCTCAGCGGGTGCTCGATGAACTTCTCGCCGGAGAGGCGGTTCTGGTCATGGTGGGCGCTGGCCGCGGCATCGTAGGCACGCGAAAGAACCTCGATGTCCTTGGGCGGCAAGTAGCTCACCTTGGTCAGAAGGTCGGCAAATTGCATCTCCGCGTCCCTATTTCGTTGATGGCGGAATTATCCCCGAACTTCCGGGGAGTGAATCAGTATGCCTTTCCCCAGGCCACTTCCACCGTGGCGGGGCGGCCACAGACGGCGCAGGGCTGTTCCGGCTTCCCGGACGACAGGATCACCCGGGTGGTGGCCGTCGTCCGGTCCTTCACCCTGCGCTCGTCCTCCTCCCGGCCGCACCAGGGGGTGACGGCGAATCCGATCGAGCTCTCGAAGAAGCGCACCATGTCCTCGAGCGAATCGAGCTTGACCGTGTGCGCATCGCGGAATTCGCGAGCTCGCGTGAAGAGCGCCGTCTGGATCTCCTCGAGCATTGCCGGGACGGCGACGCCCAGCTCACCAAGGGGGACGGTTTGCTTGGCTCGGTTCAACCGGCGGACGAGGGTGGCCTCGCCTTTGGCCAGGTCGCGCGGGCCGATCTCGATGCGCAGCGGAACGCCCTTGAGTTCCCACTCGTTGAACTTGAATCCGGGCCGCTCGTCGCGCCAGTCAACCTTGACGCGGATCTCTTCCAGGTCGGCACGCACCTGCTCGAGCGCGGTTTCGATCTGGCTCCGCTCGGCGGCGCCGCGGAAGATCGGGATGATGACGACCTGCACCGGCGCGACGCGCGGCGGCAGCTGTAGCCCGGAGTCGTCGCCGTGCGCCATGACGACGGCGCCCACCATGCGGGTGGACATGCCCCAGCTGGTCGAGTGTGGGTACTGCCGCTCGTTCGTGCGCCCCGTGAAGGTGAGCTCGTAGGCGCGCGTGAAGTTCTCGCCGAAGTAGTGCGAGGTGCCCATTTGCAGCGCCTTGCCGTCCATCATCATGCCCTCGATCGCGGTCGAGTACCGCGCACCGGCAAACTTCTCGCTGTCGGACTTGCGACCGGTGAGGACGGGGATCGCGCACCACTCCTCGGCGATGCGTCGGTAGCAGTCGAGCATCTTCGCGACTTCTTCCTCGGCCTCCGCCGCGGTTTCGTGGAAGGTATGGCCCTCTTGCCAGAGGAACTCGCGGGTACGCAGAAAGAAGCGGGTGCGCAACTCCCAACGAAAGACGTTGTTCCATTGGTTGGTGAGCACCGGCAGGTCGCGGTAGGACTGGATGTAATCGCGCAACACACTCGCGATCATCGTCTCCGAGGTCGGACGTAAGACCAAGGGTTCCTCGAGGTCCTTGCCGCCACCTTTGGTGACGAGTTGAAATTCTGGGGCGAAGCCCGCGACATGGTCCTTCTCTTTTTGAAGGAAACTGAGCGGAATCAGCGCAGGAAAGTACCAGTTCTCGTGCCCGGTTTCCTTGATGAGACCGTCGAGCGGATCGCGAATGTTTTCCCATAGCGCGTAGCCATACGGGCGAATGATCATGGTCCCGGCGACCGGTGAGTTGTCGGCTAACTGCGCTTTGCGGACGACATCGTTGTACCAGCCCGGGAAATCCTGCGACTGTTTGCGAATCTCCTTGACGAAACCGGTTTCTTTTTCGTCGACAGCCATGTGGCTAAGGAGTATACGGAGGCCGAGCCGGGCGCTTACGAGGCGAGCTTCTGCTCGTCCTCTTTGGCGATGGCGTCCAGTTCGCGAAGCAACGCGGGGACCAGTTCCTTTTCGGGGAACGTGCCAACGATCTTGCCGTGCTTGAAAAGGATCCCCTTGTTCTTGCCGCCCGCGATGCCAATGTCGGCGTGCTGGCCTTCGCCCGGACCGTTGACGACGCAGCCCATCACCGAGACGTTGATCGGCCGCTTGATCCTCTTGAGCGCCTTCTCCACCTCGGCCACCATCGGCAGCATGTCGATCTCCAGCCGGCCGCACATCGGGCAGGCGATCAGGTTTGGCCCGGTCAGCTTTTCGGCCAGGGCGTTGATGATGCCGTAGGCGACCTCAACTTCCTCGACCGAGTCGCCGGCGAGCGAGACGCGGATGGTGTCGCCGATGCCCTCCTCCAGCAGGACACCGATCCCGACCGCGCTCTTGACCGCGCCGGTGCGGGGCGGACCCGCCTCGGTGACGCCCAGGTGAAGCGGGTAGGAGATCTTGTCCGCGATCGCCCGGTTGGCGGCGATCATGGTGGGTGGATCTGAGGCCTTCATCGAGACCTTGATCAGGTTGAAGTCGAGTGATTCGAGGATATGAATATGGCCCAGCGCGGCATTGACCATGGCGGCCACCACTTCCTCGGTCGGCGGGCGAACGCCGGCGCCTTCCTTGGCACGACCCGGGAGCGAACCCGCGTTGACCCCGATGCGGATCGGTATCTCGCGCTCCTTCGCCCGGCGGGTGATCTCTTTGACCTTTTCCGGGTCCTTGATGTTGCCGGGATTGAGCCGCAGCCCGTCGACGCCGGCCTCCAGCGCCATCAGCGCCAGCGGGGCATCGTAATGAATGTCGGCGATGATCGGGAGCGGCGAAGCCTTCTTGATCTCCACCATCGCCAGGGCCGCCTCTTTGGTCGGGACCGCGACGCGAACGATGCGGCAATTCGCATCCTTGAGGCGCGCGATCTCGTTGAGCGTCGCTTTGACGTCTCGCGTGTCGGCCTTGGTCATCGATTGCACCACGATCTCCGCGGCGCCTCCAATGACGACGTCGCCGACGCGAACTGGAACCGACTTACGGCGCGGTCTCATGGCCTCATCTCAACAGATCGTTATATGTGACTAAACCGATCAAACCAAACAATAGAGCGAGACCGACGTAGTGGACGACCTGCTCGCGCGCGGGATCGACCGGCCGGCCGCGAACCAATTCCAGCACCAGGAACGCGGCGCGTCCACCGTCCAATGCAGGGAACGGTAGGACATTGGCCAGCCCCAGGCTGAGGCTCAGAAGCGCCACCACTTCGACGAGCGGCAGCGGGCCCGCCTGGGCGGCCTTGGCCGTCGTCTTCACGATGCCGACCGGTCCTTCCAGGCCCCTCGGACCGAGGAAGCCACCCATTTTCTTGTTGGTCGCCAGCTGGTAGATGCCTCCCACGATGCCAACAATCGAATCGCCGGTGTCCCGGACGGCCCGTCCCGCCGATTCCGCCGGACCCGGCTTCCAGGAGTGGATGGCGGGATGAAAACCAAGGATGTAACTCCCCGAGGCCTGGTCGAGTTTGGGCGTTACCGTCAAGGTCAGCGGCTGGCCCTGGCGGTCGACCACGACGGTCACCGGGGTGTCTTTGGCGGCATCAAGGGCGCTGCGCAGGTCTTCGAACTTGTTGATCGGGCTACCGTTTATGGAGCGGATCACGTCGCCGGCTTGCAGGCCGGCGCTGCTCGCCGGTGTGCCGGTGTCCACGGCGCTGACCTCGATCGGGGTTCTGACCTCAGCGGCCCCGACCGTGGTGTAGACGGCGAAAAAGATCAGAACCGGCAGCGCCAGGTTGAAGGCGGACCCGGCGACGATGACGATGAACCGCTGCCAGAGCGGATGCGCATTGAAGCTGCGAGGGCCGGCGTCCATGCTCCCGTCCATCCCGGCCAGCTTGACGAAGCCCCCGAGCGGGATGGCCCGGACGGCGTAGAGGGTCTCGCCTCGCTGCCAGCCAAGGAGCTGGGGGCCGAATCCCACGCTGAACTGCTCCACCTTGATGCCGGCGAGCTTGGCGGTGATGAAGTGACCCGACTCGTGCACGATCACCAGGACGCTGAAGATGAGGATGACGAGCGGGACGAGCACGACTGGGCTCATGCCGGCAGCTGGCTCCACAGCCGGCTGGGTCCCTTCGCGGAGGCCCGCACCTGCTCGCGCGCCCAGCGGTCCGCGGCGATGACCGCTTCGAGCGTCAATTCCTTCGCGGATTCAGCGGCCTCGACCGCTCGAGCGACCGAGGGGACGATGTCAACGAACCGTCGCTGGCCCTGGAGGAAGAGGGCCACGGCTTCCTCGTTGGCCGCGTTCAGCACGGCGGGCGCGGTGCCGCCTCGCTCTCCCGCTTGGCGGGCCAGCGCCACCGCCGGGTAGCGGACCGCATCCAGGGCTTCGAAGGAGAGCTGACCGATTGTCGCGAGGTCGGGCGCCGGAGCCACGCCTTCCAACCGATCCGGAAAGCTCAACGCGATCGCGATCGGGAGGTGCATGTCTGGAACACCCAGTTGCGCCTTGATACTGCCGTCGACGAACTCGACCATCGAGTGGACCACGCTCTGCGGATGGATGATGACATCGATGCCGGTGTAGGGGACATCGAAGAGGAAGTGCGCCTCGATCACCTCGAGCCCCTTGTTCATCATGGTGGCGGAGTCGACGCTGATCTTCGGTCCCATCTTCCAGCGTGGATGGGCCAGCGCCTCCGCAATCGTCACACTTTCCAGGGTTTCGACCGGGCGGCGCAAGAACGGACCACCCGAGCCGGTCAGGATCAGCCGGCGGACCCCGCTCGCCTTCTCTCCCCAGAGGCACTGCCAGATGGCACTGTGTTCGCTGTCGATCGGGAAGATCTGCGATCCATGGCGCCGCATCCGTTCGCGAACGAGTTCGCCCGCCATGACGAGGACTTCCTTGGTGGCGAGCGCGATGTCCTTACCCGCCTCGAGCGCGGCCAGGGTCGGGGCGAGGGCGGCGCTACCCGCGGCCGCCACGATCACGAGGTCGACCTCGGGGTCGCGCACCGCCTCGTCGATCGCCTGGGCCGCGCGGCTCGCCTCCGCGCCGGCGGGATTCGCCAGCAAGGCGTGGGCTTCCGGATGCCGGCGTGCCACCGCGTGGAGCGCGGCGGCGTCACTCCCGGCGATCAGCGCATGCAGCGTGAATCGGTCGGGATGCCGTTCGACCAGGTCGCAGACCTGCCGGCCGATCGACCCGGTTGCACCGAGCAGCGCCAGGCGCCGGGGCGACGGACGAGGGGATCTCATCTCTTTAGTCAAGCTTGGGCGGGATATTCCCGCATCAGCTGAAACGCGTTGTCAACGTGAGTCATGCACCCGACCGGCTCAGGCGAGGTGCAGAAACGTCAGGTAATAGTACACGACCACTCCCACAAGCAGGAGCGAATCAATACGGTCGAGTACGCCACCGTGACCCGGGATCAGTTGGCTCGCATCTTTGACGCCGGCGGTGCGCTTGATCTGCGATTCGACCAGGTCACCGATCTCGGCAAAGACGCCGATCAGAAGGCCGAGGATGACGTTGTGGGGAAAGCTGATGTTCAGAAACAGGCCGACGATGGCGAAGAACACGGTGCTGGCGAGGAGCTCCGCGACCGCCCCTTCCACGGTCTTCTTGGGGCTGATGCGGGAAAAGAATGGGTGCCGGCCAAAGCGCAGCCCGGCGACCATGGCGGCGGTGTCCCCGACCCAGATCGCGCCGAAGACAGCGATCACATAGCCGAACCCCAGGTGGTTGGGATCGGGGCGATGTAAGAAGTAGAGCGACAGGTAGAAGCTCAGGGTGAATGCCAGGTAGAGGCTTCCGCCGACGGCGAGCGCCCAGCGGGTGAGGCTGGCTCGCCAATCGCGCACGAACACCAGGGTGCCCAGGCCGATGACGGTGGCGGCCGCCAGGAGGAAGGCGACATCGGCCCACGACGGCAGCCGGTCCCGAAGAAGGAGGGCGTAGCTGAGCGGGAACAACAGCCAGAGGGGCGCCGGCGCGGCCATGGCGCGCGTGAGGTTCCAGTATTCGATCAGCGCGGCGCCAACGATGACGGCAACCGCGGCGTAGACCCAGATGGAGCCGAGGATCAGGACCGCGAGGACGACCGCGATCAGCACGGCGGCGGTGGCGATGCGGACCACCATGTTCGAGCGGCGGGGTGCGGCTAGCGGCGGCTCCGCGGGCTTGGCATCAGCGACCTCGATTGGAGACCTCCTCCGGCCGCGCGCCAAAGCGACGGATGCGGCGCTGGTACGAGGCGATGGCCTCATCGAAGTCCGTATCGGAGAAATCGGGCCAGAGCGTCTGGGTGCTGTAGAACTCCGAGTACGCCGACTGCCAGAGCAGGAAATTGCTGAGTCGCATTTCGCCGGCGGTGCGGACCACCAGGTCCGGATCGGGCAAGCCCCGGCTGTAGAGGTGACTCGCCAGGCTGGCGTCCTCGAGCTGGGTGAGGTCGGCGCCCTCTTTAGCCAGCTCTCGGATGGCGTCGATGATCTCCTGCCGGCCGCCGTAGTTGATCGCGATATTGAGAATCGCTTTGGCGCTGACCCGGGTTCGCTCGCTGGCCTGCCGCATCTGGTCCTGGAGCGCCGGGGAAAGCTCGTGCAGCCGACCGGAGAAGCGAAGCTCGATGCCGCGACGGGCCAGCTCGTCGACCTCGCGTCGGATGGTCTCCGAGAACAGGTTCATCAAGGCATCGACTTCATCGCGGGGCCGCGACCAGTTCTCCGTCGAGAAGGCATACAGCGTCAAGACGCGTACGCCGCGCCGATCCGCGGCTTCCGCGACGCGGCGGATGGTCTCGATCCCAGCTTTGTGCCCCATGACCCGTGGCAGCAAGCGTTCACGGGCCCAGCGGCTGTTGCCATCCATGATGATCGCGACGTGCTCGGGCGGGGGCAACTGGCTCACCAGTAGTTCTTGGGCGTTAGACCTCCATGATCTCGGCTTCCTTGCGGGCGGCCATCTGGTCGACCAGACCGATGTAGCGGTCAGCGACCTTCTGCAGTTGGTCGCCCCCGCGCCGGGCCTCGTCGGCCGAGATCTTTTTCTCCTTCTCCAGCGCCTTCATGCGATCCATCTGCTCACGCCGGATGTTGCGAATCGCGATGTGCGCGCCCTCGGCATAGCGCTTGACCAGCCGCGCGTACTCGCGCCGCCGCTCTTCGTTCAGGGGCGGAATCGGGACCCGGATCAGCTGGCCGTCGTTGCCCGGGTTCAGTCCGAGCTCGGATTTCTGGATCGCTTTTTCCACGGCCCCGATGATGCTCCGGTCCCAGGGTTGGATGATGATCATGCGCGCCTCGGGGACGGTAATCGTGGCGAGCTGGTTCAAGGGCGTGGGATTTCCGTAGTACTCGACCGGGATCTTGTCCACCAGCGCCGGGCTGGCGCGCCCGGTGCGAATGGTGAGGATCTCCTTGGCGAGGGCGTCCAGGCTCTTCTGCATCTTGGTCTCGGCGTCCTTCACATTCACTTCGATCATTCCGGCGCCCCCACCAGCGTGCCGATCTGCTTGCCGCCAATCACGCCCTCCAGGTTGCCGGCGTGGGATAGGTCGAACACGATGATCGGGATGTTGTTCTCGCGACAGAGGGTCACAGCGGTGTGATCCATCACACGCAGGTCTTTGTTGATCAGATCGAGGTAGTCGAGGCGGGCGAACCGCTTGGCTTTTGGATTCGTAACCGGGTCGGCATCGTAAACGCCATCGACCTTGGTCGCCTTGAGGACGACCTCGGCCTCGATTTCGACCGCGCGCAAGGCGGCGGTCGTGTCGGTACTGAAGTAGGGGTTGCCGCTGCCGGCGGCGAGGATGACGACGCGGCCCTTCTCCAGGTGCCGGACGGCGCGCCGCCGGATGTAGGGCTCCGCGATCTGGTGCATGCTGATCGCGGTCTGCACCCGCGTCGGCTGGCCCCGGTTCTCCAGTGCATCCTGGAGCGCCAGAGCGTTGATCACGGTGCCGAGCATGCCCATGTAATCCGCGGTGACCCGGTCCATGCCGCGCTTGCTCGCCGCGTCGCCGCGGATGATGTTGCCGCCACCCACCACGATCGCGAACTGGGTGTTGTAAATCGTTTTCACCGCGATGATGTCCTCAGCGATTTCGTTGACGACATCCGGGTCGATGCCGAAGGCTGCTTTTCCGGCGAGACCCTCGCCTCCGAGCTTGAGGAGCACCCGTTTGTAGCGCGGCAGGGCCGACGGCTTGATCACTGCATGACGTGGTTCGACTAGCTGACTTCTCCGACCTTGAAACGGGCGAAACGGGAAATCGTTATGTTCTCGCCCAGTTTCGCGATCGCTTCTTTGAGCATCTGCTCCACGGTCCGCTTGTCGTCCTTCGCCCACGCCTGATCGAGCAGGACCTCCCGCTTGTAGAAGTCGTTCATCTTGCCCTGGATGATCTTCTCGATGACGGCCTCTGGCTTCTTCTGCTCCTTCGCCTGCCCCTCGAAGATGGCGCGCTCTCGATCGAGCACGTCCTTGGGCACATCCTCGCGCCGGAGATATGTCGGCTCCGCCGCCGCGATGTGGACGGCAATCTCGTGCGCCAGGTGGCGGAACTCGTCGTTGCGGGCGACGAAGTCGCTCTCGCTGTTCAGCTCCAACAGGACACCCAGTTGGTGGTTGTGATGCACGTAGGTGGCTATGATGCCCTCCCGCGCCGTGCGGGTCGCCTTGGCGCCGGCCTTGGCGATGCCTTTCTGGCGCAGCCAATCCTTGGCTTTCTCGAGGTCGCCGTTGGTCGCCTCGAGGGCGCGCTTGGAGTCCATCATCCCCGCGCCGGTCGCGTCGCGTAGCGCCTTGACCTGGTCTGCCGAAATGGCCATGACTATTTCTCGTCGTCCAGGGCTTCGTCCTCGTAGAACTCGGCCTCGTTAACGGTTGGCATTCCGGCGAAGCTCTTTTCCTCTTCTTCCTCTTCTTCCGCACCAAATTCGAACTCGGTGACCGGCACCTCGGGTGCGGCCGCGAGCTCCTCCGGGCTGATCAGCTGGCGCGCCTCGAGGGCCGCATCGGCGATCTTCGAGGTGATCAGCTTGACGGCGCGGATGGCGTCGTCGTTCCCGGGGATCACGTGGTCGATCTCGTCCGGGTCACAGTTGGAGTCGGTGATGGCGACGATCGGGATGCCGAGCTTGCGAGCTTCGGTGATGGCGATGTGCTCCTTGCGCGGGTCGACGACGTAGACGGCACCGGGGAGGCGCTTCATCTCCGCCATCCCACCGAAGAAGCGCTCGAGCCGCTGGTATTCCTCTTCCAGCTGGGTGATTGCTTTCTTGCTGCCGGTGAAGCCGCCGTTGTTGCGGATCGCCCGGAGGCTGTTGAGTCGGTCGATCTGGCGCCGCATGACGGTGAAGTTGGTCAGCATCCCGCCCATCCAGCGATGGTTCACAAAGGGCATCCCCGAGCGGCGGGCCTCCAGCTCGATCGATTCCTGGGCCTGTTTCTTGGTGCCGATGAAGAGCACCAACCGGCCACCGCCGACGACATCCTTGACCCAGTTGGACGCGTCGTCCAGCAACTTGACGGTCTGCTGAAGGTCGATGATGTGGATCCCGTTGCGCGCGGTGAAAATGTACCGCTTCATCTTCGGATTCCAGCGACTGGTCTGATGGCCGAAGTGGACACCAGCCTCGAGGAGTTGCTTGAGCGTCACGAGTGGCATGCGAAAACGAACCTCCTGTTTCTACTTCCGCCTCCGTCATCCGGCCGCCGGACCTGTGCTCAGGCAACCCGTGGCCGTCGAGAGACGTGCTTATTTGCTCGCCAAAGTATAGCCGCTGCGCGCGAGTTTGAAACCCGGGTTAGGCCGCGGGAGCCGTCGGCTTCTTGGTCCGAGGGCCGCGGGGACGGGCGGTGGTACGGGCGGCCCGCTCCGGTTTGCAGGCGGGATAGTCGGAGCAGCTCTTGAACTCCCCGTACCTTCCCTGGCGCAGCACCTGCGGCTTTCCGCAGCGTGGGCAGGGATCGTCCATCAGCAGCTCGCTGGCGGCGGGTGGCGTGACGGTCCGCTTGCCGCCTTCGATGAAGCGACAGTCGGGATAGCCGGAGCAGCCCACGAAGCTGCCGAAGCGTCCCTTGCGGTTAAGCAGCGGCTTGCCACAGTTCGGGCAGACGCGACCCTCGACGACGTCGGCCGGGTTGATCTCGCGCTTCACGTAGCGGCACTTCGGGTAACCGGAGCAGGCGACGAAGGGGCCGCGCTTTCCGTTGCGCGTGACCAGCGCCTTGCCGCATTTCGGGCACATCTCGCCGGTCGGCTCCGGGGGCGGCGCCTTCTCCTGGCCCTCGCGGCCCTGGATGTAATCGCACTCGGGGTAGAGCGAGCAGCCGACGAACTCGCCCAGCCGGCTCATGCGGTGGACGAGACGGCCGGTGCGCCCTTCTTGCTTGCACTTGGGACAGTCCTCGCCGGTCTCGCGCATCGGGACCTTTATGCGCGCCGTGGCCTCGGCTTTGGTGAGCGTCTTGGAGAACGGTGTGTAGAACTCGCGGACGATCGGCACCCACTTGCGCCGCCCTTCCTCGACGTCATCGAGCTCCTCCTCCATCCCGGCGGTAAAGGTGACGTCGACGATCTCCGGAAAATGCTCCACCAGCCAGGCATTGACGGTTTTGCCCAGGTCGGTTGGGGACAGCCGGCGCTCTTCTTGCTTGACGTAGTGGCGCGTCTGGATGACTTCGACGGTTGGCGCAAAGGTGCTCGGCCGGCCCACGCCCAGCTCCTCCAGCGCCTTGATCAAGGAGGCCTCCGTGTAGCGCGGCGGCGGCTGCGTGAAGTGCTGCTCGGGCTTCAGCTCCCGCAGGTTGAGCGCCTCGTCGACGGCGAGTGCCGGCAGCTCCTTCTCCTCGTCATTGTCGCTATCGCGCTCCCAGACGCGATAGAAACCGTCGAAGACCAGCACCGAGCCGTTCGCCCGGAACAGGTAGTCGGCGGCACCGATGTCGACGCGCGTTTGTGCGAAGCGCGCGGCGGACATCTGGCTGGCGGTGAAGCGCTGCCAGATCAGGCGATACAGCCTGAGCTGGTCGGGCGTGAGGAATGCTCGGACGGAATCCGGCGTGCGTTCGACATCGGTGGGCCGGATCGCCTCGTGGGCATCCTGGACCGGGCCCTTGGCTTTGAACTCCACCTTGTCGCGGCGGGCATAGGTGGGGCCGTACTGCTCGGTGATGAAGTGCCGGGCCTGCGTGCTCGCGTCGTCGGAGATCCGGAAGGAGTCGGTGCGCATGTACGTGATCAGGCCCACCGGTCCCTGGCTGCCGAGCTCGACACCTTCGTAGAGCTGTTGCGCCAGGCTCATCGTCCGGTTCGGCTTCATCCGCAGCCGGTTCGACGCATCCTGCTGCAGCGTGCTGGTCTTGTATGGCGGCGGCGAATTCCGCATGCTGTCCTTGGTCTCAATCGACAGCACCTTGTAGCTGGCGCCATCGAGTTGCGCCACGATCTCATTGACCTGGCCTTCTTCGGTGAGCTCGAGCTTCTCCTCACTGCCCTGCTTGCCGTGCAGGCGGGCGGCAAAGATGCGCTGTGGTAAGTCGATCTTCGAGAGCATCGCGTCGAGCGTCCAGGATTCGACCGGAACGAACTTCTCGATCTCCTCTTCCCGCTCACAGACCAAGCGGACCGCGACGGATTGCACGCGGCCGGCACTCAGGCCCTTGCGAATCTTCTTCCAGAGCAAGGGGCTCAGCTTGTATCCGACGAGCCGGTCGATCACGCGGCGAGCCTGCTGCGCATCGACGAGATCCTGATTCATCGGACGCAGTGCCTTGAGCGCCTTTTCCACCGCGCCGGGCGTAATCTCGTGCAACTCGATCCGCCGTGGGTCCTTCAGGTTGAGGACGTGCGCAAGATGCCAGGCGATTGCCTCGCCCTCACGGTCTGGGTCAGATGCCAGGAGGATTTCGGAAGCTCCCTTGGCGGCAGCCTTCAACTCCTTGATGGTCGATTCCTTGCCGGGAATCGTGACGTACTCCGGCTTGAAGGAATGCTCGATGTCGATGCCAAGCGTGCTCTTAGGCAAGTCGCGCACGTGACCCATCGACGCGCGGATGTCGTACTTGACACCAAGAAACCGGCCAAGCGTCTTGGCCTTCGCAGGGGATTCAACGATGATCAGTGGGTTTGCCATGTCAGGCTCGAGAAGAGCGGGTGACCGCTCCGCAATCGCCGATTATATAGCCGCTCATTTCCAACAATGTCAAGCGCCGACTCACTTCCTTGATGTCAAGGTTCATCGTGACCGCGAGGTCATCATGATGGCGGGGTTCTACCCAATCAAGCAACTCCCAAACGGCAAAGAGCTCAGGTTCTTGCGGTCCTGAATCCGCGCGCGTGCGCGCACGCGTGTGCGCGCGTACACGCGCCTGCGCTCGCGCGCGTGCGCGCGCGAGATCGACAAACTCATCCAGCACATCCTCAACGGTTTGCACCAGCTTCGCCCCGTCTTTGATGAGCTCATGACCACCGACGGCGAGTGGATTCTCGATACTCCCCGGGACGCAAAACACCTCGCGTCCTTGCTCCGCCGCCATGCGCGCCGTGATCAGGGCGCCGCTTCGTTGCGCCGCCTCAACCACCACAACGCCGAGACTGAGCCCACTGATGATCCGATTGCGCACGGGAAAGCGACCGGGCAAGGGCAGCGTGCCGTTCTCGGCCTCGGTAATCACCGCACCGGAGGCCGCGATCGCCTGCGCCAATTCGGCATGCTCGGGGGGATAGATCCGGTCGAGCCCGGTCGCCATCACGGCAACGGTTGGACTCCTCCCCTCCAGTGCGCCGCGGTGCGCCGCGGCATCGATGCCCCGGGCGAGCCCGCTGACGACGACGACCCCGGCGTCCGAGAGATCGCGCGCCAGCCTATAGGCCGTGCGCCGGCCGTAGGGTGTCGCGCGTCGCGAGCCGACGATGGCGATCATCGGCTCGGATGGCAGCTGCCCGTTGACATAGAGCCGCGCCGGCGGGTCATGAATCTGCTTGAGACGCCACGGGTATGCCGGATCCTGGAGCGTGAGGATGTTCACCGGCTTTCGCGGTACTGCAGCGCCTCGGCGACCTGCGCCTGTTCGATATCGGTGCGTTCCTCCAGGTCGGCGATGGTGCGCGCGACACGCAGCACCCGGTGGACCGCGCGACCACTGAGCTGCAGCCGCTCGGCGGCGGCCTCGAGCAACGCCTCACCGGCAGCATCGAGGGCGGCATCGCGCCGGAGCTGCGGGCCGGTGAGCGCGCCGTTCCATGGGCCCTGTGGCCGCCGCTCCCGTTGGCGTCCGCGCGCCCCCATCACTCGCTCGCGCACGACGGCGCTCGATTCAGCGGCGACGGCGGTGCGCAGCAGCTCGCCGGCCGGCTGGCGCGGCACCAGCACCTGCAGGTCGATCCGGTCCCGTATCGGGCCGGACAGCCGGGCGCGATATCGCTGCCGCTCCAGCGGCGTGCACTCGCAGAGCCGGCGCGGGTCGCCCGCGAAGCCACAGGGGCAGGGGTTCGAGGCGGCCACGAGGATGAAGCGACCCGGGAGCACGGCGTGCCCGCGCGAGCGCGCCACCGCCAGCCGTCCCTCCTCGAGCGGCTGCCGCAGCGCCTCGAGCGCGTCCCGGCGGAACTCCGTGATCTCGTCCATGAACAAGACCCCGCGGTGGGCGCGCGTGACCTCCCCGGGTCGGGGAGCCGCGCCCCCTCCGCCGACCAGGGCCGCCGGCGAAATGCTGTGATGCGGAGCGCGAAACGGCGGGACCTCCAGCAGGCCGGCGCCGGCCGGGAGCATGCCTACGCAGGACGCGATCGAGGTGACCTCGACGGCCTCCCGCCGGTTGAGCGGGGGCAGGATGCCGGGGAGGGCCCGGGCGAGCAGCGTCTTGCCCGTACCCGGCGGACCCACCAATAAAAGATGATGCGCTCCCGCGGCGGCGACTTCCAGCGCGCGCTTGGCATAGGGCTGACCGTGAATGTCGGCCAGGTCGACGTGAGGTGGTGGATTGGCCGGCGGTGGCGGGGCGACCGAGGACGCCTCCAGAGGCGCGCCCGATTCCCAGTGGGCTTTGAGCTGTCGCAGGTGGTTGACGCCGAGCACCGTCGCGGCGGTGGCGATCCTCGCCTCGGCCAGGTTGGCGATGGGCACGTAGAAGCGCCGCACCCCGAGGCGATCGAGGTGGGCGACAATCGCGAGCGTCCCGCGGATGGCTCGAAGGGTGCCGTCGAGCGCCAGCTCGCCCAGCCAGGCGGCGTCACCCGGGAGGCCTCGGTCCTCGCCCGCATTGACGATGGCCGCCGCCATCGCGAGGTCGAAGCCGCTTCCTTCTTTGGGCAGCTGTGCCGGCGCGAGGTTGATGGTCACCTTGCGGCCCGGGAACTGGAAGCCGCTGTTGTTGATGGCGATCTTCACCCGCTCACGGGCTTCCTGGAGCGCACGATCGCCGAGTCCCACGATGTGAAACCCGGGAAGGCCGTCGGCAATGTCGGCCTCCACCTCAACCCGGACACCGTCGAGGCCGAAGACCGTCCCAGAAAGGGCCCTGGCCAGCACCAGGGGCGATATTACACTAGTTTGTATATCTGCGTCAGCTAACGATCGGCCGTTCCTCCGGCGGCGTCAAGGGCTCCGCAGCGCTTGACGCTGGCGTACCAGGACTGGCGAGGTGCTTCTGGCGCCGCTTCAACTCGCGCAGCGCCAGAAAGCCCTGGATCAAGAAGTACAGGACCAACGCGCGAATCCAGATCCCCGCAAGGCCGCCGCTCACCAAGATCAGGATGGTATCGATCCCGTAAAGAGCGATGGCAATCCCCAACGCGATCAGCGAGCCGCGCATCGTGAAGTACCCCAGAACGATCGAAATGAGGCCCACGGCGGCGACGATCCAACCACTGCCGAACAGTTTCAGCAAGACGTCGACCTGGCCCAGCTCGGCCACGAGGCCCAGCAGCACGGTCAACCCTCCGATGATGTAGAGCGCGATGTAGGCGTTCCGATGCCGGCTCCGAAGTTTCGATTCGTCAAGGACCTTCGCCATCGTGACCCTCCCGTTTCCCTGATGATTGGCTGATGACCGTGACGCTATCGTCGTACTTTGCCGCGTAAACGGACAAGCCATGCAATGGAAGCAAGTCGCCGCGCGCGCCCTCGGCTGGGTGACAACGTTGCCGTACCGAGTGAGCCGCAACGTTCACCTCGAACCGGGCCTGCTGGGAAATGGCCGGCTTCGGATCTCCGGTCCCGGGCGAGTGGAATTGGAGGCTGATGTCAACGCCTGGTCGCACGCCGAGGTCAACCGTCTGATCACCACCCGCCCCGGGGCCGTCATCCACATCGGGCGCCACGCCCGGCTGAACGGCTGCACCATCGTCGCCGCCGAGCGGGTCGAGGTCGGGGCCGACTGCGTGCTCGGTTCCTGTGAGGTACGGGACCACCTCCCCTATTCCGAATCGCCGATCGATCGCCGCCGCCCGGGCCGGGCGCAACCGGTCGTGATCGAGGACAACGTCTGGATCGGCGGACAGGTCTGCGTGCTACCCGGCGTGCGGATCGGCCGCGACGCGGTAGTGGGGATCCACGCCGTGGTCTTCGACGACATTCCCCCGGGCGTCATCGTCGGCGGGAATCCGGCACGGGTCCTTCGCCGGCTTGATTCTGACGCCAGCGGGGATAATCGAGACACGTGAAGACCAATCCCCCGCCACCGACGTGCGATCAGTGCAAGCACATGCCCCGCTGGGAACGGATCAGTGGACCCGACCAATCGGTGCGGCTCGAAGACGGCCGGGAGGTGCTCCGTCGAGGCCAGGTCTGGGTGTGCACCCATTGCGGTCACCAGGTGCCGGTCTCATTCGAGGCATGGACCTGACGACCGCGGCCAGTACCCGGCTCGAGCGGCTGCGCCAGGTGCTCGAGCGGCGTGTCCGGCGCACCATCGACACGGCGCCGCCGTTGATCCGGGCCGGTGTGCTGATTCCCCTGGTGACGGGCGCGAATGGGATCGAGCTGCTCTTCACGCGGCGCACCGACACGGTGCTCACCCACAAGGGCCAGATCTCGTTCCCTGGGGGTCAGCGCGAGGACTCGGACGTGGAAACGGTCGAAACGGCGCTGCGCGAAAGCTACGAGGAGATCGGTCTCGAGCCATCGCGAGTGACGGTGCTCGGCGAGCTGGACGACGTCTTCACCGCGGTCAGCAGTTTCGTCATCACGCCCGTGGTCGGCCTCGTCGATGGCGGCGTCGACACCCTGCGGCCGGCACCCGACGAGGCGCAGGTCCATACGACCGAGAACCGCAGCGTTGGCGAGCAGCAATATCGCATTCATTACTACACGGTCGGCGACGACATCATCTGGGGCGCCACCGGCCGGATCGTCTACCAGTTCCTCAAGGCCTGGGAAGAAGCCGCTTAGCCAGGCGATCGGCGGCCTGCTCTCCCATCCGCAAGGCAGATTCAGACGCGACTCCGTCGAGCCAGTCTCCGGCAACGTCCACGGGTTCGGTCCAGCTCGCGAGCCGCTGCCGGATAGCGCTCATTTCCCGGATTCGTCCGACCGGGAACAGCGCAATACCGTTCGGCCAGGAGACGCGGTGAACCAGCTCAACCTCTTTGCCCAGTCCCGGAAAGCGGGATTCGACGATCTCTATCGCCCGCCCGGTCAACTCCGCATCGCTCGCGTCGACGCAGTCGAATCCGGGGGCGTTGACGAAGTAGACGGAGACCATGCCCTTCCCTGCCGGGGCGCGGCCCGGCGCGCGTAGGTGCTCGAGTTCGAGGACGCCGATGCCGGAGGCCGCATCGGTGAAGCCGACGCCGACCACCTTCGCAGCAGGCGGGCGCCGAAGTCCGAGATGGATGCTGGAGACGGGAGAGAATTCCGTCCGCGCCAGCGGTCTCAGCAACCAATCGGGAAGCCAGGGGGCCACGGCAGGAATACTTTGCCCCGGGATCGCCAGGATGACCCCGCGAGCATGAAGGGCTTGCCGTCCCCGGCTCCCGTCGACGTCGATCACGAAGCCGGTCGACGCGCGATGCACGGCGGCCACTTCAGCCGATAGGCGCAGATCAACGGCGGCGGCCAGGGCCTGAGGAAGGAGGTCGACCGCATCGCGGAAATTCCAGAAGCCGGCGTCGAGCGTGTTGAACACAACCGTCAGCAAGACCTGGCGTGAGGTCACGCCAAGGTCGCCACCGACGGCCGCCCGCAATCCCGGTTCGAAGACCTGTCGGAGAAGGCCGGAACCACCGGTCCCAAGGCCGCGTAAATAGTCAGCGGCTGTGCGGTCATCGAGCTCCGTGGCCTGGTCCGCCAGTCCATGAAGCAGCACGCGACGGTAGCGGAACATATCGATGCCGAACCGCACGACCGATAGCTTTTCCTCAAGGGACAAGTTCCGACCAAGCAAAAGGTCGTCGGGCCGAGCCGCCCGATAGATCCGCGTTCGATCCGGACCGTCGATCGCGAGCGAGAAGGGAACCCGCGTAGCGATGTGGTCCAGTCCAAGCTCACGGACGAGGGCACGCATTCGCCGGTACCGGCGCCCGAGGATCGTGACGCCGGCATCGATGTTGTAGCCGCCAATGCGATCCGTTCGCATCCGGCCTCCGATGCGGTCACTCTGCTCGACGACGAGTGGCTTGAGACCGTGGGCCCTCAGCCGATACGCGGCGGCCAGCCCGGAGATGCCGGCGCCGACCACGACGACGTCGGCGTCGAGCGCCGTCACCGCCGGCGCGCGGTGATGAGGTCGACCGCCGCTGAGCTACGGGCGTAGCGAACGTCGTCAAAGTGTGCCCGCATGATCCGCAGCCAGTCGTCGCGCTTCGTCACGTGGTGAATGACGGGCCCGAAGATCAAGAAGTTATGGAGATCCTGGCCGTGCTCGAAGAGCAACACCCGGCCACCGGGACGGAGGATGCGCTCGGCCTCCACAAAGAGCCGTTCGCGTGGTTCGCCTTCCGGGATCTCGTGCGTCCCGAAGCCGAAGACGACGACGTCGCAGCTGGCGGACGCCAGCGGAAGACCGAAATCCGTGGCGCGTGCCGGGTGGATCCGAGGATGGTCGGGCGCGGGCTCGAGGTCACGCACGTCGGCGATCGCCGCCTCCGCGGCGTCCCCTTCCCGATTCCAGCAGTCGACGCTGTGGATGGTTGCCTCCGGGAGCAGGTCGGCGAGGGCGTACGCCGTGCGCCAGGTGCCAATGTGGAGGTCGGCAATCGTCAGCCCGCCTCGGAGGCCGAGGCCGGCATCCTGCACGAGTTTCTGGTAGTAGCGCATCGATGGATGTCCGTACATCCGGTAGAGCCCGAACAGCGAGTAGCCGAGCAGGGCGAATCCAACTTCGGCGAGACGGAGGGCCCAGCGGAAGGCACGCCGGTCGCGGGCCAGGACGCCGTAGGCGCCGAGGGGGAGACCGGCGGTTAAGAACGCCCGAGTGATTCTCCAGTAGTCGCGGCGGCTGACGTAGATCGCGCGCCCCCAGTACCACCAGTGACTGGGCCGGCGATCCGCGTGTGCCGCAGGGTACAGATGCCGCCGCCGCGGTGCGGCGTCCTCCTTCCGGCTGGAGGCTCCCCCCTGCGGGCGCTGAGGCTGGCTGTACACCGAAGGGCTCCTCAAGTTCTGACGTGGCCGTGCAATGGTCCTTGCAAGTCCTCGTCGAAAGCGTCCCTAGAGGCCGCTTAACCGGAGCCGGAACTCGACCCGCTCCCAGGCCTCGACGAGCAAATGTCATGCCATACGCTCCTGGGCAGCTTCCGCCCAGGCTTTGAGGAACTGGTAAAGTCGCAGACCCAGCCGCTGCCCTCCACCGGAAATGGGAACCGAGTTCCGACATGCGATGTAATACCAAACGGGATGGTCACCTCCCAAAGGCCGGCAGGCGGTCTAGGCTGGCGATGGCTCGCCCTGGTCGTGGTTCTGCTGCTGGCATCGTGTGGCCGAGCGGCTGAGCGGGCGGCGACGGCACCTGCTGCCACCGCATCGGCCAGTGCCGCCGACCCGGACGGCTGCCCGATCACCAGACCCCCGAATCGTCCGTTCGTGCCCCCCGCGCCTCCCGCGCCCGCCTCGGTGTCGGCACCCTTCGGCGAATTCTGGTACGGGACCCCCGCGCTGTGGACCTTGCTCCGGCCGGACGGGACCTGGAGCGGGCTTCCCTATCACGACGGCGCGACTGGCCAGAAGGTCTTCTGGTGGAGCCAGGGCTACGATTGGCGGAGCCCACTGACTGTTACCGGCAGGCGCATCGACGGATCCGCAGCGCCGCTTCGCGCCTCGACCGCAACTAATGCCTTCGCCGAGGACATCGGCTCATCGATCCTGGTCGGAGTCGAGATCCCGACGGCCGGCTGCTGGGAGATCGCCGGCCACCTGAAGGGAGTAACGCTTAGCTTCGTAGTCCGGGTCGCTCCTTAGGCTCCGCCTCCGCGGGACGAATCAGCTAGTCGATCGCGTTCCTGATGTGGTCGATACGAACCAGGCGACCGTCGCTGACCGTCAAGCCGACCACATCGAAGCGGAACTGTCCCCGGTGCGGCTGCATCTTTAAGTAGTACAGCGCGAGCTGCCGCAGCTTGCGGATCTTTTTGGCGTCGACCGCCTCCTGCGGCAGGCCGAAGCCGTGTCCCGCCCGGGTCTTGACCTCGACGAAGACCAGCGTCCTTCCGTCCTTCGCCACCAGGTCGAGCTGACCGAGCGGCGTCCGGACGTCCCGGCCAACGATTTCGTAACCGAGGCGACGAAGGTGGTCCTCGGCGAGGGCCTCGCCGCTAGTCCCGAGCGGTTTGGCTGGCAATGGTGGCCGCTTCCAGCTCGGCGCGCGTGCGGATTGAAATGAACGAGCGCCGGTGCAACGGGCTCAGACCATGCCGGTCCATGGCCGCCAGATGGTCGGGTGTCGGGTACCCCTTGTGCATCTCGAACCCGTACCCAGGGAACTTTTCCGCGATCCGCATCATCAGCCGGTCACGGGTCACCTTGGCGAGAATGCCGCCGCACATGATCGAGATCGAGCGGCGGTCGCCCTTCACAATCGGGAGTTGCGGCGTCAGCGCCTCGGGCAGCAAGAACCCATCGACCAGCAGGTAGTCGATCGGCCGGCCAAGCTGTTGGAGCGCGATGCCCATCGCCCAGCGGTTCGCCCGCGAAACGCCGAC
>WNEY01000332.1_pt1 | contig 38120 bp, 28 predicted proteins | sample 5400531 | NCBI WGS metagenome assembly WNEY01 (sample SAMN13153338, study PRJNA577476) | soil metagenome | isolation source: 200 cm saprolite under Douglas fir tree site 1 | place: USA:California | collected 2015-04-18 | reverse complement strand
CTGCGGGAATCGGGACGTTGCCGCCCACGGCGCTGATCTTGCCGTCCTGAACGAGGATGACCTGGTTCGGGACTGCGGTGCCCAGATCCGGATCCACCAACCGGCCGGCCCTGATGGCAATCACCGGTCTGGGTGCGACCGGTGGCGCGGCCCGCTGTTGCTGGGCGATCGATGGATCCGCGAGCAGCAACAGCGCGATCGTGCCTATCGGAAGGCTTCTCATGAGCTTTCTCCCCTAGTGTCGCGTCCCCGAAGGTCGTTGTGCATCGAGGCCGGCGAGGCGCCCGCCTGGCAAGGCGCGAAGAGTGAGCATGTCGGGAACATGTGAGCGATGAGCAACGCAGCCAGGCGGGATGCATCGCCGACCGAATGCCAACGAACTTCGGAGACACGACACTAGAAATCCAGTTTGAAGCCGAACTGCTGCTGGCGCCGTGGGAACTCGACTTGCGGCTGGCCGAACTGTGATGACTGGAGGCTTCCCTGGAAGCTCGTGAAGTTGTCCGTGTTCATCACATTGAACGCTTCCCAGAAACCAGTCGCCGTGACCCGGCCGCCGAGTTTGAAGATCTTGCTTGCCCGAAGGTTGAGGCTCCTGTAGTCGTCCCCTCGCCGCGACCCGCGAGGCTCGGGACGCGCGAAGACGACCGTCGAACTGGTGACGCTGAAGGGCAGCGGGCTGGAATAGCGCCAGATGGCGGCGACCTGGAAATCGAGGGGCAGGAGATACGAGCCGTCGAACACGAAGTTGTGCCGCCGGTCCTCGTTGGCTGGGCCCTCATCGATCGACAGGTCGAGAGGGTTGGTGGCCGCACCCCCGCCCACGCCGGTTGCCAACGTGTTCGAGAAGGTCTTCGACAGCGTGTACGAGCTGCCGAGACGCAGCTTCGATCCTCTGTACTCGGCGCGCGTCTGCAAGGCGTCGTAGTCGATCCAGCCGCGGTTCTCGAACTGTGTGAAGCCGCCGAACCGCGGGTCGATCGTGACGAAACGGCCGCCCACGAGCTGAACGTTGACATTCCTCGATAGAACCGCGTCCTTCCCGGTCGAGTGCACGTAGTCGGCCTGAACGTACACGTTGGAGCGGAGCTCGTGGGTCAGGCCGCCGGTGACCTGGACGGTGTAGGGGATCCTGAAGTCGGGGGCCATCCTGCTGATGAACTGCCCGCCGGAACCCAGCTGAGAGAAGTCGGGCCAGTCCGGATAGTTCTGGGCGAGAAAAGCGCGGAGCCTCAGGGCGCTTCCAGCCGGATCGGCCGCATTGAAGAAGGGGTTCGTTGTCGAATCGTTCGAATTGAACGAGTACCGGCGAATGGCCAGGAGCGTCTGGTTGATGTAGACGTCGTTGTAATTGAAATGAGACTGATCGTAGAAAATGCCGCCGCTTCCCCGAATCGTCGTCCTGCGGTCGGACGTAGGAAGCCAGACGAGCCCCAGGCGCGGCGCCACGTTGTTCAGATCCCGCTGCACCTCGGTCAGGGGCGCGGCGCCGCCGAAGGCGGCGACGAAACGCTGGTTGTACGCGTCGACGAACTGGTTCCCCGTCACGATGGAGTTGTCGACGTCATACCGCAGCCCGAGGTTGAGCGTGAGATTGTTCCTGATCTGCCACGTGTCCTGGACGAACAGTCCTCCGTTCACGTGCCCCTCGATGTCCTTCGCCGTTCCAATGGCGAGCGACAGCGTGGTCGGATAACTCGCCGGGTCGTTGATGTTGAATACCCGGTCGGAGGTAAAGCCCCATCTGGCCTTTTGAGAACCGTCGATGTCCATGTACATCGTCACGCGGGCGAGTTGTCCGCCGAGCTTGAACTGATGTTGACCTCTCGCCAGCGTCAAGCTGTCGGTGAAGTAGAAATTGGTCTCCCCTTCGAGCCCGCCCGTGACGCTCGAGCCGAAGGCCGCGCCCGGGTAGTTCTTCTCGGAGTACAGGCCTCGATGCGGAATGTCATTGATGAGCGCATCGCCGTACTTCCCCGCGATGTTGGACGTGATGATCAGCTTGTTCACGCCGTAGTGCAGGCGGGCCTCGTTGAACGCGCGGTTGCTGAGCGTGCTCGTCCAGTTCGCCAACGCGCTCCACAGTGGTCCGTCGAAGGTGGCGCGCTTCTCGAGCGTCCAGTTGGGAGAGCTGTTGCAGCCGTCGCCGCCCTGGCCGCTGCAGTTGGTATCCTCCTGGATGGTGCGATCGTGCCGCAGAGACAGCCGGTTATTGGGGTTGATGTTCCAGTCGGCCTTCACGATGTACGGCCTTCGCGTGTTGCTGGTCGGAATGATCGACGCCACACCCTGGCTACGCCAGTAATCGGAAATCGACAGGCTCGTCGTCGCGCTGTTGTCGAGGCTTTCGAAGCCGCCAAAGTAGAACAGCTTGCTCGCGATGATGGGCCCGCCCAGGAACCCGCCGGTCCGGCGCTGATTGTAAGGCGGCGTCGTGTCGAGGAAGACCGGCACGTCGTTCGTGAAGTGCCCGGAGTACGGCGGGGTGTTGAAGCGGCCATTCTGGAAGAATCCGTACGCGCGTCCCTGAAGGGTGTTGGTGCCGCTCCGGGTAATCACGTTCAAAACGGCGCCCGACGCGTTTCCGAACTCCGCCGAGAAACCGTTGGTCATCACCTGGAATTCCTGGATCCAATCCTGAGGAAACGACTCTGCCTGCGTCCCATAGAACTGCATCGCATTGGTGGCGCCGTCGACGTAGACGTTGTTCTGGTACTGATGCTGCCCGGCCGCCGAGAAGCCCATTGACGATCCGCCCGTGGATGTGACGCCCGGCGCCAGCTGGGCGAGGTCGGCGAAGTTGCGGTTGACCGTCGGCAGGTTTTCGACTCTCTTCGTGTCGATGAACGCGCCGACGACATGCTGTGTCTCGACAAGGGCCGCCTGCCCGGCCACCGTCACATTCTCCTGAATCGTGCCGACGCCGAGCACGACGTCAATCTCGGCCTCCTGCCCGACGCGCAGGATCACGTTCGCGCGCGTCGCCGTTGCAAACCCGGACAGCTCGACCGTGAGCTCGTACGTGCCCGCCGGCAAGCTTGGCAGGAAGTACTGGCCGGTCGCCTCGGTCACGCTGGTCCTGGTCGTATTCGTCTCGACGTGCCGAACAGTGACGGTCGCGCCGGGCAGCACGCCACCCTGCTGGTCGATCGCTTTGCCTCGCAGCGTCGCCAGACTCGTTTGCGCGAATCCGGATGCGGTGATGATGAAGGTGCTCATCACGAGCACCAGCGACTGGACCGGGACCCTGTGAATTTTCGTCATGTCAGTTTCTCCGCTCCTTGCCTTCTAATCACGAGGTCCCTTCGACGGGATGGTGCTAACGCGTACTTCCGTTTGCAGGCGCAGATCGGCAGCATGATACACTCGCGGCCCGCTGCTGCGACCGAGTTGCTTGATGGCAGGCAAGACTCTGGCTGACAGTTCAACGTCAGCGCCATCGCCGCGCCAACGGGCACGCCGGCATGGACGACCGACGTGATCAACGGCGATCACTTCCAATTCGCCACGTCAGGAATCGCCGACATCGTCGGCTATCCGATCGTCAACGTTCCGATGGGGAATGTCTTCGGTCTGCCGGTCGGCATCAGCTTCATCGGCACGGCCTTCAGCGAGCCGACATTGATCAAGCTGAGCTCGGGCTTCGAGCACGCCGTGCACGCGCGTCTCGTGCCGCAGCTTTTCGACACGCTGCCGCTCGACAACGTCAGCGGCGTTCCGCTGATCCGCCGTCGCGGCGGGCACGAGCGCGAGGCGAAACACTGGCGCCATCACAGCATGTAACGGCGATCGCGAGCGGCGGAACGGGCCGTCCTGCTCCGCCGCTCCAAGGCTCCGATGGTCGTTGCACGCGGCGGTGTTCGTGACGAGCTCTCGACTGGTCGCGAGCCCGTGTTCCGGCCGCTCCCTCAGGGCACGACGGAGTTCGCGAACAACTCGCTGATCGTCATGAAAGGCGCCCCGCTCCGCGCCGTTGCCGACCCGCTCGGCCATCGCGGTCCGCGCACGGTGATGCTGTGGCTATCGGAAATTCGGTACGCTTTGTCGCGTTTTGGGAGTCGGGTCGGCGTCAACGCGCGGTGCTGCGTCAGGCGCGTGGGAGATTGCAGACCTCGTCCATAGGGCGCGGCGTCGACTCCCGGACGGCGACGCTTCGTACGGGGATATGCTCCGGCCAATTGAAGGGTACTGACGAGTAGTACGGCTCATTCCCGGTCGTGGCGACGGCGTCCGATGGCTGGACTTTCTTCGGGCCGAGGGGCTGGTTGGCCACGAGGATTTCCTCGACGGACCGGGTCGAGATCGGACGCGAGAAGAGGTAACCCTGGGCGTGAGTACACCCGAGGCGCTCCAGCTCGCGCGCCTGCTCGTCGGTCTCGATGCCTTCGGCGACCACGTTGGTGTTGAGCGTTCGGGCCAGCGCCAGGATGCTCTCGACGATCGCCGCGCGATCGGGGAGCAGCAGGCTCTTCACGAACGAGCGGTCTATCTTGAGCGCGTCGACTGGGAGCTTGTGCAGGTGGCTCAGCGACGAATAACCGGTCCCGAAATCGTCCAGATAGATTTTCACGCCGAACTCGCGCAGCGCGCGGAGCAGCTTGGCGGCCACGTTGGGGCTGTCCATCAACGCGGTCTCCGTAATTTCGAGGCGGAGGTCGCACGGCTTCAATCCGGCGTTATGAACAGCCTGCTCGACGATCCAGAGGAAATTCTGCTGCATGAGCTGCCGGCTGGACACGTTGACGGTGATGTAGTCGAGGCCGCCGTCAGGAAACCGTCGCTGCCAGTCCGAGAACGTCGAGCACGCCTGCTGGAGCACCCACGTGCCAAGCGGCTCGATGAGCCCGAGCTCCTCGGCGAGCGGGATGAACGTGACCGGTGAGACCGGCTTACCGTTGCGTGTCCACCGGATCAGGGATTCGAATCCGACGCACATCCCCGAGGCCAGGGATACGATCGGCTGATAATGCACCTCGAAGTCGTTGTTGCTGACGGCGTGGCGCAGGTCGTTCTCGAGGCCGAGCCGGTCGAGCTCGCGCGCGTGCATGTCGGCGTCGAACAGCTCGTGGCGCGCCTTGCCGCGCGACTTCGCGTGATACATGGCGGTGTCCGCATCGCGCATGATCTCGTCAGGGTTGTTGTACAGGACGCGGCCGAAAGCGATGCCGATGCTCGCGGAGGTGAACACTTCCCGCCCGCCGATTGAAAAGGGCGCGCTCAGCGCGTCCTGAATGCGGAACGCGATCGCGTTGGCCTGCCCCTCGTCTCCGAGCTCGTTCAGGAGAACCGCGAACTCGTCTCCGCCCAGCCTGGCGAGAGCGTCTCCCTGCCGCAGGCACGACTCCAGGCGACGCGATACCGCAGTGAGCAGCTCGTCGCCCACCAGGTGGCCGAGACTGTCGTTGACGACCTTGAAGCGGTCGAGGTCGAGATAGAGCGCCGCGAATCGGCTGCCGCTGGGCCGTTCCTTGAACTCTTCGAGGCGGCGCCCGAGCCCCTCGACGAAGACCGCGCGGTTGCAAAGCCCGGTCAGCGGATCGAGGAATCCGGCGCTATGAAGCGGCTGCTGTGCGATCGCTTCCTCCGTCGTAACGGTCAGCGATCCTGCGATTCGGGCCGAGCGCCGAGCTGCGCCTCGCACCGCGACGCCGCGGCACAGGAACCGCCGGTACGTGCCGTCCTCATGGCGGATCCGATGCTCGTGCTGAAAGTGATCCGTCTTGCCGCAGAGATGCGCCTCGAGCGCCTCCTTGAGTGGAACCATGTCGTCAGCGTGGACACGTTCCAGCCATTCCTCGGGACGACCGATGCCGGCCGGCGCGGGCAGGCCAATCATCGCCCTCCATCGGCCTGAGGAGTAGAACTCCTGGCTCCGGAGATCCCATTCCCACAATCCGTCGTTCGCGCCTTCCGCCGCGAGCGCGAGCCGCTCTTCGCTTCGCTTGAGTGCCTGTTCCACGCGCGTTCGTTCCGTCACGTCCTGCCAGAGCAGCGTCACGCCATCGACAACCGGGAGGATGCTGACCTGCAGAATCCGCGCACCCGCGGCGGAAGGCAGCCCGACATGCGGCAGCATCCGGGGGCTCCGACTCGTCAACGCATCGTTGATCGCTCGTGCGAGGTCGGTCTTGCCCAGGGCTGGCACCGCGCCAGCGAGCGAACAACCCAGCGCTCGCTCGCGGGAACAGCCCAGGATGCGTTCGAGGGCATCGCTCCAGAGCGTGACCCGGCCGCTGCTGTCGACGACGGACATGCCCTGATCCAGGGATTCGATGACCTCCCGGCGTCGGTAGTCTTCTTCGAGCCGGTTCACGTGGGCGCAGTACGCGCGGTATGCGAAATACAGTGGTACTGCTGCCACCGGCACGACTTCCCACATCCGGTGGTCGATCACCTCAACGAACCCCACCGCGAGGCTGGCCGCGATGAAGTAGCTCGAACATCCCCGGAGAATACTTTTCGGCCACGATCGATTGACCGGCTGCCTCGCGAAGAGCGGCACGATGATCTCCGCCGAAGCGCTCTTTACGAAGCAATAGACGACGACAGCAGCCGCAATTGGCACTCCCTGCCCCGGCCACATGAAGTGGCCCATCGTGCCGCCGAGCACCCGGTGGGCCAGGCCCGCTGCCTGCGTCGCAACGATGACGGTGGCGGCGTTCAAGAGCATTCGGCGCGGCGGATATGAGCGCTGTGAATCCGCGAGCCCTTCACTGACTGTCCCGGCGGTTGCGACCAGCATCGTCGCGTGAGGACCGAGGAGCAGCAGCGAGGTGAAGTCGATGACAAAGGACGGCGGCATGGTGGCCCAGTCCTTCGTGGTTGACTGCTGCATCGCGAAGGCTGCAGTCAGAATCGCTGCCAGGATCAGACCTGGGAATTCAAAGGTCCGGTGGGACTGCGGCCAGCCCGCGAACCCCAGGAGCAACCCAGTCCCGACAGCTATCGCTGCGAAGGCGACTACGCCTGAACGAGGAATCGTGCTCATTCAGTTGCCTTCGGCGCAGAGTTCGACAAGTCGATCACGACCGCCTGAGGAGCAATGCCAGGACCAGCTTTGGGCCCGCGGCACAACTGGCTGCGGGAGAGTGTGTTAGAAGATTTCGGCCGACCGTGGGACGGCGGGCGCTTGTCCCGTTTCGACACACGCTCGCCATGAAAACGGGCCGCGCAAAACCGGCCCGTTCGAGAATTCATTCGGCAAAAGCTGCGCCTGCCTCGAGATACAGGTGCATCGGTCTGTTGAGACACACGACTGGTCCATTGAGAGACACAAAGAGCGCTCGAGCATCAGGAATGCGCACATTGGCTATGCATCAAGGAAGCCCTCGCCAATGGACGTTTGACAGATGCCGACGCCGCGGAGGGAGTCACTCGATTGCAACAATACGCCGACGCGCGCCTAGTAACGAAGATTCGCGTCGCGACCGCTTTCTTTACTCGTCTCAGGCGAAGCTTCGTTACGGTGCCGGAAAGCGCGCGATGCGGTCGCCGCGTACCGAGCCTACCCAGATCTCTCTTCCGATCTGAATCGCCACGGTCGAAAAGTTGAACGTGTCGTTGTACGGATAGCGAATGAGCTCCTGCACCTTCAAGGTGCCCGGTTCGATCTTGATCACACGTGATGTCGCCATGGCGAACCCGCCAGTCGACGGGATCTCCTGACCCGCCCCCAGCAGCGATCCGTCCGGTGCCCATCTGAGATTGTCGAGGCGGAAGCCGACCGGAATCTCGTCTCTTTTCACCGGCGTCTGTCCGCGCGAGAACCGAATGAACGTCTGACTTCCCCAGCCGGCCATGTAGAACCATCTGCCGTCCTTCGAAATCTCGATTCCATTCGCGCCTGATGCCTCGCTGCCCGGAACGATTTTCCAGCCGGCGCCCGGATGCCATTCCCACAGCTCGCCGTTCTTCTCGCCGGCCTGCATGTTCGCTCGTCCACGAGCGGCACCCCGCGGCTGAAAGTTCGTCGCTGCGAAGCCGCCCTCGGGCAGAGCGACCACCGAGTTCAGACCCACCGGGTCCGGCGCCACGGCGCAGCCGATCCAGGTCAACGCGGGCGCCTTCGCACGGGCGTCGAACTCGAACACCTCTATCGATTCCCTGTTGCCATGATGGACGACGTACAAGGTATGGAGGGAGTTCCTGCCGGGACGCAGAAAGAGGCCGTGCGCTCGAAACTTGTCCTTTTCGTCGGGATCGATCGGCCCCGGGCATGAATCGTAAGTCTTGGCGTCGAGGCGTTGTTTCAGATTCGCGCTCGGGTACAGTGCGGTCGTGGTCTTGTCTCGGACGTTGACCAACGTAATTGCCCCAGGAGCCGCATCTCCGGAGGCAATCACCCAGTTCGACTCGGGCACGGGCACAAGATCTTCAGGACCGACGAGGCCGCAGATGAACTGCAGACTCCCCGCCGGATCGCATCCCGCGGCTCGCGCCAACGGAGCTCCCCGGGGAAATGCGAAAGCAATCGACAACGCCAGCAGCGTGAGCACTCTCATGGACGTTCCTCCGGGGCGCAATCATATGACGAAGGACAGGTGTTGATTCCACGTCGGGGCTGCGGGCGGGTTTTTCATCGTGCGCGATCGAATTGACAAGAAGTTCGTCCCGAGCGCGAGTACAGGTGTAGTATGCCGCCGAGCTTGGACGCCAGAACGGAAATTCGGCGTCCGGGGAGCCGTCATGGATCTGTCGAAACTTTTCCTTACGTCAGCGGCGGTCGGAGCGCTCGCGCTCGTGGCCGTATCGGCGCACGCACAACATCGCGGCGGCGGGCGGAATGGCGGGGGCGCGGCGGTGGGCCGGGCCGTCCCGCGCGCCCCGGGACCGGCGATGGTTGCACCTCGACGTGTGTTCGCGCCGCGCGCGACGATGGCCCCGCGCTTTGGACCGTCACGCTTCGGCACCCCGGCATTCGCGACCCCGCGCTTCGGTGCAGCGCGCTTCGCCGGGTCTCGCACGCTCGGCGTCGGACCGCGGCCAGCGTTCGCGCCGCGCGGCGTGATCGCGACGCGAGGATTCGCCGGCCGGCGCGGTTTCTCGCCGCGCGTGATCGGTCCGCGCATCATCGTGTCGCCATTCCGATTCTCGCGGCCCTTCTACTCATTCCGACCGCGCTTCAGCCTCGGCTTCGGGTTGTGGGCCGGATTCCCCATCGCCTATCCGTACTACTCCGGCTACCCGTACGCGTATCCCTACGCGTACCCCTATCCGTACGCCAGCGCCTACCCGTATTCGTATCCGGCGTACGGCTATCCCGATCCGTCGTACAGCTATCCGGCTGCTCCGTATCCGGCGCCGTATCCGGCACAGACGTACCCGCCGTCAGGATCGGTCGGCGCGCAGCAAGGTCAGAATTCAGGCGGCGTGAGCTTCGAGATCATGCCGAACACCGCGGGCGTGTACGTGGATACGACCTACGTCGGCACCGTCGCCGAGTTTTCGCCCACGACCATGCCGCTGACGCTCACGCCGGGCCGCCACCACATCGAGCTGCGCGTGGCCGGCTATCAGACGATGGCTTTCGACATGGAAGTCGTGGCGGGACAGGTGATCCCGTATCGCGGGGAGATGCAGCCGCAGCGATAATCGCGCGCGCAGCGGGGCCGCTTCCTGCCGCGCCGGAAGACCTCGACGAGCAGAAGAGAACGCCCTGGCAGGAACGGGTTATCAGGATGTCGGCCCGTGCCTCGCGGCCGCCAGCCGAAGAGCCCTCGCGACCTTGCGCGTGGTCGCCGCGGTCGATGTTGCCTCCTCTGCATGGAATCGCGCGTCCGTCCGTCCAGTCGCCACGACATATTGTCGCGATCGGTTACGCGTCATGAAACTCCTGACTATAACCATAAGCCTCTGACTCAGATTGCGAGACCTTCGACAGCACCGCCTCGAGCAGCGGCGTCATACAACCCAACTGCCTCGCTCGAATCATGACATTCCAGAGCGGCTCTGGTGTTTGACCGTGACGTGCGATCTCGAGGCCCGTGCGATGGATGACCACCGATAGAACTCCCGGTAGGCCCTGTCGTACCCCTCCTTGAGCGCCTCCGGCTTCAGGCGAGCGGGTCGGAAGACGACGTGCCGCGTGTCGTACAGGTCCCAGTTGCGCGTCACGATGCGACCTTGCTGCTGCATCCGCGCGAACAATCGCGTCCCCGGATACGGTGTCTGGATGTGGAAGGTTGCCGTGGTGATGCCGTGCTCTACCGCCCAATCCACCGTCCGCCGAAACACATCCCCCTCGTCGTCGTCCATGCCGAAGACGAAGCTGCCGTTGATCATGATGCCCAGGTCATGCAGCCGATCTGTCACTGCCTTGTAGTCGCGGCCCAGGTTCTGGCGCTTGTTGCTGCTGACGAGATTGCCCGGTGTCAGGCTCTCGAACCCGACGAAGAGGCTGCGAAGCCCGGCCGCCGCGGCCCGCGCGATGAGATCGCCGCGCAGGACGGAGTCGACGGTCGCCGCCGCTTGAAAGAGCCGGTTCGTCCCGCGCATGCCGTCGAACAACGCCTCGGCGAAGCGCCGGTCGCCGAGGAGATGATCGTCGAGGAAATAGAGATGGCGCCCGGGCAGACGCGAGATTTCCGCGAGCGCGTCATCCACGCGCTGCGTGTAGAACGATCGGCCGCCCTCGAAGAAGGCGTCCTTGTAGCAGAAGTCGCAGTGCTGCGGGCACCCGCGCGTCACCACGATGGAGTTCGGCACCAGGTAGCGGCAACGCTCGATCAGATCGCGGCGCACCGGAGGCAGGCGGTCCAGCGTCCGCCCCGACGCCGACCGGTACACGCGCTGCGGGCGGCCGGCGCGAAACTCGGCGAGAAACTGCGGAAACGTCTGCTCCGCGGGGCCGAGAAACACGGCGTCGGCGTGTGCCGCCGCTTCGTCGGGCAGCGACGTCACGTGCAGCCCGCCCATCGCCACGAACGCGCCCCTGGCCCGGTAATGGTCGGCGATGCGATAGGCGCGATAGGCATTGGTGATGTAGGCCTGGATCAGCACGAGATCCGGCCGGTCGTCGATGTCGAGGTTCTGCACATGCTCGTCGACCAGGACCGCCTCGTCGTCTGCCGTCAGAAACGCCGCGAGCGTTGCGAGGCCGAGCGGCGGAAACAGCGAGTATTTGATCGGACGCCAGTAGGGGCTGGTCGCTTCCGTGAGCGCGGGAAGAATGAGCTTCACTCTAAGGCGGCGCATACTTTGTGATGTAAAGTATAGCGGTCTGCCCCATGGCGTCAATCCGGCTGCCCAAGCGTCTCTTCGATCTCGCCGGGGCCCTGGCCGGCCTGATCGCTTTCTCGCCGGCCATGGCGGTCATCGCAGGCGCCATCCTCCTGGAGGATGGGTGGCCGGTTCTGTTCCGCCAGGAGCGCCTCGGCCGGCGGCGGCGACCCTTCACCATCCTCAAGTTCCGCTCGATGAGGGATGGCCGAATCACGCGGGTCGGCCGGATGCTGCGCGCGACGGGCCTCGACGAGCTCCCGCAGTTCATCAACATCCTGCGCGGAGACATGAGTGCCGTCGGACCGCGCCCGCTGACCGAGTCCGATGTCACGCGGCTCGGTTGGATGGCGCCACGGTACGATTTCCGCTGGCGCGTGCTGCCCGGTCTGACCGGGCTCGCGCAGGTGACGGAGGCGCGCTCCGGGCGCCTGTCACTGGGTCTGGATCGCCGTTACGTGGCTCGTCAGAGCCTGTCGCTCGACTTGCGCCTGGTGGCCGTTTCCTTCGCGATCAACGCGCTCGGGAAGAAACGCGTGCGGCGGCTTCTGGTTCGATTGCGCCGTGCCCGACGTCGAGGCGTGGCCGAAGGTTCGGCAGCGCCCGCTCTCCGACACCGAGCTTCGCGCGATCGTGGAGCACGGTGGTGATTGCCGACATGATACGTTCCGGCAATACCGCGACGGGCGCCGAACCAGCCGTTGCGAGTATTTGCGTTCCGGGACGTTAATACATTCGAGAGCACGCATGGAGCAGCGCAACGTCGCGGACCTGTTCAAGCGCCATCACCTTCCGCTGTTCCGCTATGTGTACCGTCACACACGTGCGCGAGACGTCGCCGAAGACATCGTCCAGGAGGTGTTCCTGCGCGTGATGCGGAGCCGGGACACCTACGATGAGAGACTGCGGGAGATCGCATGGTTGTTTACGATCGCCCGGCGCCTGATCATCGATCGGCATCGCACGCTGTCGCGTCACCCGACCGAGCCGCTCGCACAATCGGAGCCGTGCGCGGAACAGTCACCGGAAACGTCCCTGTTGCTCGACGAAGCTCTGGCCGCTGTTCATGAGCCCGACCGCGAGGCGTTCCTGCTCAAGGAGATCGGTGGCTTGACGTACGAGGAAATTGGAACTGTCTGCGGCATCACCGTCGATAGCGTGAGGTCCCGGATCTACCGCGCGCGAATGCGGCTGCGCGAGTGGCTTTCTGCACCAGCGAGGATTGTCCGATGAATGCTGAATGGGCCGGCGCGCTCTCGCGCCTCACCGACGGCGAGCCTGCCGATGCCGATTTGGTCGCCGACGCGCTGGAGTCGCGGGAGATGCGGCAGCTGTTGGTCGATTACGTCAGGCTGCGCGCTGCGGTTCGCGACGATCGCCCCGATCCGTCCGCGGCCTTTTACGCGCGGATGCGCGGCGCGCTCGGGTCGCGGCGGCCGCCATTGATCGATCGCCGGACATCGCTTCGTGTCGCGGCTGCCCTCGCGCTGGCGGTTTTGCTGACTGGCCTTGGTGTGGAAGGCTGGCGGCATTGGCGCGAGGACACGCCGCCGCATCCGGCACGCGTGCTTCGGTTCGACGCGTCGGAATGGACAGCCGCTGGAAGGAGCGGGTCATGAGCGCGACCAAATGGGCTGGGTTTGCGACAGCTTGTCTGCTGGTCACCACGTCGGCTGCTTCATCGTTGACACAGGCAGCAACTGCGCCGGCGCCGGTCGCCCAGATGGTGTTGCGCGTCGTCAAGACCCCGACAAGCGGCCCCTCTCGCGAGGTCGCGACGGCGGACGTCGAGTTGGCGGTCGGTGAAAGCAAACAGCTCATGTTCGCGGCGTCGGCAAGCTTATGTGAGAGTTCGATCGGTGGCACGCTGAACAGGTTCGGGGCACCTGGTCATGTCTGGACCGTGCGATTCACGCTGATGAGCGCGCAAACCGACAGGATAGCTGTTGACGTGGATACGGAGCGACAGGATGACGGTGCACCGAACACCCGTCAAGCGGTGCGGCACCTCATTCTGACCGAAGGCGCCCCTCACGTCCTCGATTTCGTTGAAAGCTCCACTCCGGCATGCGCCGCGAATCTTCTCATCGAGTTGAGCGCGGCCATGGTCGAATCGGCGACGGGCGCGCCGCAGCTTCTCCGGTACGACCTGTGGCTCGCCCATCGCGATGCGAGCGGGCGGGAGTGGACGCGCCACGAGGTGCGAACCGCGCCTGAGGGGATTCGGTCGGAGTTCCGCTTCGAGCCGCTGCAGTGGTCGACGCTGGCGCTGATGCCCGCGCTGAAGATTGACGATGTCGTCGAGGAGCATGTGTTTGGCTCGTTGCGCGGCAGAATTGTCAATGGCGGCCAGCTCCAATTGTCGGTTTCGACGTCTCGGCGGCTCGTTCACGGTCGTGGGTCGACTGGCGAAGAAAGCGGCACGAAGGTGTTCACGGCGGGACCTGGCGAGGCCATCGCTCTCGAGCTGCCGGCGGCAGCCGGAGGGAGTGCTGCAACGAGTGCGGCGGGAACCCGGACCTTCCTGAACTACCAGGAATTATTCAAGGGCCACACCACTGCCGTCGTCCTGACCGTCAATCCTCTGCGGGGCGACAAACGATAGCCGTTCGCTGGCAGCATTTCCAGGTGCCGAGACCAAGAAGGCAAGCGCCACGAAGAAGAAAAGCCAGTTGTCTTCTTCGTGCTCTTCGTGGAGCTTCGCGTCTTCGTGGTTGCATTTCCAGGTGCCGGGACCACGAAGGCCCGAAGGACACGAAGCGCCACGAAGAAGAAAAGCCAGTTGTGGTCAGCGGCTGACGTGCGGTTCAAGGCACCAGAACGGTTCGATTCAGCCAGACGATGTTGTCCCAGCTGAGCGGCTTTTCGGTACCGTCGAATAGCTTGGCGTAGCTGCCGCCGCTTCCCTTGAACGAAAATTCCTTCACGCGGTCCGGCGGAGTCGTCGTGACGTTCCGCAGGATGTCGAGCACCTGCTCCTGCCGCCAGATCTGCATCACACCGGGAGCCTTCGCCGAGTAGAACCTCGTCTCCGACGGGTTTGCCCGGTTCCCGACGCCGTGCTCGTATTTGATGTGCATTTCTTTCTTGTCCCGTCCTCCGGTCGACCACGGGCCGGCGGGGCTGAAAGTCCGTTCCTGTTGATACCGTTGATCGTGCAGCGACTACGGCATACGCTTCTCAGGAATCAGGTCCGTCTTCCTCACGCTCCCGCTGAACCGCCTTCATCGGAGGCACACCGATGTTCGTCATCGAGCTCATTTACAAGGTCGATCTCGCGAAAATTGACGCACACATGGTCGCGCACGTGACGTTTCTGAAGAAGTACTACGCCTCCGGTAATTTCCTGCTCTCGGGCCGAAAGGTACCGCGAGATGGTGGAATCATCGTGGCGGTGGGCAAGAGTCGACAGCAGATCCAGGCGATTATCGAGGAGGATCCGTTTTACCAACGTGGGCTCGCCGACTTTCGCATCATCGAGTTCCGAGCGAGCCAACGCGCGGATGACATTCAGAAGCGGATTGACCGCTGACCCCTGCGGGGTACGCCTTGTCCGATGCCGGTGTGGTTTGCGGCCTTCGTCCGCTGATCCTTCGTTGTCTGCTTTTGGTTACCGCGGCCTCGACGGCTCCATCCCGCTGAAAATGCCCTCGACAATCCGCCGCGAATGCCCAATAGTCGCCGGAAACGGTGAGCGCGAACGTCGACATCGTCGTGATCGGCGGAGGTCCGGCTGGATCGGCCATCGCGTGCCTGCTCGCGCAATGGGGCCATTCGGTGCGCGTGTTGACCAGGGCCGCCGACCGGGCGCGCGGCGCTGCGGAATCGCTGCCGCCGAGCACCCGCAAGCTGCTCGCGAAGATCGGCGTCCTCGACGCGATCGATGGCGCGACCTTCTACCGGACGACGGGAAACACCGTCTGGTGGGGACAGCGTGAAGGACACGTCGAGAGATTCGCGGCTGTTGCAGGGGACGCTCTCAAGGCCGTCCCTTACGGCTACCAGGTTCTGCGTCCTGAGCTCGATCGGCTCCTGCTGACGTCGGCCGCTGATGCCGGGGCGGAGATCTCCTGCGACGCGCACGTGCACCGTGTCCAACTGACCGAGCCTGATGTGTTGGACGGCAGCGGCCGAGGTGCGGACGCGCGGGTCGAGTACCATCGCGAGCGACAGCCGGCGACGACCATCGGTTGCCGCTTTGCGATCGATTGCTCGGGACGCGCGGGCGTCATCGCGCGCCAGGGATTCCGCCGGCATCAGCCCGGCTACCGCACGCAGGCGTTCATCGGCGTCTGGCAATCTGCGTCGGGCTGGAATCTTCCGGACGAAACGCACACGCTCGTCGAAACGTACGAGGATGGCTGGGCGTGGTCGGTGCCGCTCTCCGCGACGTTGCGCCAGGTCGGCGTCGCCGTCGACGGCGGGACGACGAGGATCCGGCGCGGGCCGACGTTGAACGGGACGTACCGTGCGGAGATCGGAAAGACACGGGAGCTAGGTGCGCGGGTGTCGGGCGCGACGCTCGATCGTGTGTGGGCATGCGATGCGTCCCTGTTCTCGGCGCACCAATATGCTGGTTCGCAATTCCTGCTCGTCGGCGACGCCGCGTCATGCATCGATCCGCTCTCGTCGTTCGGGGTCAAGAAGGCGCTTGCCTCGGCGTGGGTCGGCGCGGTCGCCGTCCACACCTGCCTCGCCCACCCCGATCGGCAACGCATTGCGCTCGAGTTTTTCACGAACTGGGAGCGGCAGGTTTACTGCTCCAATCTGCGGCGGTCCGTCGAGTTCGCGCGCGAAGCGTACGGCCGCCACCCCCATCCATTCTGGGCGGAGCGCGCCGAGGTCCACGTCGATGCGGCGACCGAGGACCTCGACGAAGAGATCCTGTTCCGTATGCCCGACGTTCGGTTGGCGTTCGAGCGTCTCAAGGAGAGCGCGGCGATCGAGTTCGCGTTGTCTGAAGGCGTCAGTTTCAAAAAGCGGCCGCTCATCCACGACCGGGAGATCGTGCTCGAGGAGGCATTTTCGCTGCCGGAAGCGCCCGATGGCATCCGCTTCCTCGCCGGCGTCGACCTGCTGAAGTTGGCTGAGATCGCCTGCCACCACAGGCAGGTGCCCGATATTTTCGAGGCCTATTGCCGGACGCACGGCGCAGTGCCGCTGCCCAGCCTCCTCGGAAGCCTCTCGGTCCTCGTGGCCAAGGGCGTTCTGACGCTGCGAAGCTAGGCGTCCGTCCAGGCGACCAACATGTTCATAAACGTGACCGCGTGATACGGCGCGTTGGATGCTACATCGTTGCAGGTTCTTTACTTCATTTATTCATTGACACTAAAGCGTTTGGGCCTATCATCTCGAAAACCGAGCTGACAAACGATTGCAGTCTGTCGTACGTGTCTCGGTCCCGGCACCAGCGAACCATCGAAAGCCTTTTCGCCTTCAAACGTGGGGAGGAGTTATGAAACGTGTGTTTGCGGTCTCGCTATTGGCGCTGGCGGTAGCCATGCCAGCGGCAGCACAGCGGACGACCGGCGAGATCATCGGCAAGATCGTCGATGAGTCCGGCAGCGTGCTGCCGGGTGTGACCGTCACGCTCCGTGGCGCCGGCGTGGCCGGCGCGCCCAGCGTCGTGACATCTGAAACGGGCACCTACCGGTTTCCCGTCCTGCCGCCGGGAACCTACGACCTCGAGTACACGCTTGCCGGCTTCACGACGCTCAAACGCGAAGGGATTCCGATCGCCGTCGGTTCGACCGTCGAACTGGACGTGTCGATGAAGGTCGGCACACTGGAGGAGTCAATCACAGTCTCGGGCGAGTCACCGGTCGTGAACCTCGCCTCCTCTCAAGTGAGCACCGCGTACAACAGCGACTGGGTGCGGAACGCCCCGGTCCGACGATTCTCGTACTTCGACCTGATCAATTCGGCGCCCGGCGTCAGCGCCACATCCAACGTCGGACAGGCCACCGCTGCGCAGTCGCTGGGCAACAGCACGAACGAGAACTCGTACCAGATCGACGGCACCGACATCAGCTCGACACCCTGGCCGAACACCGACGCGGTGGAGGAAGTCGAGGTGCTCCAGCTCGGGGCGTCGGCCGAGTACGGCAACATGCAGGGCGCCGTCTTCAACATCGTCACGCGGATGGGCGGCAACCAGTTCCACGGCGATGCCAACTTCTACCTGCAGACCGATGCGATGACCGGGCGCAACACGCCCCAGTCCGTCGACGGGGGGCTGCCCTACCATCGCGACAGGTGGCGGGACGGGACGATCCAGGCGACCGGACCGTTCATGCGGGACAAGTTCTGGTTCTTCGGCTCGCTGGAGTACCAGAGGGACTGGGACTCTCAACCCGGCGTGGATCCGAAGTTTCCGGCGTTGAACGACTCGCGACGGGTGTTCTGGAAGTTCAACTACAACATCACGCCGAACCATCGGCTGCTCCACGGATATCACAACGACTACTACTTCATCCCGGACATCGCCTCGAACTTCACGGCGCCGAGCACGATTAGCCTCAGCCACGGCGACAATCCCACGCCAAACGTCGTGTATACAGGTGTGCTGTCGGACAAGACGTTCATCGAGACGCGCTACTCCGGGTTCTGGCTGCACAGCTCGACCGATCCGAATGAGCCCGGGCAGGTGCGTGTGGGGCCGAGATTCGAGGACCAGGATAACGGTCTCATCACGGGCAACATCTCGCAGTGGACCGAGAACCGAAGCTGGCGCTACGGCTTCCAGACGAAGCTCTCGCACCTGACCGGCAACGTTCTCGGTGGAACGCACGATTGGAAGGTCGGTTTCCAATACGTGGGCCACGGCGCCGACACGCTCACGGGCAATAACGACCTGTTTCTCACGTATAACGTGACACGAAGACCGACAACCGGCACGACGCAGCTGCCCTATCATGCATCCTCGCTCGCGCGGTCGCTCGGGATGTACGCCGACGACACGTACCGCCTTGGCAACGCGGTCATCAACCTCGGCGTGCGATACGACTACAGCAAGGGCCTGTTTCCCCCGCTTCCGTTCCTCGATGCCTTCGGCAATCCGACGGGGCAGATGTCGCCGGCCAACGACGACGTGTATCACTGGAACACGGTCTCGCCGCGCGTCGGCATCAACTACAAGGTGAACGAGTCGGGCAACACCGTCGTCAAGGCCCACTACGGGCGGTACTACAAGTTGCTCGAGGCGTCCGAGTTCAGGGCGGCAGTGCCGTCGGTAACGACGTTGTTCAATTTCACGGTCGACGCCGCAGGCAACCGGACGAACATCTCCCCGGTCGCGGCCGCGAACCTGCGCATCGATCCGAATTTCAAGTCGCCCTACAACGATCAGTTCATCGTCCAGCTCGAGCAGCAGCTGATGGTGAACCTCGGCTTGCAGGTGAACTATGTGCACAAGTACGGGCAGGACTACGGCGCCTGGCAGGACATCGCCGGGCAGTACGTTCAGGTGCCGTACGTCGACAGCGTGGGTGCCGACGCAACCGGCCAGACCGTGATGGTCTACAGGCTGCTCTCGAATCCGGGCGATCGTGTATTCCTCGAGACGAATCCGGCCGGGATGTACATGCGTTACAACGGCGCCACATTCGCGCTCACCAAGCGGATGTCGAACAACTGGCAGGGCGTCGTGTCGCTCGTGTTGTCGAAAGCCGAAGGCCGGCTGGCGTCGAGCGCGAGGTTCACTCCGAGAACGTCGCAGAGCAGTCTGTCGGGCACCTTCGGTCGTGACGCGGCCGGTCCGAACGACTTCGTCAACTCCGAGGGCCGGCTCATCGGCGACCGTCCCGTTGTCGCGAAGGCGCAGCTCCTGTACCGGTTCCCGTGGGGCATCCTGGCGTCCGGCAACCTGCAGCACCAGACCGGACGCTTCTATTCGCGCGCCGTGCGGGTGCCCTTGCTCGGGTTCCCGGCGAATCCCCAGATCAACATGGAGCCGAACACGGGTGACCGGCGTGTCGCCGACATCAATCTTTTCGATACGCGGGTACAGAAGGAGTTCTCGTTAACGGGCAGCTCCGTGAAATTCGACGTGTTCCTCGACGCGCTCAACCTGACCAACAGCGCTCAGTACGAGTCGGTCGGTTCAGCGCTTGGGCCCAATTCGGCGTTCGGCGTGGGGACGACGTACATCCCGCCACGCCGGCTGCAGCTCGGCGCGAAGATCCGGTGGTGACCGCTGAGTGAGCGTGAGGGTCTGGGGCGCCAGCCCGTCGAAAAGGCGCCCGGCGGAAAAGATGAAAAGGCGCCCGGCGGAAAAGATAAGGAGACTCACATGAGAGCCCTGCGAACGGGTATAGTCGCGTTGATTGTGATCGGTCTCGCCACCTCGGCCTTTGCGGGCGACTTGCAACAGAGCATTGCCAGGGCTGCGGAGCAGCAGCCGCAGGGAAGGGCGCCGTCGACGAGCACGTCGAGGAAACCCCTTGTGTGGGTGGGGTCGGCGTTGTTCGTCGGAGGGATGGCCCTTGGGCTGTACTCCTTCATCAACAACAAGAATGGTGGGTTCGCGGAATTCGGCGAAGCCGACGCGGTGAACAAGAAAGTCGGCGCCGCCGGTCTGGCGACCGCATTCGGCGGCGGCTTGCTGATCTTCCTCGGGAGTCACCAGCCGAAAGCGCCGTCAGTGACGGTGGGGATCGGCCGAGTGGGCGTATCAAAGCAGATCTCATGGTGAAGCCGGGTGGGCCTATGCCGATGCTGAAACGGATTGGCTGTGTTCTCTGCGTGATGTTCGCAGGTTTGTCGGCTCCACAGGGTTTTACCGATCTGGCGCAGGCGCCGACCGCGCCTGCGGCGCCGCCGGCGCAAGCCGCCGGCGAAGAGAAACCCGACGAGGGCATCCCCGTCACTAGCGATCTGGTCAAACGCAAGTGTGGCACCTGCCACCGGGCGGATGAGAAGGGTCGACTGACGCGCATCTCGTACCGGCGGACGACGCCGGAGGGCTGGGAACAAACCATCAAGCGGATGATCACGCTGAACAACCTGACCATCGAGCCGGCCGAGGCGCGCGATATCCTCCGCTATCTCGCCGATCACCACGGCCTCGCGCCCGAAGAAGCGAAGCCCGCGGCATTCGAGACAGAACGCCGACTCATCGAGTACACGTACGCCGGCGACAAGGATACCGAACAGCTGTGCACGACGTGCCACTCGATGGGCCGCGTCATCTGGCAGCGGCGCACGAAGGAAGAGTGGACGCTGCTGCTGGAAATGCACCGCGCCATCTATCCAGGCACGGACACCGTGTTCCGGCGGACCGTCGGTCAGCGGCGACAATCGACTCCGCAGCCCGGCGCTCCTCCTCCCGACAACCGGCATCCGATGGACAAAGCCATCGAGCATCTCTCGTCAGCTTTTCCGCTGACGTCGACCGAGTGGGCGGCGTGGTCTGCGACGATGCGTCCGCCTCAGTTGCAGGGTCGATGGGCGCTCGCCGGCTACCAACCGGGGCGAGGGCCTGTTTTCGGACAGGTGGTCATCACCACCCAGGGCGATCCGAACAGCGGCGAATTCACCACGGAAACGGCGTTCACCTACGCGCGCGGCGGTCAGACGGTGAGCCGGCGCGGCCGGGGCCTGGTCTACACCGGTTTTCAATGGCGCGGCCGATCGAGCGGCGAGGCGACATCGTTCCCGATCCGCGGGGTCAGCACCGATTGGAGAGAATCGCTGTTCGTCGATCGCGACTGGCGAGGCGCTGAGGGCCGCTGGTTCACCGGCGCGTACAACGAGCTGGGCCTCGACGTGCGCCTGCGTCGCGTTGGCGCCGACCCAATCGTGCTCGGCACGGCCGAATCGATGATCAAAACAGGCGCCTCGCGACAGGAGCTGCATCTGTTCGGCGCGAACTTTCCCTCGAGCGCGTCGCCGGCCGATGTGAACTTCGGCCCGGGCGTCACCGTCGATCGCATCGTCAGCGCGACGCCGACCCAGATGGTCGTGTCGGTGTCAGTTGCGCCCAACGCCTCCGTTGGCCGCCGGAGCGTGATCGTCTCCGGCGCGACGGGCGAGGCATCCGTGGCCGTTTACAACACGATTGACTTCATCAAGGTGCGGCCACAGTCAGGGCTCGCGCGCCTCGGGGCAGGGGCCGCGTTCCAAAAGCAATTTCAGCAGTTCGAAGCGATCGCGTACGCCAAAGGACCGGACGGCAAGGCGGACACGAAAGACGACGTCGAGCTCGGTCTGGTCGATGCCCTCTGGACGATCGAGGAGTTCACCGCCACGTTCAAGGACGACGACAAGGATTTCGTGGGTGAGATCGACGCCGAGTCGGGGCTGTTCACGCCGAACGTCGATGGTCCCAATCCGAAGCGGAAGAACAATGCCAACAACTACGGCGACGTGTGGGTCGTCGCGGCCTATCCGCGCAACGCCGCGCGCGACGGCGCGCCGAACGCTCGACCCGTGAAGGGGCGCGCGCATCTGCTCGTCACCGTTCCGAGCTACATCATGTTCGACCAGCCGGAGGTGGCTCGATGATCGCGTTGGCGCCGCGCGAGTTCCATCTGTTCCAGGCGGCGGGGCGGGATTTCCTGTATCTGGTTCCGAGCGCTGCGATCTTCGCGCTCGATGAGTCGACGTCGGCAGTGCTGGGGCTGCTCACTGCGCAGAAACGGCCGGAAGAGGCGGTCATTACCGCGCTGGCCGAACGGTTCGATCCGGCGACCGTTCGCGATGCCATCGCCGACCTGTTGGAGGCTCGCGCGATCGGGTACGAGCACGAACCCGAGGCCCGCTTCCCGCGCGTGCTGCCGATGATGCCGGTCATGGACTCCGCGAGCGCCCCGCGGACGGGGGTCATCCCGCTCACCACGATGGTGATGAACGTGACGAACCAGTGCAACCTGGCGTGCACGTATTGCTACGAGTACGGCGAGGACAAGATCGTCGACACCGAGAACGGCAAGAAGCCGAAGTTCATGGCCGAGCAGACGGCGCGCGACAGTGTCGAGTTCCTCCTCAGAGAGAGCGGGAGCGTCGCCCATCTCACCTTTTTCGGTGGCGAGACGCTGCTCAATTTCCCCGTGCTCCAGTCGACGGTCGCGTACGGCCGCCGGCGCGCCGCCGAGCTGGGGAAATCGATTGACTTCAGTCTCACGACCAACGCCACGCTCCTGCGGCCGGACATCATCGAGTTCCTCGTCGCCAACGACGTCGGCGTCACGATCTCGATTGACGGCCCGCGCGAAATGCAGGACAAGTTCCGCGTCTTCCATAACGGCGCGGGCAGCTACGACGTGATCGCGCCAAAAATCAAAGAGCTGCTGAAACGCCACCGGACCAAGCCGATCGCCGCCCGGGTGACGTTGACCTCCGGCACGCTCGACATCACGCGCATCTACCGGCACCTCACCGAGGAGATCGGCTTCGTGGAGGTCGGGTTCGCGCCGGTGACGACCTCGCCTGGTCAGAAGTACGCGATTGGAGACCACGGATTCGACAGCATGCTCGGTCAGTTCCGCGTGCTGGCGCAGGAATGGCTCGAGCACACCATCGCGAACCGGCATCACGGCTTCTCGAACGTCACCGAATCGCTCGAGGAGATTCACAAAGGCGTGAGCAAGGCGTACCCGTGCGGCGCCGGGCTCGGCCTGCTCGGCGTCTCGACCGACGGCGATGTCGCGCTGTGTCATCGGTTTGCCGGGTCCGACGCCCACAAGATGGGCACGGTGCGCGACGGCGTGGATCGCGAGGCACAGATCGCATTTCTCGAGAAGAACCACATCGCGGACAAGACCGACTGCAGCAGGTGCTGGGCCCGTCCGCTGTGCTCGGGCGGCTGCTACCATGAAGCGCACGTGCGCTACGGGACGACGACGCACCCGAACCTGCACTATTGCGAGTGGATTCGCGGGTGGACCGACACGTGTCTGCGTGTCTACGGCGAGCTGTCGGAGCGGAATCCAGGGTTCCTGGCACGATTCGATCGAGATGAAGTGAAAGCCGAAGCTGCGGTCTGATCGTTCATGGCGAGAGCGCGCAGAGCCCGAAGCCCTTCGCGCCGAGAGGAGTGACAATGCGGCATCTGAAACCCATCAACCAAAAGGCTGGTCGCGTGGTCGAGCACGTCGCCCAGCAGAAGCAGGATGTCGTCGCGCTGCAGACACCCCAGCAGCCGGCGCGACCGCACCTTCCGATGGGGTGCACGTTCCTCTTCTCGCCGGGCTGGGAAGCCGATCAGGCCGGCGGCACGGCCGGGCTCTGCACACCGGTCGAGCGCGACATCTTCGACTGCCACATCAGCTGTTTCTGGCCGGCGCAGGTGCCAGACATGCTCAATCACTCGCCCGACTGGACGGGCAAGTGCGCAGCGGCCCAGAAAGACTGGCGGAAGATCGACCTCGTGTTTCCATGACCGCGAGGGGCGCCGACCGCGGGTCCCGGCAGATCGGGGCTGCCATTCCGGGGGTCCCGCAGCCTCTGCGGGAATGAGGAGACCACTGAGATGCTAAAGCGCATTCTGGCAAGTACTGTGCTCCTGGCGGCTGTGCTCGCTGGCGTCGGTGCGGCGCCCGCCAAACTGACCGGCGGCAATGGCACGCTGTACATCGGCGGATGGCCGAACAAGATCTTCATCATCGACGAGGCGACGGAAAAAATCGCCGGCACGATCGACGTCACGACGGCCGGTCCCCCGAAAGGCGGTCCGCCGCGGTCGATGGTCCTTTCGAAGGACAAAAAGCGCTTCTATCTGACGAACTCACTCGAGGAAGTGGAGATCCTCGACATCGCGACCCGCAAGAGCATCGACCACTTCTCGATGTCGGAAGGCCGCAACAAGCGGACCTACATCCGGGGCATGGTTCCGGATCCGCTCGATCGTTTCCTGATCATGGTGTTGAAGGTCGTCGAGAAGAAGGTCGATCGCTACGAGGTCGCGCCTCCCAAGCTGGTCGTCTACGATCTCAAGGAGCACAAAATCGCACGGACGGTTCCCTGGCCGAACGGCGAAGAGCGCGAGAACGTCAACGTCATGTTCTCGCCGGACGGCAAGCTGTTGTACTTCTTCGCCGACGAAGTGCTGATCTACGACACCGCCGAGTTCAAACAGGTCGACACGTGGGATCTGTCGAGGCCGATCGAGGAAGGGTTCGGGCGTTTCGATTTCGGACCGCGTGACACGACCTACGAGGAGCCGGGATTCTACAGCGGCATCTTCACCGTCAGGGACCCCGTTCTGAACCGCGACATCATGGGTGTCGGGCGCGTGAACCTGACCGCGAAGAGCTTCGAGTTCTGGCCGGTCGGCCCGGCCATGCAGCTTTCTGCCGGAACGAGGCCGGTCGGCTTCTCGCTGGCGCCGGACCGGAAGCGCGCATACGGCCTGCTGCAGGAGATCGGCCGTTACGAGTTCTGGACGTTCGATCTCGAGCACCACAACGTCGTCAAGACCGAATTCGACGGGCGGCCGCGCATGGCGCTGCGGCCGAGCACGAACGGCAAGCTGCTGTACATCTATCAGGCAGGCAGCACGATCGACATGTACGACGCGAGCAACTACAAGTACCTGCGGACCCTGACGATCGACGCCGACCAGACGACCGATCTCATCGTGGTGCCCGCTGAAGGCGCTCGCACGCCCGCAACGCAACCCTGATGGTTGATGGCATGATCGAGAATGATGGTTGATCCCTCGATCGCGCCATCACTCCATCGCGCCATGACGCCATCAGTGGACCTGCGGCGGGCCCTCCTGTTCATCGTTCCGTATTGGCGCCGGCTGGCACTGGTGATGGTGTTGTGTCTTGCCAGCACGGCGGTGTCGCTGTATCTGCCGCTGCTGTCGCGAGACGTGTTCGATCGCGCGCTCCTTGGCCGCGACCCCGCGCGTCTGGTCCGTCTGGTCGGGCTGTTCGCCGTGATTTCGCTCGCGAGCTTCGGCCTGAACGTTCTCAGCGGTCTTCGCTACACGCGCGTCTCGGCCGACATCCTCTTCGACATGCGGTTGGCGATGTACCGGCATCTGCACCAACTGTCGCCGCGCTTCTACGCCCGCACGCGGCTCGGCGACATCATGTCGCGGATCAACAACGATATCGGCGAGATCCAGCGCATCGCGGCCGAAACGGCGCTCGCCTGGTTCGGCAACGTGCTGTTCCTCGTTGGCACGGTGGCGATGCTCATCTGGCTCGACGCCCGGCTGTTCCTGATCAGCGCGGCGACGGCGCCCTTCGGCATCTGGGCGCTCGCGCGTTATCGGCGCCGCCTCGAGGGGCACGTGACGGTGTTGCGCCAGCGCAGCGCCGACATCGGCAGCTTCCTCATCGAGACGCTCCAGGGCGTGCGGCTCGTCGTGACGTCGAACGCGCAGGAGCGCGAGGTCGCGCACTTCCGCGAGCACAACGGCGCGTTCGTTCGCGCGCTGATGTCGATGCAGCTCCTCACGTACTTTGCCGGCGGCTTGCCAGGGCTCATCCTGACGGCCGGCACCGGCGCGGTGTTTCTGTACGGCGGCCTCGAGGTGATTCGTGGAACGCTGACTGTCGGCACCTTCGTCGCGTACATGGCGTGTCAGATGCGGTTTCTGCCGCCGCTGCAGGCGCTGATGGGCCTGTATGCAAACCTGGCGACGGCGCGCGTGTCGCTTCGTCGCGTATCGGAGATCCTCGACGTACCGGTCGAAATCGAAGAGCCTTCCACGCCGGTCGTGCTGAATGCGGTTCGTGGCGACATCGCGTTCGAAAATGTCAGTCTTTCGTTCGATCGCGGCGCGCCCGTGCTCGAGGATCTGTCGTTTGCCATCCGCGCGGGTGAAGTGCTGGCAATCGTCGGCCCGAGCGGCAGCGGCAAATCGACGATCGCCGATCTCGTGCTGCGCCTGCTGGACCCCGACAACGGCACGGTCCGTCTGGACGGCCGCGATCTCCGCACGCTTTCGCTGAAAGACCTGCGGCGTCACGTTGCGCTCGTCGATCAGCAACCATTCATTCTCCACGCCTCGATCGCCGAGAACATCCGCTACGCGCGCCCCGACGCGTCCGACGCCGAGGTCGAGTCGGCGGCACGCGAGGCCGCGCTCGACGGTTTCATCGACCTGCTGCCTCAGAAGTACGACACCATCGTCGGCGAGCGCGGCGCTGCCTTGTCGGTCGGTGAGCGCCAGCGCCTGGCGTTGGCGAGAGCGTTCCTCATGGATCCGGCAGTCCTCGTGCTCGACGAGCCGACATCGGCCCTCGATCCTGCCTCCGAACAGCGAATCGTCGCCGGGTACGAAAACGTGATGCGCAACCGCACGGTGATCGTGATCACGCATCGACCCGATCTTGCGCGGCGAGCAGATCACATCGTCACGCTCGACGGGGCCCGGATTGTCGAACTGGTGTGAGCCCTGTCATCGTTCGTAGTCCGACGTGATAACCAACCTGGAGCGCCGCGGCGTTCGACAAAGATCGGCGAAGTGCCGGCTGTTCGTGGGCGGTGCCGTGCTGATTGGGTGTGCCGGCACGGCCGCAGCGCAAAGCTCTCCGCGAGACTATCCACAGTGGCGAGGGCTGAATCGCGACGGCGCGGCCAGCGCCTTCTCCGAGCCGACATCGTGGCCCGAAACGCTGACGCGCAAGTGGAAGGTCGACGTCGGAGAGGGCTACGCGACGCCCCTCCTCGTTGCCAACACCGTCTACGTCTTCACCCGGCGCAACGGAGCCGAGGTGATGACCGCGCTCAACGCCGAGACGGGCAAAGAGCTGTGGCACACGAGCTACCCGGCACCGTATAAACCTGCAACTCCGGCGGCGGCGCATGGCGTGGGTCCGAAGTCAACGCCGCTCTTCCACAATGGCAGGCTGTTCACCCTCGGGATTACTGGCATTTTTTCTGCCTTCGATGCGGCAACCGGGAAGCTCGCGTGGCAGACGCCCGCGCCGCCCGACCATCCGTCTTACGGCACCGCGGTGTCTCCTGTCGGCGACGAGAATCTGGTCATCGTCCACCCTGGCAACCACGGCCCGCTGACGGCGTTCGACGCGAACACCGGCGCCGTCAAATGGACGGGGAGCGATCGTGGCGCATACGCATCGCCGATCATCGTGGAGCTCGGTGGAATCCGTCAGGTTGTGACGATGACTCAGGGAAGCGTTCTCGGTGTCTCTTTATCCGATGGCGCACGGCTTTGGGAGTACCCGTGGCTGTCTCGCTCGACGCCGAGCGCCATCACGCCGATTCTGCACGAGGAGACTCTTATCGTCAGCAGCCAGGCCATGGGAGTGACCGCGCTGAAGCCGGCCAGGCGCGGCGGTAAGTGGGTCGTCGACGTCGTGTGGGAGACCAAGGATGTCTCGCTTTTCCTGAGCAATCCGGTGCTCGTCGGCGACACCCTGTTCGGCCTGTCCGAGAGGGCGAGAGGGCAGTTCTTCGCGCTCGACGCGAAGACCGGCAGGGTTCTCTGGCTCGGTCAGCCCCGTCAGGCCTCGAATACCGCCGTCGTCAAGGCAGGCAATCTTCTCCTGCTTCTGAACGACGACGCCGAGCTGATCGTGGCGAGGAGCAGCAGGAGTGGATTCGAACCAGTGAAACGGTACACTGTCGCGGACAGCGAGACCTGGGCTCAGCCGGCCGTGTCGGGCAATCGAGTCTTCGTCAAAGACATGACGTCGCTCTCGCTGTGGACGCTGAATTGACCAAGGAGGGGGCGCCGCGGAAACAGCTCGGTATTGCGTAATGCAGTTGCAATCACCGACGCCCCGACCGCCGGTCAGACCTGACGGTCCGTTCGTGGAAAAGAGCGCAAAATGAACAGCCGGCTCGCGCCCACCGTCCTCGTTGCGGTCTCCATCCTGGCCGCCTCAGGCCAGGCGGCAGACCGCAACCAGCGGCCCGATGCCGGATCCTCGCCGGCGTTGACGCCGGCGATCCTGAAGCGCCAGTTGAGCAATGGCCTGCCGGTGTGGATCGTCGAGCAGCACGAGTTGCCCGTCGTGCAAATGAGCCTGCAGGTGCTGACTGGCACCGACGCCGATCCACCCGGCCGATATGGGATCGCGAGCCTCACCTCGGCGATGCTCACCGAGGGCGCCGGTTCGCGTTCTGCCGTCGACATCGCTGACGCGCTCGACGCCCTTCTCGCGAATCTCTCTGCTTCGAGCGGCGTCGATTCCTCTTCTCTTCAGCTGTACGTGCCGGTCGCGCGGCTTGCGGATGCGCTGCCGCTGATGGCCGACGTGTCGCAGCGCCCGACGTTTCCGGCGCAAGCGCTCGATCGCGTGCGGCAGCAGCGCCTCGTCATGCTGCTCAGCACGCGCGACGATCCCGACGCGATCGCGGCGCTGGCTTTCGCGCGCGGCATCTACGGTCCGTCGCACCGCAACGCCGCGGCGCAGATCGGCGCGGCCGAAAGCATCAAGGCGTTGACAACGGAGGATCTCAAAGCCTTTCACCGGTCCGCTTACCGGCCAGGCAACAGCACCTTGATCGTCGTCGGGGATGTGGCGTCGGATCGGGTGCTGCCCTTGCTCGAAACGCATTTCGGCAAATGGCAGCCGGCAGGCACGAATCGTGTCGTCCGCGAGCCCGCGCCGGCCGTTCAAAGGCCCCCTCGCCAGCTGATCCTCGTCGACATGCCGAGCGCGCCGCAGTCACGGATTCTCATCGGCGGGGTGGGCGCGTCGAGCTCGATGTCGGATTTCTTTCCGATCCAGGTCTTGAACGCCGTCCTCCGGGGCAGGCTCAGCTCGGACCGGAACCCGACGCTGCGCGATTACGCAGCCGGCGTGCGGTCGGGCTTCGACATGCGCAAGTCCGCCGGGCCTTTCGTTGTGGCCGCCGCCGCGCAGACCGACAAGACAGCCGAGTCGCTGGGCGAATTGCTCAACGAGTTGACCGGCATGCTGAAGGGCGTACCCGCGGACGAGCTCGCGCGCGCGAAGGACGACATCGCGCTCCATGTCCCGACGACGTTCGAAGCGACGGGCCGCATTTCGAACCGGCTGCGAGCGCTGGAATCGCTCGTTGTATACGGCCTGCCGGACGACTACTACTCCAATTTCGTGCCGGCGATTCAGGCGGTCGGCGCTGTCGACGTCCAGCGTGTGGCGCAGCAATACATTCAGCCCGACCATCTCGCGATGGTCATCGTCGGCGACCGCAAGACAATCGAGCCGCGCATCCGCGCGCTGAACGTCGGATCAGTCAAAGCGGTGAGCATCGACGAGGTTTTCGGGCCACCCAGGTGACCGAACCGCGACAATCGTGAGGTCGTGTTCACCAGGCGAACGTTACTTCTTGACCAGCTCGAAGTACTTGTTGTTCTCGTTGCAGATGTATTCCAGCAGCTCGGTGTCGGGAAGCAGCACGAGCGGCAGCGTCATCGTCCACGGTTTCGTGTAGGCCTTCGGATCGTCGATCGTGATCTGAATGTCCATGTGCCCGAAGTCCTTGCGCCGGAAACGCTCGACGACGTGGAGGAGTTCGGTGGCGGGACGGCCGCCATTGTCCAGCCAGCCCTTGTCATTGAACCCGGCGGTGTCGACGACGAACGCGTCGCCGTCCCAGCGCCCGACCGAGTAACCCATCCACGTGGGTTGCGGATCGTCCGGCAGCTTGCGGCCATCGGTAAAGATCTGACGCCACGACTGAACGGCTTCGTAGAGAATCACGACCATACCCGGAGCATTGATGATCTTGAAGGGATAAGGCACCAGATTCGCTCGCGGCACGCCGCCTGGAATGCAGCTGGCGGTCGGGTCGTCCTTGCTGTCGGTGGCGCGCCGATGCTTGTACAACGCTTCAGCCCATGGCTGGAACGGAACGTCGCCGGGATTGAGGTCTTTCGCGATGTTGCCGACGTACACCGACGCGCTCTGCCACAGACCCGAGAGGTCTGGTTTCCCGTCGGCTGTCTTCGGGGCGGGCGCGGAAAGATTCGGCTTGCCGTCCGGCGTCCGCGGTAGACCTGCGGTGGGATAGTGGAGCCACTGTGCGGCGGGCGATGCGGTCATCATCAGGACCGCCGCGATCGTGATCGGGTACGCATGCATGGTCCATCCTCCTGCCACGGCTAGCCGATTATCGACTAAAGGGCCTTCGCGCGTCTGCCGACCGAGGCGAGCACTCCCTGCGCGCCGGCGATGATCTCGTCCGGCGCACACGCTGTCAACTTCCCGCCGCGCTTGAGAATGCGGCCATCAACCACCACGGTGTCCACGTTGGCCGGCTCGGTGGCCTCAACGATCATATGCGTCGGGTCGGTGAAGACACCCATGTTGAGAGCGTTGGTGGACACCATGATCAGATCGGCCCGTTTGCCGGGCTTCAGGGAACCGACCAGATGGTCGATGCCCAGCGCGCGCGCGCCGTCGATCGTGCCCATCTCGAGCACGCGTCGCGCGGTAAGCTTGAATTCGTCGAAGGCCTTGGCGTTTTCCGCATTCCTCAACAGCTTCAGGACGCCGAACATGTGGCAACTGCCGGTGAGAGGGGCGGTATCCACGGACACGCACACGTTGACGCCGGCGTTCATGAAAGCGGATGCCTTGGTCAGGCCGTAGCCGATGCGCAACTCCGAACCGGGCGATGCGCTGACCGATGAGCCCGACGCGGCGATCATCTTCATTTCGGCGGGAGACGCAGACAGGACGTGAATCAGCAACACGTCCTTTCCAAGGAACCCTGCCTTGTAAGATGCTTCCACCCACCCGGGCGGCGTGTTTTCTTTCGCGCTCAAATGCGTGGAGATCGGTACTCCGAGCTGGCGCGCCAGACCCAGCTCCCTGCGAGCGATTGCCAGCCTGTCCGCCGGGAGCGCGTCAGCCGTGGTTCCTGCTCCACCCGCAGTGAGCCCCAGCGTCATCAGCCCGTCGTTGGAATGCGCCGCCCAGTTTTCGTGCAGCTTCTGAAAACTCGCCATGTCCCGGGGCTGCCCGGCAGGCATCCCTCGATACGCTCCGTAGGACCATCGGGCGCGCACGCCGATCTCTTCGAGCGCCTTGATGTCGCTCTCCGCGTGGTCGTAACTGCGGACGTTGTGGCACTCGTCGTTCACCGTCGTCGTGCCCGAATAGATGGCCTCGGCCGCAGCCAGGCGCGTGGAGTGGTACATGTCTTCGGGACTCATGGCTCGACCATAGGCGGTCGTCATGGGGAAATATCCATCTTCCGTCCGGTCACCGGCCATGCAGCGGAGGTACGTGGTCCACATGTGACAGTGCGTGTCGATCAGTCCTGGCAGCACGATCGTGTGGCGACCCTCGATGATCATGGCGCCCGGGGCGTTCAGCGCCTTGCCCACGGCCACGATCTCGCCGTTCTTCACGTGCAGGTCGCCGTCGGGAATGTCGCCGAGCGTCGGGTCCATCGTCAGAATGTATGCGTGTCGAACGACGAATTCGCGGCGCGATGGAAGCCTGCCAGGTGACCGGGTGGCGGGTCGGTTTTGCGGCTGTGCGCCGGCGGCCAGAGCCGGCGAGCCCAACAGACCGGCGGCGGCCGCCAGACCTTTCACAAATCTACGCCTGCCAATCCTCGGGCGCATGAACTCGCCTCCTTCGCTGGTTTCCTGGTTTGTGGTGGCCCGCGCGAACACAAGCCCGGGCCACGAGAGGCCTGTGCTCGCGCGCGATTCGTGAAGACGTCACCCCACGACTCACCAGGAGGAGTGCTTCAGCATGCTGAAGCATGCCACACCCGCGCATCGCCCTCCGTGCGATCCTCGCGCGTGACCGAAAATGCGAAGAATGCCGAAGCACGCCACGGCCCGGCGCGCCGGCTCCGTTGCCCCTCGGTGGTTGCCGAAATCCCCTGGCTTTAGAAGATGTCTGGCGCGAACGCGCCGAGTCGGCGCCTCCATTGATGATCAATCCGGGCTAGCGGTCGTTCACATCTTGCGGAATCGCGTACCCGAAGCCGGCGGCGGCCAGCGCCAGACCCGCCGCGCCGAACATCACCAGACGGAACGCGAAGACAAACTCCTCATCGATCGTTGCGCCGACCACTCGCCGTTCAGGCGGTGGAATAGAAGACACCTGCGTCAGGTCGGCGCCTGCGATCTTGCGCAGCTCGCGATCGATCTCTGCTCTGGCCGGCGATGACAGCGCGAGATGATCCAGACGCGCCCGCACCCGCGCGTCGAAGGTTCGGGCCAGCACGGCGCCAAAGATGGCGATCGCCAGGAGACCGGCTACTCTCGCGACCGCGTTGTTGACACCGGACGCCGCGCCGGCATGCCGCGGATCGACCGCGCTCATCACCGTCGTCGTGAGCGGTGCGACCGTGACCGCCATCCCGAACCCCAGCACGACGACCGCCGGAAAAAACGTCGTCCAATAGGTGCCGCCGATTCCTGGCCGCGCGTACAACGCGAGACCGAGCGCGGCGATCGACGGTCCCACGGTCAGCGGCAGCCGGCTGCCCACGCGGGCGACCAGGCCGCCCGACCATCGCGAGAGGCCAAACATGATCAGCGGAAACGGCAGCAACGCCGCCCCTGCCGCCGTGGCTGAGTAGTGCTGGACCTGGATGAGGTTGAGCGGCGCGAGGAACAACGCGACGCTGAGCGCCGCGTACAGGAACAGCGTGAGGATGTTAGCGAACGTAAACGGTCGCGATCGGAAGAGCGCCAATGGCAACATCGGACTCTTCACACGGCGCTCCACGATGACGAGCAGGACGAGCGAGAACAGTCCGATCGCGAGCGCGCCGATCACAAGCGGATGGCGCACTCCGAGCGGCGGCCATTCGAGGAGGCCGAAGACCGTGCCGCCCAGGCCGAGGACGGCGAGAGCCGCGCCGCTCCAGTCGATCTGAGTCGTCCTGGACGGGTCGCGGCTCTCGCTCATGAATCGCAACGACAACACGAGCACCATGACGGCGAGCGGGACGTTCAGAAAAAACACCGCGCGCCAGCTGACGTGTTCGACCAGCCAGCCGCCAGTCACGGGGCCGATCGCGGTGGTGATCGCGCTGAATCCCGACCAGGTGCCGATCGCGCGACCGCGTTCGGCATCATCGAAGGTGGCGCTGATGATCGCGAGGCTCCCAGGCACGAGGAAGGCCGCGCCGATGCCCTGCAGGGCGCGGCCGGCAATGAGCATCCCGGGCGATGTCGCGATGCCGCATGCAACGGAAGCGACGGTGAAAAAGACGACGCCCAGGAGGAACACGCGCTTGCGGCCGAATTGATCGCCCATCGATCCACCAACCAGGATCAGCGCGCCCAGGAACAGCGAGTACGCCTCGATCACCCACTGCACATCGGTGATCGTCGCCTGGAGGTCAGCCTGGAGCGCGGGCAGTGCGACGTTGACGACCGTCGCATCGATGAAGGTCAGGCTTGATCCGAGGATGGTCGCCACGAGGGTCCACCGGCTGCGGGCCGGCATCACAGGTGTGCTCCGCCCACGCCTCTCGGACTCACCTGCCAATTGTCCCTGACGGCGTGACGGTGCCACCACGGCGGAGTCGGCATCATGAGCGCACGCGCCAGGCCGTTGACGTAGGGCTCGTACGAGCGGCGCAGGTCCAGCAGCTGGCGGTCAGCCTGTGGCGAGCGCGCGGGTCTGAGGCCGACACTCTCCATCTGGCGCCGCAGCTCCTCGAGGTCGCCTTCGGACAAGCGATCAGCGGCAGGGTCCGGATCCGCATGCAGCACTTGCGTCAGATCGACGGCCGCGTGTCTCGCCATGGCGAATGTCACGTGTGCCTGCCATGAGGGCACGCGGTCGAGCCCGACCTCAACGAGCGCCGACAAGTCGAGGATCGTTGCCAGAGCGGAGACCCACGACTGCCGCTGATGCTGCGACCGAAAGAATGCGACAGCGGGATACGAAATATGACTCTCGAGGAGCTCCGAGCACCAGTACTCCCAGTCCTTCAGAAACGCCTGCAGCGCGTCCAGCTCATTCCGTGCGGCGAGCCGTCGCAGCACTTCGACGGCGGCCGGTGGCGAACCGGCCCACGCATCGAGCAGCGTCAGCTGCGCCTCTCGGCGCGAGAAGGACTGATACAGGACGGGAAAGTACGCGATCACAATCGCGAGAAACGCAAACCCGGTCCCGGCTTCGGCGACCGTAATCAGCCGGGCGACGTGTCCGACCGGCCGCACATCCCCCAACCCCAGCGTGAAGAACGTCGTCCCGCTGATGTAGAGATCGTCGATGAAACGGACGGTCGCGGGCAGAGGCTCGAGGTTCGAGCCGGCGGACCACTGCAGGCCGGCGAAGCCAAGCAGGAGACCCAGCGCCCAGACGCCGGCCAGGCCCAACAGCGATAACGGGCCGAAGACGGCAAGAAAGCGCTCGCGGCGACGCTCGGTGCGAAACATCGCGGCAGCCCGACTCCAGCGCTTCCACGTGAAGCCGAAGTACAGGCGCGTCAACCGGAGACGCCGGCTCACGGTGCGCGGCAGAACTACCGTTTCGAAGGCATCCCACAGAACGGTCGTCATGACGAAGGTGCTCAGGAGAAAAGCCAGCAGATGCACGCCTAACACCACACTACGAAGCGGTGGGCTGGTCAAGGGTCATTTCTTCGCAACGGCAGCGAACAATCCTCGGAGCACGCTGCGGCCTTGGGGCCGCCTCGAGCTGCTCAATGTCGAATGCGGTCCGTCGAACCTGCGGTATCCTTCGTGCCACCCATTCGAGGAGTGCTCTGCATGACGACGCCTTCCGTACTTCGATCGGTGCTGCTGCTGGTGATCGGCGCCGCCGCTGGCGCGTTCGTGGCGATGCGCCTGACGCATCCTGGCGCCCCGATGCCGGCCGCGGCGCAAACGACGACGCTGCAGGCAGACGTGGCGCATTTGAAAGATATTGTACCGGGCCAGTCGCACGCGATGATCGACGTCGGGTACCACATGGCGAACCTCTGGTTCGCAGTCGAGCGGAAGAATTGGGCGTTCGCGGCGTTCGAGGTGGACGAGACGCGCAATCGCATTCGATGGACGATTCGGATCAATCCAGTTCGAAAAGATCCGGAAGGAAAACCGGTCGATCTCAAGAACATCTTCGATGCCATCGACACCAGTTCGATGGCGTCGCTGAAGCAGGCCGTGGAGAAGCAAGACAGCGCCGGGTTCGTCGCCGCGTACAGACAGATGCTCGAATCCTGTTACGCGTGCCACAAGGCATCGGGCAAACCGTACTTGCGGCCGGCGATTCCGAGCGCACCGCCGCAGACGATCATGAACTACGACCCCGGTGCAACCTGGCCGGAATAGTGGTGATGACACCGATTCGGCCGACGCCGAAAGCCCTCTCAACGCGGTCGACACCGGCACCGCGACGCGTTCCAGGGGCGTTATACTTCCCGGCTTACTCGATGGGAGGTTCCATGAAGGTCGCGTTTGGCGTCGCTGCCGCCGTTGTGCTGCTGGCATCCATCCCGTGGGCGGTCCATACGCAGGAAAAGAAGGACGAACCCGCCCGCCTGATTCTGGACAAGACCGAAACGATCGAGTTCACGACCGACGAAGGGACGTGGATGTCCCTCGACGTTTCCGCCGACGGCAAGACGATCGTGTTCGACCTGCTCGGAGACGTGTACACGCTCCCGATCGAGGGAGGCGTCGCTCGCCGCATCATCGGCGGCATGTCGTTCGAGAGCCAGCCGAAGTTCTCGCCGGACGGCAGAACGATCGCGTTTCTGACCGACCGCAGCGGCGTCGAGAACCTGTGGATCGCCAATAGTGACGGATCGAACCCGCGCGAGGTCAGCAAGGATCGGCCGACCCAGAGCAGCCCGCAGGACATGCTCTCCCCGTCGTGGACGCCCGACGGCGCGTACCTGCTCGTCTCGAAAGTGCGCCCGCCCGAGCGTACGCACGCGCTGTTCCTCTACGACCGGAATGGGGGCACCGGCGTGCGGATCGGCAAGGCGCCGCCGCCGCCCGCGGAGGACGGCGAGGGTCCATCGCCGCGCACCCTGCCGAACCGCCTCGGCGCCGTTGCATCGCCCGACGGACGGTTCATCTACTACGCCGAGCGCAAAGGGCTGTTCAGCTATAACGTGCAGTTCCCGCTCTGGCAGATCGTACGATTCGATCGCGAGACCGGCGACACGTCCACCATCACCAACGCGCAGGGGAGCGCGATGCGACCCGTGCTGTCGCCCGACGGGAAGTCGCTCGTCTACGCGACGCGGTTCGAGACCGGCACCGGTCTGCGCCTCCGCAATCTCGAGACCGGAGATGAACGATGGCTCATCTACCCGGTCACGCGCGACGACCAGGAGTCGATCGCGACGCGCGACACGATGCCCGGCTACGCGTTCACGCCCGATGGCAGGTCGTTGATCGTGCCGATCGCCGGCAAGATCACACGCGTAGACGTGGCCGCCGGCACTGCCACCGTCATCCCGTTCACGGCGAAGGTGGAGGCCGACGTCGCGGCGCGGCTGCTCTTCGAGAACACGATCGACGACGGCTCGACCGTTCGCGCGAAGCTGGTGCGGTGGCCGGCGATTTCGCCCGATGGCAAGCGCGTCGTGTTCAGCGCGCTCAGCAAGCTGTGGATCATGAGCCTGCCGGACGGCAAGCCGCAACGTGTGACGAATCTGACCGACGGCGAGTTCATGCCCGCGTTTTCGCCTGACGGAAAATACATCGCGTTCGTGACGTGGTCGAAGGAGGGCGGACAGCTCTATCGCGTCGCGGCGGCCGCCGGGAGTCAGCCCGAGCGTCTGTCGCGCTACGCCGCCTACTATGCGGAGCCGGTGTACACGCCGGACGGCTCGAAGATCGTCTTCACCACCGCGGCGACGAGCGATCAGCTGTACTCCGACCTGCACGAGATGGAGGGCGAGCGGAGCGACGTGCGACCGGACGGCGGGTCGTCCGAGATCGAAGGCATCGCGCCGAGAGCCGACGCGGATCTGCGCTGGATGCCGGCGGGCGGGGGCGACGTCAGACTCATCGGCTCGGCGCAGGGCGGGCATGCGCCGCACTTCGCCAGCGATAGCGATCACATCTTCTTCAACAGCCGGAAGGGACTCAGCTCGATTCGCATCGACGGCTTCGATCGCCGCGAGGTCGTGCGGATCACCGGGAAGGGGGCGGGGCCGAACCCGCCGTCAGCCGATGAGATCCGCGTATCGCCGGACGGCCGTCAGGCGTTCGTGAGCCTGCAGAACAAGCATGTCATTGTCGGCATCCCGCGGGTCGGCAGGGAAGTCGTCAAGATCAGCGTGACGGGCGGCGACGATGCGGCCGTGGTGCCGGTCAAGCGCCTGTCGCGGGAGGGCGGCGACTACTTGTCGTGGAGCGCGGACGGCCGCGCCGTCGTCTGGGCGCTCGGCAACACGATCTACCGTCAGGCGCTCGACGCCGAGACACCCGAGGAGTTCCATCCAGTGATCGAGGCGCCGCGCGTGAGGCCGCACGGCTCGGTCGTGCTGGCCGGCGCGCGCATCGTCACGATGAAGGGCGATGAAGTGATCGAGAAGGGCGACGTCGTCGTGACCGACAATCGCGTCGCGGCCGTGGGCGCGTCGGGCAACGTGAAGCGGCCGGTCGGCGCGAAAGTCATCGACGTCGCCGGTAAGACGATCATCCCCGGCTTCGTTGACGTGCACGCGCACACGTGGCCTCCCAGGGGGGTGCATCAGTCGCAGGTCTGGCAATACCTCGCGAACCTCGCCTACGGTGTGACGACCATGCGCGATCCGCAGACGTCCACCGACGACGTGTTCGCCTACTCGGACCTCGTGGAGACGGGCGACATCCTGGGGCCGCGCGTGCTGGCGACCGGGCCGGGCGTGTTCAGCGGCTCGGGGCTCGATGACAAGGACGCGACCGCCGCCTTCATCAAACGGTACAAGGAGGCGTACAAGACCGACACCATCAAGGAGTACGTCGCGGGCGACCGCATTGTCCGCCAGTGGGTGATTCTCGCGGCGAGGCAGCATCGTCTGATGCCAACGACCGAGGGCGCGCTCGACATGAAGCTCGATCT